>WNFT01006532.1_pt1 | contig 10271 bp, 2 predicted proteins | sample 5400191 | NCBI WGS metagenome assembly WNFT01 (sample SAMN13153359, study PRJNA577476) | soil metagenome | isolation source: 80 cm saprolite under Madrone tree | place: USA:California | collected 2016-06-14 | reverse complement strand
CGCCATCCAATACGCCTTGCCCGTCTCGGGTGTACTGCTCTGGCGCAATTTTCCCACCTTCTCCAAGGACGGAACTACCAGTTTGACGCCCGCCCGCGGGTCGATCAAGGAGGGCTCGTTCTTTTTATCGTTGAGTGCTATGGCTTTCTTCGCGTCGAGCACCCGGTAGCTAAACCGAATGATCTCTCCCGACTCCACCGACCGGACGGAGAGAGAATCAACGCCCCAAATGAGCGCATAATACGCAAGCGCTTTCTGGGAGACCGGATGTGGGCGATAGCGGTATGGAACCACAGCCGTCGCAGACTTCCCTGTCGGCGCTGGGGGCTGATCGGTGGCCTGCGGCGATGGCGCTTGAGCGGTGCAAAGGGAGAGGCTACTGAGGAGAACAGGCACCAGTAGCATCCGCTTGGTGCCCCTTAACCCAGCTTCAAACATCGTGATAACGATCCCCGCCTTCGACTCGTACTTTCTTGCATATTTTGCCATGGTTCCGTCCTGACGTCAATGTGTTCCGCGTGGTCGATCGCAGGAATGGAGGTTTACCAAGCGGACGTTACCTACTTGTCACCCTTCACAAGCGCTGTGCAAGCCTTGACTGCCTGGTCCTTCGGGACCTTGCCGAGAGCCTCGCCGATCGCGTCATAGGCCTCTTTGTACTCTGTTGACTTCCGGGCCTCCGCTACTTCCTTCTCCGGAACGCCCTGTATCAGGATCTTCTTGTATTCCTGGTATTTCGCGGCCGACCGCTGATCGATCTGGGCACAAAAATCGAGCGTACCCTCCACCTGCCCTAACGCTGGTTGCGGTGGAAGCTTAGCCAGTGCAAGTTGTGGAAGCGCGATCGCGGCGGACAAACACAGGATGCGATGGATTTTCATAATCGTAGCTTACCTCAGGTGCGTTGCGCGGCCAGACCGGGAATTCCAGGTTCGTGCCGCTTGGTGAGTTCTGAATTGCTTATGCAAATCTTCTGCAAAACGATGCTGCTCGCGAGAAACCCGCGAGCAGCATCGAGGTTAGGCTGTTGTCCTGCCAGGCATTACGGGTTCGCATTGCCAGTCAGGGTTGATGTCTGCGTACCGGCCAAGTCCGTGACCGAAACCGTCGCGTTCTTGACACCGGTCGTTTGTCCCGTCTGCGGCTTGAACTGCACCGTGACAGTGCACGACGCACCTGGAGCCAACGTTATCTGGCCCACCGGTTTAACGAGGGGCACGGCCGGACCGCAAGTTGACAACACCTGGACGATGGAAAACTCCGTGGCGTTGGCGCCACCGAGCACTCCTTGCCCGATGGCCGTGAGGGTCGTGCTGCCGTTGTTGGTCAGCATGAAGATCTGGACCGGATCCAAGGCGCACGCAACTATCTGCGCAGGTGTCGTTCCTGGGCAATTGCGGGGCACTGTTCCAAAGTTGCGTGTCGTCGGAGTGAGAGCTGGGACCCCAGCGACCACCGTGAACGTCACGGTGTTGCTGGTCCCGCCTGGAGTGGTGACGCTGACGGTTCTCGGAGTGAGTGCCGCCGTTCCCGCGATCGTGAACGTTGCCGTGACCGAAGTGGGACTGACCACGAGGATGTTGCTGACGGTAACCAATGTACCGGACACGGTGATCGCCGTTGTGCCGGTCAGGTTGGTGCCGGTAAGGGTCACCGGAACCGCTGTGCCGCGCGCACCCGTGGCGGGGACGATCGAGGTCAGCGTAGGCACCGCTACGGCTGCCGCCTGGAACTCAACCGCGCCGGCGTCAACAGCGAGGTTCGCCTTCCTCGAACGGTCGAAGAAGTCATTCGTCGGTGCCGCCGTGTAGGTCGTGCTTGAGTTGACGGGCGTGATGTAATTAATTGCTTGCGAACCCGGTGCCAACGAGTAGTCGCCGAGCTGGGCGTTAGTCTGTGGATTCGTCATCGCCAGAGGACCCCAGCTGATGCTGACCCAGTTGTTGGCTTCGTCAACCGTCGCGCCTGCTGTCAGGCTGAAGATTGGATTGGGCACGTTGGATTCGTTAGTCCCCGGAGGTACACTGTAGCCGCATGGGATGGATGCACCGGTGTTGGCGTCCGTGCAATGAGCCTCCGGCGGTCTCTTCGAGCCGTTGCAGTACTGGCTAACAACACCTGCGCCGAAGCTAGCCGTGTTGGCCCGGAAGCCTGCGCCTCCACCGGGATAGCCCCCGATGCTGGTGATCACCGAACCCTTCGGGTCGAACGTGACCCCCGAGCTATGGTCGGCCGGCCCAGTGTCCCCACGCAGACCGAGATCCCAATAGGTGCTCGACGAATTGAAGCATTGACCCGTGCTGGTCTGGTTGAATGATGGAACCAACGAGACCGTCGACTGGAGGGCACCTGTGGCCGGCTGCGTCACAACGACGTTGAAAGAGCGGTTCTGCCAGATCACATCGTTGTATAGAATCGGATAGGACGCCCGCCTGCAAGCGCCATTCGTGAGGCCCCCAATTCCGGATCCTCCACCACCGTGCCCCGTGGGGCAGTTGACAGTCAGGGGTAGTGCCGCCAGGAATTCGCTCGAGTGAGCGGCACCTGACACGCCAGCGGGCTGACGATTCGTTAAGGGGTAGCAGGGGATATTGCCTCCCTGAGCGTCCTTCGGGCACGGGGTTGGGGAGCCCGCCTGCGGAGCAAAGAACGCTCCGAACAGCGTGCCCGACGAAGCTGTAGCGTCGTTGGAGATGATCGTGTTGTTGATCATGTTGACTCCGATGGAGTCCTGCAACGACACGCCGCCGCCGTCCCAACCTGCAACGTTGTTGGCAACAATGTTGTTGGTGAAGCTCACGGCGTACCAGAGCTCCGGATTGGTCGGGAAGGTGGCCACGTCCAAACCATTGACACCCTGGAAGCGCACGCCGCCGCCGGCACCGGCCTCGGCTGCGTTACCCATGATGAGGTTGGCGTTGATCTTCAAGTTGCGACCGATACCGTCGCCCACCGAGCCGTAGGCATGGGAGCAATCCGAATCAGGCTCGCCCGGGCACAGAGGATCCGTGTCCGGAGCGCTCATGACGAGCAGGCCGCCGCCGTTGCTGGGTGTGGTCGGGTTGGTCCCCTGGTTGAAGATAATCGTGTTGTGCTCGATATCGCCATCCCAGATAAACCCGACATGGGCAACGCCAGCGCCGTCGCCGGTGCTCAAGTTCCCGCAGACCCAGTTGTAGTTGAACTGGTAGTTATCGGCACCGGAGCAGAAGGCTACGCCGCCTGCTCCTGTTGGAGTGGCCGAGAACAGTTCATCGCCCTCTGAAGAGTTCGCCGTGATCGCGTTGTGGTGGATGTTCACAAAGCGGTCAAAGCAGTACGGCAGCTGAGTATTGGTGACAGTGCTGGTCTGGCAGGAACCCGGATCCGGGTTCGCAACGGCACCTCCCTGGACGTAGCCATCCGGATGTTCGCCTTGGCCGATGGCGATACCGCCGGCCAGAGTTCCCTGGTTGTTGTAGATGCGGTTGTTGGCGATTTCCAGGTTGTGCGCCCAAGCGTGGACGAAGATACCGCCGCCGCCCTGAGAGCTGTTGGTGATCGACAAACCGTCAATGCGTGACGGGTTGCACTGGAAGCTGCTGGGGAACGGATTGTGTGCCACGGCAGTGTTGGGACCGCAATTGTTCAGATCGGTTCCGTTGGTCAGAAGGGTCGTGCCCGCAGGGAAAATATCGGCCGCGAACTCGGTGTTGTTGGTCGGGAACCTGACGCCCTTCGAGAGCACGGTAATTCCGGCACCTTCATAGGCGCCCATGAGGGTCGGCTCCTGAAGCTGTTCCGCCAGGTTGCCATTCAGCGAGGCATCCCAGCCTGTAGTGGCTTCCAGGGGCAAGCGATCCACCTGCGGGTTGGAGGCGGTTGCTGTGAACGCCGTAACCGTGGTGCCCCAGCTAGATGAGCAACCTGGAGTCCACGATTCGTGTCTGCCGTCCAGACCAAGGCCGAAGAGACAAACGATACGCTGGCGCCAGGGGCCGAGCAGAGCGCCCGACGGGTGCATGTTGGCATCGAGAATGGTAGAGGCAGCTCCGACACCTTGCAGGCGGACCGGCTTCCACATCTGCACCAGTTCATGATAGGTACCCGGCGGGACGATGACTAGATCGCCCGGTTTGGCAGCATCAATCGCCGATTGAATTGTCTGTCCCGCAGTCATCACAGTGGGGGTTTTGCCACCAATCGTGACGGTTATGGTGTCGACGGATCTCTTGCCGTTGGCAGCGGTGATAACCAACTCACCGCACTGCGCAGCGGACCCTCCGTATTGCGCTTGCTGTTGTATGCTGCATGCCGGCACGGAGCCAGCTGGTGGCGTCGTACCTGTGATCAACGTGTCGGTCCATGTCACTCCATGAAGTGGTACGCCACCTATCGTCACATTCGGGCACGCTGCATTGGGATTGCCGTTGCTGCAACCACCCGCTGGTGCGGGTCCGAAGCCGAAGTTGCGATTAACGGTCTTCGTATTGAACGGAGCGGTTGTGGCGCTGGGACCGGAGTACCCGTAGTTGCTCACCGGCTTGCTGCCCAGAGAGGTGATCGTTAGCGTGTGACCAGCAGCGCTCACCCATGGACCAGCCACGTCGCCGGTGACCGACGCGATCGCCGGGGTGGTATCCGGGTAGGCGCAGTCCGGATGGTTGTATTCCGCCGCGAAGGCTGAGGTCGGGATCACCGGCGTATCGAGATACGACGTCTGACCCGGCATGAAGGACCATTCATAGCAGAACTGGCTGTAGTTCGCCTGGTAGAACGGATCCGGAGTGACGCCAGTACCACGATCGTTCATGCACATATCGAGCATGTTTGGGATGTATCCGCTCGGATCGGGCGGGTTGACGGCGAAGGTGGAGTAGGTCAGACCGTTGTAAATTCCATGGTTGTCAGAAATGACGCGGGAGATTTCGTTGCCCGCCCAATCCTTGATCGCCACCGGCAGGTTGGGGGGCGAGAACTTTTCGCCGAAAGCCGGCGCGAACGGATCGAATTCCCCGGCGAAATCGTCGGAGATGATACCAGTGTAATGAGCTGCGATGTGGGCGGAGCTGAAGACATAGAACTTCGCCAGCACCGACATCTGGTCTTCGAGGGTAACTTCCTTGCGATCACAGAGTTTGCGAGTGGCTCCGGCAAACGGGGCGTTCTGACCCGATTGCGGGTACAAGCTCATGAAGTCTGGGACGATGCGCTCTTCACCGACGCAAGGCCAGAAGACTTCGACGCTGCCCGTATCACCTTCGTGGCGGGGCTGCGCACCCAGATCCGTGTTCTGGATGAGAGGGTTGTTGGCGTTGTAGCTGCTGGCGACGGAGGCTTGGTCCGGCATGATAAAGACGTTGCCGAACCCGGCGAACTGCGTGGTTACTGGAGCCTCGTAGGTGTCACCGAGCAGGATGTTCTTGTCTTCTTCCTTGACGAGCTCGTAGCCCGGAGGAGTAATCATTTCGACTACGTACTTGCCGGCGGGCAACATCGGCGTGCCGAAGCGATAGGTATCGGTCGTATCCGGGTCAGTTGTGCACCCGGTGCAGTTCGTTCCAGCCGGCTTTCCAGTTGCAGGATTGATGCTGGTAACGCTGGGGAACGAATACATGCCGTCGTAAGGAACGGGTTGGAGCTGGTTCCAGTTGTGCATGCCGTCATAGCACTTGTACTGGGAGCCGTTGGGCAGCAAAGGCGCCGGAAGCCCGCCATGCTGAGCGTCGTAGAAGTTCAGCAGGTTGGGCTGGTTCAACAGCGTGTAATAGAACGGATCCGTGGTCGACTGACCGGGGCAGTTCATGTTGGGAATGCCATCGGTGCGGAATCCCTGCGCGAAACTATCAAAGCTGCTGGTCAGGGTCTGGTCGACCAGGGTCAGGGTTGGGGTTACCTTGTCGGCGGCAAAACCTTCCTTGTAGAGGTTGATCTGGACGTTCGGAACTTGCGGCTCCCAAGTGAGCTGGAGCAGCAGGGCCGGGTCGTCAAAGGGACGGGTCGAGGCATATACGACATGGCCTCGGATACCGCCGTTCTCGCCTTCGGCGAAGGGCTTCTTGCCGAACTCGAGGAGCTGGTTCTGTCCCATGTAGCTCTGCCAGCCGTAGCTGGTAACCCACGGGGGATCGATACGGCCTGTGGAAAGGGGCGATGAGGCTGAGGCGCTGCTTCCCGGCCCGTTGGCGATGGAGAAGCCAGTGCAATCCGCGTTGTTGCAATAGACTGCGCCGGGAACCCGCAAGGCGGCGGGCACGGAGAAGTCCTCTGCCGTCCTAGCCAGGGTGCCCATGCTGGCGGATGAGCCGCAGCTTGGGAATCCGGGCGCACCGCAACGACCAGGGCTGCTGGAGGTGGCGGACGCGTCCACCGGACCACCCGCGTCGTTAATGACGTGGATACCGGTGGTCTTGTAACGGGTTGAATCCGTTTCCATCACGTACCAGTTGAAGATCGGGAAGACCTCGTTGAAACCAGCGAAGCCTCCAAGGTCGGTACTGTTGAGGTTGGAAAGACTGCCATCGCGATAGCGGATGTTGGTGGGCACAAGCGAGAGTCCTGGTTCGGTCGGATTCCCCTGAGCGTCCACGTTCGAGATGCCGTCGCCGTTGACGTCAAAGAAGGTGCGGGTGTAGAGGTTGTTCTTCCAGCCGTGGGAGCCAATTTCTCCCATATTGACGTCGCCAGCAACGTGGACCGGCGTGGTAATTCCGTCGACGATCTGGTCATTCCACTGATCGAAGATGGTAATTTTCCAATCGCCAGTGGGGATTTGAGGCAGAGTAAAGCTGCCATCGTCCTGGCACTTGGCAAAGCGGATATCCGCGCCATCCGGGCTGCCCAAGCTGACGTAGCACTGGGTGTAGCTGAAGGTGTCGCGATTCCCGCTGCTGTAGAGTCGCTGATCCGGTGTGCGGCTCATGCGCGCGCCCGTGACAACGCCCGTCACAGTGTGGGTGCACGCCGCAGCGCCCGTGAGGGTGGCGCAGAGCACTGTTCCCTGATCATTGATGCCCGTTGGATTGGCGAAGCCGATGGAAACGTGGTAGCCCGCCGGTCCAAATTCCTGGAAGTAGGATGGTTCGTTGACCTTGATGAAGGCTTCGTGATCCTTGCCGCCATCGAGGGTGTTGGTCTGGAGCCACTCTTCACCGCGGGCAATTCGGTCCGCAGCGGGAGTAGCTATGATGCCGTAGCGTCCGGGCGGCATGCCGTTCACAACGGCCTGGCCGGCGAGCGGGGAAAGGGTTGTGCCGTCCGCCTCGTACTTCGGGCAGACAGGGATGACGCCGGTGATTCCCGAATCGCGTTTAATGCCGTCAAATCCCGTGAACGGATCTTTGGAGATCGGACATGCGTCGATGCCGCCGTTTGAAGGATCCGGGGTTCCTGCGAGGGAGTTCGACAAAGGTTGGCCGAACTCGTCGTAGGTCATCTGTCCGGCAGAATCGCCTGACATACCGACCAAGTCGATAATAGTGATGTTGAATCCGCCGAGGCCAGGCTCGTTGGGCGACAAGGTGTCGATACCGCCGCTGGCATCGTGCTCGCCGTTGAGCGGATGATCATCTTCGAATACAAACGCCGAGACTTTCGCCGGTGGCTGGCTCTCAGGCTCGACCAGAACGGTTACGGGAGCGAAAGTACCGGTGCACGTTGTCGCTGGCGGCACGATAGTACAGGCGTTCGCAATCTGCACGCCGCCCATGGCATGTCCCGGGTCCATCGCATCGCCGGGCAGGACCGAGATGTAGTAATGCTTGCTCGGATTCAGAACGACGGAAGCGGGATCGACCGCGGTCTTTTGGGTGCCAGGCCTGCAAACGCCGTTGTTACCGTCGCACACAGCGGGCTCGTCTGCCCCAGTGGCCGGATTAATGAAGCTTTGGCCACTTTCGCAGGAGAGCGGCCCGGTGCAGCCCTGCGCCACGATCGGCATGTAGCTGGTATGGAAATTCGTTCCAAAGATGGCGGGAGTGCCTTGGGTAGTGGCCTTAGGGCAGGTCGTCGGCAGGGGGTTGGCCTGGCAATTGGGGTCGACATAGAAGGTGCGGTCTTCCTCAATGATCCAGCGGTAGTCCGTGACGGTGGTTGTTTTGTCTACGCCGTCCAGGAGCGTGACCAACGGACCGTTCCCGGCCGGGAGGTTGACCGTAATGGGGGCGGAAGCGCTCAAGGTGCCCTGTGAGTTCTTCGCCTGGTAGCTAAAAGTGTAGGTACCGGCGCTGGTCGCGTAAACGTTGAACGCGCCTGTCGGATCGACAGCAACGCAGGGAGCCGCTGGGGTGGGGCCGCAGGGTCCCAAGGCGCCCGCAGCGTATACAGCGGTGAGAGGATAGCCCGTCGCATCTTGATCCCCCAAGAGAATACCGGGGGACTTGATGCTCAGGAACGTGGCCACAGTTGAGGTATACGACTTGGCGCTAACCGTGATGCCGCCGGCTGTCCCAAGGTCACCCTGACCCAGGGTCACTAGAGCGCAAGCTGCTCCTGAGGTCGCGCCGTTGCCGCAATAGGTGAACGTTGTTGGAACGCCGGTGTAGGTGAACGTGCCGTCCACGTTCAGTGTGAGACCGACTACTGGCGCGAGCGTGCGAACGCCATACACGTTGACGTCGTTGGCGATCAGGCCTTTGCCGGGGTCGGAGACCTGCAGGGTCTGCCCCGCAATGACGGAGTTGTAGGTATCGGGAGTGGCGGTGGCCGTGACAGGAGTCGCACCCGTCGCAAGTGCCGCACCGTTGACGCTGATGTAGGCCAGCATTCCGGCATCACGAGCGGTTGCGTTGCCCGAAAGGCTCAACTCGCGGTCATAGATGGGAAGGGCTGTCGCCCCGGCAGCGGGTGTATCGATCATCACATCGTAGGTCTTGCCTGCGGCCAGGAAGACTTCGTTCTGGACACGGGAAACGCCCGGCAGAGGATTGCCGTCTTCAGCGATCAGCGATAAACCGGGAACAGGCGCAGCCGTGACGCCCGTCGGGACAACCGTCGGGGTGGTTAGCGCGCCGATGATCGACGGCACGTGCATGCGCAGGCCGGCGTTCACAATGCGGACCAGAACGTTGCCGGTGACGCCCGACGTGGGTGAAGCTGGGAATAGGGAGGTAGCGGGGGCGGTCTTGCTGAAGGCGACGCCGTTGACGAGGTAATACCGCGGCGAGTAGTTTACTGCCGGGGGATAGCAATTGCCGGAGTTCGCGGTAGCGGGATTGCCGCAACCGCCGGGCTGGCCGGACCAAACCGTGGTCTCGTTGAAGCCGGGTAGGGTTACCGCTGTTCCGACGGCGTTGTTTTGAACGGGATCGATTTCACTGAGCAACAGCGGAATGTCAGCGCCATAGTTTACGGCAGGATTTGCACCTGCGGGATAAGCGATTTTGTTGGTCGAATCCGTGACCACCACGATGCCGTAGAGTCCCATGGGGCCCTGGATGGACGGGTGCGTACCGGACTCAATAAGGTAGGTGCCAGGGCGGAGGTTGACCCAAGGAGGCAGAGCCGTTGTTATGCCTGGGGCCACTTCCGTGCCAAACGACTGCACGCGTGGCAATTGAGCCGGCGGACGGTTAATCGGGTCACCGGCGCCACCGGCCGCAGGCCAAGTCAGCGTCTGATCCGGGTGGACCGGACTCGCCACGGACGTCGGCGTTCCAAGACCGCCGCCCAACTGGCCGACGATGGTCAACGAAGTCGGGACACCTGCGGGCAAGCCGTTGGCGAGGCTGATCGTCAAGGTGCCCCCCGCAGGCACTGTGATCACAACTGGCGACCAAGTGCCAGCCAGAGCGGCCGGATTCAGGCTCACGCAGGTGGCAGGAGCCACCACCGCGGTGCAAGTATAGCCCCACATGGGTACGGTTGCGCCGTCGGGCGTGGTCAGGTTGGCTGGCGCCGCAGTGAGACTCACGCTCTGAGCGACAGCCAGACTCGCTCCGAGAAGGAGAATCGATGTTGCGAGTACCGCTGTCTTCAGGCTGGATTTGATAAAGTTGAATCGCATTGCCGCTCTCCTCGTGATATCAGTCTTAGAAGTTGGAATTAAATTAGTTGGATTCATCGATCACAAACTCCCGGGAATCCACCATCATCATCATCATCATTCCGCCGGGGAAGATGTTGTTGGTGGTAATCTCGCGTTCGTTGTGGGAGTGCCACATGAAGGCAAAGCCAGCCTCGTCGGTGGGGGAGTTGGCAACGGTGCCGGACGGTGGAATGGTGCCGGTCGAGCCAACGGCGCGGACGGTCGCATTCGGTCCCAGGTAAGCACTGCCACCGTACCAGGCGCCGAG
>WNFT01007483.1_pt1 | contig 10272 bp, 6 predicted proteins | sample 5400191 | NCBI WGS metagenome assembly WNFT01 (sample SAMN13153359, study PRJNA577476) | soil metagenome | isolation source: 80 cm saprolite under Madrone tree | place: USA:California | collected 2016-06-14 | reverse complement strand
AGCAGCTTCAGCATGGCTTTCATATCCCACTTTTGCGCGACCAATTCCGTCGCCAACCAATCCAGCAGCTCCGGATTTGTGGGACGGTCACCTTGCGAGCCAAAATCCTCACAGGTGCGCACAATGCCCGTGCCGAAGATTTGTTCCCAAAAGCGGTTGACGATCACGCGAGCCGTCAGCGGGTTGTTTTCATCCACGAGCCAGCGGGCGAGGGTCAGTCGATTCGGTTTTGCGCCATCCGGCGACGGATGAAATGCAGCCGGCAAAGCTTCGGTCACCTCGTCGCCGAGGGCCAGATAATTGCCGCGGAATTGGATGTGCGTTTTGCGTCGTTTGTCACCTGTAAGCTCTCGAAAGATGGGAACGGTATTGGGTTGGATGTCGGCCAATTGTTTTTTTGCCTTCGCCAGACGCTCTCGCTGCGATTTGAGCGCCGGGTCAACATTCGCGCGATAGTATTCCGATAATGCAATTCGCTGCTGGTCATCGCGACTGACGCCACCGACCGTCAAGAGCTGCAACAAGGATTCAGGGACACTGGCATATTCGGAGATGCGTTCATTGTCCGAGGCGCTAATTCGCAGCAATGCGGGTGGGCAATGGTCGTGGAGCGTTTTCTGCTCAATCGTGGCCTGCAGCTTTGAGCCGGGCGGGACTTCAACAGGTTGGGCAGGCAACAGCGTCAAGTGATGCCATTTGCGATCATCAGCATCTAACGTCCAGCCCTTTTTCTTGCTTTTCTCGTCGATGACGCCTTGCAAATCGGTATCCGCTTGGTTCGTGTCGGCGAAAACAGCGACGAATTGGATTGGGAGCGAACCGTCCAATCCGAAGGTCATGCTCGGGTTCGGGGGTTCCTTGACACTTTTCTCCCAGACTGGCTTGTGGTTCGCGTCCAGTACCAAAAGGTGGAAATTGCTCAAGCGCGAGTGAAGGTCGTGGTCGGTGCGGTTCCAGACAATGATCGAGTCAATGGGCTGGGCGTGTTTTAGATCCACCTCCCACCAGGGGTTCTCGGAAATTTCGGTGTGAATCGTCGATTTTGCGTCGAAGTCGCCGTCCGTCTTACCGTCGATGGCGAGCCGCGCCGGGGCTTCATAGGCCGTGCTGCTCTGGGAGGCTTCACCTTGCAATGCCACGTTTTCCTTCGCTCGGAAGACCTGCACTTCAGCCAGAGATAATATCTTTTCCTTTCCCGGGAGTTCAATGCGCACATACCTGGCGACAGGCCGATTGGACTCCGGGGCGACTACGGTGGCAGTGACATGGGAAATCTCGAAGCCGCCGTTGGCGATCTGGCTGGATTCAGCATTCGGCAAGGACGCCAGGCCCTCGATTCGCAGGCCTGCGACGCGCTTTGTGATCAATGGCAGTTCCAGAGTGTAAACCTCAGAGTTTTGCAGCGGAGTTATCTCGACTGCGTTCTCCTCGGCTGCGGTGATCTTGCCGCCCTCCTTCGCTTTGATCATCGCCGGCTTGACTAAGTCCCATGGATGCTCGCGCGGAAAGTTTTGCTCCCATTTGGCCTGGCTGGCCAGCGACTCCGGGGTGGGTGTCTTAAATTGCTTCTCGATCGCGGCGATCTCCTCGCGCAAGCGATGTTGCTCATCCTTTTGCTTGGCGCTGTATATCTCGAGCACAGGCGATTCATCCTTCAGATCGGCGTCCCCGGTATTGTTCAAAATGGCAAAGAGGCTGAAGTAATCGTGCTGGGTGATGGGATCGTATTTGTGATTGTGGCATTGAGCGCAACCCATCGAGGTAGCCATCCAAACGGCCATCGTCGTATTGACGCGATCCACGACGGCGGCATTTCGAAATTCTTCGTCGGTAGTCCCGCCTTCGTTGTTGGTCATGGTGTTCCGATGAAAAGAAGTGGCAATGAGATCATCCTCATCCGCATCCTCAAGCAAATCGCCGGCGATCTGCTCGATGGTAAACCGGTCGAATGGCACATTGGCGTTGAAAGCGCGAATCACCCAATCTCGATATGCCCAAATTACTCGCGGTGGATCATCCGCGTAGCCTGCGGAATCCGCATAGCGCGCCAAATCCAGCCACATCCTTGCCCAATGTTCGCCGAAGGCGGGGGCCGCCAGCAGCCGATCCGCGAGCTTCTCGTAGGCGCACGGATCGCGATCGTTCACGAATTGATCTACTTCATCCAAGGTTGGAGGCAGGCCGGTCAGATCCAACGATACTCGGCGTATGAGTGTGTAGCGATCTGCGCGTGGGGAGGGTTTCAGCCCGGCCGCTTCGAGCCGCCCCAGAATGAAATAATCAATTGGATTACGGGTCCAGCGTTTGTTCTTCACTTCGGGCAAGGCTGGCCGCACCGGTTTCACATATGCCCAATGAGTGGCGTACGGCGCTCCCTGGGCGATCCATCGGCGCAGCGATTCGATCTGAGAGGGAATCAGCTTCTTGCCGGTCTTGAGCGGTGGCATGCGGTCATCGTCGTCGGTGGTCGTGACTCGGGCGATCATCTCGCTCTTTTCCGGCGCGCCCGGCACGATGGCCACCTTTCCTGACTTGGCGGGTTTGAGCGCCGCGTCACGCACATCGAATCGGAGCTTCGCCTTTCGAGCGCCATCATCGGGCCCGTGGCACTTGTAGCAGTTCTCGGTCAGAATGGGCCGGATCTCGCGATTGAAATCAACCTTGCCCGCACCGCCCTGGAGGCTCTCACCGGCGTGGGTATTGATGATATCGAGCGACAGCAATCCCGCGAGCGTAATCGAATAAGCTCTCGGTATCTTGAATGCGCTTTTCCGTGCGTTCATGTCCCCGGTTTCGGTGCCAATAGGGTTAACTTACAATAATGCTGTGCAAACGAAACAACAAACCGGTCGTGCTGCGTCAGTGGTTTCGAGCGGAGCGCAGTACCACCACCGCGATAGGAACGCTGCGTTTACGCGGCAGGCTCCCGAAACCCGAGAAAGTCACGCATTCGACCACTTTTCACCGCTTTCTGCCCCGTAAACGCAGCGTTCCTACCGCGACGAGTGTCCAGGAGGCGGGGTGGTACTGACAAGCTGCGCCCCTCCATTCCCTCCACTGGGATTTGGCAGGACATTTGGCAGGAAAACAATCGACAATGCATTCTGCGCCCGGCACACTTCGCGCCCTGTATGCGTTGGTCACAGACCCTCATTCCCACTCTTAAAGAGACGCCTGCCGAAGCGGAGATCGCTTCGCATAAGCTGCTGCTGCGCGCGGGACTTATCCGCAAACTCACTGGCGGGCTTTACACCTTCTTGCCGCTCGGATTGCGGGCCTTGCGCAAAATCGAGCAAATCGTCCGTGAAGAAATGAACCGCGCCGGAGCGCTGGAGCTTCTGATGCCCGCGCTGCAACCGCCAGATATTTGGCAGCAAAGCGGTAGATATGAAACCATGAAAGATGTGCTGTTCAAAGTCCGTGACCGCGCGAAAAAGGAATGGGTTCTAGGTCCCACGCACGAAGAGGTCATCACGACCCTGGTCGCCGGCGAAATCAATTCCTATCGGCAGATGCCTAAAAACTTTTATCAGATTCAAACTAAGTTCCGGGATGAAATTCGTCCGCGCTTTGGCCTCATGCGGGCCAAGGAATTTATCATGAAAGATGCCTATAGCTTCGATACGACGGACGAATCGGCACAGGAAAGTTATCGTAAGATGTATGACGCGTACGCGCGAATCTTCGAGCGGTGCGGGCTTAAAACTCTAGCGGTTGAAGCCGATACAGGTGTGATTGGCGGCAAATCCTCGCACGAATTCATGGTTCCGGCGGAAACTGGTGAAAACGAGGTCGTCTTTTGCGAAGGCTGTGGTTATGCGGCGAATGTTGATAAAGCAACTTCGGGAATCCAAAATTCAAAGTCGGAAATCCAGAGCCCAGAGTCTGCGCTCGAGAAATTTGCGACACCTGGGGTCCTGACAATCGACGCTTTGTCCCAAGCGCCTTACAACGTGCCGGCCGAGCGCCAAATCAAGACGCTCGTTTACCTGGCCGAGAGCAAGCCGGTATTGATTTTGCTGCGCGGCGATGACCAATTGAACGAAGCCAAACTCGCTGGGGTTCTCGGTACGGCGAACTTCCGGCCCAGTGAAACAGAGGAGATTTTTTCCGCGCTGGGGGCGCATCCCGGCAGCCTCGGCGCACTCGGAGTCACCAAGTTCCAGATTTTTGCCGACGAACGTCTCCGTGATGACGCGGGTATGACCACTGGCGCAAACGAAGACGGTTTCCATCTGCGAAACGTCTCGGTGAGGCGCGACATTCAGCAAGCACACTGGGCGGATCTGCGCGTCGCGCAGGCAGGGGAGCCTTGTCGGAAGTGCGGCAAGCCCCTCAAAGCGCAACGCGCCATCGAGGTCGGCCACGTATTTAAGCTTGGGACGAAATACAGCGAGGCGTTGAAGGCGTTCTTTCTCGATGAGTTGGGCAAGCAGAATCCTGCGATTATGGGCTGTTACGGCATCGGCGTCACTCGCACCTTGCAGGCGGTCATCGAACAAAGTCATGACAGCAACGGGATCATCTGGCCGATACCCGTCGCGCCGTATTCGGTTTGCATTACGCCGCTGACTGTCGCCGCCGAAACCGAGGTGATGAAGTTAGCAGAGCGGATCTATGCTGAGCTTTCGACGCGTGGCATTGATGTCATCCTGGATGACCGCAACGAGCGACCTGGGGTGAAGTTCAAAGATTCAGAGCTGGTCGGGTTCCCTATCCGCATCGGCATCGGAGAAAAATCGCTAGCCAAAGGGGAGGTCGAAATCAAGCCGCGCGCCGGCGCGCTTTTACTCGTGAAAGCGGCGGAGGCCGTGGAGAAAGTCTTGGAGTTGGCGGCGAGATGCTGATTTGGTCTGCCGGTGCGTTAGTAATGGGCGGCGCTGACCTCAGCCGGTTTGGCCTGGTAGTCCGGATAAAGCCGCTTGACGCAATCGGGACAAATGCCGTGAGTAAAATCGGCATCCGAATGGGCGCTGATATACGTTTCGACTTGCTGCCAGTATCCCTGATCGTCACGAATTTTTTTGCAGGAAGCGCAAATGGGCAACAGGCCGCTGAGCGTCTTGACGTGTGCCAGCGCCTCCGTCAACTCGCGGATCAGCCGCAGCCACTCGGCTTCTTCCTTTTTCTTCTTGGAGATATCGAGCGCGACGGTCGAAGCGCCGACAACCTTGCCGTTGGCATCCTTCAGCGGAGAAATTGTGAGCGATACTTCAACCGGAGTGCCATTTTTTCGGACCCGCACGGTTTCGAACCGTTCGACTCGCTCTCCACGTTTCACTCTCTCATAAACCTCCGTTCGATCATTCATCCGATCCGAGGGAACCAGGAGACTGACCTCGCGTCCAACCATCTCAGCAGCCGAGTAGCCATAGAGCGCTTCTGCCCCGGAATTCCAACTCACTACGATGCCGTCCAAAGTCTTTCCGACGATGGCATCCTGGCAGGATTCAACAATCGAGGCCAGGTAGGCCATAGTTGCTTCCTGTGCTCGGCGAGCACGCCTTTCCTCGGCGGCGGCCAATTCGCGAGTGACCGCCGGCGCCAGGCGGGCCAAATTGTGTTTCAGCACATAATCATGCGCGCCGGCTTTCATCATCTCTACCGCTCGCTCCTCGCCCAATGCTCCGGAAACAATAATAAAGGGTATGTCCAGGCCCCGCTGCTGAAAGAGCGACAGCGCGGCGGCGCCACCAAATTGTGGCAAGGCGTAATCGCTTATGATCAGATCCCAGGAGCCTCCCTCGAGAGCGGCGGTCATGGCTTCCGTGCTGTCAACGCGTTCGGACACCGGCTCGAATCCACTCCGCCGCAACTCGCGCAGAATCAGCATCGTATCAACTTCTGAATCCTCGACGACCAGAACCCGCAGGGGAGTAGCCATAGAATGTGATATTGTAATTTGAGCCGCGTGGCCGTTGAATTATTCTAGTCTAGTTCTCGTTTGGCGTCAAATAGGTGAAAAATCGTTGAAATTGTTGAAATTGTTGAACCGTCAGACCGTTGGAAACATCAAAAGGATCGAATGATTCAAGGGTTTAGCGCACAACCCACTCATTGAGCACATGGAATGTTCCGCAGCCATCCAGTGTCCTTATTGCGGCCAGAAGTTTGATCTCGTTCTCGACACGAGCATCGCCAGCCAACGGTTCACCACCGACTGCGAGGTTTGTTGCCGCCCCTTCGATGTGTTCGCCGAGTGCGAACCAGGGGAGGTTCTGAACCTCACGGTCGAAGGTGGCTAACGCTTTCAAGCATAGGAGCTTAGAGAGACTCATTTTCGAAGTCACACTAGCTCTCAAAAGGTATCATCCGAGCGACCTCTAGCGGGCCAACGTCCCGCAGCCTGCGGGTCACACGCGGCGCACGAGTTCCGTCGTTAGTTCTACGAAATTTTTCGTTGACAACTACGAACGCCTTCGTATGATTATCCTCGCCCTATGAAAAAATCCAAATTGCCCAAGCCGACTGAGGCTGAATTGAGCATTCTGCGCGTGCTTTGGCGCCAGGGTCCCAGCACCGTCCGTGAGATTTGGGACCAGATCAATCCGGGCCAGCAGACCGGTTACACAACCGTCCTTAAAATCAGCCAGATCATGTTCGAGAAGGGTTTGTTGGACCGGGACGAAAGACAACGATCGCATGTGTATAGGCCGCGCCTGACGGAAGGACAGACACAGCGGCAGGTGGTCGGGCATCTGCTCGATCGGGTATTTTCGGGTTCAGCTTGCAAGCTTGTGATGCAGGCGCTGGCGGTGAAGAAGGCCACGCCGACGGAACTGGCCGAGATCCGAAAACTGATCGATGAGTTGGAAGAAGGAAGCAAAAAATGAACGCACTGCGCGATTTATTAAGTCAGCCACTAACTCATCGACTGGGTTGGGCGCTGGTACATTCCCTCTGGCAAGGCGTCCTGGCGGCAGCCGTTTTCGGATTGCTCCGAACGGTGCTGCGGCGTCGGTCTACACAAGCCCGATATGTGGCCGGTTGCCTTGTCCTGCTCGCGCTGGCGCTGGCGCCCGTGGTCACGTTTCTTGCACTTTCCGGACAGGCGGGGGACTCGACAGGAACTGGTCTGTACCCAGAGCGGATACAGCCAAAATTAATCATGCAGGCCCCGGCATTTCTTTCCGAGTTCGACTTTGGTGCCACCGCGCCAGGCCCGGTCACGCGAGCGTTGGCACTGCTGGAGTGGCTGCTTCCCTGGCTGGTCGCCGGCTGGACGATTGGCGTCCTGCTTTTCTCTTTGAGGTTGCTGCAAGATTGTTGGCATCTGAAGCGGCTTCGGTCCGACCAGACCGGAACGCTTGATCCAGCATGGGGCGAGATTTTAAATGATTTGCGTTGCCGGCTTAGTATCAGCCGGCCAGTGCGGCTGTTGAAATCCGGCCTCGTCGAAGTGCCGACCGTGCTCGGTTGGTTCCGCCCGCTCATTTTGCTGCCTGCCAGCAGTGTAACCGGCTTGAGCCCGGCGCAACTCGAAGCGGTCTTGGCACATGAACTCGCCCACGTTCTCCGCTACGACTATCTCATAAACGCTTTCCAGATCGTGGTGGAAACATTGCTGTTCTATCACCCGGCTGTCTGGTGGATTTCACGCTGCATCCGCGAAGAGCGCGAGCTTTGTTGTGATGATTTGGTCTTGCGGGTTTGTGCCGATCGCGTCGTCTATGCCCGCGCGCTGGCTTCATTGGAAGAAATGCGGGCTTCTGCGCCACGACTGGCTTTTGCGGCCAGCGGCGGCCCATTGCTGAAACGGGTCCGGAGATTGATTGGATCTACTGGCGAGGATCACCCTGCCAGCGCAAGGGAAATTTGCGGCTTGGCGTTGTTCGGAATCGGCTTGGTTCTAACCACCGCGGGCATCTGCCTTCTTATGGCTGCACCGACATATCAGGCTGTTGCCAGAATGAAGATAGAACGCGACTCTCCCGCGCAATTTAGCTCCAACGATGGTAAAGGCTTTTCCCTGACCATTTACGATCCCTATTTCATTCAGACCGAGTTCGAGGTGCTGCAGTCGGATTTCGTCCTGTCGCGCGTGGTCACTGAACTGAAGCTTGATCAAGAATGGGGCAAGCGGCACGCCGATGGCAAGCCGCTCAAAATGCCAGAGGCAGTCGCCATGCTCAGAGCCAGGCTTCGGTTGCGACCGGTCCGAAATACGAGCCTGGTTGAGATTTGCGTTTTCAGCGACAAGCCTAGCGAAGCCGCCGAGATCGCTAATGCGGTTGCAGCAGGCTACCGGATGTATCGTTTGGAACAGCGCCGGCAGATGAGTATTGGGGGCATCGAGGCGTTGGAAGAGCGCTTCAAAAAACAGGAAAAGGAAATTGAGGAGGAACAGAAAAAAGTCAAGCGCCTGCGCGAAGAATTGCAGATTCCCGATGCGGTTGTCAACGCGGACGGCCCTGCGTTCCTGTTATCTGCTGAAACACTCCGTAAGATCGAAGCTCAGCGCTTTGAAAACCGGACCGATCTTGTCCGGCAGGAGACGATGTTGAGGGAGTTGAGAAAATTGAGCTGGGACGACCTGGTCCAGACTCTTCCCACGGCCATTCAGGACCCGTTGCTAAGCAGCCTTATCGAGCATTGGACGACGGCTGAGGAAGACCTCGTGGGCAAAAAGAAGGATTTTGGCCCCGAACATCCTGAGATTATCAAGACCAAGAGCCAAGTCACGGACCTCAAGGAGAAGATCAAAAAGCGTGTGGACGGCATCATCTTCGGCCTGGATGCGAAGGTTTCGGCCTTAAAAAGGAGTCTCGATGCTTTGAACGAGGAGATCCAATCCGCCACTACCAAAGACACTGCTGCGGCTCATCAAAGCCAGCCGTATTACGACGCCAAACGCCGCCTGGAACAACTCCAGCGATTCGGCCAGATCCTTACTTTTAAGATCGCCTCCGAGAAAATTGATGTGGACTTGCCTAAAACCCTCATGGTGGAAATCGTGGATCAGGCTGTAGCCCCGAGCCGTCCTGTGTCTCCGAATCTGTATCGCGCTGTTTCTTGTTGCACTTTGGGTCTGCTGCTCGCCCTGATCGGGATCGTGATGGTGAAGGGGGCACTGCGGCGGTCTTACGCCGCGGCGAAACCTACTTGAATTCCTTGCGCGTCGGGGTTCTCACCTCCTCCGACCACATCAAAGTAATCGCGCATGAATTCCTCGACCATCTGCGTTGACAACCTCCCTGTTTAATTACATGCAACTCTTGGAAACTGCGTAGGGAAGCCACGAGGATTAGAGTATTCACAGCTTGAGGGCCGACGCCGTGGCCGACACCGGATACTTACGAAGTTTCCCCGCCACGGTCACTTGATCCCGGCCCTCCCGGCGGCTTCCGGATCGTTGCGTTTGAGGAACATGTCGGCATTTGCGCGGATGGCTTGACTGGGATTGTTCAGGGATTTAACGAGGGCTGGAACATAAAGCGTTCGCCCAAGCCAGGCATTGTTTTCGGTGTCTTGCATGCTGGATAAAAGCAAGGGCACGATTTGCTGCTTTGCCCCTTTGAATTTGCAGAGCGCATCGATTGCAGCGCGGCGGATGTAGGCGCTTTTATCCTCGCGGCAGCCGATAAGCGCGGGAACCGCAATGTCGGGACGGCTCGCAATTCCTCCCAACGCCAACAGTGCATACTGCACGACACCGAGATTCGTGCTTTGCAGGGCGCTGACGAGGAGAGGAACTGCCGCTTCGGCATTTGTGCCAAGGTGTCTTACCGTCCGCGCCGCCCCGAACCAATTTGTCGAGTGTGTATCCTCAAGCAAGGCCAGCAACGGCGTGATTGATTCCTGCCGGATTTCTAACAAGGCGGCCCTGGCACGGGCGGCAACCATAGCGTGGCTATCAGTGCTCGCGCTGGTCAGCGCGGGGATCGCTGCTCGCGCTGCCGGGCCGATTTCTCCCAGGCGGTTGCGGCCTGAGCATGATATACGTTCTCGGGGATGACGTAGCGCGGAGCGATGAAGCGATTGTGAATATTCGCGTGGTTTTGGGCATAAGCGACGAACTTTCGTTTAATCGCCGAGTCTCGGCTTCGCAGAATAGCAATGAGCCGGGTGATGGCGGGTTTACCCATGGCGCGCAAGGCGGCGCGCTGTTCGTCAGAAGGGTTGACATTTTCATATTCCAATCCGCGAATCCAGCGCGATAAAGATTTCCCCTGGTAGCCAGGTTCAGACCTTGGCGGAACATAGACCACAAATCCGCCGAGGACTCCCGCCATCAGGCTGAAAATCGCAATCTTCTTGCGCGTTGTCATGCTG
>WNFT01007377.1_pt1 | contig 10272 bp, 19 predicted proteins | sample 5400191 | NCBI WGS metagenome assembly WNFT01 (sample SAMN13153359, study PRJNA577476) | soil metagenome | isolation source: 80 cm saprolite under Madrone tree | place: USA:California | collected 2016-06-14 | reverse complement strand
TCATCCCCGTCAGGTTCAGTCAGTCCACGGGTGATTGTTGAGTTCCCAACTCCGCGATCACCCACCCTTGTTTCGTTTCAGGGAAAGGGTTAAGGACTCGATTGCAAGAAAATGAATCCGGCCAAACGAACCCGGCCAAAAAAGATTTAGAGGGCTTGCGAGTAAGGCTGCTGCCAGACCGAGAGCGGGAGCGGGCAGAAGACGTAGCCAGAGTGGTCAAAGCGTTTCGGAAAAAACTCACGGCGGATCAGAATGCACGATGGATGGACGAGAATATCACGGAGGCGTTCCTCCGTATCGATGATGATCCGGCATTTCTGGACGGCCTAGGCGCAAAGTACAAATTGTTGGATGCCAGTTCAAAGGAGTTGTCACAGCAGGAAGATTTCTTTCGGGCGATGGGCGAGTCCGCAAAACTCTACGCGGCTCTGTATTCACATGCGGTTAAGTTTTGGGATGTGATCTTGAAACATGAAAAGCTGGGTGTGGGCCAAGGCAAGTACATGCAGAACGCTGACAAGGGTTGTGGGTTGATTGCAACAGGTGGATACGTTCGTGCCCGGCTCCGGTGGATTGCGCGTGGGTGTGCTTGGCAAGGAAGAATTGATAGCTCCCATATTCAACATCGGCGGCGGGCCGGACTCAGACGAACCCGAGGACGCGGAGAACGAAGCTCGCCGAATCCGCCAGCAATGGTTAGAAGAGAACGAGACAGATTGATCCTTGGAATTCCGTCAGGGGCACTTTGTCCGGGTTTGCCCGTTTACCAAGGCTTTAGCCATTCCTTCTCTTTAGACGAATCAGGTGATTTCCCGTAGGAGGACTGCTACCTGAAACAATCTCAGGTTCGAAGCCATCCTTGTGCACCGTGAGTGTGTATTTCACGCCGCGCTCGTGGCTGATGTACATGAAGACGAATCCACCTGTGATGTTAGTCCGTTGCTTCACGGTCTTTACAGGTGTGATGGCCTCGTAGACCGGACCGTTCACTTCCAGAGTTACCTCGGCGTCTTGGACTGGCGCGTTATCTTCAGCGGTTACCACGCCTGTGACATCAAAGATGTAGTCGTGGCTCACTCGCCGCATTGCGCAGGCTACCGCAAAGAGTGCGCAGCCAAGGGCGAGCAGCGTCAGCAGTTTTGTCTTCATTCTGGACCTCTGCGTCTGCCAGTAAACAGTACGCAGGCAAGCAGCAGTGGGGCAACTCCTGATGTTATTCTTGGCCCGTGGCCTGAACTAGTATGGACGATCTCAACAACGTATTGGTGCTGTCGGTCTTCGCGGGAAGCATGGTTGCAGTCATTGTTGGATACCTTCTTGCATGGCGATCCAAACGAACGGCCCTTCGCAAAGCGGGTTCCTTGATGACCGCCGCCGTTTCAGGGTTCGCTGGTCTGGTCATGCTCGCGTGGTTGATGGGTGCCGTCATGCCCCTTCCGCCGCCCGATGGAAGCCCGCTTTGGGAACCCCTAGTTTTCCTTCTTGCCTTCTCGCCGTTTCCAATCGGTGCGTTTTACATTTGCGCTAAGTTCATTCGGCAAGCCCTGCGCGACGAGCGCAAAGCACAGTAAGCCAGCATCCGCAGCATATTGATTAGAGCTTGCCAGTTGTGCCCTTGTACGGGTCTCCCGAGCCACGGGAAGTTTCGGAGGAACCAGACACGGGAAGTGGATGGGTTGGCGGTCCCCCGCGAGGGCCATTACCGAGATGGCGAAACAACTCAGGCATTTTCCTGACCCCATAAAATAGGCCGACGATGGCCAGCAGGATGACCAGCCAATGAATCAGGTGCTCGTCCACAGTCGCTTACCCTTCCGGGTAGTTTTGCACTCCTTGTCAACAGTATCAATGGCGTGCTCACGTCCAGCGGGTTCGGCTGGAGAGTGCTCGCGTAAGCCGCTGATTGATTTTCCTTCGGGCTTGGACATATCCCGAGGGCGGGGGCCATCAACTTTTGTTTTTCTCAGTCCCTACGATGGCCCCTAATTTTTTGAGGAAGGATGCGAAATGGTTCAAGCACAGATGACCGAGACCGAGCGCAACAAGGCGATAGTAAACACGTCTGCGCTGAATGAGCAGGTCCGCGAGCTGGGCCACGAGGTTGGCAAATTTCGTGACGCAGGCGGCGAACTAGGAATTGGGGACGACTTGGCACACATCGTCGATTCATTGAACTATGAATTGCGCGACAGGATACTGACACTGGTGAGTCACAACCTCGGCCCGCAACAGCAAGCCAATTTAATGCTCGTGCTGAAAAAAGCTGGCGAATGGCTGGACCAAGAGCGTAAGGAATTGGAACGACCACCGCAAAAGCTTTCTGGATTGCGCATCACGAATCGTGAAGCTGCACGAAGACTCCGCGATCTTAATTATTTTGAAGGGTTCTTGCGCAAAATGGCTCGGGACATCCTGAGAGCGATGGCGGACTTCAATTTCGAGCAGGGCAGGGCGCGATGAACGAACAGAAAAAGCCGACACCGAAGCCGCAGAAACCGCCTGCCGTAAAAGACGAACCCGCGCTCGAATTGACGCACGAGCACGACCGCGATCTGCTGGCGAGCCAAGTTGAAAGCAGCAGGCTATATGAATGATTTTTTCAAAGACATCCTTGCGGAACACGACATCGAGCCGTTGGTCGAGATTGAATCCGCGCCAAAGGTGACGCCCGAATGGAAGCCCGAGCCGCGTATACAGACACCGCACAAAGAGAATAGCGATGTTTCGACATTCAAAGTCGGGACATGGGAAGAACAACGCCCCGGAAAGTGGATTCGGCTGGCCCTTCCACATCCACGGTGGCCTGAACCCAATGCGATTGCCACGGATGAAGTTGCTCGGGTCTATGATGCCGAATGGTCTCTGGCATTGGAAGCGGAAATCGTGATGCGCCAATACCTTTTCTACCTGAAGTTTCGAGCGCTCTATTCAGCAGACTATTTCAACGACATATCGCATGGGCTGGCAGCGGAAAGAATTGCTTGGCTGAAGGGCGTTTGGAGTTCGCGGGGAATTCGATGCCCCGAGCCGGATGAGTTCAAGAAGATGGCACTGGAGCGGGAACCAATCAGCGGCAGAGGAAAAGGAAAATGGCCTACGGACGGACAAGCGGAGTCCTTGGCGAGCGCATAATCAGGAAGCTCATCAATCAACTGTCGGAAACAATCACCGACAAAACCCCAATCGACAAACAGCGCGAAGTTCTCAAGCAAATCATGTCATTGCGGGAAGAGTTGCAAGCCGCCGCGCTGATAAATAAAAAGCACTATGAGAAGCGCAAGGCACGAGAAGCCAACGCGGAAGGCAGCGGCTAGTGTCCTAGTTTGAGAATTTTCGGTTATCGTGCGGTCGCACGCCGCAACACCGGAGCTTCGATAGCGCCGTTGGGTACTCCATCCCAACCGACAAACCGATACCTGTTTCTCCCCACTCTTTCGAGAAAACGGGGGTAGGTTACGTCTTGATGTCGGTTGCCGTCATTGCTCGGGTCATTCTTCACGGCATCTTGGTAAAGATAATCGCTTGGGATGATCGAGTCGTGGGGCGTTCCTGGATAGTTCCTGTCGATCAAAGCCAACAAGTCGTGGCACGAGAATTCGTGATTCGACAGGTAAGCCGAGACAGCGTTGTAAATCTTCTGCTTGTTCGTTGGCATATCGCAATTATCGCGCCAAAGTGATTATGGTGCCACGGCAAATTAGGGCACTAACAAGCAGGGGGCAAGTAGACCAAAACCGAACGCTATGGCGGACGCTCTTTGTCGCTAGCATACCGGAATGACGGCAAGTCACTGATATTGCACACAGAGGCCGGGCCGCGTCATTTGGGCCATTTCGCCTGCCCGTTTTTCACTGTCGCTCTTTCGCTTTGCGCCGGATCGCTCGCAGAAATGGCCGCCAACGCCAATAGCGGGCGCTGGCACGATTTCTTCGATTGCGTAGGGGAGACCTGCTTGAAGGGAGTTTATTTTTTGGGCTTGGGACTCTTCAACGCTTCGAGGTACGCATCCAGATCGTGACGGTCGATCACGTAAGAGCGCCCGATACGGCTCGCAGGCAACTGGCCGCCCTTAATCAATTTGCGCACCATCGAGACGCCCATGCTTGTGTAGACGGCAACTTCTACGACGCGCATCGGTTCGGCAATCGGTTTAGCTGTCATCCCCAAGATTATGCCCCGCTTTCTGTTTTTCTGAGAACTCTCAGATGGACGGCAAGCCAGATGCAACAGGCCGTGATAACAGAGGGCTTACGCAGCCGGATTGGACAGGGTTTTATGAACAAGGCTAGGGCTGCAACCGAGTGTCAGCGCGATCTCGCGGATCGACTTCTTGTCCGAACGCATCGTGGCAAGCCTGCCAGTATCAAGCACGATGGGTTTACGTCCGACACGGAGCCCTTTGGCACGGCGATTGGCGATTCCGGCCCGTACCCTCTCGCGGATTAAATCCCGTTCGAACTCGGCCATTGCTGAGATGATGCCGAACATCAATCGGCCAGCAGGTGTGGTCAGGTCCAACGATTCCTTTAGGCTGATGAAGGCGATGCCGAGTGATTCGAATTCGGCCAGTGCGTTTACCAGGTGCTTGAGAGACCGTCCGAAACGGTCCAGTTTCCAAACGAGAACCGCATCCAGCTTACGGCGTTTGGCATCGGCCACGAGCTTGTTCAGTTCGGGCCGTGAATCCTTCGATCCGCTGACCCCAACGTCTACGTATTCGCCAACGATCTCCCAGCCACGGCGCTGACAGTGCTCCCTTAGCTCTCTCAGTTGCATCTCCGGGTCTTGGCCTTTGTCGGACGTGGATACACGAGCATAGAGGGCTGTTCTCATTGTGCTTTCCTCCGTTCACGACGGCCATAAATCTCGACTCCTCGCAACGCCTCGTGGATGCAGCGGCGCAAGACTTCTGACTCTTTCATTCCGGTAGTTTTGCAGACCTTCTTCAGCGCCTTGTATTCGGCTGGCGTAAGACGCAGGGCAATGACTTCTGATTGCCTGTCCTTCGCGGGCTTGGTGGGGCGAGCCATGAGTAATTGTTTACAAAAACGAATCGAATGTCAAGGTAAATGTAAACAAAAACGAACGCATGTTTTGAAATCCCCATGCGCTTCCAAGGCGACGCGGTTTCATTCGCTCTTTTTTCTTGTGCAGATTTTTTTCGCGGGCGTGCTCGCGGTCATCGTATCGCCGTGGGCAAAGCCGAGGACCCTTTTTGGGACCCGGTTTCAGCCGGATGTGCCCCCCTCCCAACGCCTTGCTCGGTCAGCTTAGGCCCGGCCCAAGGCCGCACGCGATAACGGGGCCACTTAGCTAATGCGGATTGCCGTCCAGCTCCTTTTCGAGTCGGTCCACTCGCTCTTCGAGTCCGCTGAGTTTCGCTTGCTCGGCCCGCAATTGCTCATTGGCTTCCATTTCGGCGGCTTGCCGTTGTTGTTCTTCACCGGCTAGATTTTCAAGTTCGGCCTTGAGTCTGGAAACCTCGCGCTGGACTTCTTTCCGGTCTGCAGGTGAAGCATCACTGTTGTCTGCGAATTCTTCAGTTCGCTTCAAAGTGGCTGCTATAGCCCTCCGATGCTCCTGCGTCTGAGCAAGTTTTGAACGCTCGTCATTAAGATACTGAGAGGCACGCGCAACGGTAGCCTCCTGAACCTGTAAGCGATAGAGGAGAAGTTGCGCTTTGAGCGCGTATCCATTGGAGGCTTGCAAATCCTTCCTTAGTTGTCGGACCTCGATCACCAGAGCTTGCATACCCTGTGATTCGGTCGGAGTGGACTGAGCCAAGCTAGACACCGAGAGAAGTAGGAAACATAGAACAAAGAGCCAAGTGCGACGCATGATTAGCCTCCCCAAGTCCGCGAAATCTGGCGCAGAGATTATAGACTGCTCGCATCATGGGCAACGAAAACGTGAGTCGCATTGAGGCGATTCAGGCCATTCAACGGAGAAAGAAATCGGCCAGTTCCATTTCGCAACGTTTGAAGCTGCAAGACCCGTTACCGCCTTCGGCAAGCAGGGGCCGAAGGCGACGGAACGATGCCTAGCGCCGAGCGACAGCTAATCTGTGAAGCTCAAGAAATTCCTCAATTGACAATGATCTGCTGGATATGAATTCCTCTGCTTCATCGTGCCAGCGCCCCAGCCGAACCTCCTTCGGAGTCATGTCAAGATAGGAAGGCGATTGTCCGGGCTGCATCTGTGGCATCGGAGCCGCCCACCAAACGGGCGCTGCATCTTCGCCCTTGACATACAGAAGGCGCGAACCATCGGCAAGCAATACCTCTACGTCAGTTTCCTCATGCGCAGAGATGTGCTTCGCTGCATTGATAACCTCGTCCGCGAGTCGGAGGTTGGACATATTGTTCGCCTTTCCCAAGAAGAGGGTTTCAGGGCCGCGCTCAACAAGGGTGTTTTCTTGGAGGCGGCCCCTTCTCGGCGGGTTCCGGCCCCTTTCCTATTCTGCAGAACAGGCTTCCAGAGCCTTCCCTACGACCGGGTGTGCCAAAAGGTCCACTGAGATTTGTTCCCCTGTTTTTTAGCGTGGTTCAGCTCCACGATGAGAACTAGCCCCAGTACTTCAGATGCGTTGCTTCGAAGTCAACGGCAAGATAACCCGATGCCGTAGCCCGGTAGCGGCGACTTAAATCCCGTTGAGTTATCCGCACAATTGGCGACGGGACACTTTCAAGAGGTATGTCGTGATTTTATTCACGGCGCACACTCCAGAGGGAAGTGTCCCTCGCCAGACATTATACACCCGACGCGGGGAGCCTTTGCGTCCCGAGCGGGCTTTGCCCGCCGACGGATTTTTTAATGGAGGAAAATGGGACCAAGCAACAAACATTTACCGCTGATAGTCGCTGATCCTGACACAAAAGTTCCGGCCATCGTGAATACCGCATGGCTCCCAAAGGCCAGACAGAAGTCTAGGCGTCGCAGTCGCAAACCGAACAAGGGGGAATGCCTTTGCGGGTGCCACGGGAAAAAGCTCAATCGCAAGAGGAGTTATTTGCCGGGACATTCGTTGAGCACCCCATGTTTTCCCGAGCGCATACCAGCGAGTCGGCGCTATGAGCCAAAGGTGAACGCATGATGAATGCGAAAGAAGAGAAGGTTCCGTGCCACAGGCTACACATTGAGTACGCGCAACGCTTCACCGCTTGCCCCGATTGTCGGCGGCAACTGTATTCCGCCCCCAAAAGTAAGTGCCGTAACCACTCGACATATTGCTGCCCGGAATGTTTTACGACGGACCAGGTTGATGAATTTGCATTGCAAAGAATGATGACCGGAGGAAGGACGCCATGAAAAAGGATATTCAACGCGGGGAGGGTTGTAACTGCGACGTTCTGCAAGAGAGTTCGGAGACTGGTTCCGCCCACGTTCGCAAGACCACGCCGCTCCAGACGAAGATGAAGGAATTTGCTGCATCTCAGGCTGAACGGTTGGGAACGGAGCTTGCGCCGGACATCGATAAGGGGCGCGAGGGACGCACCACTCGTTTGCGTCGAGCAAAGGATGTTCGACCGCTATGACGATTGAAATTTTGGAACACGTTTACCCGCGAACAGGGTCGCACCTGCTGCATGCAGTATTGCAAATTCTCGACACCGATCTTGGACCCCAGGAGCGGCTTGAGTTCGTCAAGATGCTTGGAACTATCGAAAGTGCTCTGCTAGATACGCAAGGGAAGCTGGCCAGTGTCGGGTTGCTCCACGATCTCGATTCGTTCGAGGGGTTGGTGCGCGATTACTTACGAATGGTCTTTGGGCGAATAAGCGCGAAGCAAATTACGAAAATTACGAAGGAATTGTAAATGCCAAACTCTATAAAAGAAAATGCGGAGCTGATGGCTCGTCTGGTAGCGAGCGGCGCGGTCAAACCTGTACCACCCCCAATGACGCCCGTACCTCTGCCGGATTTGGCTCCAACCCTGAACCCTCTTTTGCGCAGCCCAATGCCCGCGAGCGCGGTACGGGATTCGGATACCGTGCGGCAATTTCATGCGCAGGCTATTCCACAGCAAAGAATCTTGCCGCTCTCGGAGATTCAAAGCGCAAGGGCAGGCGCACAGGCGACCTCACAATCGATTTTCATCCAGCAAGGCGGCGGCGGTGGGCTATTGCTAGAAACGAATAGTCAGCGAAACCCGAGTCAAGGGGTACTCAATTTAATCGCCGGGAGCGGGGTGCAAGTCACTGCAGATCGGTTTGGTGGTGTAACGATTGCCGGGGGAGACGGGTTGGTCCACGGCGACGCGGTGTGGGAATATGACGGGGCTTACACGATTCTTCGGGATGACTTTATTTTTGGCAACTTAACGTCCGGCACACTGGGGGATTTGGGATGGACGCTTGGCACCGGCAATACGGTACAAGGTTTGAAAAATGATGTTTTTCCCTACGTAGGTCAGCTTCAGTTTGGCCCCGGCACTGCCAGCGCGAACGTCGGGGGCGGTATTGTTTTACCAAGCGCTCAAGGGGGCACGGCGCTCAATACGTGGTGGACGAACGCGATGTGGCCGCTGCTCGACTATCCCGGTTGGAAATTAACGTGGATTTTTACGATTCGTCGGTCACTATCCGCCAACCCGACTTCTACCGCGTTCGATGCTACGAAACTAAGCGTATATGTCGGTCTCGGAAACAACGGCCCCAATCTGTTTTCCGTACGACCCGCATCTTTTATCGGTGTTCGATTCGACACAGACACGTCTGCTCCCTCCATTGCCGATACCACGTACGTTCTGGAAGCCACGTTTAATGGGATAAATTCCACTTCCACCACCCGCGACAATAATCAAGGGACTAGGGGAGGAACCCATAATACCGGCGTCTCGGTCGTAGAAAATGCTTACCACCGATTGGAAATTAAATGCGTAACAGCAGGTCAAGTGATCGTGTCCTTCGATGGTGTTGCCACAACTTTCACGGTTACGCAGACTTCAAATGTTAGAGGGACTAGTAACAACATCACGGTTGGAGATGGCTTCACCCTTTTTTCTGGAGTTCCCACAATTTTCACAACCTCCGATGGCTATAGCGGAGCCGCACCAGGCACGATCTTCACCGTTTCTGGACTGACAGGAGGGATAGTCGCGGACAACGGTACTTATGCATGCGCTGGAGTAACTTCTCCTGATAGTTTGGAAGTTCAACAAAGTTTGACGGCAGGAATTCCTGGTGGAACCTACACCGTCACGAATTTTCCAGCCTTGACCCCGCTCGCGTGGATCACGAACGATTCGACTGGCGGGGCCACCAATACTAGTCGGTCGTTAGCCGTAGATTATTTTAGTTTCGTCTGGAATAAGGGACTTGCCGGTGCAGCAACCCCGTCTTCGAGCAATCCTCGATACTGGTAACAGTTAAAAACTTTCAGAGAATTAGTTTGTTTCGTGTCCGCCGATTTCCCGGCCACGCGCAGTCAGTTCAATCATTTCAAAAAAGGAATTCCAAAATGTCAGATGTTCACCTTAATCCGGTTCCGGGTGGGTCCGTAGTTTTTCACCAGCCCGGTCAATCTCCGCTTCCTCCAGGAACTGGGCAAGCAATTACGCAGACCAAAGACACCAGCGGCAAAGTCATCACCACGAGCGGCCAAGTTCCCGGCACAAGTGTTGTTCACAACAACCCCAGTTGAAGCGTGCCCGCCATCGGCGGCCACAGCAGCACAAAATTCTCTTCAAAGGAAATCACATGAGTAAGATCGATCAAACGTTTGTGCTCGGTAGTTCCACTATCGAATTTCATGTCGGCAATGCTTCCGGCTCTACCGGACAGAACCCGCTACCGCCTGTCGATTCCCCAATCATTAGCCCAAAAGTTCAGGCTCCGGGCGGCACAATTCTAAGTAAGACGGTGGGCAGCAGCCGATTTCAAAATCCGGCGTAAAGGAACAGACCGTGGAACAGGGCGAGAACTATACAAAAGATGCGTGGGCTGCGTTGTCACCGGAGCTGCAAGTCGAAGCTCTACGCATAGAGAAAGCCGTCAGGGATTTTCTAGCGGATTCCCGATCCACCCGGTACGACGTGACTGAAGCCAACGGAGAGGCGCTACAGAATTTTCTGACGGACCATAACTTGGAGGTCACTCACGCGAATTTGCTCTTTGCTTATAACAGCCTGTCTGCCGATGGCACGTTGGAATTGATCCCGCTCGCCGTGCCCCTGCCTGCTCCATCGCAACAACCAACTCCAGTCCCGACCGCTCCCGACCCACGAGCGGCGAAAGCGTGGAGAAATGGCAAGGCCATAGAAATGACGAATCC
>WNFT01006530.1_pt1 | contig 10272 bp, 7 predicted proteins | sample 5400191 | NCBI WGS metagenome assembly WNFT01 (sample SAMN13153359, study PRJNA577476) | soil metagenome | isolation source: 80 cm saprolite under Madrone tree | place: USA:California | collected 2016-06-14 | reverse complement strand
CGCCTAGTTTGCGGGAGGACGTGCCGATGCCTCCTTTGAAGCCATTGCAAACCATTCCCGTGCCGCCGCCGACCGCGCCTTCTTCCACAGCGCCGCCATGCGCGGAGTCGATGGCGTGGAAGGCGTGCTCCGGTTTGACGTGGAAGCCGTTGATGTCGTTGAGCCAGCCATCCCAGGTTTCCGCGACGACCGGAAGCGACCACCAATACCCGGTTGGATCGGGCTGCCCATGCGCCACGCGCCACTGAATCACGGCGTCGCGAACCACGCCGACACTGTGCGTGTTGGTGATCATCACCGGGCCTTCGAGAAATCCGGATTCTTCAACCCAGGTTGTGCCGGTCATTTCGCCATTGCCGTTCAACGACCACCACCCGGCAAAAACGGGATTGTTCATGGAATCTTTTCCGCGAGGAAGAACCGCAGTGACGCCGGTGCGCACGGGGCCCTTGCCGACCTGCAGTTTTCCTTCTCCGGAAATCAGCGTAGTGTGGCCCACCGTGACGCCGGAAACGTCGGTGATCGCATTGAGCGGGCCGGGCGTGCCGTCAAAGGGGACGCCAAGATCACGCGCACGCGGTTTTGCAGGAGGTTTTTCCTGAGCGTGAACGGCAAACGTTAGCGAAAGGCAGACGGCCAAAGCGAGCAATCTCTTGCGGGGACGAGGGCGCATTTTCTCTCTAGAAAAATAAGAACGAGCCGGCTGCAATAAAAAGGAACACTTCAATCCTATATCAAGCCGGAAAAACTCTTGCCAAAGCTGAATGCAGCGCGCGAGGAATCAGCGCGGATTCTTCCGGCGAAATCGTGAAAGGCGGCGCGAGAAGGATGTGGTCGCCGCGCAGGCCGTCCACGCAGCCTTGCGTCGGATAAGTCAGAACGTGTTCGTCGAGGCAGGCCTGGCGAATTTGCTCCGTGATATTTTCGGACTTGGGGAATGGCTCGCGCGTGGATTTCTCTTTGACGAACTCCACGCCGAGAAGCAGGCCGAGGCCTCTTACATCGCCGACATGGCGATGCGACAAGAGCGAAGTAAGAGCGTCCCGCAAGTTCTTCCCTGCTGGAACGACGCGATCAAAAAGTTTTTGCGATTCGAGATAATCCAGGACGGCGTTTCCGGCAGCAGTGCAAACCGGATGCGCCTGGTATGTAAAGCCGTGCATGAAAGCGCCCGAGCCGCGTTCGAACGCCTGAGCAACGCGCGCGGAAACGAGCACCGCACCGAGCGGCGCGTAACCGCTCGCAACTCCCTTCCCCACTAGAATCAGGTCCGGCTCGATCCCCCAGTGCTGAACGGCAAAGGGCTTTCCGGTGCGGCCCATGCCAGTCATGATTTCGTCGGCGATCAGCAGAATGCCGTTCTTGCGGCAGATTTCGGCGATCCGTGACACGTATCCATCCGGCGGAACGGCAGCACCGAGCGTCGCGCCTACGACTGGTTCGAAAATGAAAGCAGCGGCATCCTCTTTCTTGCTTCCATCCAAATGAGTTTGCAAGTCGTCGGCGCAAGCGAGTTCGCACTGCGGAAACGTTTTTTCGAACGGACAGTGATAGCAGAAGCACGGCGCGATGTGGCCCCAATCGGCGATCAGCGGCTCGTACGGCGCGCGACGCGCGACATTGCCGCTGACAGCCATCGCGCCAAGCGTGCTGCCGTGATAGCTCTGGCGTCGCGAGAGCACGCGGTAACGATTCTTCTGGCCGGTCTCGAGGTGATATTGGCGAACCAGCTTAATCGCCGTCTCTGTCGCTTCGGAGCCGCCGGAAGTGAAGTAGACGCGGCCACCCCTGCGAAAATTCGCGGGAGCAAGCGCGAGGAGCCGTGCGGCAAGTCTTTCAGCTTGAGCCGTATGAAATTGTGAGGTGTGCGCAAAAGCAATCTGCGAGGATTGCTCGGCCATGGCGCGGCCGATTTCCTGCACGCCATGGCCGATGCTAACCACGGCAGCCTGCCCGGAAGCGTCCAGGAATCGACGGCCCTTTTCGTCGATGATCCAGCAGCCTTCACCGCGAACAGCAATGGGAAAAGTCTTTTTGAAATTGCGAGAAAAAAGCCCGCTGTTCATCGTCATGAATTGCCCGGGGAAAGATTGTAACAGAGTCGCAAGTCGAGCCAGCGTGGCGGGATGAAGACTTTGAGCGGCGACGGATGGGCCGGACGCCGGGACTTGTGCTACGCTGGCCCGACCGCCTTTGACAATGAACCGAAAACTCCCCGGCAAATCCCTGTGCCCGCGGAAGCGCAATTGACCGAATCCGCAAAAGGACTCCTTCGAACCATCGGCCGCTGGAGCCTCGCCGCGCTGATGGTCAATACCATGATCGGCGCGAGCATTTTTGGCTTGCCTGCGCTGATTGCGGCGCGTTTGGGAAAGTGGAGCCCCCTGGGATTTCTGGTGGCGTTCGCAGGAATCTCGATCATCGCGGCGTGCATGGCCGAAGTCGCGTCGCAATTCCGGGAGGCCGGCGGGCCGTACCTCTATGCGAAAGTGGCGTTCGGCCGATTTCTTGCTATTCAGAACGGCTGGCTGACGTGGCTGAGCCGCATCGCCGCTGTCTCCGCGGTCGCAAATCTCTTCATCATCTATTTGAGCGAATTTTTCCCCCGCGTCAGGGCTCCGCTTGCCAGGGCAGGCGTGCTAACGATTCTCATTGGATTTCTTGCGGTTGTGAATTATCGCGGGGTGACCGGCGGAAACCGTCTCAGCAATTTCTTCACTGTCACGAAGGTGGCTTTGCTCGGCTTTTTTGTCATCGCTGGACTTGCGGCTCTTGCGCTCCATCCGGAGATTCGAGTCACCCCGGCGACTACGACACCGACGTCGGCGGACTGGTTCGAAGCCGTGCTGCTGATGATCTATTCCTACGGGGGATTCGAAGCGGCGCTCATCGCAACCGGAGAAACACGCGATGCGCGCAGGGATATTCCTTTTGCGCTCTTCGCCGCCATTGCCGCGACGACGGTTTTGTTTATCGCCGTGCAGTATCTCGTGATTCACACCATTGCCAATGTCGCCACTTCGAGCGCCGCCGCCGTGGATTCCGCGCGGAGATTCTTGCCCGCGCTAGGCGTCCAAATCGTCGCGGCTGGAACACTCGTTTCCGCCTACGGATATCTCGGCGCCAACATGTTGCATACGCCGCGAATCACCTATGCCATGGGCGCGGGAGGAGACTTTCCCGCCTTTTTTGGGAAGATTCACCCGCGCTTTCGAACGCCGCATCTCTCTATCGTGATTTTTGCAGTGGTGCTTCTATTCTTTTCGATCGCCGGGAATTTCAAATGGAACGCTCTCTTGTCCAGCGTAGCGCGTCTTTTCGTTTACGGTTCGGTGGCCGCAGCGCTGCCCGCGCTGCGCAGAAAGCAGCCGCACGCAGATGCGTTCCGCCTGCCCGGCGGCCTCTTCATCGCCGCGCTTGCGCTGCTCTTCACCGGCGTCCTGGTGACGCGGATGCACTGGGGAGAGTTCATCGTGATCTCCATCACGGCGATTCTCGCCTTTGTGAATTGGTTATGGGCACGGAAGCAGCCCGGCCGATCCGAATCGAATAACTGACCCTGGCGCGCCACGACAGGAAACGGAGATCGCCCGGCTGCTCTGTCCTATTGGATTCGATTCAGAAACGATACAATATGCGCGGTTCTGCTGAGCTAATTTGACGTGCATGTGTGTGCAAGGAGACAGCTAGATGAATCGCGTCATTCTACGTCGTAGTTTCGTATTCGCGTTGCTGTTAGCCGCCGCCATCTCCGCTTTCGCGCAGGGCAGCTCGAAACATCCCATCACGTTCACGGACATGATCGGCATGCACCGCATGGCCGAACCAGAGATTTCGCGCGATGGAAAATGGGTCGCCTATACAGTGACAACGCCGGACATGGACGCGAACCGCGGCGCGAGCAATATTTGGATCGTGTCAACGGCGGGCGGCGCGGAGTTGCAATTGACGCGGAGCGGGCATGATTCCTCGCCGGTGTGGTCACCAGATGGCAAGACGCTGGCGTTTCTCTCTTCGCGCAGCGGTAATTCACAAGTGTATTTGCTCTCGATGGAAGGCGGCGAAGCACCTCCGCTGACGAAGCTTTCAACGGGCGCCGACATCGTGAAATGGTCGCCGGACGGAAAAACCATCGCGTTTACTTCTTCCGTGTACCCCGATTGCGTCAGCCGCTCTGCGGCTGCCTTAAACAACGATGACGAGTGCAACAGCAAACGCGACGCGGAAAAAGAAAAGAACAAAGTGAAGGCACACGTAGCCGAGCGTCTTCTCTATCGGCACTGGACGCACTGGAATGAGGGCAAACGCAGCCATCTCTTTGTGGTTCCAGCCGACGGAAGCGCCGCGCCGCGCGACCTCACTCTCGGAGCGGACTACGACATTCCACCCGACGAGCGGGGCGGGCCCGGAGATATTAATTTCTCCCCGGACTCGAAGGAGCTCTGCTTCACCGCCGTCACCGACAGGATGGAAGCGATCAGCACAAACGCTGATCTATTTATCGTTCCCGTAGCGGGAGGCGAAGCGAAGCGCATCACCACGCAGCAGGGCTTCGACGGAAATCCCGTGTACTCGCCGGATGGAAAATTCATCGCGTATCGCGCGCAGCTTACGCCCGGATACGAAGCCGATCGCTGGCGCGTGATGCTCTACGACCGGCAAGGCGGAAAAAAGGAAAATCTCACTGAAGGCTTTGACCGCAGCGCCGAGGAACTCGAGTGGTCGGCGGACAGCAAAACGATTTTTTTCACTGCCGAAAACGAAACGCAAAAACCCGTGTACGCAATGGCCGCGCGCGCCGGTGCGGAGCCGAAGAAAATCATCGCGGACACTTATAATACGGCGATTTCCTTCAGCGCGGACGGAAAGACGCTGGTGTTTGAACGCATGAACCTGGCGATGCCCGCGGAAGTTTTCGCGTCCGCGAGCGATGGATCGAACGTGCGCCAGCTCTCGCATCAAAACGACGCGATCCTCGCCGCGCTGGAAATGAATCCTCCCGAAACGTTCTGGTTCAAAGGCGCCGAAGGAACGAAAGTCCAGGCGATGCTGATTCGTCCGCCAAAATTCGACGGGACGAAGAAGTACCCCCTCCTGGTGCTGTTGCACGGGGGCCCGCAGACGATGTGGTCGAACGCGTGGGGTTACCGGTGGAACGCGCAAGTTTTTTCCGCGGCAGGTTACGTGACGCTGATGATCAACCGGCGCGGCTCGACCGGCTACGGGCAGAAGTTCACGGACGAGATCACGAATGACTGGGGCGGCAAGGCGTACGTTGACGTGATGAACGGCGTGGACTACGCGCTCAAAAAATATTCCTTCGTTGATGGGGCGCGGATGGCCGCGGCGGGCGGGTCCTACGGCGGTTACATGGCCGACTGGATCGCGACGCACAACGGGCGGTTCAAAGCAATCGTGAGCCACGCGAGCGTGTACGACAAGGTTTCGATGTACGCGACAGAAGAGCTGTGGTTTGAAGAGCACGACATGCAGGGCACGCCGTGGTCAAATCCGGAAAGTTACCGAAAGTGGGCGCCGGTGACGTACGCGGGAGAGCTCGGAAAATACAAGACGCCGACGCTGGTGATCGCGGGAGAAAGAGATTACCGCGTGCCGTACACGCAATCCCTGGAATTTTTCAACGCGCTGCAGCGGCAGGGCGTGCCTTCCAAACTCGTGGTCTTTCCAGATGAGGGACACTGGGTGCTGAAACCGCAGAACAGCCAGTTCTGGTACAAAACATTTTTGGATTGGCTGGCGTTGTACGTGAAGTAAGCTGGCGGCCCGGGGAGAGCGGTGGCCGAGCCACCTCTCCACCGGCAATTTCATATTCTCACTTCACTGTCGTAGTGAATACTTCTTCCATCAAAAGATTCGTCTTGCACCCGGACGATGATTCAAGCTGGCGGCGGCTGTCCGTCCATATCGGATGAGAGACGCCTCCGCGAGACGCCAGACCTTCGTAATCCCCCTGCTGATTGAAATAGTCGATTGCCGAACACGGGAAAACGCCATTGCAATCGTGCTCGTTGGAGCTCACCGAGCTTACGCGCACATTGGGGGAGCGGAACGTCACGCCGCCATCAACCGACTGGGTAAAAAAAGTGTCGGTCATGAAGCGGGAGCCCGTCGTGTCGTTGCGGGTGTCGTAAAAGGACAAATTGACGTCGCCCGTGATGGGATCAACGGCAAGCCATTGATTGAAGCGGTCCACGAGTTGCGTGAGTTGATCGGTCACAGGTTGGGGAGCTGTCCATGTGGATCCGCGATCATCGGAAAAGGAAACAAGGATGTCAGTCACACCGGCGGGAGTGAGGTCCATCCAGGAGCAGTAGAGACGCCCGCGGTGAGCGCCGCTCGACCGGTCGGCGTCGCATGCCGGGTAAACGAGCGCGCGGCGAAACACCTCCGCCGGAATGCCGATATCAAACGCGGCCATTTTCTGCGAGATCGTACGCTGCGCATCCCACGTCACGCCGCCGTCAAGAGAGCGATTGAAGGCGATCAGATTATTTTTGTAATCGTTCCAGGCCACATAGACTTCGCCGTTGGGGCCGACAAAAGGCACGGCGCCGATGCCCTGGCCCGGGCCGGAGGGATTGTCAACGCGCGTGACCGAAAAAGTCGCTCCGGCGTCGGAGGAGCGCGCGAGGCGGATGCCCCCGTCGGTGGCATTTCCTCCAGTGGCGGCATCCCAAGCCACGTAGACACGGTCGCGGAAGGGGCTCGCTGGATTGGCGTCGGCCGTAATCATGGGCTTGTCATTGAAGTGGTTCGAGCCACTCTGAAATCCAAACAGAGTGAGTTGCGGGTAGCTCTTGCCACCGTCGGTCGAGCGCGCCACCGCCATTTGGGTGCCATCGACGCCATTGCCTGCGCCGAAATACACGACGATGTAGCTATAAAACAGATTTCCGCGCGAATCGAAGACCAGAGAGGGGTCTGAGCCGAAGCGGGTGTCATTGGTGCCCTGGAGCGGCGGAGGCAGCGGCGCGTCCACAGCTCCCCAGGTGGAGCCACCGTCGGTGGAGAAATAACCGCGCATGGGATCACGAAAGATTTCGTTGGACCCAGCCGCGAGCGATTTGGAAGATGCAGGATTCAGCGTGATGTAGGTTTCGCTCTGAGGGCCGCACTCATTGGAGACGTCGACATTGCTGCCAACCGTGAGAGACGAACCCGGGCCGCCGCCGGGTGAAGCAGCGTTTTGCGACAGATACTGGTATTTTGCCCACCAGGTCGGGTTGTGGGTTGATTTGCTCTGGGCGAAAACTTGGCGGGATGAAACCAGGCAAAGGATTGCCAAGAACACAATCTTTGGTAGGCGATTCATGAACGGTCTCCTTGACTCTGACGGCCAGAGCACAGCGGGGAGTTCATTTTTTACTTCCGTTGAGGAAAGAAGTCAAGCGGCCCTGGCGTTGAACTGGTGGGCCCGCACCTGCTCCTGCCCCGTTCGCGGCGTTGAAATGTTGCCGCTGCTCTAGCCTGCGGAAAAAAGCCGCCGGAGGGCGCGGCGGGCGAAGCGAAAAAGATAGTAGAGCAGGACGGCGGACGCTGCGACGAGGGCAACGACGATCATTGTTGTTGCGAGCGGATGGGCTGTCGCCATCCACGCAAGCCACACGGCCAGGACGTCTTCTCCAAAACTCAAAATCCAATTACTGAATGGCTCCGGGCTGGTGTTCACCGCAGCGCGCGCGCTTGCTTTTGTGCCGTGTGAGGTGAGGGCCACTCCTCCGGCGAGGAGCGCCGCGCCCCAGCGCCACTCCGCGGGAGCGGCGCCTGCTGCAGCGAAGGTCAGAAGTGCGGCAGCGGGCGGGCGAATGAAGGTGTGAATCGCGTCCCAGATGGTGTCGAAGTACGGAATTTTGTCGGCAAGAAATTCGACCAGATAGAGAGCAATGGCGATTCCGAGCACCCAGGGATGGGAGAGAACCTGGAGCGAAGACGGCAACTGGATCACGCCATAGCGCTGGAGAAGACCGAGCGTGGCCACAGTTGCGTAAAGATTCAGGCCGGAGGAAAATCCGGCGCCGAGCGCGAGGCCGAGCGTTTCGATAGGATTCATCCGCGTCCATCATAGCAGTCAAGATGTGCCGGCACGGACAGTAACTCCTGCTGACACAGAACGGAGGTTCCGTTTGACGTGGTTGTGAGAGCAAGCGATTCTGGTTGCCGGACGGTCATCCGTGTTTGGGCTCAGCCACCTTTTCTATCCCTGGGGATTTCTGGTGCAGATCTTCGCGATCGTGCATTTTGTGCGGAGGCGTCCGGAGAATTATTGGTTTTACGTAATTTTCTTCGGAGGCTGCCTGGGCGGGGCCGTTTATATCGTCGCGGAAGTGCTGCCGGATCTCGGGCTGCTTCGCGGCGTGTTTCAGGGATTTGGCCGGCGGTCGCGCATCCAAAAGGTCGAAACGGATATCCTCGATAATCCCTCCCCGGCCAATTACGAAGAGCTGGGCGAACTCTATAAAGATCAGGGACAATTTGAGAAGGCGCGAGGGGCTTTTACGAATGCGATCGCGGCGCGAAGCGATTCGATTTATACGTTCTATTCGCGGGCACTGTGTTCGCTAGGGCTGAACGACCTGCCCGGCGCAATTCCGGATTTGGAGCGGGTGGTTACCGCCGGCCGGAAATTCGATTACTACCGGACGGCGGGATTGCTGGCGGATGCGTATGCGCGAACGGGGCAATTGGAGCGCGCTGATCCCCTTTTCGGGGAAGTGACGCAAATTTCAACGACGCCGGAGACGCTCTACAATTACGCGAGTTTTCTGAAAACAGTGAACCGGCTCGACGAGGCGCGCGAGTGGGCGCAAAAGCTGCAGGCGAAGAAGCGCACCTTGCCGCGCTACATGCAGAGACGCGAGCGGCCGTGGTTCCGCAAGGGCAAGACACTTCTGAAGGAACTGGCCAGCGCATAGAAATCCTCGGGACTTCTAGTTAACAATAGCTACCCCTCCCCCTATGTTTTTCATAAGTCTATGATTCCAAAAAGAGTTAAAGTTGTTTGTTTTGATAGACTTTTGCAAGTCTATGATTCAAAACGGCTTACGGGTACCACATCCTTGGGCGCAGCTCAGCTCGGAAATGGAACCTCAGAATTGGAAAAGACGACTGAAAGTGGGGAGTTGTGCAGAGTTACCCAAGGAGAATTGTACCATAATGCTAAGATCAAGGGAAAAATGAGTATTGTGTCCGTTTCGGCAAACGCGCCCTTTCATAATGCGGTAATCAGGTATGAAGCCTGCAAATGCGAAGCAGATTCTTAAGTTATTCGAGCGCCAACCGCTTCCTGGTGCGGCAGCGTCGCGTGAATCCAGGCTTCTGCCGCGATGAGGTGCAGAACAAAGCCGATCCAGAAGGCGATGCCGAAAAATTCATGGGGGCTTAAGCCTGAAAATCGGCTGGTAGCAAAGAACATGCCAACGATGGGGCGGATAGTAGCCACGGCAAGTCCAACGGAAAAGGCGCGAATCATCCACTCGCGGTGCAGCGCGACTTCACACCGCCGGATATACCAAAACGCCTTGCACAGCGCAAATAGAAAGAACGAGGCGAACAGTGTCGTCGCCGCCGCCTGATTGAAACCGCCGATCGCCGGCATGCCAAAGCTCATCACCAGGGCCGAAATTCCGATCACAAAACCGCAAACGACAAAAACGCGACCACTCCAGCGATGCCATCGGAGATGGCGGGCGCGAATGGTTGAACTGAATTGCAGTGGACCCAGCAGCATGAAAAGCAAGCCGGGCACAATATGAACAAGGGTCAGGATTGGATAGTGCGCAAACAAATCATCCAGTATGGCGAACTGTGCGGCTACTGGATTAGAAGTGCCAGCAGGTGGATGATAGCCTCCGACCACGATAGGCACCAGATGCACCATCCTCCGCACAACGACGATGGATCCAACAAGGGCCAGGAAAATGACCGCGCTCCATAGCGCGCGGCGGACACGAATACCAGGATTCATGCTGTTTAATACGTTTCATTCGTTGAATCTCTTTCACGCACCGACGTGGCAAAACGGAATGGCTTTGGAAATCTCGACCAAACGAAAAAGCTGATCCGGTTGGCCGCGTCCGACACTAGAAAAGCTGGCGGACAGCAGGTTTGCCACGCAAATGGTGTGAGTGCTAGGCTCACCCTGTTGGTGGCCTTGAATGAGACTCCATGTATCTAGCTTCCTGGCGTTCTTGCTCGCCTTGCCGACAGCGGCGCAGTCGCCGCAGCGAAGCAGCTCGCCCAGCCGGCCACAGC
>WNFT01006527.1_pt1 | contig 10273 bp, 9 predicted proteins | sample 5400191 | NCBI WGS metagenome assembly WNFT01 (sample SAMN13153359, study PRJNA577476) | soil metagenome | isolation source: 80 cm saprolite under Madrone tree | place: USA:California | collected 2016-06-14 | reverse complement strand
GAGCCTGCAAATGCACGAGGCGCTGAATCTGTGCATCCATCCGCATCTTGATTCTAACATAGGGGAACGAAGCGTTTTGGGATCGCAGGCGAGAGGGACTCGAGGGAAACCCGGCGCCTGTTACTCCTGACGGATTTGCATCGACTGGTCCACCGAAAGCGCCGGGTAGTGCAAGGGCGGCACGCCATTGATTGCGGGGCTATCGGAGTGGTGCGCCGTCACCGTGAAACCATTTCCCGAAGTTTCAATCGAATACGTATAGCCATCGCGGCCGGTACGCGCCATGGTGAGCGCGCCGCTGGAGGTGAGCCGGTCGAGATCGGCATAGGAGCCGTTTTGCGCGAAGTACATGCGTTCCGCTTGCGCGATGGCGTTCAGATCCATCTCCACGCCCGTGGTGGAGATGGCCTGAGTGGCCACCATGCCGGGCGCGGGCGCGGCTTGCTTCAGGTAATAGTAATAGATGCCGATGGCGATGAGGGCGGCGAAGAGCAATCCAACCATGCGCATAACAGCTCGATTGTCGCTTACCTTGGGGGCTTTTTGCGGGCAAGCCGCGAGTCATGCACCGAATTCGTAACCGGCGCAAAGCGCAGCCGCCGTGCTATAATTTGTTCTGACTAGGGAGCACACTAGGCAGGTGACAAGACAGCCCAAGGCGATCGCTCGCTCCCACAAGAGCGAGGCCAACGCGCGGATGGCGTCGGGCGCGACGCGCCGCCGGCGCATCGTTCAATGGATGCGTGGACGGAACGGCCCGGTGCCCGGGACGGAATTGGCGCGCCATTTTCGGGTGAGCCGGCAATGCCTGGTGCAGGACATCGCCATTCTCCGCGCGGAGCGCAACGACATTCTCTCGACGCCGCAGGGGTACCGGCTTCCGGCGAAGCAAGTGCCGGACGGGCACCGCGCTGTGATTGCCTGCCAGCACGGGCCGGAACGAACCGAAGAGGAGTTGCAGGTTTTTGTGGACAACGGCGTGCGCGTTCTGGACGTGCTCGTGGAGCACGCGCTATACGGCGAAATGCGCGGCTCGTTGATGATCGAGTCGCGCGCTGACGTGCAGGATTTTCTGCGGCGATGGCGGAGCACGAAAGCCAGCTTGCTTTCTTCGCTGACGCGCGGCGTGCACTTGCATACGGTGGAAGCGAGCAAACCGGAGATGATTGCGCGGGTCCGGGCGGAACTCCACTCGCGTGGGATCTTACTTAAATGATACGGCAAGCGGCGCAGACGGCGGCGTATTCGGTCCGGCGGGAGCGGCTAAGGCGGGCGCTTTTCCGAGGCGAGAGTCTGCACTTGGGGAATCGCGAATATCTCAAGGCCGCGCGAACCTTGCTGGATGAGCTGCTGCGCTCGGATGTGGGTTCCGGCGATCTGACGGTTGCGGCTCTCCAATTAGCGGATGAACATGCCGGCGCGAAAATACTGGCCAAGGAAGCGGTTGTGATTGCGGGCCTTGCTGAGTTTTGCTGGCTGCTGAACCGCAATGATGTGGAAGTAAAGGTTTGCAAGCAGGATGGCGAGGCGATCGATGCCGGAGACGTCATTCTGGAGATCGAAGGACGGCGCAGCGATTTGCTGGCCCATGAGAGGGTGGGATTGAATATCCTGCAGCGCCTGAGCGGTATCGCGACAGCCACTCGGCGTTTTCAGGAGCTAGTGCATCGGCGTAATCCCGATGCGCACGTGGTGGCCACGAGAAAGACGCCGTGGGGTTTGCTGGATAAACGCGCGGTGCATCTGGGCGGCGGCGGAACGCACCGGCTGGGATTGTGGGATGCGATTTTGGTGAAGAACAATCATCTCGCGCTTCTGGCAAATCGCGAAGAAGAGGCCGTGCGTATTGCTGTGGAGCGCGCCTGGCCGGCCCGCCAGTCCGCAGCCTTTATTGAAGTGGAAGTGCGAAGCGAGCTGGCCGCGCTGGCAGCGGCACAGGCATTTCGCCGCGTGCAGGAATCCTCGCATGAGGAATCGGACGGACATTGCCCCTGCTTGTTACTACTGGACAATATGTCACCCGGGCAAATGTCCGCGATTATCGCGGAGCTGCGCGCCCAAAAGTTGCTCGACCACGTCCTGACGGAAGCCAGCGGAAATATTTCCGAAAGCAATATCGAGGAGTACGCCACCTGTGGCGTGGATGCGATCTCCATGGGCGCGCTGACGCATTCGCCGCGCGCGCTCGATCTGTGTGCAAGACTCTAGTCGCCCAAAGGAAAAGCCATGACCCCAGCAGCCGTTACCCGCGAAACTTACGAAAACCGCTATACCCTTCCGCCAATCGAAAAAATAAACGACACGGCGGAAGAAATTCTGGCCAAACAGGAGCGCGTTCGGAAGCTTTGCCGCGAACGCAAGGCCATCATCCTGGCGCACCACTACCAGCGCCCGGAGGTGCAAGAGGTGGCAGACTATGTGGCGGATTCGCTCCGGCTCTCGCAAAGCGCGGCGGCCACGGATGCGGAGACGATTGTTTTTTGCGGCGTGCATTTCATGGCCGAGACGGCGGCGATTATCTGCCCCACGAAAACGGTGCTGCTGCCGGATTTGCGCGCGGGATGCTCGCTCGCGGCGGCCATTACGGCGGACGAGCTGCGCGCCTGGAAGGCGCGTTTTCCGGACGCCGTGGTGGTTGCTTATATCAACACTTCGGCAGAAGTGAAAGCCGAGAGCGATTACTGCTGCACCTCCGCGAATGCCGCGAAAGTGGTGCGAGCAATTCCCGCCGAGCGGCCCATCCTCTTCCTTCCCGATAAGTTCCTGGCGCAGGTGGTAGCGAGACAAGCGGAGCGAAGCAATATCATCGCCTACCCGGGCTACTGTCACGTGCACCGTACGATTCGGCCCGAAGACGTGAGCGAAGTGCTTGAAGCGCATCCCGACGTGGAACTTTTGCTGCACCCGGAGTGCGGATGCGTGAGTTCCTGCATGGCCAAGGCACTCGACGGCAGCCTGCCGTTTAATCGCACCTTCTTTCTGTCCACAGAGGGAATGCTGCGGCGCATTGGCGCATCGCCGGCCCAAGAATTCGCTGTGGGCACCGAGATGGGTCTCCTGCACCGGCTGAAGAAGGAGTTTCCGGACCGCTCGTTTTATCCGGTCAATCCGAACGCGGTTTGTGCTTTCATGAAGACGATCACGCTGGATAATGTCATCCGCTCGCTGGAAACGCTTTCACCGCAGGTGACCGTGCCGGCGGAGACTGCGCGAAAGGCGCGCCGCGCCATCGAGCGCATGCTGGAATTGGCTTGATGCCGGCAGCTCTAAAAGTCGGCCTTCTCGGCGTGGGCGCCATCGGCCAGATTTTGGCTACGGCGCTCGATGCCGAGCCAGATCGCGCGGTTCTGGCGGCCATTGCGGACCAGGATCGGCCGCGAGCGGAAACGTTTGCGGCGCAGTTGAAGGCGCGGCCTGCCGTGGTGGAAATCGATGAACTGGTGCGCCGTTCGGATTTGATCATCGAGGCGGCCAGCCAGGCGGCCCTGACGGAAATTGTTCCGCGAGCGCTTCGCGCGCAGAAAGATTTGATGGTGATGAGCGTGGGCGGCTTGCTGGAGCATGAAGAATGGTTTGCGGAAGCGGAGAGGCAAGGGTGCCGGATTCACATTCCTTCGGGCGCGATCGCCGGGCTCGATGGGCTGAGGGCCGCGGCGATGGGGCGCTTGAGCCTGGTGATTCTTACCAGCCGGAAACCAATCGCTGCTTTGCGGGGCGCAAAATACGTGACCGAACGGAGAATCGACCTGGACCGGCTCACAGAAGAAACGGTTTTGTTTGAGGGTCCGCCCGAAGATGCTTGCCGGGCTTTTCCCTCGACTTCGAATGTGGCCGCCTCGCTGCGGCTGGCCGCGGGCAAATCGGTGGAGATTCGTGTTCGCGTAATCGCCGTGCCGGGTGGAACCGAGAACGTGCATGAAATTCAGGCGGTGGGCGACTTTGGCCGCTTCCGCGTCGTTCTGGAAAACGTGCCCTCGCCATCGAACCCGCGTACTTCGCGTCTGGCCGCGCTTTCCGCTGTAGCAACTCTCGAAGAGATCCTCCGCACGCAGAAGGTACACGTTTAGTATCGATGGCATGTTTTGCCGGTTTTCGGACGGCAAGCAGCCCGCTGGTTTCGCTGTGCATCAGACTCCCCGCGCCGGATAATATGCGCGGCTCTCATTGCATCTGCGCTGCTCGCAGTCAGAATCAGAGCATCCAACCATGGTGGCGTGAGGTGCGACTGATTGGTCTGCAATCGGCAAAGCTGCGGGAATTCGGGATACAGTTCTGATTTGCGACAAACGAGCGTAGACTGGGTGGATTCGTAGCCCGCGATTCGGGCCGAGGGAGTGACTCGCTTGAGACCAACGTGCACCGTCCTTTCGATTTTTGCGCTCCTGTTCGCAGCCTCGAGCGGATCCGCAAAAGGCAAAGCTCCCCGCATGGCCGAATCGCCTGCACAGGCGACTCAGGCCGGTCAGGCGGCGCCCTCGCCGTTATTAGGAGCTCTACAGGAGGAACTGAATCGCGAGATGGCTGTCATCGGCAAGGCTGATCCCCCGGCCTACTTCCTAAGTTATACCGTCACGAATAGTGATCGCTCCGAAGTGACGGGTTCTAACGGCGCCCTGCTTTCCAGCCAAGAGCAACGCAGCCGCTGGCTCGAGGGACAAGTGCGCGTGGGCAGCTATCAGCTCGACAATACGCATCGCGTCGGCAATGACGGCCCGGGCTTCCCCGGCAGCTTCGGAGAACCCGTGCCCATCGATGACGATCCCGCGGTGCTCAAGCGGGCCATGTGGCGGGAAACCGAAAGCCAATATCGGGCCGCCGCCGAGGCTTTCATCAAGGTGAAGACCGGAAAAGATGTCCAGGTGCAAACAGTGGCGCAAGGTGCTCCCGATTTTTCTCAGGAGAAAGCGCAAGTCTATTACGGCCCGCGCGCCTCTTACACGCTGGACCGGCATCCGTGGGAAGAGAAGGTGCGGCTGTATACGCATTCGTTCCGGGCATCCGCCGCCGTGCTGAACTCCATCGTTACCTTCAGGGTGGAGGCGCACAATCAGTATCAGGTGACGAGCGAGGGCACCAAGGTTCAGTTCGGCGAGATTCGCTACAGGCTGGAGCTTTTCATCCAGGGCAAGGCCTCGGATGGGATGGATCTCGAGCGCTACTACAACTTCGATTGGACCGATCCCGCCTCGGCTCCGAATGAGAAGACGGTCCTGGCGCAATGCGCCGTACTTCAGAAGGAGTTGGAGTCTCTAGTGCAGGCGCCGCTGGCCGAACCTTATGCGGGGCCGGCGATGCTGACGGGGCGCGCCGCGGCTGTTTTCTTCCATGAAGTTTTCGGTCATCGCGATGAGGGCTTCCGCCAGAAGGATATCGGCGAAGGCCAGACGTTTGCGGGCAAAGTGGGCGAATTGCTTCTGCCTAAGTTCATCAGCATCATCGATGATCCCACGGCTGGGAAGCTAGGCTCGACCGTGCTGCTGGGCAACTATCCCTTCGATGACGAGGGCATCGCGTCGCAAAAAGTAACCTTAGTGGATCATGGGGTGCTGCGGAATTTCGAGATGTCCCGGCAGCCACTGAACGGCTTCCCGCAGTCGAATGGGCACGGACGCCGCCAGGTGGGCTTGCCGCCGGAGTCGCGACAGGGAAACTTGATCGTGGAGAGCAGCTACAAGGTGGCGAACGCGCGCCTGCGCCAGATGTTCGTCGAGGAAATTAAGCGCCAGAACAAGCCGTACGGCCTGTTCTTTGATGACATTTCCGGAGGCTTCACGTTTACCGGTCGCAGCCAGCCGCAGGCTTTTCAGGTGGAGCCGCTGGTGGTTTATCGCGTGTATCCCGACGGCCGCCCAGATGAGCTGGTGCGGGGAGTGGCCATCGTGGGCACGCCGCTGGTATCGCTGCAGAAGATCATGGCGACCGGCGATACGACGGAAGTTTTCAACGGCTACTGCGGGGCGGAATCAGGTTCTGTTCCGGTTGCGGCAGCGGCGCCGCCCTTGCTGATTTCAGAGATGGAAGTTCAGAAGAAGCAGACCTCCACAGACCGGCCGCCCATTCTGCCGCCGCCAGCCCACGATCCTCAGGCAAACGATCCGCAGACGAAGGTAAATTAACCATGAACTTTAATCGGCTGATAAAGGCGCCTTTGTGGATGGCATTCATAATTTCGGTTTTTTGCGCGCCCGTGATTGGATTCGCAGCTAATGCTGCGCCCGTCCGGCAGGCGGGGGCGGCAGGCCAGATTGCCCCGGTTCCCGCCGGAGACACCGACAAAACGCTGGCGGCTCTGCACGATGAGCTCGAGCGGTCCAAAAATCGCCTTGTCCTGCCGGGCCAGCAGCATTCTTACTTCATCGAATATCGCCTGCTCGATCTCGACGAGCGCGTCATCAGCGCGGAGTTCGGGGCGCTGCTTTCGAGCAGCACCACGCGGAATCGCTTCATGAGCGTGAATGTGCGCGTGGGCAATTACAAACTGGACAGCTCGAATTTTCTTTCCTCGGAGGGATTCCGTGGATTCCTAGCTTCCACGGGGACCGTGGGCATCGATCGCGACTACGACTCTTTGCGGCAGGACCTGTGGCTGGCCACGGATCAAGCCTATAAGGAGGCGCTCGATTCGTTCTCGAATAAACAGGCGGCGCTGCGCGCTCTCGCCAGTGCGCCTACCGTGGACGATTTTTCGCAGGAGCCGGCTGTGGTCATGGTCGAGCCGCGGGTTGAGCCGGACTGGACTTCGCGAAACTGGGAATCGGAGGCGCGAACGGCATCGGCGGTTCTGAAAAACTATCCTGAGTTATACAACTCGCGGGTCACCTATCACCTCATCTATGCGACCAGCTATCTGGTTACGACGGAAGGCGCGCAAATTCGCACCAGCCGCAGCCTTGCGGCCATCGAAGCGAGCCTGGGAACGCAAGCCGACGACGGCATGCCGCTGCACAATTTTCTGGCGGTCTACGTAAATCGCCCGGCGCAGCTTCCCGCGGCGGAGGCGGTGCGGCAGCAGCTCGATAGCAAAGGCAAGGAACTAGCAGCGCTGCGAATGGCTCCCACGGTACGCGATTACGATGGCCCCATGCTGTTCGAAGCGCGGGCCGCAGGTTCGCTTCTGGCGCAAGTGCTGGCGCCGTCGGTAAGCGGGGCCCGGCCGCCTGTTTCGATGAATACGCGGTTCGAGCAGATGATGCAGGCGCTGGGCGGGCGGAGCGAATGGATGGGACGCATCGGGCAGCGCGTTTTGCCTTTGACAGTGGACCTAACCGATGATCCGACCGTGCAGCAGTTTGAAGGACACGACCTGATCGCCTCATATCAAATCGATCAGGACGGTGTTCGCGGCCAGAAAGTGGCACTGGTGCAAAACGGCCTGCTCAAGGAGTTGCTGATGTCGCGGCGGCCGGGACCGGATCTAGACCGCTCAAACGGTCATGGCCGGTCGACATTTTTGGCCATGCCGCGCCCCATGCTGAGCAATCTCTTTTTCAATGCCAGCAGTGGCGAATCGGCGGCTGATCTGCGCAGGAAATTCCTTGAAGCTTGCAAGCAAAATGGCCAGCAATTTGGCTTGCTGGTGCGCGAGATGGATAATCCGGTGATCGCCAGTTCGAGCCAGGAAGAGCTTTCTGATTCGCTGGCGACATTGGCCTCGGGAGCTCCCAATGGCGACCGCATGCCGCTTCTGGTCTATCGCGTTAACGTAAGTGACGGGCGTGAGGAGTTGGTTCGCGGAGCTTTGATTTCGCAATTGACCGTGCGGAACCTGCGCGCGCTGCTCGGCATCGGCAACGACAGTACGGTGTTTTATTATGCGCAGAGCCAGGATGCCGAGACGGCTGGAACTGCGCTGGGCGCGTTCGGTAGCGCGAACGGAGGAGTTCCGAGCGACGTAATTGCGCCGTCCCTGTTATTTGAGGAGGTCGAAGTACGCGGACCGCACGGGGAGCCGCGGCGCACGCCGCTTGTTCCGCCCCCTCCACTGCAGTGAAGTCGGGTCGCTAAAGCAACCTGAATGCAGCCGTGTCATTTCGCCGAAGTGCGTTTATCGGCCAGGCGTGCGACGGGCGCACGCCGGCGCGCTAGGGCGCTGGAGGGTTCGAGCATCATCGTATAATCACCGAAAAGGCAGAGCGACCGAGGAATCGACATCTCCAGCCCCAACATCAGGTCGGCAAAGCAGATGGCTGCACTCGCTTCAGTGGGTTCAGCCATTGTTCTCCTATCGCTAAAGAGTTTTCTGGCCGCGTCGACGGGAAGTCTCGGTGTGCTCTCCGAGGCCCTGCATTCGACGCTGGATCTCATCGCCGCGATTATTACGTATCTCTCGGTTCGAGTTTCCGACCGCCCGGCCGATGCCGACCACACCTACGGTCATGGCAAGGTCGAGAATTTCTCGGCGTTCCTGGAGACGGGCCTGCTCATTCTCACCGCCGCCTACATCATCTGGGAAGCTGTGCAAAGGCTGTTTTTTCGCCAAATCACGATTCGGCCCAGCCTGCTCGCGATCGGCATCTTGGGCATCGCGCTGGGAATTGATCTGCTGAGGTCCCGAACGCTCGCACGCGTCGCTCGGGAGCACGTAAGCGAGGCGCTGGAAGCAGACGCGCTGCATTTTTCCACCGACGTGTGGAGCACGTCGGTGGTGATCCTGGGTGTGGCGATGGCCTGGGTGGGGCAGCGAACCGGTGTGAGCTGGCTTCGTTACGCCGACCCGGTTGCCGCGTTGGGCGTGGCTGCGGTGGTGATCTGGGTGGCGGCGCGGCTGGGCCGGCGCACCGCCGATGCTCTGCTGGATACAGCTCCGGCCGGATTGCAGGAGCGCGTGGCGAGAGCAGTGGAGGAGCTCGAAGGCGTGCTGCGCACCGAGCGCGTGCGCGTCCGGAGAGCCGGCAATCGCCACTTTGTGGACGTAACGGTCAGCATTCCGCGAGCGGTGAGCTTTGAGCAGGTGCACGCGATCAGTGATGAGGTGGAGCGGCGCGTCAGCGAGATTATTCCCGCGGACGTCATGGTGCACATGGAACCGCGAGCGCGGGCTGGCGAGCACCTCTTCGATTCCATTCGCGCCGCAGCCCAGCGACGTGGATTGGCGGTTCACGACCTCTCCGCGCATCAGCTTGACGGTCATCTCTTCATCGAGATGCACCTGGAAGTGGAGGAACATTTGACCCTGCGCGAAGCGCACCGCCAGGCCACCGATCTAGAAGAGGAAATTCGCACGCTGCCGTCGCTCGCCGGCACCACGGGCGCAAACGGAGTGCTGGTGAACATCCATATCGAGCCCATGGGCGCGCATATTGCCACGGTCGACCGTTCTTCCGGCAACTTGCACGGGCTGGCCGATGATGTGGAAGCGTTTGTGAACGGGCTGCGCGGCGAACTCCAGGCGCTGAAGGATTGCCATGATGTTCGTGTCCAAAAGGTGGAGCGGAGGATTCAGCTCTCCTGTCACTGTGCCATGGACGGTAATTTGCCCATCACGGTGATTCATGATGTAACTGCGCGGCTCGAGGACCGGGTCAAAGAGCGGTTTCCCCAAATTTCCCGCGTGACCATTCACCCCGAGCCCTTGGAGGCTGCCGAGAGCTAGCCGGCGCCCTCGGGCGCCGCTGGTGCACGGCTGAGCAGGTTGAAGGCGGTTACCTGAAGTGGTGGCCATTTGCACTGAATTTTGTTAGGCTTGGCTAAGAACAAAGGGCTGTATCCCTAAAAAGGAACGGCACCGGAGGGTCAGATGAGCACCGCATTTGATGCGGGCAACGGCAAGATTACCGTGCCCGACATACTCGGCCGCAAAACCAGCACTCCTTCCAGTCCCAATCAAAGTTCCGATCGGGGAGGTTCCGACCGGCGAAAAATCGTTTGCCTCACGGCGTACGACTATCCAACCGCTCGCTTGCTGGACGAAGCGGGTGTGGACGTTGTGCTGGTGGGCGACTCGGTCGGCATGGTCGTGCTCGGCTACGAAAATACGCTGCCGCTCACGGTCGAAGAAATGCTGCATCATACGCGCGCGGTGCGGCGCGGTGTGCGCAGAGCGCTGCTGGTGGCGGACATGCCTTACGGCAGCTTTCACGGAGATAAGGATGAAGCCGTACGCAACGCGGTGCGCTTCGTCAAAGAAGCGGGGGCCGAAGCCGTCAAAGTCGAAGGCGGTGAGCGGCGCATGGAATTGATCGTGCAGATGGTTGAGGCTGAAATTCCGGTGATGGGCCACATCGGGTTGACTCCGCAGTCGATGCACGCGCTCGGCGGCTTCCGCGTTCAGGGT
>WNFT01006525.1_pt1 | contig 10276 bp, 9 predicted proteins | sample 5400191 | NCBI WGS metagenome assembly WNFT01 (sample SAMN13153359, study PRJNA577476) | soil metagenome | isolation source: 80 cm saprolite under Madrone tree | place: USA:California | collected 2016-06-14 | reverse complement strand
CTCGCCGAAGCGATGGGCATGAACGGCACGCCGAGCTACGTGATCGGCCAGCAGGTGGTGATCGGCGCGGTCGGTCTCGACAACCTCAGGGAAAAGATCGGCGTCGCCCGCTGCGGCAAGGCGACCTGTTGAGGCATCCCATCGAATTGCCGCGTTGATCAACACAAAGGCCGGCGGTCATGCCGGCCTTTTAATTTGCGTGTTTTTTGCGGCGAAGCCGTTCATCCCTGATTCACAAAACAAAGTCGGTGGAACCTGCGATATCGCGGAACATCAGCCAGCTGCTTTCGTTGTCGGCGCGGGCAATGAAAACATCTGAGGAGAGATTCGATGACTAATCGCTTTATGATGTCGGTGGCCGCGGTGGCGTTGATCGCCGGCGCCGGCTTCGCCAACGCGCAGGGAACCGGGACGAAGGAACAGCCGTCGGCGGGTTCCACCGCGCAGCAGAGCGCGCCATCTTCCGAGCGCGGGAACTCGGCAGCCGAGAAGAGCCCTTCGTCCGGCATGAAGGCCACGCAGTCCGAAGAGAAGAAGAGCCCGTCTGGCATGAAGGCCACGCAGTCCGAAGAGAAGTCGCCGGGCGCGGCCAAGAACCAGCGCGCTCAGGACGAGATGAAGGCCGGGCAAAAGGGCGAAAAATCGGCCCAGGATAATATGAAGGGCGAAAAATCGAAGAGCATGAGCTCGGAGAACGAGGGCGCCAAGAGCGGCGACATCAAGAGCGGCAAGGACATGAAGGCCGAAGGCCGCGATAGCAAGATGAACGCCGAGCAGAAGGGGGCGGCTGACAGCAAGTCTCAGACGCAGACTGGTCAGACCACCCCGCCTACCCAGACCGGTCAGACCACCAGCCCGTCTGGTCAGACCACCACCCAGTCGCAGAGCGGAACATCAGTGCAGTCGCAGACGACAGGTCAAGTCGGCGCTTCCGCAAAGCTCTCGGCCGATCAGCGCACCAAGATCGTTTCGACGATCCGGGAGCAGCATGTTCAGCCGGTTACCAACGTCAACTTCGAGCTCCGGCCCGGCGTCCGGGTTTCGCGCGACGTGAGGTTCCACCCGCTTCCGCGGGAAGTCGTGACTATTTACCCGGAGTGGCGCGGATATGAATTCATCCTCGTCAACGACAAGATCGTGGTGATCAATCCGCGCACGCTCGAGATCGTGGACATCCTCGAGGTCTAATATCCTTGGCGATCAGTGAGAGCTCGGGGGCGGGCAGAGATGCCCGCCCCTTTTGCATGGTCTCAACGCCTGCGCAGACTCCAGGCTGCTATCCCTCCAACATTGGTTAACTAGCGATTTCTGCAGCTTCTGCGCATGTTTTTGCAAGGCGGATGAAGCATTTGAGGGATGTCCGGAGCCGTCTAAGGCTTCCCCTTGGGCCGGTTGTTACCTATAACCGCGCCACCTGCCGCCGCATTTTTCCGGGATTTGGATGGCCAAGACAGCTGCCGAGACGATTTACGTGCTCAACGGCCCGAACCTCAATCTGTTGGGGACCCGCGAGCCCGAAACTTATGGCCATGCCAGGCTCGCCGACGTCGAGAAGCTTTGCGCGAAAACCGCCGCGCAGTTCGGCCTGAAGGCCGATTGCCGGCAGTCCAACCGCGAAGGCGAGCTGATCGATTTCATCCACGATGCCCATGCCAACAAGGCCGCCGGGATCATCATCAATGCCGGCGGCTATTCGCACACCTCGATCGCGCTGCATGACGCTTTGGTGGCGGTGAAGATTCCGACCGTCGAGGTGCACATCAGCAATATTCACGCCCGCGAGACTTTCCGTCACCATTCTTTCACCGCCAAGGCCGCATTCGCGACACTTTCCGGCTTTGGCATCGACGGTTACCGGCTTGCGATCAACGGCCTTGCCGCCAGGATCGGCGCCAAGGCAAAAGCCTGACGCATTCGCGCATCACCAAGCAGAAAGTTCCGGATCAAGATATGGCGCGCCAGCCTGACGACAAAGCACTCCCAGAATTCAAGAGCGGCGACGGGGCGCTGATCCGTGAACTTGCATTGCTGCTTGACGAAACCAATCTCACCGAGATCGAGATCGAGCGCGCAGGCTTGCGGGTCCGGGTCGCGCGCAACATCAGCATCGCGGCCTCGCTGCCGCCAAGCCTGCAACCCGCCGCTGCGGCGCCGGCAGCTACAGAGCCGGCGGAAGTCGCCAAGCACCCGGGCCTGGTGCCCTCGCCGATGGTCGGCACGGCCTATTGGGCCTCCGAACCCGGCGCCAAGCCGTTCATCGAGGTCGGCGCCAAGGTCGCGGTCGGGCAGACGCTCCTGATCATCGAAGCGATGAAGACCATGAACCAGATTCCGTCTCCGCGCGCCGGCACCGTGACGCAGATTCTTGTCGAGGACGGCCAGCCGGTCGAATTCGGCGAGCCGCTGGTGATTATTGAGTAGGGACGCGCATCATCCCTGCGTAACGGCTTCGCCGTTATCGCTGGAGGTGCGAGGGCGAAGCCCGAGCCTCGAAGGATGAATTTGTTGAATTGGCGAACAGGCCGCCGCCCTTCGAGGCTTGCAAGAGCTCGCTCCTCAGGGTGACGCAAGAGGCAGTAACGATGTTCGACAAGATCCTGATAGCCAATCGCGGCGAAATTGCCCTGCGCATTCTGCGCGCGTGCAAGGAACTCGGCATCGCAACCGTCGCGGTGCACTCCACCGCCGACGCCGACGCCATGCATGTTCGCCTGGCCGACGAGAGTGTCTGCATTGGCCCGCCGCCGTCAAAGGACAGCTATCTCAACGTGCCGGCGCTGCTTTCGGCTTGCGAGATCACCGGTGTCGACGCGGTGCATCCCGGCTACGGCTTTCTCTCGGAAAACGCCCGCTTTGCCGAAATCCTCGCCGAGCACAATTTGCACTTCATCGGGCCGAAGGCCGAACACATCCGCCTGATGGGCGACAAGATCGAAGCCAAGAAGACCGCAAAGAAGCTCGGCATCCCCGTGGTGCCCGGCTCGGAGGGCGCCGTCGGGCCTGACGACGACGCAATGGCGATCGCGCAGGCAATCGGCTTTCCGGTCCTGGTGAAGGCCGCTTCCGGCGGTGGCGGACGCGGCATGAAAGTCGCGCAGACGCCTGAAGACCTGGCGTTGGCGCTCTCCACCGCGGCCCATGAAGCCCAATCGGCATTCGGCGATGCGTCGGTCTATCTGGAAAAATATCTGCAGAAGCCGCGCCATATCGAAATCCAGGTGCTCGGCGACGGCCGCGGCGGCGCGATCCATCTCGGCGAGCGCGATTGCTCGCTGCAGCGACGCCATCAAAAGGTCTGGGAGGAAGGGCCCTCTCCGGCGCTCGATGCGGCGGCGCGCAAGAAGATCGGCGCCACCGTCGCCAAGGCAATGCAACAGATGAAATATCTCGGCGTCGGCACGGTGGAGTTCCTCTATGAGGACGGCGAATTCTATTTCATCGAAATGAATACCCGCATCCAGGTCGAGCATCCCGTCACCGAGATGATCACCGATATCGACCTCGTGCTTGAGCAGATCCGCATCGCCGCCGGCGGCGAGCTGCCGCTGACCCAGGACGAGGTCACGATCAACGGCCACTCCATCGAGTGCCGTATCAACGCCGAGAACCCCGTCACCTTCCGCCCCTCGCCGGGCAAGATCCTGCAATATCACCCGCCGGGCGGCCTTGGTGTGCGCATCGATTCCGCCGTCTACCAGGGCTACGTTATCCCGCCCTATTATGACTCGCTGGTCGGCAAGCTGATCGTCCACGGCAAGACCCGCGGCGAGTGCCTGATGCGGCTGCGCCGAGCGCTCGACGAAATGGTGGTGGATGGTATCGAGACCACGCTGCCGCTGTTCAGGGCGCTGGTTCGGGAGCCCGACATTATCGATGGCGACTATCATATCCATTGGCTCGAACAGTACCTGGCCGGCGAGCCCGGCAGCAGCCAGGCGGCCGCTTCATCCTGAAAAGCCATTGCCGGCTGGAACCAATTGCCGGAACAGGCGTTTCGCTCGGCTTGGGATGCCCTTTTCCGCGCGGGGGCGGGGTGAATTTTCATTGTTTCATGACGCGAGATTGTTGTGACGCCTGACGCCAAGCGCCGGCGCGCGATTGGGCAGATCCTGCTGCTCGCGGCGGGCCTCGTCGTGCTGACCATCATCAGCGCCGGCTCGGTCCATCTGGTGAACCGGGCGCGGGAGGACGCGCGCTGGGTTCTCCACACCGTTGAAGTGGAAAACCAGCTGTCGCTCGCCCAACTGCAGCTGCACCGCGCCGAAAGCGCCCAGCGCGGCTATCTTTCCACCTTGCTGCCCAACTTTCAGACCGATTTCGAAGAAGCCGCTTCCCAGCTGACGCCCGCCCTGCAGCGCTTGAGCCAGCTTGTCGGCGACAATCCCGTTCAAAGGCGCCTCTTTGACGAGCTGCTTCCACTCGTCAATCAGCGAATGGACGAATTCCGCCACATCATCGAGCTTGCACGGACGCAGCGCATCGACGACGCCACCCGGGTGGTGCGCGAGGGTATCGGGCGCGACGCCATGAAGGAAATCGACGACGTCGCCGGGCAGATGCGCGCGGAAGAAGATCGGCTGTTTGTCGAGCGCAGGACCAACGCCGACCGCAGTCAATCGCTGGCGGCGTCGATGACCTGGGTTGGCTCGGGCTTCGTCGTCGTGCTGGCCGCCATCTCGATTATGCTGGTGCGGCGCTCGGCGCGCGCGCGTGACAACGCCGAAGCGTCGTTGCGCGACAATAATCTCAATCTCGAGGCCGCGATCGACGAGCGTACCGCCGATCTTCGCGAGGCCAACGACGAAATCCAGCGCTTCGCCTATATCGTCAGCCACGATCTGCGCTCGCCGCTGGTGAACATCATGGGCTTCACCAGCGAACTCGAGCAATTGCGTGACGACATCTTCAGGCGGATCGCAACCCTTGCCGGTGCTTCGGCGTCCCCCGCGTCGGCGGGCGCGGCAGCAGCCGAACCCGCCCTCGGGGACGAAGACAAGCAGCTCGCGCAGGATTTCTCCGAGGCCCTGGAATTCATCCAATCGTCGATCGCCAAGATGGACCGCCTGATCAGCGCCATCCTCAACCTCACCCGCGAAGGGCGGCGCGAGTTCGAGCCGGTGCGGATCGATACAAGCGAACTGATCGAAGGCATCGTGACAACCGTGGCGCATCAGGCCGCGGAAGCCCAGGCCCAGATTCGCGTCGAACCGCTGCCGCACATCGTGAGCGACCGCCTGGCGCTGGAACAGATTTTCTCGAACCTGATCGACAACGCGCTCAAATATCTCAAGCCGGGAGTTCCCGGGGAAGTCTCTGTCCGTGGCCGGACCAAGCTCGGCTTTGCGATTTTCGAAGTCGCCGACAATGGCCGCGGCATCGATCCCAAGGATCACCAGCGGATTTTTGACCTGTTTCGCCGCGCCGGTGCCCAGGACAAGCCGGGACAGGGCATCGGACTTGCCCACGTCCGCGCCTTGGTGCGGCGATTGGGTGGAACCATGTCGGTATCATCGGAACTTCACTGCGGCAGCACCTTCACGATAACATTGCCCATCAACTGGGCAGGGAGCACCGGGAACAGAACTTCATGAACCAGCCAGTCACCATCATCATGATCGAGGACGAGGAGGGGCACGCCCGCCTGATCGAGCGAAACATCCGCCGCTCCGGCGTCAACAACGAGATCGTGCCGTTCACCAACGGTACAGCTGCGGTAAACTACCTGTTCGGCCGGGACGGCACCGGCGTTGACCACAAGGGCCGCGCATTGCTGATTCTGCTCGACCTTAATCTGCCCGATATGACCGGCATCGACATCTTGCGGCGGGTCAAGGAGGACCGATATCTCAAGACGGCACCGGTGGTGGTGCTCACCACCACCGACGATTCCCAGGAAATCAAGCGCTGCTACGAACTCGGTTGCAACGTCTACATCACCAAGCCGGTGAATTACGATAGTTTCGCCAACGCCATTCGCCAGCTCGGACTGTTCTTCTCCGTGATTCAGGTACCGCCAGCCGCCACATGAATCCTGCGATGCCAACGCTCCTGTATATCGACGATGACGAGGCGCTGGCCAGGCTGGTCGAGCGCGGTCTGACGCGGCTCGGTTTCAATGTCGTCCGTGCGGCCAGCGGTAGCGAAGGGCTCGATCGCCTCGCGCAAGGCCGCATCGACGTCATCGCGCTCGATCAATACATGCCCGGCCTCGATGGTCTCGAAACCCTGGAGCGGATACTGGCGATTCCGGATGCCCCGCCGGTGGTGTTCGTCACGGCCTCGCAGGACTCAAACATCGCCGTCACGGCCTTGAAGGCCGGCGCTGCGGATTATCTGGTGAAAGATACCCTCGGCGATTTCATCCCCCTGCTGCAGGTCGCGCTCGACGGCGCGCTGCGGCAGGCCGAGATAAGAAAAGCCCGTGATGACGCCGAGGCGGAGGTCCATGCGTCGCGCGACCGCTACGCCGCGCTTGCCGCCGAGCGCGAGGTGCTGCTGCGCGAGGTCAATCATCGCGTCGGCAATAGTTTGCAGATCATCTCCTCGCTCTTGCACCTACAGGCCAATTCGAGCACCCAGGACGACGTCAAGGCGGCGCTGACCAATGCGATGGGACGGGTCGCCGCGGTGGCGCAGGTCCACCGCCGGCTCTACACCTCGCACGACCTGAAGAACGTGATGCTGAACCAGTATCTCGATGCCCTGCTCGAGGATCTCAGGAGGTCCGCCGAGGGAAACAGGATGTCGCGGCTGACATTGAAGGCGGAGCCGATCGAGATCGATCCCGACCGCGCGGTGGCGATCGGCATCATCGTCAATGAGCTGGTGATGAACGCCGTGAAATACGCCTATCCCGACGGCGCCGGCCCGATCGACGTCGCCCTCCATGCCCAGGGCGACGATCTCGCATTGTCGATCGCCGACAACGGCGTCGGCCTCAACGGCAAGCCCGACCCGCGTTCCACCGGCATGGGGCAGCGCATCGTGACCGCCATGGCGTCCAAGCTCGAAGCCAGCGTCGAGCGCGATCCGAACCATGCCGGCACCCGGATCGCCGTGCGGTTTCGACGCGTCATCGCGCCCGCACCGAAATCCGTCAGCGCGGCAGCGAGCTAGCTCGGCGGCTTACCACCCGAGCAGTTGCAGCCACGGCAGCACGATCACCAGCAGCCCGGCAAAATAGATCAGCCCGAAGATCAGGCCGAATTTCCAGAAATCGCCCTTGCCGATGTAGCCGCTGCCGAAATACATCGGCGCCGGTCCGGTCGCATAGGGTGAAATCACGCCCATCAGTCCCAGCGAATAGAGGCAAAGCAGCGTCAGCGTCGGTATCGACAATCCGGGAATGCCGGTGCCAACCGCGAGCACCACCGGCAGCACCGCAGCCGCATGCGAGGTGATGCTTGAAAAGAAATAGTGAACCCAGAAAAAAAACGAGACCAGCAGGATCATCCCGAGCGTTGGCGTCACCGTCGCGAGCGGTTTGGCGTAGCCTTCGGCAACCCACTTGATGAATCCGATCTCGTTCAGGCCCGACGATAGCGTGAGCAATGAGGTAAAGTAGAAAAACACTTCCCACGCGCTTTTTTCGGCGACGATGTCGTCAAATTCGATGATGCCGGTAACCAGCATCAGCGTGATCACGACGAACACCACCATCGTGGGGTTGATGAAGTTGGAACCCAGCACGGGAAGGCTGATCGCTGGATTCGAGCCGGTGATCCAGAGAAACATCGCCAGCACAACCAATGCTGCCATGATCCATTCGTGGCGCGAGGGCGGGCCCATCGCCGCAAGCTCGCTTGAACTCCAGGTGACGATTTCAGGACCTTCCTTCACCTGCGGCCGGCAGATGACATAGGCCAGCAGCGGCACCAGCAGCAGCAACGGAATTCCCAGCGGTGCGAAGCCTGCGAACCACTGCGACCAGCCGATATCCACGTTCACGATCTTCTTGGCGATACTCAGCGCCGCGGCATTGGGCGCCAGCGCGGTCAAAAACAGCGAGCTGGTCACGGCGGTGGTCGCAAACGCGGTCCACATCACATAGGTGCCGATCTTGCCCGCGGTGGGTCCGGGCTCCGAGCCATAGATCCGCGGAATATTGCTGACGATCGGATAGATCGTGCCGCCGCTGCGCGCGGTATTGGACGGCGTCGCCGGAGCCAGCACGAGGTCGGAAAACGCCACCGCATAGCCGAGGCCGATCGTGCTGCGGCCAAGGCCGCGCACCAGCATCAAGGCGAGCCGTCTGCCCAGTCCGCTCTTGCGATATCCGATCGAGAACACGAAAGCGCCGACGATCAGCCACACCGTGCTTTCGGAGAAGCCGCCCAACATCCATCGCAGCGATTTATTGGGATCGGGTTCGACATAGCCCATGACCCCGGCAACGGTCAGGCCGATCAGGCCGACCGCGCCGACCGGCATGGATTCCAGGATCAAGCCGGCGATAACGGCCGCGAACAGCGCGAAGTAATGCCATTGGTTGGCGTTGAGACCGGCCGGAGCCGGCACCAGATAGATCGCAAGCCAGATGCAAAGCGGCGCGACCGTCCTCCATGTGATTTTCACAAATGCCCCCTTTGGTTTCCCAAGCGTTTTGCAAGCTCAGTCCCAGCGAACATGCGCCGCCTTATCCGCACCACCGTAGCATAGCCGCTTGCAGCCGGCCGGACCAACCTTGCGAGGCGCCGGCGCCTGTTGTGGACAAGCAGGGCCGAGGGGGCGGCGGTGACACGATGCAGTGACGGTCCGCCCCATCGCACGCCCGCTCTCACCCTGCTATCCTCCCACCCATGACCACACGCGACTCCGCCTCTTCCGAAATCACGCCCGAAGTGCTGCTGCGCGCTTATGCCTGCGGCATCTTTCCGATGGCGGAAAGCGCCGAAGACCCGACCCTGTTCTGGGTTGAGCCGGAAATGCGCGGGGTGATACCGCTCGACGGCTTTCGCATCCCCTCGCGGCTGGCGCGCACGGTGCGCTCCGACGTCTTCACCGTCACCGTCGACACCGCCTTCAAAGCCGTCATCGCCGCCCCTCGGCCTTGCTTGTCCACAACAGGCGCCGGCGCCTCGCAAGGTTGGTCCGGCCGGCGGCAAGCGGCTATGCTACGGTGGGATGGATAAGGCGGCGCATGTTCGCTGGGACTGAGCTTGCAAAAGGCTTTGGAAACCAAAGGGGGGCATTCGTGAAAATCACATGGAGGACGGTCGCGCCGCTGGGCATCTGGCTTGCGATCTATCTGGTGCCGGCCCCGGCCGGTCTCAATGCCAACCAATGGCATTACTTCGCGCTGTTTGCGGCCGTCATCGCCGGCTTGATCCTGGAATCCATGCCGGTCGGCGCGGTCGGCCTGATCGGCCTGACCGTTGCCGGGGTCATGGGCTATGTCGAACCCGATCCCAATAAATCGCTGCGGTGGATGCTGGGCGGCTTCTCCGAAAGCACGGTGTGGCTGATCGTCGGCGCTTTCGTGTTCTCGATCGGATATCGCAAGAGCGGACTGGGCCGACGGCTCGCCTTGCTGCTGGTGCGCGGTCTCGGCCGCAGCACGATCGGTCTCGGCTATGCGGTGGCGTTCTCGGACCTCGTGCTGGCTCCGGCGACGCCGTCCAATACCGCGCGCAGCGGCGGCACGATCTATCCCATCGTCAGCAACATTCCGCGGATCTACGGCTCGGAGCCCGGACCCACCGCGGGCAAGATCGGCACCTATGTGATGTGGACCGCGTTTGCGACCACCGCCGTGACCAGTTCGCTGTTTTTGACCGCGCTGGCGCCCAATGCCGCGGCGCTGAGCATCGCCAAGAAGATCGTTGGCGTGGATATCGGCTGGTCGCAATGGTTCGCAGGCTTCGCGCCGCTGGGAATTCCGTTGCTGCTGCTGGTGCCGTTGCTGGCCTATGTCATCTGCCGGCCGCAGGTGAAGGAAGGCCCTGAAATCGTCACCTGGAGTTCGGGCGAACTTGCGGCGATGGGCCCGCCCTCGCGCCACGAATGGATCATGGCCGCGCTGGTTGTGCTGGCGATGTTTCTCTGGATCACCGGCTCGAATCCGGCGATCAGCCTTCCCATGCTGGGTTCCAACTTTATCAACCCGACCATGGTGGTGTTCGTCGTGATCACGCTGATGCTGGTTACCGGCATCATCGAATTCGACGACATCGTCGCCGAAAAAAGCGCGTGGGAAGTGTTTTTCTACTTCACCTCATTGCTCACGCTGTCGTCGGGCCTGAACGAGATCGGATTCATCAAGTGGGTTGCGGAAGGT
>WNFT01017638.1_pt1 | contig 10278 bp, 10 predicted proteins | sample 5400191 | NCBI WGS metagenome assembly WNFT01 (sample SAMN13153359, study PRJNA577476) | soil metagenome | isolation source: 80 cm saprolite under Madrone tree | place: USA:California | collected 2016-06-14 | reverse complement strand
GATTCGCGCTTATGCTGCGAATGGACGCCGGCGGCAGCTATTGGACGGTCGTCCTGCCAGCCGTGCTCATCATCGCGATCGGCATGGCGGGAGCGGTGGCCCCGCTGACGACGGCCGTGTTGGCGTCGGTCGACGCCGCGCACATTGGTTCGGCATCGGGTTTCAACAGCGCCGTGGCGCGCACCGGTGGTCTCATTGCCACAGCGCTGCTCGGCGCGGTCCTCGCTGCGAGCGGGCAGGAGCTGCTTACCGAAGTGCATGCCGCCGCGATTGCGGGCGCCGTCACCTCCATTGCCGCGTCAGTGAGCGCATTTGCGTTGGTGCGAAATCAGAAACCCTAGCCGCTCGGAGCCCGCGGGCGCTCGTCGCGAGCGCCCGACCAAGGCTTGCTGGAACGTAAGCCCGTTTATTCTCGGATGAATGACAGCAGGTCTGCGTTCACCTTATCCTTGAGGGTCGTGCACATGCCGTGCGGCGCGCCCTTGTAAACTTCCAAGCGGGCATTCTTGATCAACTTCGAAGAGAGCAGAGCGGAATCCGCGATCGGAACGATCTGATCGTCGTCGCCATGGAGGATCAGCGTCGGCACGTCGATTTTCTTGCAGTCGTTGGTGAGGTCGGTTTCGGAGAACGCCTTGATGCAAAAATAGGAACCCGGAAAGCCGCACATCATGCCTTGCAGCCAGAACGACTCGCGCACGCCTTCCGAAATCTTGGCGCCTGGCCGGTTGTAGCCGTAGAACGGCATGCTGAGATCCTTCCAGAATTGCGCGCGGTCAGCCTTGACTGCGGCTCGCAGCTGGTCGAACGCCTCTATCGGTGTGCCGCCGGGATTGGCCGGCGTTTTCACCATCAGCGGCGGTATCGCGCCGATCAGCACGGCTTTGGCCACGCGCTTTGAGCCATGGCGGCCTATATAGCGCGCGACTTCGCCGCCACCCGTGGAATGGCCGACATGGATCGCATCTGTCAGGTCGAGGGTTTTGACAAGCTCCGCGAGATCGTCCGCATAGGTGTCGAGGTCGTTGCCGTTCCAGGGCTGACTCGAACGGCCATGGCCTCTGCGATCATGGGCAATGCAGCGGTATCCGTTGGAGGCGAGGAAGAACATCTGGTCTTCAAAGGCGTCTGCCGACAGCGGCCAACCATGGCTGAAGACAACCGGTTGCCCCGTGCCCCAGTCGTTGAAATAAATCCGTGTGCCGTCTTTGGTTTTGAACGTCGTCATGTGGCGCTCCTTTTCAGCCCCGCCCCCGACCTCGGTGTAGACTTTATACAGATGCGGTGCACACGCCGCAACGAAGGCAGATCTTTCGCGGGAGGGATAACGTCAACTTGCGAGTGAAAATTTGATGACATCCATCTGCGCGGCCGGGTACGGGATTGCTGCGGCGGTCTCCAATTGCCGTGATCGCCGAAAAGGCAATATCTTGCGCGCGAACGGGACGGCTGCCATGTCTTGAGCTTGCTTCATCCCGTCGTAACCGCTCGGTGGATGGGACGATAGGCCGATCCACGCCGCGCAGCAGAGGTAAAAATGATAAACGAACCGATCAGGGAAGGTTTTGACGTTTTCGTTCACGACGGCGACAAGGCGTTCGGCGCTGTCCGGCAGGTGTCGCCGCATGGCCGGCCGGAGCTGGTGATCTATGTCGAGAACGCCGGCGACTTCACGGTGCCGCTTTCCGCGGTCATTTCCGTCGAGGCGGAAAAAGTGGTCTTAAATTGCGGCAAGCTGGAACAGCGCCTTCGGCGGTCCATTGGACATGCCCATGAGGGGGAAGATCCGCGCTTCGGTTGAAAATTCCGCGATCCGCCCCACATACACACGGCCGCGCTGGAGCGTCCCATGAGCCCGAGAGAAATTGCTGCACGTGGGCTCCGCTGCTGCGGCGGCAGCGCCGGCAAACCCTTCTGCAATGGTACCCATGCCCGCATCGGATTCAAGTCTGCCTGATTTTGGCATCCACTCGTGACGAAAGGAACAGACCGATGAACATCAAAGACGCAAAAGTCAGCCGCATCGCTCCGCTTCGCACTCCGACGGATCTAACGGAGAGTGCGACGCGCGACATTACCGCCGCGCTGAACCTCCTGCTGGCCGACATGTTCGCGCTCTACATCAAGACCAAGAACTTCCATTGGCATGTCTCCGGCCCCCATTTCCGCGATTATCACCTTCTCCTGGACGAGCAAGCCGACCAGATTTACGCGACCACCGACCCGATCGCCGAACGAGTTCGCAAGCTCGGAGGATCGACGCTGCGTTCGATTGCCCACATCGCGCGGCTGAAACGCGTGCTCGACAACGATGCCGACTATGTCACACCGCTCGACATGCTGGCCGAGCTGCGCGATGACAACAAGGACATCGCGGGCCGTATGCGCGAAGCACACAATGTGTGCGACGAGCACGGCGATGTCGCAACCGCCAGCCTTCTCGAAGTTTGGATCGACGAGGCGGAGAGGCGCGTTTGGTTCTTGTTCGAGACAGCCCGCGCCGGCGAGTCCGCCGGCCGCTGAGAAATGGTCAGCGAGCAAGCCGCCCCGACTGGAGCAGATTTCAAGCTCCAGCGCCCTATCGATCGGGCGCGCGATCACGTGCGAGGCGGCACGGCGGCCGAGGGCGTGGTCAGCGTCGTCATGTATGGCGACTATCTTTGTCCCTATTGCCGACGCCTTCGCAATATCCTCTTTAGATTGCGCCAGGCGCTGGGCGAGCGTCTCGCCTATGCCTTCCGGCACTTTCCCAACGAGCGCGCGCATCCCGGCGCGGAGTTCATTGCCCGCGCAGCAGAGGCGGCGGCGAATCAAGGCCGCTTCTGGGAGATGCACGATCTTCTTTATGAGAAGGAGTCGCCGCTTATCGAGAAGGACGTGCTCGAGTTCGCCGCTTCGCTCGGCCTCGACATGGAGCGTTTCCGTCGCGATCTCGAAGCCGATGCGACACGTCAACGAGTCGAAGAAGATCTCGCCGATGGCAGACGCAACGGCGTAACCGCCACGCCGACCTTCTTTGTCGACGGACTGCGCTACGACGGCGCCTGGGACTTCTATTCCATGCTGGAAGGGTTGGAGCGTCCGGTCGCGGAACGCGTGCAACGTTCCGCCCGGACCTTCGCCAGCCTTCCCGCTTCGGCGGGCCTCGTCCTGCTGCTCGCGGCCGCGGCGGCGATCCTGTGCGCGAACTCACCGCTGGCGCCCTATTATCAATCCTTCATCAAGGCTCAGTTCGGCATCGGTCCTCCCGGCAGCATGCTGTCCTTGACCGTCGGCGAGTGGTTCTCCGAAGGGCTGTTGGCGATCTTCTTTCTCCTCGTCGGCCTCGAAATTCGCCGCGAGATGACGGCCGGTGCGCTCACCGATCGCCGGGCCGCAATTTTGCCGGTGGTCGCCGCCGTCGGCGGCACCCTTGCGCCGGCGGCGATCTATCTCATGTTGAATCCGGGGCCAGCCGCGTCGGGTTGGGCTATTCCCACCGCGACGGACATCGCCTTTGCGCTCGGCATTCTGGCTTTGCTCGGCGACAGGATTTCTTCCGGTGTGCGGGTTTTCGTCGCGGCGCTCGCGGTCGTCGATGACGTCATTTCGGTGCTTACGCTCGCCATCTTTTACGCGCGCGGCTTCGAGCTGACATGGCTGCTGGCTGCTGCGGCCATGATCGTCTTTCTGTTGGTCCTGAACCGCTGGCGCGTCTATGCGAGTTGGCCCTATGCGGTCCTCGCCGTCGCGCTTGGGCTCGGATCGACCAGGAACCGATCTGGGATTGGGCAAGCCGCAATCTCGCCGCGGCAAGCGACCGCTTGCTATCGCCCGCCGATCGCATCGAGCACGCGGTCGCGCCCTGGACCGGCTATGTGATCCTGCCGCTGTTCGCATTTTCGGCGACCGGAGTCAGTCTCAATGTCGATTTTTCGGTGCCCGGCGCGTCGACCGTTCTCCTTGGCGTCATACTCGGGTTGCTGATCGGCAAGCCCATCGGCATATCGCTTGCGTCGTTTGTTGCGATCCAAGCTCGCGTTGCAACCGTGCCGGAGGGCGTTACCACCGGCAATTTGATCGGCGCGGCATGTCTCTGCGGGGTGGGAGATACGATGTCGCTGCTTATGGCCGATCAGGCCTTCGCGGACGAGAGCCTGGCGGCAATAGCCAAGATCGGAGTCCTGCTGGGCTCCATCCTTGCCGCGCTGCTCGGAGCAACCGTGCTTGCCGCCAATTCGCGGGTCCAAGCCACTCCTGCGGAGACCAAAGCTTGAGGCTGAAACGAACTAAGATCAGACGCTTTCGCGATCTGGCGCGCAATGGAAAAGGACGATGGCCATGAAAGCACTCGCTCCGGCGCAGACGGAGCCGGCGTTCTTATTCACGCAAATTGGTGCGCTCGCGATCTTCGTCGCGCTCATGATTGTGGCTATGGTCAAGTTCCACTCATCGGCAACATGAAGGAAACGTCATTAAGCAATCTCCGCCGATGGATTTCAACAGCGAAGGCTTGCAGCCCGCGAAAGCGCTGGACAGAAACGCAGATCAACGAGCGCGTCCGTCTGCTGTTCAAGCGCAACGTTAATTTCGCCTCCATAAAGAGTGCAAATCTTCGACGCAAAGCCGCCACAGTCCATTCAGCGGTGGTTCAGAACGCGACTCTTAATGTCCACATCGCTGGAGGGCGCAATCTCTTCAATAGAGGTAACCCATGTCGCGTACATTGTTGCTTGCCGCGGTCATCGCATTGAGCCCGGCGATCGTTTTTGCACAAGGCGCTACGCCTACGGCACCGAAGTCCCCCGCGGTGACGGCGGAATCGCCCAAGGCTCCCGCGGTCAAGGCGGACGAGCCGAAATCCCCCGCGGTAACGGCTACGGCGCCGAAGTCCCCCGCGGTTAAGGCGGATGAGCCGAAAGCTCCGGCGGTAACGACCACGGCGCCGAAGTCCTCCGCAGTTTCGGCACCAGCGGCAACGGTTGCCGGCGATAAAGCCGCCGCACCCGCCAAAGCCGTCAAGGCCGTGCATAAGGTGAAGAAGAGCACGACCGCGACCAAGGCAGCGTCCAAGCCTGCCACGGACGAGGTGAAGCCGGCTGCTCCGAAGGCCGACACGCATCTCTAAAGTCTGTTTTTCACTTTGTCATACGAACGGGCGTTTCGCTTAATCGGAACGCCCGTTTTCATTTGTGGTGCGGCGGACGCGTCAGCGGTTGCGCGCGTTCGAGAGCCGCTCGTCGGGCGGGGCAATGTCGGTGACGAGATCGCGGATGTGCGCCTTGTTGGGCAAGGGCTCAAGCCGCATCTCGCGCGATTGTAGGCGCGCCGTGCAGGCGTAAACCACCTTGCCGTCGACCAGCATCAGGCATTCCTTGCACGCATTGGCGTTGATGCAGGAAAAGCGGAACGCGAGCGTCGGGTCCTCGTCGACGCGAATGCGCCTTAATGCGTCGAGCACCGACTGACCGGGCTCATAAGCGACATCGTAGCGCGACCAGGAAACGCCTTCCGCCGGTGCGCCTCGCCGCACGATCAGGGTTGCGACCCGTTTCATTCGGCCGTCTCCCACATCGCGTCGTGTTTTCGCGCCAGCGCGTCGAGCACAAGTCGTCCATTGTCGAGTCGTATCGTTTGATGGACCAGCCATCGCGAATCCGCGTCGGGATGATCCTCGCGTTGGTGCGCGCCGCGGCTTTCCCGTCGGGCAAGTGCTGCAAGGACCACCGACTCGGCAACGAAAAGCATATTGCGCAGATCGAACCAATCGAGCCGCATGCTGTCGAATTCGCTTTGTACTGGCGGCGGAGTGTCCCCGATCTCCTTCTTCATCGCGCCGATTTCCGCGCGCGCGATGGAGAGGCCCGCCTCGCTGCGAAGTGGCCCAACCCGCTCGTCCATCAGTATCTGAAGCCGGGCAATGAGCGAAGCGGGATTGGCACGCTTCATCTCTCCACCTCCGATGAGCGCAATTGTTTCCTGCGCCGCAACCTCGGACCAGGCGCGCCCGCGTTGCCCATGTGCGCGCGTCGCCGCCTTGAGCCCTGCGGCGGTTCCGAAAACCAGCGCCTCGGAAATCGCATTGCCCGAAAGCCGGTTTGCGCCATTGGCGCCGCCGACGGTTTCGCCTGCCGCGAACAGGTTGGCGATGCGCGTCTCAAGCGCTGCGTCCACGCGGAGCCCGCCCATGTGATAATGCGCGATAGGCGCCACTTCGATGGGCTCACGCGTCAAATCGATGCCGTTCGCCTGCAGGCGATCGATCACCGGCCCGAACGCCGCGCGGAGCTTGTCCGCTCCCACATGGCGGAAGGAAAGATACACGCCGCCATGCGGCGAGCCGCGTCCCGCCGCGACCTCTTTCAAGATCGCATAGGTCGCGACGTCGCGCGTGGCGCGATAATGGCCCTCTTCGATGCGGTCGTAATCGCCGATGAACTCGCGTCCCTCGGCATTGAGCAGCTGGCCGCCGAGCTTATAGCGGAACGGATCCCACATGATCGGATCCATGCCGATCATGCGCGGCGCCAAATGGCCGATCGGGAAAAACTGCACGAATTCCATGTCGATGAGCTCGGCGCCGGCGCGCAGGCCCAGCGCGTAGCCGTCGCCGCCCATGTTTACGGATGCGCTGTTGCACGCGTAAAGGCGCGTCAGCCCGCCGGTGCAGAGGATTACGCTCTTCGCAGCAATCGTGACGGTTCGCCCCTCAGTGACGGAAAAGCCGACCGCGCCGCACGCCATGCCATCCGCGATGACGAGATCGACGATTGAGAGCTCCCCGATCCGCACGATGGCAGGACGGCGCTGCACTTGCGTGCGCAGTGTCCGGGACACCGCCGGCCCGGTGTTGAGAAAATCGACATAGACGCAGCGCGGACGGTCGTGTCCGGGCGCTTCGGCCTGGCGCAGGCGGCCGTCCTGATGGCGCGCCCAGCCGATACGCCATTCGTCCATTTGCCGGATCGCGGCCGGCGCCTGCTCGCACACAAGCGAGGCCAACTCCTCGTCGCAGAGGCCGCGCCCGGCTTTGATGGTATCGGCGAAATGGCAGCGCCAATCGTCCGCGACCTCGTCGCCGAGTGCCGCGGCGACCGTCATCTGCGCCATCACGGTGGCGCCGCCGCGTCCGATCAGGCTGCGATCGATCAGCATGACCCGCGCGCCGGAATCGTGCGCGGCGATCGCGGCCGACATTCCCGCGGCGCCCGCGCCGATGATCAGCACGTCGGTTGTCAGATGCGTTGTCTCACGGTTCACGCGCAGATGATAAACCATGCCCGCGAGAATTGCGCACTGGACGGAGCCCTATCCACGCGGCATTCTTGCGAACGAGCGGACTGAAGAGGGCACCCATGTTGGACGAGGAAAGCACCCCTGCTCCTGCGTCGGATATGCGCGCCCATGCGGCCGTCACCGGACGCGTCGTCGCCGTCAGCCGCAGTCCCGAACACAATTTCAGAAAACAGAACCAGACCTCGATTCATCTGATCGCCGGACTCGGCGTCAAGGACGATGCGCATTTCGGCGCGACCGTTCAGCATGTGGTGCGGGTCAAGGAAGACCCGAACCGGCCCAATCTTCGCCAAGTCCTCTTCATCCACTCCGAGCTGCACGACGAATTGCGCGCCTCCGGATTCGACGTCGCGCCGGGAGCGATCGGCGAAAACGTCACGACGCACGGCGTCGATCTCTTGAATTTGCCGACCGGCACGCGGTTGCATCTCGGCGCTGCCGCAATCGTCGAAGTGACGGGTCTGCGCAATCCGTGCCGGCAGATCGAGCGCTTCAAGCCGGGTCTCTTGGCGGCGCTTCTCGGTCAGGACGAAGAGGGCAATGTCGTGCGCAAGAGCGGCATCGTGGGCATTGTCCTAAGCGGCGGCGAAGTGAAGTCCGGCGACGCGATCGGCGTCGAGCTGCCGCCCGAACCTCACCAGAAACTGAAGCCCGTCTGAGCCGCGCCACCGCGGCGATTATCGACACCCTGATGGGACCAGCCTAATATCGCCGCGAGCCGCAACTCGCGCCCTGGGGAATCGCAAATGTCGAAGCAGAAAGACGTCAAACTCGGGCGCCGCGGATTTTTGAAGGGCGCCGGGCTCGCGGGCGCGGCGGCGTTTGCAGCCCCGCTGAAAGCAGCCGCGCAGACGCAGGCGGCGCCCGCGCGCAATCCGGTTCCGCTGCCCAACAAGGCCGCCGAAACCCAAGTCCCGCCGGCGTTGGAAGTCTTGACCGAAGGCAAGAGCGGCAGCGATTTCATGATCGACTGCATCAAGAGCCTCGGCTTCGAATACATGGCGGCCAATCCCGCTTCGAGCTTCCGGGGCTTGCATGAATCGCTGATCAATTACGGCAAGAACAGCAATCCCGAATTTCTGACCTGTTCGCACGAGGAAATCTCGGTCGCGATGGGCCATGGCTATTACAAGATCGAAGGCAAGCCGCTTTGCGTCTTCGCGCACGGAACGGTCGGCCTGCATCACGCGACGATGGCGCTCTACAATGCCTGGTGCGACCGCGTGCCGGTCTATGTCGTGATCGGCAACACGATGGACGCGCAGATGCGCCGTCCCGGCATCGAATGGAACCACACCGCGCAGGACGCCGCCGCGATCGTGCGCGATTACACCAAATGGGACGACTATCCCGCTTCGCTGCAGCACTTCGCCGAATCAAGCGTGCGCGCTTATAAGATCGCGATGACGCCGCCGACCCTTCCCGTGCTGATCGTGGCCGATGGTTCGTTGCAGGAAGATCCGATTCCCGAAGGCTTGAAGCTTCGGATTCCGAAACTGCCACAGGTCGCGGCGCCGCAGGGTGATTCCGGCGCCGTTTCCGAAACCGCGCGTCTCCTTGTGAATGCGGAAAATCCCGTGCTCATCGCCGATCGCTATGCGCGCACGCAAACCGGCGCCAATCGCCTCGTCGAGCTCGCCGAAATCCTGCAATGCCCGGTGATCGATACCAGCTCGCGCCTCAATCTGCCGTCGCGCCATCCGCTCAATCAGAGCGGCCGCGCCCGCGCTCATGTCTCGCGCGCCGATGTGATCCTCGGCCTCGAGATGACCGATTATTGGAATTCGCTAAACACCTATCGCGATCAAGTGCACCGCACGTCGGAACGGATCGTTCGCGACAATGCCAAGACCATCCACCTCGGCTCGGGCGATCTCTACATCAAATCGAACTACCAGGATTTCCAGCGCTTTACCGACGTCGATCTCGCCATTGCCGCCGATGGTGAAACCACGATGCCGGCGCTGATCGAGGCGGTGAAGAAGCTGGTTGATACCGGCAAGAAGTCCAATTACGAGGCGCGCGGCAAGAAGCTCGCCGCCGATCACATGGCCGATTTGCAACGCACGCGCGTCGATGCGACCCATGGCTGGGACGCGAGCCCGATCAGCACCGCGCGTCTCTCCATGGAAATGTGGGCGCAGATCAAGAACGAGGATTGGTCGCTCGCCTCGCCGACGGCATCGGTAAGCTACTGGCCGCAGCGGCTGTGGACGATGGACAAGCAGTATCATTTCATCGGCGACGGCGGCGGCATGGGCATCGGCTATTGCGCGTCCGCCTCGGTCGGCGCGGCGCTGGCCAACCGCAAGCATGGTCGCCTCACCGTCGCGTTGCAATGCGACGGCGATCTTCTGATGACCATCGGCGTGCTGTGGACCGCGGCGCATCATAAGATTCCGATCTTAAGCGTCATGCACAACAATCGCGGCTATCACCAGGAGGTGATGCACGTGCAGCGCATGGCCGCGCGCCATATGCGCGGCCTCGATCGCGCGCATATCGGCACGACACTGCGCGATCCCAACATCGATTACGCCAAAATCGCGCAAGGCATGGGCGTCGAGGCGATCGGCCCGATCAGCGATCCCAAGGATCTCGCGCCCGCGCTCAAGCGGGGGATCGCCATCGTCAAGGCCGGGCAGCCGTGCCTGATCGATGTCGTGACGCAAGGGCGCTGAGGTGAGGATGATGATGCGATTCCGACATCTACCCGCGGTCGCGCTGCTTGCGCTTTTCGTATCGGGCGCCGCTGCGCCGCAGAATGCGCCCAAAGGCGACGCCGCAAGGGGCAAGCAGCTGTACGCAGCGAACGGCTGCGGTTATTGCCACGGCACGGTCGGGCAGGGCGGCGGCGGACGTACCGGCGGATTGCGCCTGGCGCAGATGGGCATCGCGTATCCCGCGTTCATGACCCAGTTGCGCAATCCGAGATATGAGATGCCGCCTTATGTCGAGGCTGCACTCCCCGAGAAAGATGCCGCCGACATCTATGCTTTCGTC
>WNFT01017017.1_pt1 | contig 10278 bp, 11 predicted proteins | sample 5400191 | NCBI WGS metagenome assembly WNFT01 (sample SAMN13153359, study PRJNA577476) | soil metagenome | isolation source: 80 cm saprolite under Madrone tree | place: USA:California | collected 2016-06-14 | reverse complement strand
CAGCTTAAGATGGCCGTCGCCGAGGACTTCTAGTTCTCGCATCAGGGTGTACCTCCTCTGTGAGTTCGCGCTCCAAAGGAAAGTACGCCCTTTTTTTACTCAAAACCAAAATTTACACAAAAAACGTTACGCTACCTTGAAAGTTTTTCAGACTTTGGTAGAAATGTCCCCTTGCTAAAGTCGAGAAAAGTGTAATCTTGGGGGCCGGAAGGGCATGGAGCCTGGCACTCATGTATTGTCCGCAGTGCAAAACCGAGTATCGCCAAGGGTTTACGCGTTGCACGGACTGTGACGTGGAACTAGTGTATGAGCCTCCCCCGTCTGCGAGCGGACCAGGCAAGGCGGGTGCGCGGGCTGAAAATCCGGAAGACCCTTTTTGCTCCTTTTGGCGCGGCGACGACCCACACATTCATGCAGAACTCTGCGAACTGCTCAATGAGGAGGGCATTCCACACAAAACCGTCCGACGGGAAGATCACCTCTTTAACCTGAATACCAAGAGCGCCTTTGAGGTTGGGATTCCGTTTTCGCAATTCGAGAAGGCGGAGGCTGCGATAAAGGATGCATACGGAACGGGAGTCGAGCAGCGGGACGCTGCACACCTCCTGCCATTTAGCGAGAGCTACACGGAGGGCCACGACAAGGTATTTCCCTGGCAGCCTTTAGCGAAGGGTTATGCCCGGACCTTGATGGGCCGAGGCGAGGAACCTGAGAATGAAGCGGTCCGGGTTCCCGAAGAACACAATGCCGCCGTGGAGTCCGGACCCAACCGGGCAGACTGGGATCCAACGGATTGGAATCCAGAAGAGGCCACGGTGCAAGTGTGGTCAGTGGAACAGCCTGATCCCAGAGAGATGATCGAGATGGCGCTACGGGAAAATCAGATTCATGCGCGCTTCGAGAATGGAAAGGGAAGAAACGCCATTTACGTCATGCCTGAGGACGAAATACGGGCGGGAGAAATTGTGCGGGAGGTTGTCGAAGGCGCGCCGCCGGAGTAAAAGGTCCCGAGGATTCCGGGTGTAGTAAACTTCCCGACGGCATGATCTGCCCAGCATGCAATACGGAGTTTCCACACGGAACGGTATTTTGCAACCGCTGCCACGTCACGCTCGTCGCTGATCTGGCCGAGGCTGATGAGCTCGTTGAAAAGGCCTACCCCGGCAGCGCTCTGGTGCAATTGTGGCGAGGCGAAGACGCGGCTCTTCATGCTTCCATCTTAGAAGCTCTTGCTGAAGCAAACATCCCGTTTTACGAGCAGCCACTCGGCAGTGGTCCGAGCGCGCGTCCCATCGATCAGTTGCTGGACCATGCGCATCCGCGGTTTGGTTTTGAGGTGGCGGTCCTTTCCACAAATCTCGCTGAAGCGGAAGTAATTCTCGAAAAACTTCTGAAGGAAGAGCCAGTGGACATGGCGCTGACGGCGAAGGATGCCGCTGAGCAGCCAAAACCAAAACAGAGGTCGGCCGCGATTGGTATGGCCATTAGCGAAGTGTGGTCTGGAGAGGATGAAAACCTCGCAGGGTTTCTGGGAGCAGCATTGAAAGAGAACGGAATTCCAGTTCGCGTGGAGCGACACGGGCAAAGAGCGGCCGTCTATACTCCGCCCGAGGATGAAGGGCGAGCGCGGGAAATCGTGCGAGAGGTTGTGGAAGGCGCGCCGCCGGAATAGGTTCTTCACGATGGCTCATTCGAAACAAGCAGCGATCGGGCTGCGCGTGCATTCGGGGTGGACGGCGCTTGTGGCGGTGTCTCTCGAAAAGGAAGCGCCGGTTGTTCTGGCGCGGCAACGCGTCCATCTCGTTGAAACGTTCACCTACGAATTCCGGCAGCCTTATCACACGGCAGAAAAAATGTTAACGGGGCAGGCTGGCGAGTTTATCGAGCGGGTTCGCGACGAGGCGAGGAGGCTCGCTCATAGGGCGATTCATGGATTGCAAAGCGACTTGCAAAAACAGGGCATCGCGGTAAAGAGTTGTGGATTACTTCTCGCGTCCGGAAGACCGCTTCCTGCGCTGGACAAGATTCTCGCTTCGCATGCGCTGATTCATACTGCGGACGGGGAACTCTTTCGTGAAGGGCTTCTCCATGCGAGTGCGCGCTGTGGCCTTCGGGATTTCAGAATCAGAGAAAAAGAACTTCTGGAGCGCGCCGGAGAGGTTCTGCGTCTCAAGAGCGCCGCTCTGATGGGCCGAGTTACCGAGCTGGGCAGGTCTTTTGGCTCGCCGTGGTCGCAGGACGAAAAATTTGCCGCGCTCGCCGCGTGGCTGGCCTTGAAAGCTCCAGCGAAAACTTTTTCCGGCAAGCGGCAGGAGTTCACGGCTGCTTGACGATTCCACGCATCCTGTGATTCTGTTGCCACCGGCGTTCCGTTGGGAGGTTTCTTGAACCTTGCTGATATTAAAACCGTGGCGGTACTGGGCGCGGGGACGATGGGGAATGGGATTGCGCATGTGTTTGCGCGGGCGGGATACGAAGTGATTTTGCGCGACGTGGAACAGCGATTTCTTGAGCGCGGAATGGAGACGATTGGGAAGAATCTGGACCGGGAGATCAAGAAGGGGAAGATTGCGGAGGCGGAGAAGGGAACAGTTCTTGGGCGGCTGCAGCCGGTGACAGATATGGCGGCGATTGCAGAGGCGGATTTTGTGGTCGAGGCGGTACCGGAGAAAATCGAGATAAAGCGGGCGGTTCTGGGCGAAGCGGATGGGATTTTGCGGCCGGAAGTGATTATTGCGAGCAACACCTCTTCAATTTCGATGACCATGTTGGCGGCGATGACGAAGCGGCCAGACCGCTTTGTGGGGATGCACTTCATGAACCCGGTGCCGGTGATGGCGCTGGTGGAAGTGATTCGGGCGCTGCAAACGAGTGACGCGACGTTTGAAACAACGATGAAGCTGGCGCAGAAGTTGGAGAAGAAGCCAGTGGCGGTGAACGATGCGCCGGGGTTCGTTTCGAATCGCGTGCTGATGCCGTTAATCAATGAGGCAGCTTACTGCGTGAGGGAAGGCGTGGCAACAGCGGAAGCCGTGGACGCGGTGATGAAGCTGGGGATGAATCATCCCATGGGGCCGCTGGAGCTGGCGGATTTTATTGGGCTGGATGTTTGCGTGGACATTATGCATGTGCTGGAAGAAGGGCTGGGCGATACGAAGTACCGCGCCTGTCCGCTGCTGAAGAAACATGTGGCGGCGGGATGGCTTGGGCGGAAATCTGGGCGTGGATTCTACACTTACGACAGATGACCTCTTCGAGGGCGCGAAACTAATGAGACAATTGAGGTAGACTCATGGCTGCGTCTAGAGACTAGACGAACGGGTGTCAGATGAAATCGTACGTTTTCAAGGTTGCAATCGAGTCGGACAAATTCGAGGATGGCCGCGAGGCTTGGCACGCCTCCTGTCCAGCGCTCAAGGGGTGCCACACCTGGGGTCACACTTACGGGGAAGCGCTTGCGAATCTGCGCGAGGCCATTGACCTGTATGTTCAGGACCTCATCGAAGCCGGCGAACAAATCCCAGTGGCCCAAGGTACGATTGAACTGCCGGAACCTGCTGTTGTCGTTAATGTATGACGCGCACGCCGCGCGGGCTGTCTGCTCGCCAATTCATCCGAGCTCTGGAAGATGATGGGTTTGCCCTTCAGCGTGTGCGTGGAAGTCATCGCATCTACCGCCACACCGACGGTCGCCGCGTGGTCGTAGCCTACCACGCCTTGAGTGACACATTTCCTATCGGCACGCTTCGAGCCATGATCGCGGACGCCGGCTGGCAGGATGAAGATTTGCGGCGGCTAGGATTGCTCAAGTAGAGCGCTAGCGGGGGTTCCCGGACAGCTATAACTGACCCTTCAGCGCGTGGCTTCCCCTGTAAGTTAAGCGAACATAAAGCGAAAAAGAATGTTTGCTTTTTGTTCGTCCTAGTGCTACTTTGCTTCTCGCTGTTTTCAACAGGTGCACCGTGCGCGGTTTTTCGAGCAATGTTCTAAGCTGAAGACCACGAAGCGGAGCACGGTTGACAACGGTGAAGTGGCGCAGCGTTACGAAGTTCGGGAGCCGGCAGCATTTGGAGTTGAGATCCTTCGGCCATCCTTATCGGATGGCCTCAGGATGACAGCTCTAAGCAACGGCGGTACAGATAAGCGACGGCTGTAAAGAAAAAAAGGGATGGCGCGAAGATGAATCGAGTGGTAAGCTCCACACTTCGTTACGTCCCAGGGCAAGGGCAATGTGCTTTCCCAGCGCGGAACCCAGACCAGTCAACTGCTTGCGGTCACCGTTGAAAGGTTACCACAGGCCAAGTTTCCTACTTTCCTCCACTGAGGTGTGAAATGACAGACGAAAAAGAAAAATTGCTGGCAGCAGCGATATCGCAGATTGAAAAGGACCACGGCAAAGGCGCGATTATGCGACTGGGCAGCCGGGACATTCTGGTGCCCGTCAGTGTAATTCCCAGCGGATGCCTCTCGATTGACGCGGCGCTGGGCGTCGGCGGCTTCCCGCGCGGGCGCGTGATCGAAATCTACGGGCCGGAATCCGGCGGCAAGACCACCATGACGCTGCACGTGATCGCCGAAGCGCAGAAGCTCGGCGGGCAGGCAGCGTTCATTGACGCGGAGCACGCGCTCGATCCAGTCTATGCACGGAAGCTTGGCGTGGACGTGGATAACCTGCTGGTGTCGCAGCCGGATAACGGCGAGCAGGCGCTGGAAATCGCGGAGACGCTGATCCGTTCGGGTGGCGTGGACATCGTGGTGGTGGACTCCGTCGCAGCGCTGGTCCCCAAGGCGGAACTCGAAGGCGACATGGGCGACCCGCAAATGGGTTTGCAAGCGCGCTTGATGTCGCAGGCGCTGCGCAAGCTGACGGGCATCGTTTCCAAATCGCGCACCTGCCTGATTTTCATCAACCAGATTCGCGAGAAGATTGGCGTGATGTTTGGCAACCCGGAGACGACGACGGGCGGGCGCGCGCTGAAGTTCTACGCGTCCATGCGCGTGGATATCCGGCGGATTCAGGCGATCAAGGAAGGCGACAAAGTGGTTGGTTCGCGGACGCGCGCGAAAGTGGTGAAGAACAAAGTGGCGGCGCCGTTCCGTGAAGCAGAATTCGACATCGTTTACGGCGAAGGGATTTCGCGCGAAGGGGATCTGATCGATCTGGGCGTGGATAGGGGCGTACTGGAAAAGAGCGGCACATGGATCAGCTTCGGCGGCGAACGGATGGGCCAGGGCCGCGAAAACGCGCGAATTTTTCTGAAGGAAAACAAGGATATTCGCGACAAGCTGGAAAACACGCTGCGGAAAAAGCTGGAAATTCCGATGCCAGGCAATTCGAACGCGGCTGCGCCGGGACCAAACGGCCATGCTGCTCCAGCCCAGTCGGAGAAGGCGCCGATAAAGGCGTCAGCGGCCAGCGCGGGCGCGGATGCGTCCAAGGCGAGGCCAACGCGGTAAGCGCAACGGTACGATGATGGTTCTTTTGGCAAGACAATCCTTGTCACGGGTTAGGCCGACGTGACATGACCCAAGTGGTGCGCGGCACCGTATCAAGATGCGACGGGACCCTTGTACTTTCACGCTGGACTGCCCACACTTACCGGACGGAGGTTCAGGCCCCTGCCCAGACGGTCAGCTATTCAAAACAAAGCACATAGCTGGTACTGGAACTAGACGGCTATTGCGCGACAGTAGCTTAAAGGCGAAAATATGTCTCATCCTGAGAGGAACTGTTTCTCTTAGGTGCAGCGGTTGTGATGCGGTTTGGGGCTAAGTCGCATCAAATGAGTACAGCCCTGATTGGCAGACGGGATGCAACATCCCAAGCAGCCGTTTCGTCGGCGGCGAGAAGCCAGTTACGGGAAAGAACGAGTTTCGTGAATGTTAGTTGACCACGCTGGTAGCGTAAGGTAAAACTCTGACCCCAGAGTATTCTTATCGTGGACTGGGCCGGGGTGGATTGACAGGATCGCGGTTACACAGAAAAGGTGGGAACGGTGAAGCAGTTTGTAAAAGCAACTCTTGCGACAGTGCTGGCTGCGACCTGCGCCATGCCACTTCCGGCGGCGCCGGGTGCGGGAACACCTGTTGCACGCGCTCACAGGTATCCCACGCGCTATCGCGGCGGAGTGCCGACCTTTGCGGATTCTTCAAAGGCTGACGACGCTGCGTATGATGATCCTATCGTGCGCGAGGCCGCCGTATCCGCTCTGGGCCGATACAATGGGGCGGTTGTCGCTGTCGATCCGAACACCGGCAGGATCCTAACGGTCGTGAACCAGAAAATCGCGTTTGGCGACGGCTACATTCCGTGCTCCACGATCAAGCCGACCATCGCACTTGCCGCGCTCGAAGAAAACGTCATTACGCGCGACACCATGCTCAAAGTGGGCCGCCGGAAATACATTTGGAGAACTCGCGGGCTACAATCTGCCTGATGAACATCCGGGCTCGTTTCCGAGCGTGCCGCCTTTCGGCGGGGTCGCGCGGATGTCCAGTTTTGGCGAAGGGATTCAGGTAACTCCGCTGCAACTCGCGGCGCTCTCAGCGGCTTTCGCAAATGGCGGAACTCTTTATTATCTGCAATATCCCCACACGCGGGAAGAAGTTGAGAATTTCACGCCACGCGTGAAACGCGAATTGAACATCGCGCTGATCCTTCCAGAAATCCGCGAAGGCATGCTAGCCGCGGTACTGTACGGCACCGGGAAATCGAGTTTCGACCAGGGCGGCGACGAAATGCCGCTCGGTAAAACGGGGACTTGCGATGACCATACGACGCCGTCGAGGATCGGATGGTTCATCACCTACGCCGACGACGCGCATCCGAAAATCGCGCTAGCCGTTCTGCTCCGTGGAAACACGCGCAGTGTGAAGGGTCCAACTGCCGCCGTTGTGGCAGGGCGAATCTACCGCAAGCTTCGCGAACAGAACTATTTTGGGGAAGGTTCGCACGCCGTCGCGGTCAACACCGGTAACTAAATCAGCTTAAAATTCTTGAGTGCCGATTTTTTTTTGCGCTGCGGACAATCTCCGCAGCGTTTTTCTTTTGGAGGGGCAAGGATTCAGGTCTTGAGGAGGCCAAGCAGATCGAGTTTTTCCCGGAGCGCGTCGAGCGTGCAGGGCTTCTGGATGTATTCGTTGGCGCCAGCGTCCATGGCCGTGCCGAGATGCTCATATTCCGAATTCGTCGTCACCATGATGACTGGAAGCGGGTCAAAGATGTGCATCTCGCGCACGGCACGAATGAAATCGATGCCGCTCATCACCGGCATATTCCAATCGACCAGCATCAGATCAGGAGGAGGCATCTCCTTCAAACGCTCGAGGGCTTCGCGGCCGTCGGCGGCCTCCACGGCTTGAATGTCCATCTTCCGTAGATACTCACAAAGAATCATTCGAATCGTCTTTGAGTCTTCTACGACGAGAGCGCGCATGAGGTTTCTTTCCAACGCAAGATGTCCCGCTTGATAACCAATTCCTCCGTGTCTTTTCTACTCCAAGAAACGCTCACAGCAGCGGCCCTTGCGAAGCGCCTGGACTATGAAGGTTTCCGGAGCCGAGTGAGTGTATTCACAAGAGCCGTATAGTCTTTGCTTCCTTCCTGGCCGGTTGCGGCGATCTCGGTCAATATTTCGCGGATGGCGTCCACCAGGGAGAGCAATGCGGTGATGATCTCCTGGTTGGTCACCAGGGCTCCGTCGCGCAGAGGAACCAGCAAGCTTTCTCCGGTGTGCGCGAGTGCACCGAGTCTTGTGAAGCCGAGAAAGCTGGTGGCGCCTTTAATCGTGTGCATGGCACGGAAGACTTCAGCCAGTGATTCCCGCGAACTGGGATTCTCTTCGAGCTGAATCAGGTGCCGCTCGACCTGGTCTGCCTTTTCATTGCCCTCTTCGACAAATTCCATGACGATGGCGCTCATATCCCCCATAAAGCGATCCTTTCCTTAACTATGCTTAACTCTTTCGGATGCAGACCTGGCGAGTTCCCCTGAAACTCATTGCACAACGGCGGAATGCCGCCGCTGCGACCGTGCGAGTACGGACCTCACACGAGCCGCAAGGCGGCGGGGTTCAACCGGCTTCAGGATGTAGTCATCGACTCCGGCTTCAAGCGCTTGCGCCTCTTTTTCGACGTCGTCTTCTGAAGTCAACATCAGAACAGCGATACCGCGCGTCGCGGCCTCAGCCCGAAGTGCTTTGACCATGGACATGCCGTCCATACCGGGCATGTTGTAATCCGTTACGATCACATGCGGTTGGTTGCGCTTGGCCGATTCCAGGCCCAAGTTTCCATCCTTGGCTACCAAGACTTGGAAGCCTTCGAGCTCCAGGAAATACTTCACCACCGAAGCGATTGTGCTGCTGTCTTCCACAACCAGCACCAGCTCTTTCCCTTGTGCTTTACCCGGCGTGCTCTCTTCATTCCCCGCGGGGGCCGTCGCTTCATCTGGCGCAACTTCCGACTCTTGCGCGTTGCGAGCAAATGCATTTGAGGCCGCCTGCTTTTTGGGTTTCTGTTGCCGCTCTGCTGCGCCGTCACGCGGGGCGGAGGAATGACCGGCCCCCGGCCTGGTGGCTTCTTCCTTGTGAGCAGCCGTATCATCTGCTGCCACGACGCGGACGACGTCTTCTAACGTAGTGAGGCCCCGAGCGGCCTTGAGAATTCCATCTTCGAGAAGAGTGCGCATCCCTGCGTCTCGCGCGGCTTTGCGAATGGCGTGTTCAGACGCGCGGCGGGAGATCAGCTCGCGCACTTCATCATTGACGACCAGCAGCTCATGAATGGCCATGCGGCCTTTGCTACCTGACTGCCGGCACTCTTCACAGCCGCGGCCCGCAATCCACTTCGGGTTAGCCGGCAAACGCGAAGCTCCGCCCGCTTTTTCGATCGCGTCTGCGCTGGGTGGCTGGGAAACACTACAGGAAGGGCAGGGACAGCGGACCAATCGTTGAGCGAGAATGCCAATCACCGCGGAAGCGATTAGAAATGGCTCGATCCCCAAGTCCAAGAGCCGGGTGATGGTGCCTGGAGCGTCGTTGGTGTGCAGCGTGCTCAACAAGAGGTGGCCCGTCTGCGCCGCCTCTAGGGCAATACCGGCGGTTTCCTGATCGCGGATTTCTCCTACAAGAATAATATTGGGATCCTGGCGCAGGATGGATCGCAGCCCGGCCGCGAAGGTCACACCGGCCTTGGTATTGATTTGGACCTGGTTTACGCCATCGAGTTGATACTCAATGGGATCTTCCACGGTGATGATGTTCTTGGTCGGCGACTTCACCCAATTCAGAGCGGTGTACAGGGTCGAGCTTTTCCCGCTTCCAGTTGGCCCGGTGACCAGGATCATTCCTTGGGCCCGCGACAACATCAATTGAAACCCGTGTTGATTTTCGGCAGTCAGCCCTAACTGTTCCATCGTCACTTGGGCGCGTTTGCTATCCAGAAGGCGGATTACAACTTTTTCGCCGAATTGTGTCGGAAGCGTTGAGACGCGAAGGTCAATGCGCTTGCCCTCGTATTTCAGCCGGCTTCGGCCGTCTTGAGGGCGGCGGCGGTCCGCAATATCCATGCCGGAAATAATTTTCATCCGGGAGATGGTGGCCTCCAATTGATTTCTGGGAACCTTCATCACTTCGCGAAGCAATCCGTCCACCCTGTAGCGAACCTGCAGGTGACTTTCTTTCGGCTCCAAGTGAATGTCGCTGGCGCCATTCTTTGCCGCGCCACTCAAGATCAAGTTCACCAGACGGACAACCGGCGGCATCTTGGTGTCTTTGGCTAATTTTGCTGGATCGACCACCTCGATTTCGGAATCTCCAACCGTTTCCACCTCGCCTTGCACGTCGGAGCCGCTCAGGACATCCGAAGGTGCAGAAACCTCTTCCGGATAAACCTGCTGGATCAAGCTTTGGATTTGAGTGTGACCGGCGACCACGGCTAGCACTCGCTTGCCGCTGCGAAACTCCGCATCCTGAATGGTTGAATAGTCCATGGGGTCACTAAGCACCAACCGGAGGATTTTCCCTTGGAGGCTCAGGGGCACAACCCCCCGCTTGCGGCAAAAATCATGAGGGAGAAGAGCTGCCACCTCGGGGGCAACCTCCGGCAACTCCGAACCGAGCTCTTCCAAGCGCATACTTTTGGCGATTGCCGCTACTATTGTATTTTCATTTGCCAATCCCATGGTTGCTAGAGACTGACTCAACGGTGTTCCGTTTTTCTCCTGGGCCTCTCGAGCGCGAGCCAGGCCGGTAGCATCGATAATTCCTGAGCGCACAA
>WNFT01007285.1_pt1 | contig 10278 bp, 10 predicted proteins | sample 5400191 | NCBI WGS metagenome assembly WNFT01 (sample SAMN13153359, study PRJNA577476) | soil metagenome | isolation source: 80 cm saprolite under Madrone tree | place: USA:California | collected 2016-06-14 | reverse complement strand
AGTTCGAATCTCTTCCATAAAACCAACTCCCACAATGGGCGTCACAGGGCGGCTCCATTCGTCCGCTTTCGCAGTCTCACGCCAGGTTAGTTGGCTTAGGCGGGTGTGCAGTTCTCGGATGATGCTCATGAAGAAATACGGCAACGCTATATCTCAGGAGAGGATTGTCGGGAACAGCGGCCTCAAAGAGCCTTTCCTGTATATCACGCGGTAAGTCTGGCCAAAGTTTGAATGCTGCGTGGCCCAACAACAGCTCAAACTCCCTGGATAAATTGTTCATACGCCACCACCTTTGGCTCATGATTGATTAGATTTGCCTACGGACGCATCTTTTACAGCCGAAGTGACCACAGTTTGAAGGTGGCAATTTTCCCAAATTTCAAATCTGATATACGTCAATCTGCCGCAGGCAACGTCTCGTCTGTGTATTCGGCGCTGTCGCTGTTCTCATTGAAGAGCGATCTCAGCAACCGCCATAGTTCCCGGTGACCGGCGGTTTGACCGCCTTGCGTTAGATAATCCGTAATGTCCATCGTGGTTGTTTGATACCCGACCGTGCCCCCAACCTTCGCCTCCAAATGAGCTACTTCGCTCTCGACATACAAACGTTTGGTGTCTGTATCGAAGACAAGGGTGCAACGATCCGCATGAGTGATCTCCGGGCCTTTTACCTGACGATGCAATTCCCTTTTTAGAAGAGCCATTTTCTGCTCCCAAAGATGACGGTGCGATTGCTAAGTGTCATCGCTCAATAAAGTTCGGCCCTTTGTAGCGGCGTCATAGATTTCGATCTGAAGCATCGGATAGGTCGACTTGAGTTTCCGACCCGCTGCTGAAGCGGCGTCGACCGTGTCAAACTCCGACTTAAAATGGCCGTCGACAACCACCACAAACCCTTTGGTAGGAGGCCTATCAGCCCGTGGCGCTTTCTTCTGCTCTGGCTCGTCAATTGAGAGAACTGGCTTTTTCATCGGACCCCCGTCAAATTGCCGTAAAAACCATCAACGACAGATTGGAAGCCTCGATCACCTCGTCGGCGAGCGACAGCAGGCTATACCCAATACTAAAGCATCATGCTCTAGTCTTCGTCCGGCTCGCGTACCACCGGCGGTTCGTCGGCGCCGTCCTCTTCGTCTTCGTCTTCGTCTTCGTCCTCGTCCTCTCCGTCTTCATCAGGATCTCGGGGCGGCATTGGGTTGCCCCTGATCACGAAGGGAGTCCAGTCGATCAACCTGATGGAAAATTGCTCGGGGATGTGTGTGGTCATGTAGGTGCTCCTCGGGTGCGGACCTTAAGGGATTTTACCTTCTGCTCCGGTTTCCGCATGGACGGGTTAGCGCCGCACCGTTTGTGGGGCATGCCAGTGGTCCGCCTGCGGCGGCTCATGTTCGTGATGCCGAGCTAAGAGGCGGCCATCTCGGGCCCGCCAAAGCCGATGATCTCCAGCCTAAAGTCGGAAGGGCGCGTCGGCAAGCAGGACTTCGTCTATGTCGGCGCGGACGATATCTATCTTTGTTCGGCGAGGCACAGTCAATTCACGTTCGCGCGTTGGGCCAGGCCGAATGCTCGCGATCAATCGCAATCCGCTGCAAACCGTCATCGGTCAGAACGAGCCCACCCAAAACTTCCTTGGCATAGCCAATGTCCTTTAGCCGGCATTGGACGCGGTACGAAATGTTGCGCTTGGCTGGATGCACCGCGATTTGCCGCAAGCCTCAAGTTCAAGGTCAGTTAGCTTCGGGGGAAGAATTTGGTCCATTGTGCGAATATGCGCCTACGGCGGCTAGGTTCAAGCCGTGCCGCACTCAAACTCACCTCACGTCCAAAATCTGGGACGGATAGGTTGTCATTCGGCATCCCTCGCTGGACAGGCAATGAACCGATATCGAGGAACCCAAGCGGAGTTCCAATTCTCAATAGTTGCGCCGCACACGGCGCATTCAAAGCTGCTGATCTCGCGCTCCGCTACTATGTGCTCGCTGCGGTCATAAACCGCGCCGCATTTACAGGATCGATGATGACCCAAGGAGGATTCTGACATGCCCCAATATGCGCTTCGGACTGTCCGTTATCCAGTTAACAATCCCTGCCACAATTTCCCTCTTCGGACCCCGCCTCAGTTGGTGGCCTCTTTGTGCGGCCTCAAGTTTCCTTATCGGCGTCGGACACCGACGCCGCGGTCTTCCATGTTCGGCCTGCGTCCAAAGGGGCCTTCAGATTTCACTAGCCCTCACCACGCTAGTTATTGGCCCATCAGTTTGTTGAAAGCTGAAGCTTTCAACCGATCGAAATCGCGCTCGCCGGTAGCGGCCTGAGACAAGAGATGCTCGGCGATTTCCAGCCCCCGGGCGGGATTTCGTTGCCCTCAATCAAATGCAACCCCGATCCGGCGCGCCTTTCGCCAGACGACGTGACACTGGTGATTGCTGTGCTCCGAGTCGATAATTAGGCCGAATGAGTTGGGAATGCCGATTTGGCTTTCGACCTCAAGATTTGCGCCTTCGCCCGACATGTTGCGGACTAGGCAATCGATTCCAGAGCCATCAAACGAGATCGTCCCAGCCTTTAGGATGGGCTGACGCTGGGTGCCTCGCTTTTCGTCGAGACCTGGCATGCTTCCCTCCCGTTGAATTATTTTCTCGGAAAGCAGCATTTGCCCAATCTCGCAGGCTAGCAACCCCTACCTACCGCCGTTTTGGTACCGAATGGTTTTGTGCCTTGCAACATCCGGACAATGAGACGTGTTGCCTCGCGACGCGTCACGCTGCGGCGGCGAATTAACGCGCTAGCACACCGCGAAAGCCGCCTCAGACTGATCAGTCCCCGATGTCCGAGAATGGGATGGTCCGGCCGTGCTCCAGCCCTGCCAGCGAGCCAAGCTGGCAAGGGGGGCACCGAAGACAAAGGAGCATTCCATGTCCGAGAAACTCAACAGCAAAATCGCCGTGATCGGCATCGATATCGGCAAGAATTCGTTCCACATCGTCGGCCAAGATCGGCGTGGAGCCCTGGTGCTGCGCCAGAAGTGGTCGCGTGGCCAAGTGGAAGCGCGGCTTGCCAACCTGCCGCCGTGTCTGATTGGCATGGAGGCCTGCACCGGGGCGCATCATCTCAGTCGCAAACTTCAGGCGCTTGGCCACGACGCCCGGCTGATGCCGGCGAAATACGTGCGGCCGTATTGCAAAGGTGACAAGAATGACTATCGCGATGCGGAAGCGATCGCCGAAGCAGTGCAGCGCCCGACGATGAAATTTGTCGCGACCAAGACGGCCGACCAGCTTGATCTGCAAGCCCTGCATCGGGTGCGCGAGCGATTGGTCAGTCAGCGCACCGGCATCATCAATCAGATCCGCGCGTTCCTGCTGGAGCGCGGGATTGCGGTGCGCCAAGGGCTGCGCTTCCTGCGGGCCGAGTTACCAGACATCCTGGCCAAGCGCACCGACGTGCTCTCGCCTCGCATCTTGCGCATCGTCGAGGACCTTTCCGGAGACTGGCGCCGGCTGGATGAGCGCATCGAGGGCCTCTCCAGCGAGATCGAAGCACTGGCCCGGCAAGACCAGGGCTGCGCGCGACTGATGAGCGTGCCCGGCATCGGCCCGATCATTTCGAGCGCAATGGTGGCGGCGATCGGCACCGGCGATCCATTTTCGAAAGGCCGCGACTTCGGCGCCTGGCTCGGACTGGTGCCAAAACAGATGTCGACGGGCGACCGAACGATCCTCGGCAACATATCGAGGCGCGGCAATCGGTATCTCCGCACGCTGTTCGTTCAGGCAGCCTGGGTCGTGTTGGTCAAGGTCGGGCCCAAGCAATGGGAGCGCTATGGCCTCAAGTCGTGGATCGAGGCAGCCAAAAAACGGCTGCACCACAACGTGCTGGCGATTGCGCTCGCCAACAAACTCGCCCGCATCGCCTGGGCGGTTCTCCATAACGGGCGTGCCTTCGAGTGCGTCAAGACCAATGCAACAGCGTCCCGATCCGCTTGATCCTCGCGCCGTGCTCAGACCCGTCAAGGCGTGGCCTGGAAACACTAGCGCAAGCCGCAACGTCATCGCGACGGCCAGCCTCGACCGCCCTTGCGCGCGGCGCGCCTTCGCACCCGCGGGTCGGGACGAAGGAACGGCCGCCAGGCACGAACAAAGGAACAGCATGAAGCAAGGAGATTATCGATGACCTAGCTTCGCGAGAGTTACCCGCCGAGGTCTGCGAGAGGATGAGACGACGATGGAGTAATCGGTCTTACCGGCGCGTGCGAACACTGGTGACCCAACTAGCCCGTTCGAGGCTTGTCCGAGAATCAGGTCGGATGCGCGCTGATATCCATGATGGCCCGGAGCAGACGCTCCAATCAGAGGCCGGATACAGTAATGCAAGACCGCATCAACCAGGTCGACGAAACCTCTTGCACCGCACGGCCGGACCATACAGTTGGGTCAATCGCTACCAAAACGAGCTTCCCCTGCCATGTCCGCTTTGCCACCGTTAGCGACCAAATAGCGGACATCGCCTGAGGTCCGTTTCGTGCCATGAGCCGACATTTCGGCAGGGCTGCTCAACGTCCGCTGTCGCCAACAGCGCACGTTGAGCAAACGTATCCATTACCCTCGCCATGGCCGGATGCTTCCGGTTCTTCACCTTCACCCAGAGCTTCGACCGTCCGGCCTGATAGGAGAGCGCGGTCGCGGTGCTTCGACACTAACCTCTCAAGGCCGAAACCTGCATGCATTGCAAGACGCTTCCGGGAGAATGGGGGTCGTTAAACTTTAGTGTTTGTTCGAATGAACTTTTGTAGGAATCACTCGCGCAAAATCAATGCATCATTGATGCGTTTCTATAGATAACTTGTAAACGTTCGGACCGAATTTGTCGCCGCGCTCCCTACCAATGACTGGACGGCGGAGCTGGATGGGTGCCATTTTTTCCTAGCCGGTGGGATCCGCGCACCTTCATCCCAAGACCGGCGGCGAACGGAACCAAAGCAGAGGCGTTCGAAGTTGCTGCGTTGTTGTCACGGGGGATCGCGATGATAAGACGAGCAATCCCAGCTTTTGTAGCATTGATTGCCCTCAGCCAAACGGCCACAGCTGGCGTCTCTTGCGCCGTTGTACGTTTCTATGTCGCCAAATACTCGGAAGCAGCCGCTGAGACATGGGCGCGAAGTCACGGCGCCAGCGATGCCGAAATCGAAACGGCGCGTCGTTGTCTGCATCATAGGGCTAACGTGCAGATTGCAAGCTCGGCTGCGAGGTCACAGGTGCTCGCTCCTGTAACCCAGCAGGAGCGCGCCCGGCACGAACCAAACGAACGCGATCCAAATCAGGACGCGTCGCACGTCGTATCTGTGCAGGATCCGCGCGCCGACCCCGAAAAGGATAGTCATGGCGACGAACCACGCGTTCATGGCATCATCCGCCCGAAGAATATCGAGGTTCCTTCCGCCGGGCATCTGAGCCACGAGGTTAAGGATCTCGTTCCCTCCGATAGAAAGACTACCACGTTGCGTCCACGCTATGTGCGCTCTATGCACCGCGCCAACAGTAGGGGAGTGACGGGCCATGTGGCATGGTTCAAACGACTCTGGGATCACGTAGTTGGGCGGCGCCGATCCAGCATCGCCCTTTTTGCATTACCTCGATGGGGATCGTATAAGGTACGGCATCATCTCAGCGGGACCGTATCGGGCCGCAGGGCCGGGTGAGCTGCACGCCGGATGCGTCCGGTTCTTCCATGACCCAATGCCTTCAACGCGGACAGGGTCCGCTATTTTCAAGGACCTTGGTCAGTGCGGTTGGCATGTCTGAGTTGGGTCAACAACGGACCTGACGGCCCCGAAATTCGACTTCCGCTCTTCCCCCGAAAGCGGACGCAAGTCGGACATTGCGCCAAGTCCGAAAAGTGCCAAACTCGGAAGTCAAGCCGCGGCGTGATAGTTCGGCGCCGACGCCAAGAACTGCGCGTAAGCGTCCGCGTCGGGCGGGGTGAACATTTCCGCCAATGCACTGCGGCGACGTTTGGTGGCGCCGATATCCGCCAGCAACTCATCAAAATGCTTGTAGTGATAGGGTGCGACGCACAACCCGCCATAGACGCCGGCGGCCGGCCGCTCCACGCGCTTGAAATGCAGCATCATCTCGATGTTGTCGCGCATCTCGCGCTCGCTTGGCTGATGCGCGAGTTGGCCGTCGGCATAGCGCACCAGCCAGTGTGCGGCCAAGTCGGCGCATAGCACGGTGCAGAAGCTGGAATTAAATCCGACAAAGCCTAAATCCGGCAAGTCCGGATTGGCAATCAGGCGGTACAGGCGATACTGCCCGTCGGGATCGACGAGCTTGACGCGATAAGCCTCGGGAAGAAAGGGAACGCCGAGCTTGTAGCCAATCGCGAGCACCGCGATGTCGGCGGACACGCGTTCGCCGTTGCTGATGACGACGGTGTTGGCCGCGTAATGGTCAAAGGTGCCGCGGATTGCTTTGATGCGGCCGTCCGCGACCATCGGGAAGAAACCGGGCGTTGCGATCGGTACCGAACAATTGACGTCGTCTTCGATCCGCGTCTCCGGCACCATCTTGCATGTGCCAAGCTTGAATTGCGCTTTCAAGAGGCCTTCCAACCCGCGCCAGTTCGCCCACACCATCGGCTTGGCGATCATATGCGCGAGCCGAGCCAGCGGACCGATGCCCCAGCTTGCAAACATCTGTTCCTGCGCGCGGATGTAGAGGATGCGCTTGAAGTTGACCAGGCCGCCGATGAAGTAGGGGATGCGCCACACCGGCTCGCAGTAGACGATCGTCACTTCACCGGCGCCCGAGTCGACAGCGTTGACCGCGATATCGGTCGCCGATTTCGAGCCGCCGAGGACCACCACTTTGCGTCCCATGGCGAGCGTTGCATCGTTATAGCTGGACGAGTGCAGGATCTGGCCGCCTTGCGCCTTGAACGCCTCTTCGCCCGGAAGGCTCAACGTCTGCGGGTCGCTGAACTGTCCGGTGCAGATCGCGACGAAGTCGAAATCCTCACGGCTTGCACCATCAGAGGTCTTTAGGTCGAGCATCCAGCCGGGCTTCCCGTCGGTCCGGCGGGTCATCGCAACAACGCCGGTCTTGAAGCGCATCAGGCGATCGAGCCCATGGTCGCGCGCATAGTCGGAGAGATAGGCGTGGACCTGCGGACCCTTGGGCCATTCTGGATAGGAGTCCGGCATCGCCCTGTCGGTGTAGCGATAGAGGTCCTTGGGACTTTGCGTCTGCACATCCGGATAGCAACGCGCCGGATCCCAGACGCCGCCGAGATTTCCGCTCTTCTCGATGATGGTGACCTTGTGACCATGTTCGACAAACGCTTTCGCAGCCGCCAGGCCCGACACGCCGGCGCCGATCACGCAAACCTGTTTTGGGCTGACCATGTGATTTTCCTTCGATCCGATGTTTGCAGGCGACAGGCATCGATCGCCTAGCTCCGGGCGCAGCGCCTGTCAGAAATGCTCGAGCGTGTTGCCCTAGTCGTTGGCTTCGGGCGGCAGAAAGTCCACTTCGTGATCGGCGGAGATGCGCACGACCTCGGCCGGGTCGGTGAGGTTGTGGAGCTTGTCGAACAAGGCTTCCAGTTTCTGCATCGGCGAAACCCAGAACAACGCGCGCGCCGGCTTTTCGGACTTGTTGAAGTAGCCGTGCGGGATGCCGCGCGGCATGCGCACCAGATCGCCGGCCTTCGCCTGCACCCATACCCCGTCGAGTTTCAGGTCGAGCACGCCTTGCTGTACCAGGATGAACTCGTCCTGGGTCGGATGGACATGCACCGGCACGAATTGTCCGGGCTCGCTGTTGGTCTCGAAGGCGAAGGTGGAATCGGTCACAGCCTTCGGGAAATAGACCTGACCGAGAATGTTCCAGGTCTTGCCGCGATATCCCATGCCGTTCGGGGTGATACCTTTCTCCAGGGTCGCCATGATGTCCTCCTCCGGTTGACCGTCGGGGCGAGCATCGGGCCGTGAAAGCGCGATGTCTATCCGATAAACGAATCCCTTCGGCGTCGACGTTGCGGCTGCTGCGGCGCGGGAGCGCAACGCGGCGCAAGCGGCAGGCAGGTTGCCTATTGTTCGATCCGCCAAACCGCCTTTCCCGGCGCAAAATGGACCTGCTGTCACTTCCGATCCGGTGGCTATCACTGCGCGAAGCGCTTCTCTTCCGCATCACATGGCCTGCGCCTGCAACAATCGCTTGGGGTGAACGCCATCGACATGCCCCATAAACGGCGGATGAATCGAATAGCCGATCAGTTCGCGGGCGCGCTCCGGCAATTTTTTCGCCAGTTCGGCGGGAACCGCCAAGCTCATGTTCTCGAGCTGCCGCACCCAGCCCGCGCAATACTGCGGCGTAATGATCAATCGCGGCCGATCCGACAAATTGGCGCCACCCCGGTGCCAGAGCGTGCCTTTCGCAATCGCCAGCGATCCGGATGGCATCATCATCTTCACGGCGTCCGGGCGGTTGCCGGGATCGCGATCGGTATTCGGCGTTGTCTTGCGGGTAAAGTCGGCCGGCCTCGTCGCCCCCTCGACGATCTGCTCGTCCCACAGGTGGCTTCCCGGAATGACTTCGGTGCTTCCGTTTAATTCAGTCGTATCGTCAATCGCCCAGAACGCGCTGATCCCAAGGGCCGGGCGAGGCCGGGGCACCTTGGCGCCGCCGTCGTCAAAATGCCAGGGCTGCACGGTTTCGCCGGGATGCAGGTTGATCGCAAGCAGGGCCGACAGCAGGCAGCTTTGTCCCAGCTCCGCTTCGGCAAAAGCCAGTGCCAGAGGATGAATCGCAAGGTCTGCGAATAGCGGCGACTTCGCCAACAAGGCATACACCCGGTTGGTCTTCAGGCCCTCGAAATCGTTGCGGCCCGTGAGGTCGCGCTCAAGGAACGGCGCCAACGCCGCCCGGATTTCGGCGACACGATCAGGCGAAAGAACACGTTCGAAGATAAGGTAGCCGCGACGATCGAAATCTTCCCGCCACGATGCGAATGGTCGTCCCTTCAACCAGGGCGACGCCAGCTCAATCGTTATTGGCATTGGTTTGCTCCCCTCGCCAAACAAATCGTTTCAATCCCAAAATCCGTTCGCCCGACATATTTTGAAAGGGGAGCACAGCAATGGACGGCTTGTCGGGAAGAGGTAGAGCTTTAGCAGGCCCAGCAGAAAGATCGGAGGGCAATGCTAGACTGGGTTCGTTGCCCGCGCCAGAATAGCTGCCAGCCGCCGCTCTACGTACTCGCTGTTCAATGTGCACCCCCGAAGCTCGGGGAAATTGAATTGGTTATATAGCAGAATTGTGGGCCGATGTCCGGCTATGCCCATGTCAATCGCGTCACGTTGACCGCGCGTCGCTCACTTCCGGTCTTGCCGCCACGCTCTGGCGTATCGAAGCCGACCAGGCGACACGCGGCGATGGCAGCCGCGCCGAGCGCTATAGCGGCCACCACCCCGAGAGCGAAGGGTACGCGCGGGTATCTCGATCGACGTCGAAATGGAATCACGGGCGACGGTGCTCTCGTTTCTAATCTCGGCAGGAATAATCGCCTTCGGCGTTTGGGTTGTCGTCGGGACGATCACTGCGGGCTGGCCTTTGGCTTGGACGATCATGGGACTACTTGCCATCCTAGTCGGGGTGCTCAGCCTTTATGGGTCGGTTCGGGATGCCAGGACACCGTAGGAATCCCGTTTTCGGCCTAAGCCGCCGGTCCCGTTCTCGTGCATTAGGGCCCCCACGTTTCGCAAGCTTTCTGACACGGTACGCAGTCAGTGACTATTCAACACGTTGGCCCGCACGCCAGCCCATTTCCCAGAAGTCGGCCTCGAGCCGGGTGGCTTCCTTGAAGATCACGATCAGCTCTGCTTCGCGGGCCGGCGTGACGTAGAGATCGGCGAGATCCTCCAGGTGCGCCCGCGCTTTCGCCGCGACCTCCTGGTATGGTGCACCGGCATACTCGGCGATCCAAACGCGATATGGGTTCGTTGCAGCGTGCGCGTCGGGTCGCGAGGCGAGCCGCGTCGCGATCTCCGCGTAGCCGATCACGCAGGGGGCAAGCGCCACCTTGAGTGCCAGCAGATCGCCGCGCATTCCCGCGTCGAGCACGTAGCGTGTATAGGCCAGCATCTCGACCGCCGGAGGGGTTTGTTCAAGATCGCTGGGCGACAGGCCCCAGCCTGCGCAGAGCTTCACATGCAGATTCATCTCGATGTCGAGGATGGCCGAGAGGCCGGCCCGCCGCTTCGCGCATGTCAGCGAGCTT
>WNFT01006524.1_pt1 | contig 10278 bp, 5 predicted proteins | sample 5400191 | NCBI WGS metagenome assembly WNFT01 (sample SAMN13153359, study PRJNA577476) | soil metagenome | isolation source: 80 cm saprolite under Madrone tree | place: USA:California | collected 2016-06-14 | reverse complement strand
CCTTCACCGATTTGCGTCACGGCATCCGCCGGGTCGCTGCCAACGGTGGCATCGAGCATGATCGCGAGATCGGTGATCGTGCGCGCGATCGGGCCACCGATGTCCTGCGTGCTCGAAAGTGGGACGATGCCTGTCCGGCTCGACAGACCGCGCGTCCCACGCAGCCCGACGAGGTTGTTGTGAGCGGCGGGCATCCGAATGGAGCCGCAGGTGTCACTTCCCATGCCCGCAACGGCAAAGTTCGCGGCGATAGCCGAACCCGTTCCGCCGCTTGATCCTCCGGGATTGCGGTCGAGGTCGTACGGATTCTTCGTCTGCCCGCCGCTGGAGCTGATGGTCGTAGTACCCGCGGCGAGCTCGTGCATGTTCGTCTTTCCGATGATGACAGCACCGGCGTCCTTCAAGCGCCGCACCTGAAATGCATCGCTGCGCGGATGAAATGCCGCCAGCGCGATCGAACCGGCCGTCGTCGGCATCTCGATAGTTTCGTAGTTGTCTTTGACGACGAGAGGAATACCGTGCAGCGGTCCCCGCACTCGGCCCGCCCTGCGCTCGGCATCAAGCTGGTCAGCAACCGCGAGGGCCTGGGGGTTGAGCGCGACCATCGCGTTGAGTGCAGGACCGCGCTTGTCATATGCTGCGATCCGGGCCAGGTAGATTTCCACGAGCTGGCGGGCCGTGACCGTACCGGACTCCATCGCCGCCTGCAGCTCGGGGATGGTCTTTTCCATTATGTCGTACGCGGTTTGAGCTTGCGCTCCCACGGCCGCGAGCCCGCAGGCGAAGACGACTATAAAGGTGGCGTTAATCCGATACGCTTGTAACATGGCCCAGTAGCGTAGCATTATGCGCATGAGATGATTCAATTCGTACTTCTGTTTTTCATTTCCATGTTTGCGGGAGCCCAGCAACCGCCCGTCCCTCCAGCGCCCGTTTCACTCTTAAAGCCTGCGCACGTTTGGGACGGTGAAGCGGCCGCACTTCGCGACGGCTGGGTCGTGCTCGTGCGCGGTGAGAAGATCGAGGCAGTGGGACCTGCGTCGGAAGTGAAAGCGCCGGCCGATGCCAGGGTGATCGACTTGCCGGGCACGACACTGATGCCGGGACTCATCGAAGCCCACTCCCACGTGTTGCTGCATCCGTATAGCGAAACCTCGTGGAACGATCAGAATGCTCACGAAGCGCTGGCTCTCCGTGTGGCTCGCGCGACAAATCACCTGCGAAACACGCTCATGGCCGGCTACACGACGATTCGCGATCTCGGAACCGAGGGCGCCGGATACGCGGATGTCGGTTTGAAGCAGGCGGTCGAGCAGGGCATCATCCCAGGCCCGCGAATGCTGGTTGTGACGCGGGCGATCGTCGCGACAGGAAGCTACGGCCCGAAGGGTTATGCGCCCGAGTGGCGCGTGCCGCAAGGGGCCGAAGAAGCGGATGGCGACGGCCTGATTCGCGTTGTGCGCGATCAGATCGGGCGGGGTGCGGACTGGATCAAGATCTATGCCGATTACAGTTGGGGTCCGCGAGGTGAAGCCGCTCCCACCTTCTCGCTCGAAGAGATCAAGCTCATTGTCGATACCGCGAGAAGCAGCGGCCGCGCGGTCGCGGCACATGCATCAACGGTCGAAGGAATGCGGCGCGCCACAATGGCCGGTGTGGAGACGATAGAGCACGGCAATCAGGGAACTCTGGAGATCTTCCGGTTAATGAAGGAGCGCGGAGTGGCGTATTGTCCAACAGTGTCCGTGGGAGGGCAGTCTGAAGCCAAGAAGGCCAGTTTCAAGGCCGCTCTTCAGGCTGGAGTTACCATCGCGGCCGGAAGCGACGTTGGCGTTTTTCCTCATGGTGAGAACGCGCGCGAGCTCGAGACCATGGTCGCCTGGGGCATGTCCAATGTTGACGCGCTTCGCTCGGCGACATCGGTCGATGCCCGCGTCCTTCACATGGACAATCAGGTCGGCCGCGTAAAGGCCGGGCTTCTTGCGGACTTGATCGCCGTCGAAGGGAATCCCACCAAAGAAATCTCCGCAATCCGTCGTGTCCGCTTCGTAATGAAGGGCGGTGCGATCTTCAAACCGTTCTAATGCTACGCTTGCGCGGCTAAACTGCCATTCTTCGTCTAGAAATTGGCGTTAGCCATCAATAAAACAGCTTTTACTTTAATTGAACACACATTTGACGATCTATAAATCACATTGACCGACTAATAATTAGCATTGCTTCACGAAGCAGCAGCATTGCATTATCAAAAATGGGACATTGCCAACCCGAGAATCGCTGTTGTGCTGTCAAAATACGCATTGTCTATCAGATAGATCGCATAGTGTCGTCAAAATTGTTGTTTAATCTCACGCTGAAGTACATGGCTCACGACAAAGAGTGCATTGACTAAGTTAAAGTGACGCTGAGTGCCTGAAAGTGTGCATGATTAGGATTGCAGTTTATATTGCTGGCCAGAAAGTTTGCATTGTCTCTCAAAAAGTTTGCAAAGATGGCGAAAAATATTGCATAGATCTTAGAGAAGTTTTGCCGGCTGCGGAAAATGCACAGGACGTCCAGCCGTTACTGGCGTGCCGCCTATTCGAATTCTTGACGTGTCTTCAGCGGATTCGTAGCCGCGAGCTTTAGCCCGCGCCTGGAGATTGGCCATTTGTGCGGGGCTTGGAGCAGGAACTCCCCTCCCAGATTAGGAGGGGTGCCGCGAGCGATTAATAGTTCGTTAGAAGCGAGCGGCGGGGTGGTCGATCAACGTTGCGAAGCTACTTTATAGATGCCCGCGAAGCGAACCGAATAAAAAAAGAGGGCTTCGCCAGCATCTATAAGGTGGCTTCGCAACATTGATCGACCACCCCGACTGCGCCGGCTAAGGAGGCTTCGCGGCATTTATTGATGGCGCAGCCACCCCTCCTAATCTAGGAGGGGAATTCAGAGTCACGTTTCGTGTGCATGACCACTCGCACAACGAAGTGCAAAAATTGGAGACGTCATGCGGACACAACCTCCGAAAAAATGGCCAATCTCCAGTCGCGGGCTTTAGCACGCGTTAATACAGGAGATACCTGGAGCGGATCGCGCGAAAGCCTGCAAGGTCGCTCTCCCAGATCTGGCGCAGCGCGCGCCCATCGGCTCCCTGCTGAAAAGCGTCGTAGACCTTCTGGTTGACAAGCAGACCGTTGAATTTATCAGCGGCAAAATCCTTTGGATACAGCTTGAGCAGTTGCGCGGCGATCTCCAGCCCCGTGGTGATCGGCTCGAACTGCGCGCGGTCGGTGATGACAATGTTGATCCCGCCGCACTCGGCATCCTTATGTACGCTCGAGCGCGGCGTGAAGCGCACGGGCACAAAGCGAACGCCGGGGAGCCGCGCGCCATTCAAACCGGTAGCCAGCCTGCGCCCATCGATCCATGGCGCGCCCACAACTTCAAAAGGTGTGTCCGTGCCGCGGCCAACCGAGACATTGGTTGTTTCAAGCAGACCGATGCCGGGATAAAGCGTGGCTTCCGTCAGACTCCGCATGTTCGGCGAGGGGTTGACCCACACCAGGCCCGTTTCATCAAACCACGATTCGCGCCGCCAGTTTTCCACCCGGACCACCTGGAGATCGGCGTTGATTTGCCGCTCGCCGTTGAAGAGCAGTGCCAGTTCGCCCACGGTCATGGCGTGCCGAACGGGGAGCTGGTAGTACGCCGTGAACGAAAGCTTGTCGGCATCGGCCAACGGCCCTTCCACTTCAACGCCGTTGATTGGATTGACGCGATCCAGTACGACGAACTTGACCTTGTTCTTCGCGGCTTCTTCCATGGCCAGCCCGAGCGTCGAGATATAGGTGTAAAATCGCGCGCCGACATCCTGAATGTCATAGACCAGCGTGTCGACATCTTTGAGCATCTCCCGTGTCGGCTTGCGCGTCGCGCCGTACAGACTGTAAATCGGCAGCCCTGTCTTCTCGTCAACAGAGTCCGCTACGTTCTCGTCCGCCACGCCGCGGATTCCGTGCTCGGGAGAAAAGAGAGCAACGAGCTTCACATCTGGAGCTTGATGGAGCAGATCGATCGTGCTCCGGCCTTCGCGGTTTCGGCCAGTCTGATTGGTGATCAAACCCACTCGTCTGCCTTTGAGGAGGGCGAAGCCATCGCGTGCAAGCGTATCGATACCGTTGAGCGACGCCTGCGGCGATGGGGTCACAGGTTGATTCGGAGGCGGGGTGATGATCTCCGTATCTCCGCGTCCTCGAGTCCCCGCACCCATATAGGGCGGCGCGATGATCGACGCCGCCACGATCGAGGCAATCCGCCCGCGCAGGGAATTCACATCAGCAGGCTGCTTCGGATCGACCCTCGGATGCACGCGGTTGCTGAGGAAAACGACGAACGTCTCGCTCGCCGGGTCAATCCAGATCGAAGTGCCGGTGAAGCCTGTGTGTCCGAAGCTGCCCAGAGGAAACAGATCTCCACGATTGGAGGAGTAGCCGGTCGCAACATCCCACCCCAGGCCGCGCGCATTGCCGTCGCTGGCGTTGCCGCCGGAAGGGCGAGCCTCGGTCATGCGTGCGACGCCCATCGGACTGAGCACGCGCACGCCGCGGTACTCGCCGCGACCCAAAATCATCTGACAGTAGATCGCCAGATCGTCTGCTGTTGAAAACACTCCTGCGTGCCCGGCCACGCCACCCAGCAGATAAGCGCGTGGATCGTGAACCTCGCCCCGCATCCAGTGTTCTCCGCGTTTCTCGGTCGGCGCGATTCGCGGCAGCAGGGCCGCGGCGGGTTTGAAACCTGTATCCTTCATGCCGAGCGGGCGAAAAATATTTTCTGCTGCGAATTCGTCGAGGGGTTTGCCGCTCACGCGCCGTACCAGTTCGGCAAGGACGATGTAATTCACATCGGAGTAGATAAAGCGCGACCCCGCTTCGGCAATCGGCGCGAGGCGCCAGATGTTTTCGAAGGCCTTCTGCTGTCCCTGCTCGTAATCCTTGATGTCGTTGTCGGGCATGAAACCCGAGCGATGTGTCATCAGTTGCTCGACCGTGATATTGCGCTTGCCCATCTCGGCAAATTCGGGGATGTATCGCGCCACCAGATCGCCCAAACGAACTTGCCCGCGTTCGACCAGAATCATGACCGAGGTCGCCGTGGCCACGACCTTTGTCAGCGAGGCGAGATCGAAGATCGTGTCAACCGTCATCGGCTCGGTCTGCGGTTCCAGCGCGCGATTGCCGTAGGCGCGCCGCCAGACGACTTTGCCCTGCCGGCCTGCGAGCACTACCGCGCCCGGCAATTGCTTGCGCGCGATCTCCGTTTCCACGGCGTCGCGAATGTGCGCCAGTTGTGCTGGCGACATCCCGACCGCTGACGGCGCGGTGGCCGGTAATTGAGCCATCAGCCAACTGGGATGGATGGCAAGGAAACACAAAGACACGAAGGCACAAAGGAACATCGCGGCGTAGCGAGGGTATTCCCCTCCTGGAACAGGAGGGGTGGACGGGGTGGTCAGTTCGGCGAAAACGTAGGCGCGCCGGTCTGACCACCCCGTCTGCGCCGCTTCGGTTGCTTCGCGTCTTTTTCTTAATGGCGCAGCCACCCCTCCTGGAACAGGAGGGGAATACCCTCGCCTGAGGATCTTCGCTGACCCTCGAAAAACTCTGTCAAAAGAACGCGGCCTTTCTTTGTGCCTTTGTGCCTTTGTGTCCTTGTGTTTCATCACGTATGTTCCAGGATATAAGCATAGCCGCGGCCAGCGCCGCCGCCATACAAACCAAACCTATTCCCCATTCCTTGAAAACAAGCTTGCCGATGCCGAACAGGGAAGTGTAAATCAGCACGCATCCCAGAACCCAATTTGCAAAATGCGGCGCCAGCCCGCGGCTCAGATTCGTTTCAGATATTCCGGCTTCGGCGGCGATGTGCCTCCAGCCCGGCCCTTCCGGCCGCACACGGCGATAGAAAGTGACGAGCTTCTCTCGTGGCTCAGGCGCGGTGAGAAACGTGATTGATAGCCAGCTAACAGTCGTGATCGCAACGGTGACGAGCATGACGTAAGCAAACTCCCGCGGCTGGTCACTGTCCCACTTCAAATAAAGCTGCAAAAAGAGCGAGACGGCGGCGGCGACGATCATCGCCGAAACCTCAGACCACGCATTGACGCGCCACCAGAACCAGCGCAGCAGGAGCACGGTACCCGTACCTGCTCCCGTCACCAGCAACAGCTTCCACGCGCCGCCGATGGAGCCAAGGTTGAAGGTGACGATCAGCGAAATCGCCATCAACAGCAGCGTCACGAACTGGGACACGGCAACGTAGTGGCGCTCGCCGGCGTCGCGCACCGCGAAACGTCGATAGAAATCATTGATGACATACGACGCGCCCCAGTTCAGTTGCGTGCCGATGGTGGACATGTAAGCGGCAGCGAATGCCGCCAGCATGAAACCGCGCAGGTAAGGCGGGAAGACATTCGGATCCATCATTGTCCGAATGTAGCCCGACTCCTTGTCCACCAGTTCCGGATAGAGGACGAGCGAAGCGAGTGCCGTCAAAATCCACGGCCATGGGCGCAGTGCGTAGTGCGCAATATTGAACCAGAGCGTGGCGAGCACTCCATGCCGTTCATCTTTCGCCGAGAAGATGCGTTGCGCGACATAACCGCCGCCGCCCGGTTCCGCACCTGGATACCAGCTCGCCCACCAGTTGACGGCGAGGTACACAAAGAGAGTAATTGCCGGCATCCATGCGGAATCGAGGCCCGGAAAGAAGTCGAGACGCGATCCTGCCTGTCCGCTTGTCGCGTCGAGCGCCGCAATCTTCGTCTTGAGCGCATCAATGCCGCCGACCGCTTTCACGGCGAGCACGGCGAGCAAAATCACCATGCCCATCTTGAGCGCGAACTGAAACAGATCCGTTACCAGCACTCCCCACAATCCGGAGATAGTGGTGTAAAAAGCGGTGAAGATCAGCATCCCGATGAGAACGTACGTCGCGTTGCGTTCATCGAGGCCGAGCGTCTCACGCAGGATCTTGATCATCGCCAGATTGACCCAACCGAGAATGATGCAGTTGATGGGCAGGCCCAGATAGAGCGCGCGAAAACCGCGCAGGAAAGCCGCGGGCTTGCCTGAATAACGCAATTCGGCGAACTCGACATCGGTCATGACTCCGGCCCTGCGCCACAATCGCGCGTAGAAGAACACCGTCATCATTCCGCTCATCACAAAATTCCACCAGAGCCAGTTGCCGGCGATGCCGTTTTTGGCCACGAAGCCGGTGACCGCAAGCGGTGTGTCTGCGGCAAACGTCGTCGCCACCATGGAAGTGCCCGCCAGCCACCACGGTACGTTGCGTCCCGAAAGAAAGAACTCGCTTGTGCTGCGGCGCGCCCGGCGCGCGTAGTAGACGCCGATACCCAGGTTGAAGACGAAATACGCGGCAATGATGAACCAGTCGAATGATGTCAGTTGCATGAGTCATTCTCCGACGCTCCGGCACATTAACACGAGACCTGAAGGCCCATAGGCAAAAAGGGAAGCCAGCCTCTGTGCCTTTGTGGGTCGAACCGTTCGGCGCATCGTATGCAGTGTTTTAGAGGCGCCGGAGGCGACGACAATGGAGAAAACGGTTCGGATTGCGGGACGCATCGCACTAATCCCTTTCTTGCTGTCATTCACGACGTCCGACCTTCATTTTGCACAAAGTAGAACTCCCGTTCACACGGCAGAACGGACGGTAACTGCGGAGAAGGCATTCGGCAGCCTGCCGATGAGCTTTGAAGTGAATAAGGGGCAATTCGACCCACAATTCAAGTTCGTCAGTTATGGGACTCACTATGCATTGCTCGTTAATTCGACGGGCGCCACATTGAAACTCCGCAATACCGGGGTGTTGCAGTCGGCGGCTGTCAGGATGAACCTGGTTGGTGCAAATCCGAGCGCGACAGTGACCGGTGTGGAACAGTTGCCGGGCACAGCCAATTACATGCACGGGACACCGGAGAATTGGATTACTCACGTCCCTACATATAAAAAGGTCCTTGCCGAGAATGTATATCCCGGCGTGGATGTAGCCTATTACGGGAACCAGGGCGGTCTCGAATACGATTTCATCCTCAAACCAGGCGCGTCACCGGAAATGATCGATGTTGCTTTCGAAGGAGCATCGAAACTCGTGTTGAGTGCCGATGGAGATCTTGTCCTCTCGATTGCCGGTCAGGAGATACGCCAGCCGAAACCGGTGGCATATCACGAGAGCGGCGAACATCGATCGCTTGTTGAAGGTAAGTACATTCTTCGCGGCCCGTGATCGCGTCGGCTTTGAGATCGCGCAGTATGAACGTACTAAAGCTCTTGTGATTGATCCGCAACTGGTCTATTCCATCTATGGTCAGGGTTATCCTCATGTCGATGCGATCTATGGAGTCGCGGTCGATTCGATCGCCAACGCGTACATCTGCGGCACGACTTTCGACGGTTTTAATGACAACATGGAGGATGCATATGTCGAAAAAATCAATCCGACCGGAACCGCTGTCCTGTGGCAGGCGAGTTTTGGAGCGGGTGGCACTTCCGATATCGCGGAGGCCATCGCAGTAGATGCTTCGGGCAATGCATACGTCGTTGGCTCTACAGGAAGCGCGCGCGGATCTTTGCCGGCATCGGACTTCCCGACGGTCCATCCGATTCAGCCGAACCCTTCCTACAGAGACCCGGGTAACGCGTTCATCACGAAATTCGACACCAGCGGCAATATCGCGTACTCCACCACTTTTGGTGGCAGTAACGGCGACGGCGCCAGCGGCATTGCGGTGGATTCACTTGGAAATATGTTTGTGGCCGGCGGGACGGGTTCGGCCGATTTCCCGAAGTCGAAGCCATTCCAGGGGAGCCTGAGTGGCCAAAGCGACGCGTTTGTCACCGTCCTGAATGCACAGGGATCCGAATTCATCTATTCCACGTACATCGGAGGAAGCGGGAATGATCGCGCAATGGGAATTGCCCTTGATGCCGCCGCGAACATCTATGTCACCGGCGTGACGGACTCTGGAGACTTTCCGCTCTCCACTCCTATCGATTCAAATCCCGCCCACCTCTTCGCACTGAAGCTTAATGCTGCCGGCTCGGCCCTGCACTACTCCACGTATTTCGGAGGCACGGGCACCGACGTGGCGACTGGCATCGCGGTGGATTCGACCGGCAGCGCCTATATCGTGGGCACAACAAATTCCCAGGATTTCACGATATCTTCCGCATTTCAGCCGCGGCTGGCGGGCTCCAGGGACGCATTCGTTACGAAAATCAACTCAGGCGGCACGGCATTTTCATACTCGACTTATCTTGGCGGCAGCGGCGACGAAGCCGGAAATGGCATCGCGGTAAATGCCAGCGGCAATGCATACGTGATCGGCACGACGTTTTCGCAGGATTTTCCCCAGATTCGAACCATATCCAACTTCACCGGCAGCGACGCATTTGTGACCGAACTCATGGCGGACGGATCGAGTCTGGTCTATTCGACCCTTTTGGGTGGAATGTACACAAAACAGGCTGGGCGGGCATTTAACCTTGGTAACGCTATCGCCCTTGATTCGAGTTCCAACGCTTACGTCGCAGGGTTGACGAATGCCTGGGACTTTCCGACAACTGCGAATCCGGCAGGATTCCAGGGCCAACCGGGGCCGACCTTTTCCCACGGGGAAGTATCTTTCATTGCCAGGTTGATGGACGATCCGCCGGTGACAAACTGGACACGAGTGGAAGAGACGAGTTCGGCGATTCAATATACAGGCACCTGGTCCGGCAATGCGTCTACTCTGGCCCACCATAGCGGCGGGTCGGCAAAGTTGGCACTCGATGCCGGAGCGCGCGCAACCTTCACCTTCAATGGCACGGCGGCGCGATGGATCGCCTATCGCGACGAGTGGTCAGGCATTGCAAAGGTCTATGTCGACGGTGCTTTCCAGGCGCAACTGGATACTTACGCATCACCCAATCAAGCTCAGGCGGTGATGTACACCACACCTACGCTGAGTTCGGGAACCCACACCTTGACGGTTGAGGTCCTGGACCAGATGAGCGCATCGGCACAGGCGGCCTGGATCTGGGTGGATGCATTCGATTATATGGCCGGAGGCACGAACGGCAGTGGATCGAGTGGAAACGGTTGCAGAATCGCACATTAATCCGATCTTCCCACTGGCTTTCGCCTGACTTCGAGACCATGCCCGCGGGGATAAAGTCCGGGCAACGTCACTGGAAGCTTGCCCGTGATGTCAATGTCTCCAACAACCGCTCG
>WNFT01006523.1_pt1 | contig 10279 bp, 11 predicted proteins | sample 5400191 | NCBI WGS metagenome assembly WNFT01 (sample SAMN13153359, study PRJNA577476) | soil metagenome | isolation source: 80 cm saprolite under Madrone tree | place: USA:California | collected 2016-06-14 | reverse complement strand
CGCCAAGAGCATAGCGGCCAGAAAGAAGGCAGGCCTGTTGATCTCGAGGACGCTCGTCTCGTCGTGTTCCAGACGTTGATGGTGATGTACGAGGTCCACCGAGCAGCATCACGCGCGTGAAACACGCAGACCTCCCAAGGAAGGAACTAGTTCAGCGTCTTGGCGATCTTCGTCAGGCCCAGGCCGCTGGCGTAGAGTCGGAAGATCCGCCGGACGACGGCCGCCTGCTCCTGATTGAGTTCCCGCCGCACGTACAGGCGCTTGCGGCGTCCATCCTGGTCCGGCTCTCCGAGCACATCGACACATCTTTTTCTCTACATCACCAGGGCATCAACTCGACAACGTTCGAGCCAGGGCCCAGAAGTCTGTGTTTATGCTATCCAGTGTCGCCGACATAGAGTGGTTTGCAGACGACTATCCGGTGCCGCTGCTGCTGCGGAGATTCGATCTACCGGCGAGCGAGGCGAGTCAAGCTCTCAGTGATCTACGGCGCTTGGGGATCACAGAATCATGACTCTTTCCACCTGATAGTCATTCGTCGCGGTGTGCGGAAGTATGTGCGGAACTCAGGGGCAAATTCTTCACCAGCGTTCAGTAAGGTGACCGGGTGCCGCGCGGGGTGCCCATTGCGGCTGTGACATGGGTGAACCTATATTCCCAGGGGCACCCACTATTGGAATTTGGCGCTGGTCGCGCACAACTCGCAGATGAAGGGGCTGCCGGTGAAGGCGCCGTGCGACGAGGATCGGAGCCTCCTGGCCAGCTGCGGGCGGCGCCTCCAAGGTGCCGTAACTCGGGAACCCGAGGCTTCGTCCCGCGCTATAGCTGCCAGGGGGCCGCCCTTGATCACGGAACGGACCACTGCATCAACTTCGGCGGCCTGCGCGCATCGACGAGGCCATTAAACCGACAAAGTGAAGCAGCCCTCGCTCGCGCGTGCCGACCAGCAGAGCGTTCAGCGATGATCGTCAGGGCGCCGAAGGCGCAGCCGTCCTTACCACGCGAGTATCGCGCGCTGATACTAACGGCTGCGTTTGGCGTTGTGGAACCACCACTCGAGCACGTCACGCTCGCCTTGTTTTGATGATCTTCGTGCGTGTTTGAGTCGCGTCGAATGTTCTTGAGTCCCGCGAGACGGATTCAGAGCCGCACTCGATGTCGAGAGGAGACAGGCTATGTCGTACAGCATATCGACCTTGCTGACCCGCAATCTTCACGACGTCTTCGGTGAAAACGACCCCGCGCGTCGGCGCGCGGCCATCGACGAGGTCTTCACCGAGGATTGCGTGTTCTACGATCCCAGCAAGGGCGTCTACCGTGGGCGCGACGAGATCGATCGCGTCGCGGGCGCGATCAGGGCTACTCACCCTGACTTTCGATATCAGCCAATTGCCGAGCCCGAGGAATTGGGCAATGCCGGGCGGATCCAATGGGTATCGGGCCGCCCTGGTGAGGCGCCAGCTTACGCCGGGACTGACTTCATCATTGCCCTGGACGGCCGGATTGCCGCCCTTTATCTTTTTTTCGACAAGCTACGCTGAGCTGGACTCTGCTGTGCGACGTGCTACGCGTGGCGGTCCAGCCCTTGACGACCGCACCGAACGTTTCGCTCAGGGCCCTCGATTTGAACCAGCGACTTCGGTGTGCTTTTTGAGAGGAACTTTTGCATGCGTGTTTCAGTAACGACGAATCTTCAGGGTTCGAGCGAGACGGAAGTCGCTTGAAAAACTGGCGAAAACGCGACCGTGATCAAACACGGGTTTGAAGAACGCCGGTACCAACGCCGCGACCTGCTTTGTTCCGAGGCCAATCCGTCTCACGCGCGTTCAGAAATCCCGCCTAGCGCGTGCTACCGATGGCCGCGAAAACACGACAGCATGTCCAACGGCTCAAGGAGTTTCCAAACCACTCGATTTGAAGTCGGCGCGTGTCCGAGTTGCGTTCTCTTTCTGAGCTCCCACGACGAGGGCTCCCTGGCCCTTGCTGCTGCGGACGACGAAGCTACTGACGGAAGGTCACTTCTAGGCGCATGTCCTGGAAGCCGGTCGAGCGCTCGTTCGGCTGGACGGGGATGAGGGTGCGGAGGTCGTCAGCCAAATCCGAGTCGTGCGCGTTTCGCGGTCGGGGCGAGGTTGAATTGAAGCCGGAAGGGCTCCAAAAGGTTCGTTCGAGAAGGGGAGCGGGGGCATGACGAAAGAGGCTCTGCGCCCAAGGAATGGCCCTGCGGGCAATCGCGGCGCTGCAGGGGGCGCTCACGGTTCTTTGCGCCAGTAGACACCGGTCCAGTCGATCGTCTCGATGCGCCCCGTGATCCGATGCCTCGCGCGGAACTCGTGGATAGCCTCGCGACACGGCGGAAACGCCCCGTAGTCATCAACAACCACATAACCTCCCACTTCGAGTTTCGGATAGAGAGGCTCGAGCGCGTCCAGCGTCGACTTATAGAGATCGGCGTCGAGACGAATCAAGGCCAGCCGTTCGATTGGCGCTCGGGGCAGCGTATCGGCGAACCAGCCTTCGAGGAAGCGTACCCGCTCGTCCAGGACCTCGAAGCGGCGAAACCCCTCGCGGACCGTCTCTGCGTCGATGGCGAGCGCAGAGAAGCGCGTGAGGTCGTAGCCAGCGTCCTGCGGCGCCTCCGGCTTGGGCAGGCCGCGGAAAGAGTCGGCAAGCCATAGCGTTCGGTCGAGAGTTTCGAGAGCTCTCATAACTCCGCGTATGAAGATTGACGCTCCGCCGCGCCAGACGCCGCACTCGATCACGTCGCCAGGAACACGCTCCTCGATGACGCGGGTGACTAGCAGCTCAAGGTTGTCGAGCCGCTTGCGCCCAATCATCGTGTACGGGCACTCGATGACCTGCCCGCGAAATAGATTGCCGTCCCGTCGTACCGCAAGGTACTCCTCGAAGTCCTCGGCCCGGCGGGTGCGGATGTCCCGGATCACTATCTCGTCGGGCGCTGTGCCATCGGCGATGCACGATCTCAAGTAGTGAATGCGGAGCTCGTTTTCGATCCCGATCTCGTTCATGAGCGACTTCTTCAGGAGGTCGAGATAGAGCCTCCGCGTGATTGGCCCCGGCGTCGCGCGTGACCGCCGTCGCTTGAGGTCAGATAAGACCATGCTAGCCGCGTCCGCCCCGCTGAGTGACCTGCGGCATGCCGACACTCCCGACGTGGTCCAAGGGCGCCCGCGTGATCCACGAGATGCTGCAGTCCTCGTTGGCCACGACGAAGACCCAGTCGGTGACATCACTGTCGGGCGGCAGCGGGCCGTACATCGCGCGGTAGATCCCGTTGGGATAGAGCTTGCCTTCAAGCGGGTGACCCCACCGGGGTTGCTCGGGTGGCTCCATGACGAACGCATCGCCAGTCCGCGCATTGAGGGCAAGGACCTGCTCGGAGAGGCGAAGCTTTGGGTCAAATGCGTCCAGGGTGATCGTCACAGTGACGCCCGGCGCAGGCTCCGGGGTCAGCGTGATTCTCCGGATGGTTGGGTTGTCCTGGGGATCCTTGTCGACCGATAGGACCCATCGATACCTGTTGATCTTGCCCGGCGCCAACGTGATCGATTCCGGATGGTAGATGTATCCGTCTGCGTAGCCGTGGAGTCCCCACTGGTCTCCGTCTGGCACCTCGACGGCGAAACGCCCCGCGCTGTCCACGACGCCACCACGGCGGAACTTGCCGCGAAAGAGCTTCCCCTGCTCGAGCATGACGATCCCGCTCAGCGGAATTCCTTGCTCGTTCACCATGACGCCGGCCACGATGGTCTTGCCCGTGGGCGAGTCCTCGACCGTGCCCGTGCTTGGAAACAGCCCGAAGTACTGGAGATACGCGCAGCCGGACAGGAGTGGCATCAGGATCAAGCTGACAAGAACCTTAATCGTCGGGCGCGTCACTCTCGACATGCTTACCTCTGTCGCTCGGATCTGCACCACATATACGTCCGGGTCACCGGCGAGAAAATCATTGGGGGGGGGACGCCGGGCGACCGCACGGCCCTGTTGTCGGGCTCACAACACATTTGCCGACCGTGATTTCTTGAGTCTGCTCGGAATCCGTCAGAGTCGTCGAAGCACGCCAGCCCCGGCGTAAACGCCGAGCAAGTTCTCTTCAGCATCGCCCTTTGGACACACCATCAGGCGAGGACGGTTCGCTCCGACGCTTCGAGCGCGCTGCACGAGACTCAATTCGCTTCAGTCCAGAACCGCGAGGGCCCGGAGTGACATCCCACTAGCGGATGTGGACGAGGCCGCAACTCGTCGCCGATGCCGAGAGGAGGAGCCATGGACCCGATTGACAGGCAGTTGTCGTCATTCCTGCTGGCGCAGATCGAGTGGCAACTCGAGAAGATCTCCGCGCAAGAGCAACGGCTGGCCCGAAGGAAAGCGCTCTTGCTGGAGGAAGCGTCTCGGCTGCAGCTCGGCGCCTCGCGCGCCGAGGGCCACGTCCCGGTGGGGAAGTGATGGCCTCGTGATCGTCGAAGCACAGAAGGGGGGCTTCTTCGTCAAGGGAACCGCTCCTGGCCCTGGCCAGGGGACGGCCTGAAGGATCGACTGACCGCTCGTATTTTCCTTCATCCCATCGATCCTCGATCAGGATGTTTCGGCGCTCCTCGTAATTCTGGCCCGTCCCTGAAAGCTGAGAAACCGTCGAAACCGTTCGGTGATGAAGTGCGGCGGGTACGGCCTCAACGGTTTCTCAGCGGCTTCTCCACTTTCGCACCTGAACGCATAAGACCCACTCGGGTGTGCTGACGTGCACGGTAGAACCGTCGACACCGTCGGACCGCAGGAATCTACAGCTCTACAGATCGCCGATGTGCTCAAGTCCGCGACTGATCAATCGGGTTCGTTCAACGTTAGAAACCGAGCCCGACCGCCACCGCTGCGCTCGCGAGACCGAGCGCGATCACGGCTCCGGCCACCACGACGAGGACTCGTACCGGGAGCACCCTGGCCAGCATCGCGAGCGACGGGAGGCTCACTGGTGGCAGGGTGGTCAGGAGCGCCGCGGCCGGTCCCACGCCGAGCCCGAACTTCATGAGCGTTTGGACGATCGGAATCTCTCCCGCCGTCGGAATGACGAAGAGCGTGCCCGCCACTGCGAGGCCCAGCGCCCACAGGGCGCCCGTCGCGCTCGGCGTCACCGTCGGGAACAGCCACGCTCGCGTCGCGCCTAGCAGGAGGACGAGCACGACGTACTCCGGGATCAGCCCGATGGCAAGCCGCCAGAGCGTGCGGGCCCATCGCGACCAGATCGAGCCCTCCACAACTACGGCGCCCTCGCCCACAGCCGCCCGCATCCCGTCCGGTGCTTCCTTCCCCGGGAGGACAAGCTCCACCAGATACGCAACGCCAAAAACCAGCACAACGCCGACCACCGCGCGTAGCGCCACCCAGTGCCAGCCGAGAACGAATCCCATGAAGATCATCGTAGCGGGGTTGAGGATCGGGTTGCCGAGCCAGTACGCGAGAGCAGCCCCTGTAGAGCAGCCGTTCTTCTTGAGCCCCAGTGCCACTGGGGCCGCGCAGCATGTTCACATCATCGACGGGATCGAGGCGAGTCCGGCCAGCGCAACCCCCTTAAAGGAGAGTCGACCGAACACTCGAGCGAGCCAGTCGCGTGGCACCAGCGCCTGGACGCCAGCCCCGACGATAAGCCCCAGCACCATCGCCTGCCAGATCGCGCTTCCATAAGCCCACGCGTAGCCGAGTGCCGCCCCGATCGACGGTGCCGGAGCCGCGGCCGATTGCCCGGAGACGATCGAGGCGCCGATCGTATGTCGGGACGCCGCTACGAACGCCTTGTGGTAATACGGTGTCCACTTGACGTAGGAAAGCCCGCTGATCAGCACTGCGAGAAGGAGCGCGGTGCCAACGACCGAGCGATTCAGACCGCTCACGGCGACCATCCGTCTATCACCAGCGCGAAAGTCATGAACCGGCAGACATTCTGCCGCCCAGCGCTGAGAGGGATTCGTGGGCGCGTTGTCCGCTCGGCCTGTCCGATTCAGGCTTCACGGAAGAGGGGACGTTGGTAGGGCCCAATCCGATCGAGAACGCCGCGGCGATGGCGGTCACTTGTTCATCACGAAGAGCAGCGGGTGGTGAATCAGGCGCTCGACCCTCGAGCCCAGCCACTGCATGGTGATCAGCCGAAGTCCACGCGACTCGAAGAGCGCGCGCCACTCCTCTGGACGTCGGAACGCGAGCGGCACGCTCATCGTGCCGTCGTGCCGATAGCCGTTGAGACGCCCGTCGAGCACGTCCAGGCAGAAGCGTTCGTATGAGTTCCGGTAGACGGACTCGACGATGAGCAGGCGCGAGCGCGTGACTCGCACGGCCTCGTCAAGCACCGCCTCCGGCGCCTCGCAGTGGTGGAGTGCCAGGGAGAGCAGCGTCGTGTCGAACGTTCCATCGCGAAAAGGTAGCGTGGCGCCGTCGTAGAGAACGTAAGGCCCGTGTCCCAACTGGAACGGCCCGACGTCCACGGAACAGGTCCACGTCAGCGTGAGCCCGCGGAGCGCCGCGGCCACCCAGCCCTCGCCCGCACCCAGGTCGAGGAGACGTCGCCCGCTGACATGCGGCGCCAGGGCGCGCGCCTCGCCTCGGGCATAGCGCCTGAGGAACGTCTGGAGGAGCCGCTTCACGACGACTTGCTCCTGATGGATTCCAGCAGAGCCCGCGCCTCCTGCGCGTCCTTGAGCGCCCAATCGGCCGGATTCGTCGGGGCCGTCTCCTCGAGAACCGCCTGGAGCTCACGCCTCGCGTCGGTGATCCGTCCTTTCTTGATGAGTGTCTTGCCGAGGCCCACCCGCATTCCCGTGAACTTCGGGTCCTGCTCGAGGCCCCGCATGAACATCTGCTCGGCGAGGTCCAGGTCGCCGCCCAAGATGCCAGGCACTTCGTAGTAGACGTTGCCAGCCAGCGCATAGACGGCGGTGAACCCGGGGTCCAGCTCGAGGACTGTCTGGATCTCCTCCTGGACGGTCGGCAGGAGGAAGAGCGAGGGCAGAATGCCCTTCGTCTGTCCCCAGCGCGCGGTGTTCGTCGCGAACCAGCGCCTGGCTGCCTGTCGGCCCTGGTCGTACGCCTCGAGCTTCTGCTCGGCCGTCGCCGCGCAGACGTCACCACAGATGAAGCAAACGTGAGCAAGCGCGACGAGGGTGTCCACCTCCGGTTTCGCGCCGGCTGCCTGCTCGAGAGTCTCGCGCACGGTGTCGAGACGCACCGGGTTCTCGTGGTATCGAGTCGCGACGGCCTCGAGCTCGGTAGTCAGCGATGATTCCCCCCAGGCGGCGCCGGCCGCGCCGACCAGCACTAGGGTCACGAAGACCTGACGCATCAGTCGACGCTGGCCAGCGCCCGCTCGTGAGATGGGTTCTTGGCGGCGAGGGCCTCGTTCACCAAGGTGTGGAGCGCCTCGGTCGAGAGCGCGAGACGCTCCACGCCGCAGCGCTGGAGCAGCGTCGCGGCGGTCGCGTCGTCGAAGCGCACGCCCTGCCTCAGATACGCGCGATACGGTTCGAGCGCTCGCGCGACCGCGCGCTCGAACGGAGACGGATCCTTGAGCGGCTCTCGCCAGGCGTCGACGAGGCAGACGCCGCGAACGCCGAGGTACCCCATAATCGTTCGAAGGACCGCGTCCTGCGTTGGCGCGTCCCGGATGACCAGATGGAACGTCTGGCCGACGCCGTCGCCGCGCTCGGCCAGGGCCACGACGGAGGTGGCGACGTATTCCACCGGTACGATGTTGAACGGTGCGCTCGGCGCCGCTTCCACGCGCAGTGGAGGCGCCCCATCGGGCATTCGTCCCAGCGCGGCGAGCATCCGGATGAAGCCGAAAAAGAGGTTGGATGGATTGCCGCCCACGGTCGTCGGAGCCGTTCCGACGACGATGCTCGGCCGGAAGACGCGGACGTCTATGCTCTGGCCGGCGCCCGCCGCGCGAATGGCCCGCTCGGCCTCCAACTTGACGCGCTCATAGGTGTTGTGAAAGATCTGGCCCACGTCGGAGTCGCGCTCGAGGATGGTGCCCGTCCGGCTTCCGCACACGAACGCCGTCGATACCTGTGCCCAGCGGGCGAGTCGGCCGCCGGCGAGCCCCTCGAGCAGCTGGAGGGGTCCGTGGATGTGCCCGGCGACGTACGGCTCCATCGCGTCGGGCTCGAAGCGGGTGTCCCCCGCGCAGTTGATCACCGTCTCGACGGTCGCGCGCAGGCGTCGCCAGTCCCCGTGGCCAAGGCCGCACTCGGGCAAAGCAAAGTCGCCCTCGACGACGTCGAGATCGTTGTTCGCCGGTAGGCGGCCGACCGCCGCGGCCATGCGCTCTCGTGCCGTCACGCCGTCGCGCCCGCGCGCCAGCGCGACAACGGGCCGACGCGCCATGAGGAGGCGCCGAACGATCTCGCGTCCGATGAAGCCGGTGGCGCCGGTGACGAGGAAGCTCACAGCCGGATATCCCCGGGCCACGGCATTCCCGGCGTGCCGTCGGCGGGGCCGCGCCAGCGCTCAGCGTACCGCTGAGTGTCCAGGCCGAGCGTGTGGAGCGCGAGCAGCCAGACGATGAAGCAAAAGGTCCGCCACGGCCCGCGGGCGAGAAACCTTCGGCCCGACGTGCGGAGAGGCTCGCGAATGAGAACGCTCTTGCCCCGATGCTTGAGCCGCTGAGTGAAGTCGAGGTCCTCCAAGAGACGAAGGGCCTTGTAGCCCCCTAGATCCCGGAAGACCGACGCGCGCACGAAGATCCCCTGATCGCCGTAGTAATTGCGGGTGAGGCGGTAGCGGGCGCGGTTGATATACGTGATGAGCCTGAGGCTCACAGACGGCTCGTCGAAGAGGTGCTCGAACGCGCCACCCACGACGCGGGGATCCCTCAGCACTCCCTCGATCAGCGTCAGCGCCCTCGGCGGCGGGAACGAATCGGCGTGCAGGAAGAAGAGCACGTCGCCGCGCGCGGCAGCGGCGCCGGCGTTCATGAGCGCAGCGCGCGTCGAGCCGACGGGCCAGAGGAGCCGGACCCGGCCCGCGACGGCGCGTACCGTCGCCTCCCGATCGCCAGCTGCGGCGACGATGATCTCGCTCTCGCCGAGGCGCGCCATGTTGTCCAGGTGGCAGAGCGTACGCGCGAGCGCCGCGGCGTCGTTCCTCGCCGGGATGACGATCGAGACGCGCAGCGCCATCAGAACGAGAACTCGACCCGCCCGGGTTGGGCGGTGAGGACCGCGTACAGCGTGGGGTCGTTCAGTAGAATCTTTCGCATGAGTCCGTGTTCCAGTGGGACGCGACCCGACGCCAGGGCGATTCGCATTGGCCGCTGATCTGCGGGCGAGTCACAAAGATTTTACAATCGGAGGGCGACACGCCCGCCAGCACCCGGCCGACCGAACCTTCGCTCTTGGCAGCTGTGTCCTTTGGACTGACGCCCCCTCCTCCGGCGCTCGCGGGCTCCGCAGTGGCAGGGGGTGACGGTCGCTAGGCCGTCGGAACAAACACCCGAGCCCGCAGAGACAAAGGAGAATCGACGTGAAGAAGTCCAACCTCCTCATCGCTTCCGCCGTGGCCGCGGCCCTAACGATGCCCTTGGTGTCGATCGCCCAGGGCGGTCCGGCGCCGACGCCGAAGTTCCAGGCCGAGAAGTGCTTCGGCATCGCGAAGGCCGGCGAGAACGACTGCCAGACGGCGAACTCGTCGTGTGCCGGCACATCCGGGCGCGACGCCCAGGGCGACGCGTGGATTTACTTGCCGGCTGGCACGTGCGGGAAGCTGATCGGCGGCAGCCTGCAGCCCAAGGGGGCATGATCCACAGGCTGGACAGCGAGTAGGTGGCATGACGCACGCGACGAGCAAGTTCGTGTTCAGGCTTTCATCCCTCAGTGTCGCGTGCACCGCGACGGAATCCAGTCACGCCGTGACGAGCGTCAGGCTTGACCTCGCGATAGACAGCGTTGACTGGAAGCTCGTCGAGACGCAGCTCGGACCTCCGCCAGGAGCCGAACCGAAGCTATCGGACGTCAGCTCGCCTCGGCGTAAGCGGCTCGCTCCTCCTCACGCCCGGAAGGCCCGCTGCCGCGGTTTCGGTGTCGGTCTCGATCCCGACCGATTTCCCACGTGCCGCGAATCTGATGACGCGAGAGGGGTGTCTCAACGGGGAGTCCTTAGGGAGGATCTGCCATGGCTGACGACTTCGAGTACATTTCACACGCCCGCCTTGAGTACCGCGAGGGCTACCGGAACGCGTATCTCGGTGAGGTCCCCGAACCCGTCGTCTACGGCG
>WNFT01015077.1_pt1 | contig 10282 bp, 10 predicted proteins | sample 5400191 | NCBI WGS metagenome assembly WNFT01 (sample SAMN13153359, study PRJNA577476) | soil metagenome | isolation source: 80 cm saprolite under Madrone tree | place: USA:California | collected 2016-06-14 | reverse complement strand
GAGGGCCGCCATTGGGTTTCCTGGCTTGCCGGGGTCCGTGTGTCGCCGGCCGTCGCGCGCATGCCCTGGTCGCTCATGGGCTCCCTCGATGCAGTCCGGCGCATTCAGTCTGGCCGGCTATGCGTCAACGATTCGTTAACGGATGGTCCCAACCGCGCACCCGCCATGTTCCGTCGGCGGGCTTGTGTGCAGATCGTTCATCCGAGATACATGCTGCCAAACGCCGGCATGCAGGCTATGGTTCCGGCCCTCCATTCCGTTTCATGCAGGAGACCCTCGGATGAAGCTCTATTTTGCACCCGGCGCGTGTTCGCTGTCCCCCCACATCGTGCTGCAGGAGGCGGGGATCGCCGCCGAAACCGAGCAGGTCGACAACAAGGAAAAGAAGACCAAGTCCGGCAAGGACTATTGGGCCATCAACCCCAAGGGCCAGGTGCCGGCATTGCAGCTCGACAGCGGCGAGATGCTGACCGAGGGCCCGGTGATCGTCCAATATCTGGCCGACCAGAAGCCGGCCGCGGGGCTGGTTCCGGCCGCCGGCACGATCGATCGCTACCGGGTCCAGGAGTGGCTCAATTTCATCACGTCGGAGCTGCACAAGAGCTTTGGTCCGATCTTCCGCCCGACCACGCCGGACGCCTACAAGGCGATCTCGAAGGAGAATATCGGCAAGCGCTTCGATTGGGTCGACAAGCAGTTGGCCGGCCGGCAATACCTGATGGGCGACAAGTTCACGGTCGCCGATGCCTATCTGTTCACCGTTCTGCGCTGGTCGAGCCGGGTCGATATCGACGTCGCCAAATGGCCGAACCTGAAGGCCTATATGGACCGCGTCGGCGCGCGTCCCAAGGTTCAGGCGGCCATGAAGGCGGAAGGGCTGATCAGCTAGCGCGGTTACCGCAAAACAAGGTATCCGGGCACGCGGGCTCAGGCGGCGGACGCGAACATCTCGGGATTCGCCTGCGCGCGCCGGGCGATGTCGTCCATCGAGTCGTCGAGGTGCTGCCACATCGCGCGCTGCGCCGCCTCCGGATCGCGCGCCTTCAAGGCCGCCACGATGGAGGTATGCTCGAGAAAGCTCCGCGCCTGCCGTTGCGGCATGCGCAGCAGGAAACGCCGCGTCCGGTCCAGGCTGCCGCGCGCCGCCTCGACCACGGCCGTGACGCGGTCATAGCCGAGCCGGGACAGCAGGATCTGGTGAAACCCGTAGTCGTGCTCGAAGAAGCGCAGGCCGTCACCCTGCTGCACCGCGATATCCTGGGCGCGCAGATTGTCCTCGAGTCGTGCAATGAGCAGGTCGTCGATGTCCGGCGCGATCAACCGCATCGCCTCGCCCTCGAGCGCGCGTCGCAGGAATATCGCCTGCTGGCACATCGCGAGATTGATCAGGGTGACGCGGGTTCCCCGTTGCGGCAGAACCTCCACAAAACCTTCATCCGCCAGCCGCCCAAGCGCCTCGGAGACCGGAAACCGCGAGACGCCCAGGCGCCTGCAAATCGCATCTTTTCGGATGAAGTCGCCTGGCCTGAATGCGAGCGAGACGATCGCCTCGCGGATGACGTCCTGGACACGCTGCGTCGTGCCGCCGCGGCTCTCACGCGCCAGGGCCCGGAGAAAAGGATAGGGCAGGGCGTCGGACGCGTCCTGCGCGCCCGTCGCGGGACGAAGATTGGTGCGTATGGCGCTCATGTAAGGATGCATTTTGCTATTTCTCCGCGGGTTCGGAGGCCTGCATCGGCCCTCGCTGCGCACCTTCCAGCATGTCGATCAGCTTCTGGCGCAGCTTCCTGTTCTTGATCGCGACAAAGGCCCGCATGATGCGCAGGCTTTCCTCGGGCGAGGGGCCATGATCGCAGCTATCCGCAGCGACTTTGCCGCCCTGCCGGGGAGCTTTCCTGCGCTCGTCCGCCGCAAACGGCAGGACGTTGCTGGACGGTACCCTGATGTTGTCGTCCATGGTCACGTTTCCTCGGCGGACGCCAAGCAGATCGTCACCCGACTGTCACATACTGGGCGCAACCTGAGATACACGCGTCTGGCACAACCTGAGAATGTTGTGGGGAGCCGACGCTGTCATTAAGCGAGGTCTTCCACTTTGTGAGGTGCAACCTCATAATCGGTCCATGGAGCTTCGACATCTCCGATACTTCGTGGCCGTGGCCGAAGAGCTGCATTTCTCCCGGGCGGCGGCGAGGCTGAATATCGCCACGCCGACGCTGAGCGCGCAAATCCAGGGACTGGAGGCGCTGCTTGGCGCCCAGCTGTTCGTGCGCAAGACCCGCAGCGTCGCGCTTACTCATGTCGGCCAGCGCTTCCTCGACGAGGCGCGCGCGACGCTCAAGCAGGCGGAGCATGCCGAGCTCGTCGGGCGCCGGGCGGCGCGGGGCGACATGGGCTCCATCGCGGTCGGCTATGTGCTGTCGGCGGCCTGCCGGGGCTATGTCGCTTCCTCGATCCTGGATTTCGGCAAATTACATCCCGACGTTTCGTTTCAGGTTCGCAAGATGGAAACATTTCCGCAGATGAAGGCGCTGATCGACGGAACGCTCGACGTCGGATTTGCGCGCGCGCCGCATCGCTATCCCACCGAATTGACGGGCTTCATCATCGATCGCCAGGCCTTGTGGCTTGCGATCCCGACAGGGCATCGGCTGGCGTCGCGCAAGGTCATCGAGCCCGCGATGCTCACGGACGAGCATTTCGTCGCGACCTCGCTCGAAATGGACGTCGGATTTTGGGGCAACATCCAGGCGATCACCTTGCCCGGCATGTCGTTGAAAGTGGTCACGAGGGTGCCCGACGCCTATTCGGTCCTGATCTCGGTCGCCGCCGGCATGGGCCTGGGCGTGCTTTCGGAATCTCTGACGAATATCGTCGTTCCCGGGGTGGTCTGCCGAAAGATCGTCAAGGCCGCCCGCACCTCGGATCATGTCGTGGCGTATCGCAAGAACGAAGGGGCGCCCGGCATCAAGGCCTTTATCGCGCAATTGCGCGCCAGGGCGCGCAGCGTCTAGCGCATGATCCCGAAAAGGCCTGCCCCGGATTTGATCCGGGGTTGGCGGATTTTTCGGACAAGATCATGCGCAAAGACCAAAGGCCGACGAGCGTCTCCGATCGCTGTCTGTGCTAGGCGAGCTGCCGCCGCAGCATCGCGAAGATGTCGGTCCAATCCTGTTCGGTCGCCGCATGATCGTAGACGTCGCGGTCGGGCAGCGCATAGCCGTGATGCGCGCCGCGGTGCCTCCGCGGAGCTTGTGCGGCGAATCGGCCGCCCCGGTCACCAGGCGTGAGCCATGGAGACTTGCGGTCGCGCGAAAACGCTCCGGAAATTCCTGGGCCGCGAAGAACGCCTCCCGGCCGCCCATGCAGAAGCCGATCGAGCCGGCCTCGGAGGCCCGCACCGGCTCGCCGCGGCAAAAATCGAGGATGCTCGCCACGTCGGCGCGCAGGGTCTGCCGGTCCAGCCTTTCGGCGCGCGCCCGCATGTCGATCTGGATGTCCTCCGGAAGGGTGTTGAAGGACACCATGCGGCCTTCGGCATTGCGGCGTTCGAAGCGAAACTTGCCCTCGCGGTAGAACAGGTTCGGCACCAGGCAGTAATAGCCCTCGGCGGCCACGCGGCGGGCGATACCGAAGAGCTCCTCCCGCAAGCCCCACACGTCCATGAAGAGGATGACAAGCGGGTAGGGTTTGTCGTCGCCGGGATGCGCCGCATAGGCATCGATCACGCCGCGGGGCGTCGGAATGTCGACGGTTTTTCCCGGCATGCGCACGACGACCTCAGGGGTCGACGCTGATTTTCGCCGCCGCGATCACCTTGGACCACTTGGCGTGGTCCTCGGCCATGCGCGCCTGAAGACGCTGCGGCGGCCCGCCGAGCACACGGTAACCGACCGTCGCAAATTGCTTGCGCGTGTCTTCCCTGGCGATGAAGGCGTTGATGATCGTGTTGAGCTTGGCGACGATCTCGGGTTCCAGGCCGGCAGGCGCGAAAATCGCGCTCCAGGTCGTCCCGCTCACATTGGGAAAATCGCTTTCCTTCATGGTGGGAACATCGGGCAGGAAGTCGAGCCGTTCGTCGGTCGTGACGGCCAGGATCTTCACCGCATCCGCACCGACCCCGAACGCGATGGCGCCGATATCGATGTGGCCGCCCGCCAGATCAGACAAGATCGCCGGCGCGCCTTGGTAGGCGACGAAATTGACCTCGATCCCTGCTTCGGCCGCGAACAGCAGCGCGATGAGATGGCCCATCGTGCCGGCGCCCGGATGTCCGACCGTCAGCTTTCCGGGGTTCTGCTTGGCGTAGGCGACGACGTCGCGGACCTTGCTGGCAGTCCATTTGGGACTCGCCACGATCACGTTCGGGGCATCTCCCACCAGCGCGATGGGCGTAAAATCGCCGACCGGATCGTAGGACAGCTTGTGGTCGATGAGAGGGCGAAGGACCACCGGACCGATCGTCGTCATGAGCAGCGTGTAGCCGTCCGGCGGCGCCTTGGCGACGGCGACCGACGCGACAACGCCGCCGCCGCCCGACCTGGTTTCGACGACGACAGGACGGTCCAGGGCTTTGGACAGGTCCTGCCCGATCATGCGGGCGCCGTAGTCCGTCGTGGTGTTCGGCGGAAAAGCCGCCACCAAAGTGATGGGGCGGGAGGGCCACGGCTGCGCGTCCGCCACGAACCAATAGGCCGGCGACGCGACCAAAAGGAGCACTCCGAAGGATCGTCCGAACAGCCGCATGGGCATTCACCTACAAGCTTCTTTCCCGGGCGCAAACTTCGCGCGCGCACCGGCAACTGGCAAGGGCGCCAGCAGCCGAGAGCTATCATGTCGCACAGCCGCCGAGGAAAGCACAGGCGGCGTAACAGCCCGGCGCCTGAAATGGTGAATCCTTGCCCAGGGCGGCCGGTTTGGAGCGAGGCGGAGCCGCTCAGCCCGAGGCCGCCTCTGGCGCGAAAACCTCCGGATTCTCCGCCGCCCGCATCTCGATCTCGGCCATCGATTTGTCGAGATGAAGTTTCATGGCCTGCTGCGCGGCGTCCGGGTCCCGCACCCGCAATGCATCCACGATGGCGGCATGCTCGCGATAGCTCTTGGCTTGCCGCTCGGGCGTGCGCAACAGGAACAGGCGCGTGCGATCGAGGCTGCCGCGCGCCGCCTCCACGACCGCGTTGACGCGCTCGTAACCGAGCGGAGACAGCAGAATCTCGTGGAAGGCGAGGTCGTGCTGGAAAAAGCGCGCGCCGTCGGCTTGTTCCACCGCGAGCTTCTGCTGGCGCAGGGATTCGTCGAGCCGTGCGATCAGGCGGGCATCGCCGCAAGGCGCGACCGCCCGCATCGCCTCGCCCTCGAGCGCCTGGCGGATGAACATGGCCTGCCTGCAGGACAGGATATCGATGCGGGTTACCCGCGTTCCGCGCTGCGGGAGCACTTCCACGAATCCTTCGTTGGCCAGCCGCCCGAGCGCCTCGGAGACCGGAAATCGCGAGACCCCGAGCCGCCGGCAGATCCCATCCTTGCGGATGAACTCGCCGGGCGTGAAGGCGAGCGCGATGATCGCCTCACGGATGATGTCATGGACGCGCTGCGTCGTGCCGCCGCGGCCCTGACGGGGCAGCGCCGGAAGGAAAGCATAGGGGAGCCTTTCCCGCGCTTTCGCCATTTTGGTCAAGCCGACGCGTGTCGTCCTGCCTCTCTAAACACCCGTCGGCGGGATTTCTTCCGTCGCGGACCCAAGGCGGCCGGGACAAAAAATCCGCGGCGCCGGGGCGTCCGCGGATTGGTCTTAAGGCCGCAGCGACGTGCGTTTCACTTCAAAGGCGGTCCGATCGTCACCGTCAGCTTGCCGACCCCTTCGATCTCGCATTCAAGCTTGTCGCCGGCGACCGTTGCGGCCACCCCGGACGGCGTACCGGTCATGATGATGTCGCCCGCCACGAGCTCCACCATCTCGGAAAGGTTGGCGATGATCTCCGGAACGTTCCAGATCATCTGGTCGAGATCGCCGTCCTGCCGGATCTTGCCGTTGCATTTGAGCATGATGCGGCCTTTTTTTGGATGGCCGATCTCGGAGGCAGGCTTGAGCGGACCGCATGGCGCCGATGCATCGAAGGCCTTGCCGATTTCCCACGGGCGCTGCTGGTTGCGCGAGGCGATCTGCAGATCGCGCCGGGTCAGGTCGATTCCGACGCCGTAGCCCCAGATCGTGTCGAGCGCCTTCTCGACCTTGATGTTGCGGCCGCCGCTCTTGAGCGCCACGATCAGCTCGACCTCGTGATGCATGTCCTTGGTCAGTGACGGATAGGGCACCGTCGCGCCGTCCGGCACCACCGCATCCGCCGGCTTGGCGAAATAGAACGGCGGCAGGCGTTCGTCCTGCCCCATCTCGCGGATGTGCTCGACATAATTGCGGCCGACGCACCAGATGCGCCGGACTGGAAACAGCTTATCGCTTCCGGCGACCGCCAGCGCGGCCTGCGGGGGCGGGGGAACCACGTAGCGGGTGGCGTCTGTGCTCATGACTGATGTTCATTCGATGGGAGGGACGGGAGGTCGATCGACCCCGGTAGAGCGACCGGCGCGCCCGAGGACGGCTGCGGAATAACCATGTGGAGCGCCGCCGTCAATGAGGTGACGCACCGCACGGCGGGATTTCGCGTGGACGTCCAGCATCTTCCGGATAATGCCGGCGGCCGGGCGCCGGAGCGTTGCGGAAGAATTGGCCGAATTCGTCGATCCATGCGGGGGCTAGCTGGCGGCGGCGGCCGGAACCGTCTCTTTGCCGTCATGCTGTTGCAGTTGCAGGCGGAAAAAGGACGCGTAACGGCCGCCGCGGCGGAGAAGTTCCTCGTGGCGTCCCGCCTCGACGATCTGGCCGCCTTCCACCACCAGGATGCGGTCGGCATGCATGATGGTGGAAAGCCGATGCGCGATCACGATGGTGGTGCGGCCCTTGCACAGCTCGGCCACCGCTTCCTGCACGTGCCTTTCGGATTCAGAGTCGAGCGCCGCGGTCGCTTCGTCGAGCAGGATGATCGGTGCGTTCTTGATCAGCGCGCATGCGATGGCGACGCGCTGACGCTGTCCGCCGGAGAGCTGGACCCCATGTTCGCCGACCGGCGAGTCGTAGCCCTTGGGGAAGCTCATGATGAAATCATGCGCGTGGGCGGCGCGGGCCGCCGACACGATCTCGGTCTCGGTCGCGTCCGGCCTGCCGAACGCGATGTTGTCACGGATTGAGCCGCTGAACAGCTTCACGTCCTGTCCCACATAGGCCATCTGCCGGCGCAGCGACCGTCGCGACACCGTCGCGATGTCCTGGCCGTCGATGACGATCTTTCCGCTCTGTGCGTCGTAGAACCGCAGAATCAGATTGAGCACCGTCGACTTGCCGCCGCCCGACTGTCCGACCAGCGCGGTCACTTTGCTCGGCTCGGCCACGAAGGATATGCCCTTGAGCACCGGCTCGTCGGGCCGATAGGCGAAGCGCACGTCGGCGAACTCGACGCGCGCCTGTGTCAGGGCCAGCGGCGGAAATCCGTCCTCGATCGGCTCGCTGGCCGGGCTGTCGATGATCTCGTACAGCACGCGCACGCCGACGAGGCCCGAGCTGAGATCGATGTTCAGCCGCGCCAACCGCTTGGCCGGCTCATAGGCCAGCAGGAAGGCGGCGATGAACGAGAAGAGCCCGCCGGGCTCGGCGCCTCCGATGATCACCCGATGGCCGCCATAGATGATGGCGATCCCGATCGCCACGCCGCCGAGGGTTTCCATCAGCGGGCTGGATCGATTGGCGACACGCGCCATCTTGACGGATTCGCGCTCGACGCCGCCGACGCTCGCTTCGAATTTGCGCTGCATCTGCTCTTCGAGCGTGAAAGCCTTCACGATCCGGATGCCTTGCACGGTCTCCTGCAGGGTCTCCAGGATCTGTGCGCCGCCGGTGAACTGGCTGCTGGCGATGGCGTGAATGCGGCGAACCAGCTTGCGCAGCACGATGATCGCAGGCGGCGCCACCAGCAGGCTCACGATCGACATGACCGGATCGCGCACCACCATGACGGTGGCGAGGCCGATCAGCGACAGCAAGTCCCGGCCGAGCGCGCTGACCAGCAGATTGATGACGTAGCTCGCCGAGCTGGCGCCGGTCGCGAGCCGGGCGACGAACTCGGCGGAGTGGCGATTGGCGAAAAATCCGAGGCCTTCGTTGAGCAGCTTGTCGAACATCCGCCGCTGATTTTCCGCCACGATGCGGGCGCCGATGCGCGCCAGCATGACGGCCTGCCCGTAGCTCGCGGCGCCCTTGAGGGCGAACAGCAGGACGATGATCACCGCAAGCGTCACGATGCCGGGAAAGTTGCGGTCGACATAGGCCTTGTTGATCACGTCGCCCAGGATATAGGCGCTGAACGCGGTGCACGCGGCGGTCACCGCCATGAGCACGAAGGCGATCGCATAAAGCCGCCAGTGAACGAGCGCATGCTCGAACAGCAGACGGCGCACCAAGGTGGCGGCGCGGTCGCGATCCGCGAACAAGGACTTGAAGGCTGATCCGTTCATCACCGGGTTCATTGCCCGGTGGAACATGGCTTTTCAAGCGAAATCGGCGCTTTCGACGGGCCGCGCCGCCACGGCAGGATCGACGTTGTGCGCGCTAAGCCGCCGCGATGGCCGCCGCGGCCTTGCGGCCGGGAAGCGTGGCGAGCCGGAGTTCCCACTCGAGCGCGTCGCGCGCGATGGTCGCCAGATCGTCGTATTGCGGCCGCCAGCCGAGCAGCGCGCGGATCTTGTCCGAGCGGGCGACGATCCGCGCCGGATCGCCGGGCCGGCGCGCCGCCAGCTCGATCTCGAAATCGACGCCGGAAACGCGCCTGACGGTATCGATCACCTGGAACACGGAGAAGCCCCGGCCGTAGCCGCAGTTGAGCGTGGTCGATGCGCCGCCGCCCCGCAGGTAGCGGAGTGCGTCGCCATGGGCGCGCACGAGGTCGGCGACATGAATGTAGTCGCGCACGCAGGTTCCGTCCGGGGTCGGGTAGTCGGTGCCGAAGACCTGCATCCGGGGCCGACGGCCGAGCGCGGTCTCGACCGCGACCTTGATCAGATGGGTGGCGCCTTTGGTCGATTGCCCGGTGCGCAGCGCGGGATCGGCGCCCGCCACGTTGAAATAGCGCAGGATCACATGCGCGAGCCCATGGGCGGCGCCGGCGTCGCGCAGCATGATCTCGGTCATCAGCTTCGACGATCCGTAAGGCGACATCGGCATGAGCTGATCGTTTTCGTCGACCGGCACTTTGGCCGGATTGCCGTAGACCGCGGCGGTCGATGAAAAGATGAATTGCTTCACGCCGCCCCGGACGGCGCATTCGATCAGGGCGCGCGAGTTGGCGGTGTTGTTGCGGTAATAGCCGAGCGGATCGGCGACCGATTCGGGGACGACGATCGAGGCGGCGAAATGAATGATCGCGTCGATGCCGTTCTGGGTGATGAGATTCTGTACGAGCGCCTGGTCGCCGGTCTCGCCGATGACGAGCGTCGCCTGCTTGGCGACCGCCCAGTCGAAGCCGGTCGACAGGTTGTCGAGGACGACGACGCGCTCGCCCGCGTCGACCAGCGCGTGAACCATATGGCTGCCGATATATCCGGCCCCGCCCGTCACCAGAATCGTCATGGTCGGCGCATCCCGGCTCGCGCATGTTCCGGCGAAAGCCTGTCCCGGACCTGATCCGGGACGGATGCCGGTTCGCCGGCAAGAACATGCGCCGTTAGTAATGCCGCGAGGCTAAGGGGCGGATGTGAAAGCCCGGTTATTTCGCAGTTGCTTGTGGCGACTATGCTTAACCGCGGGTATATCGGCGCCACGAGAGCGATATGGCTAACATCCTGTTCATCAAGACGTCGTCGCTCGGCGACGTCATCCATCACATGCCGGCGATCGCCGAGGCGCGGCGGCATCTGCCGGATGCGCGCTTTGCATGGGTGGTCGAGGAGGCATTCGCCCCGCTGGTGCGGCTGCATCCGGCGGTCGACGAGGTCATACCGGTCGCGGCGCGGCGCTGGCGCCGGGCGCCGCTCTCGGCCTCCACCTGGACGGATGTCCGGGATTTCGTCCGCCATATCCGTTCGCGCCGCCACGACGAGGTGGTCGATACCCAAGGGTTGCTGCGCACCGCCTTGATGGCCCGGCTCGCGCATGGGCGCTGCCACGGCTACGACCGCCACAGTATCCGCGAAGCCCTGGCGTCCCCTTTCTATGACGTGCGGCACCGGATCAGCT
>WNFT01006518.1_pt1 | contig 10284 bp, 16 predicted proteins | sample 5400191 | NCBI WGS metagenome assembly WNFT01 (sample SAMN13153359, study PRJNA577476) | soil metagenome | isolation source: 80 cm saprolite under Madrone tree | place: USA:California | collected 2016-06-14 | reverse complement strand
CGGCCAGCCAAGTCAGCTCGTCGTTGGAGTCGTTGAACCCGGGAATTACCAGTGTAACGATCTCCAACCAGAAGCCCATCTCATGCAAGCGCCGAATGGTATCCAGGATGGGCTGTAAGCGCCCGCCGAGCTGCCGATAGTGGAGGTCATCAAAACTCTTCAGGTCCACCTTGTAAAGATCAACCCACGGCCGTACGTATTCGAGGACCTGTGGGGTGCCGTTTCCGTTGGAAACGAAGCCGGTCACTAATCCAGCCGCGCGCGCTTCCTTGAAAACCGCCAGGGCCCATTCGCTAGTGATTAGCGGCTCGTTATACGTGCTGACGATGACCTTGCCTCTCTGGCGGATGGCATCGAGAACAAGGTCTCCGGGCGTGACGCGCATCGGGCCAACAACGGCAGCGGGGTCGCGTAGGGCTTGTGAGGTCACCCAATTCTGGCAGTAGGAGCAGTGCAAATCACAGCCGAGCATTCCGAAGCTGTAAGCAAGCGCCCCCGGATGAGCATGGAAGAAGGGTTTTTTCTCTATCGGGTCGCATTGGACGCCGCCGACATAGCCCCAGGGCACAAACAGGGTTCCGCCCCAGTTGTAGCGAACCTTGCAAACCCCGGGTTGGCCGTCTGGGATCTTGCAACAGTGCCCGCAGGCAAAACATCGCACCCAGTTGCGGTCGAGCTTTTCGTACAGTTCGCCCTCGCGAACGTTTTCATGAATGATTTCGTGGAGCGTACGCATTGGTGCCAAGCGCAGTGCCGAGGCAAACGTCAGCTACTTGCTTTTTGATACTTGTCGGGCTGAAATTTACCGCCGTCAACGTAATTTTTGTTGGTCTCGATGTACGCGTGCCATTTCTCCGGCAGATCTTCCTGCGCGAAGATGGCCGTCACCGGACAGACCGGAACACAGGCGCCGCAGTCAATGCACTCAGTGGGATCGATGTACAGTTGAGGCACTTCATCGAACGTCGGGCGGCCATCGTCATAGGTGCGGCCTTTCGCCGGATGGATACAATCCACCGGGCACACATCCACACAGGCGGTGTCCTTGGTTCCGATGCAGGGTTCAGCGATGATATAGGCCACTGGTCACCTGCATGCATGGACCGTATCAGCCTTCAAAAAGCGTGGGCCCTGCTGCGTGTAACGCCGACTGGTGAATAACCAGATTCACCCAGCAGACCCAGATAGCAACCCCAGCGACGCAGCCGGGTGCCAGCTTTATTCCTCCGACTGAAGAAAGGGGGCTCAAGCCCGTCGATACACAAACGATCAAGAAAAACACGTGAGATCCTTTGCGTCACCCTTTCTGAGCGAATTAGCAGACCCTGGGCTTCGCCAGACGAACAAAGTCGTCGTACCGGATGCGAATCGCGTCGCGGTGTGTCCCGGCGTTGAAGACAATCGCCTCATCGGCGGCCAGCGACTCATCTACGTACACAGGCAAGTTGTAAAGAGAGCCGAAAGGCGGCATGGCGCCCAGCTCGCAATCGGGGAAGAGACTGCTGAATTCCTGCTCGGTAGCTAGTCGCACAGACTTTCCCACCTCGGCACCCAGCTTATCGAGTCTCACGTGATTCGGCGCCGGTAGGATAGCCAGAATCATATCTTCGCCCGCCCACAGAACCACGGTCTTGGCAAGCTCTTTGCCAGAAATCTGCATCGTGGCGGCCGCACCCTGCGCGGTGTAGGCCGTGGTGTGCGTCATTACCGAATACGGGATTTGGTTTTCCTCGAGGAAACCCTTCAGACGTGTGGATATGCTCATGGGCGTACTCCTTTTGCCCTGTGCATTGCAAGATTATCGCGCGGCGCGCCACAAAAGGAAATATGTACCCTGCCTCTCCAGACTTGAGGTGAGAGCAGCTGAACTCAGCAAACCACTTATTGATCTCTACCCTGAGCGTAGGATCCTAAGCATTCCTTCGTGATTAGATACTCCTCGGCTCCGCGCCCGCCGCCGTCGGCGCAGGCGCCGTCCGCGAGGAGACGTTCTTGTCGGCTTCCTTTTCCGCGCTCTTCTCGATCTCGATCGAACCCTTGAAGTATGCTCCGTCTTCGATGATGATTTGCGCCGTCGTCAAATCTCCGTTCACCGAACCGTCCTTCTTAATCTCGATCTTCCCTTTCCCACGGACATTACGCTTCACGCTTCCGTACACGATCACCTCGCCGGCAATGATGTCGGCTGTCAACTTTGCTGTAGCTCCGATCGTCAGCTTCCGCTCATCGAGATGGACCAGTCCTTCAACTGTTCCGTCAATGTACAGGTCCTCGTTGCCGGAGATTTCGCCTTTCACATGCAGGCTCGACCCCAGCCGCGCCATCACGCGGTCCGTTGTCGCTCCCGCTGGACGCATCACATCTCTGTTCATCTTGGTTGTTCCCTCCCAAGACGCCGGAGCGGGCTTTGGCGGCTGATTCGTTTGCACATTTTTTGGCTCCGGGTCCGCAGCTTGCAGCGTTTCGGGTTTCTTGTTACCCCACATCGAACCTCCCCTGGGGACAGCACACGCCACGCAGATTTCCAGCCGGGTGGATCAAACTCGACCCCCCGTTCCAGCTTAGCGCAAACCGCGTCGGCGCGCCGCGTTTCTGCATTTTGTCATAGACGACAGGAACGAAACGTCTCGCTCCTGCGCTTACGTGCCAGGAGCTAAGGGCTCCCGAATCCGGTTTTCACTCATGCCGCCGAGATCAACACACAAGATCGGGCGACGTCGTCGATCAAAACAGGGGAGGCGGAGAAGAGAAAGGAGGGGAGATGCGTCTAACCCGAGTAGAACACGGGGCAGCCATGCACGGAAGTAACACACCGCTTCTCTTCGCGGCCGCGTTGCTTGGTTTCGCTGGAGGAATCGCCATGCACGCGCGGGGCACAGGCCAGGCACCAGCAGCCGATCAGCCAATGTTGCACGAGGATCGCATCCGCCTGCTCGCGAAAGGCAAGGAGCTTTTCCTCGCGCGGTGCGCCCGTTGCCACGATGAGCGCGGCGACAAGCCGCTAAAGACCGGCGCGCCCTTGAATGAGCGGGGACTCTCCACCGACGAGATTGCCCGGGCGGTGAACGGGCGCCTCCGAGACAAGACCGAGGAAGAACGACGCGCGGTGACGTTTTACATTTCAAGCTTGATGAAGACCAAAGATTCGGAACAGGAGGCACCACCAAAACCTTAGTCCCTCGACACCCTTGCATCCCCAGTCCGCACACCCCAACGCAGCCTCTTCTTCATCCGAGTGAATGCCGGACACGGACACGCAGGGCGTAAATCCATAAATTCAAAACGCAGACAGCGACAGCACCCGCAATGAGAAGGTTCGGGGGAATATTGGGGTACACCACCGCATCGAGGTAGTGCAGAAGGAAAGGGCCGCGATAAGCCGAAACGCCGCCACGCACCTCGAGCCAGGTTTCAAACGCCGTGAGCGGGCACCAGAAACCAAAGATTTCGATGATCACTCCGTACACCAGCGTGACAACGTGCAGGGCGGCGAGCCGCGGCCGGCCGCGCGTGAAGAATGCACCGAAGATAACCCAAGCGATGTAAGCCGCATGAAGCGACACAACACTCGTAGCAATCGCTCGATACAATCCCGGCGCCACGGTCACATTCCTTGGAAGCAAAGCCGAGAAGGCTAGCTATCTTTGGGCGTGTCCTTGGCCCAGCACTTCGTGCAAAGCGTCTTGATGGGATACGGGCACTCGTCCTGGTAATTTGCCTCGCCACATTCCCATTTCGCCCCGCAGCGCGGGCATTCATGCGTGTGAGTGCTGAGCTTGCCCATAATCCGCGCGCGTCTCAGCCTTGATGTCCAAGACTCCAGAGCTTTGGCTATCGTTCCGGTCGACACCATCAAGCGGCTGAACGCCCGCCCTCCTTGCACTCACGACAGAGACGCGTCCAAGGCACCGCTTCCAGGCGGGCCTTAGAGATAGGCTGCTTGCAGACCTGGCACACTCCGAATGTGCCCTGTCTGATCCGACCGAGTGCTTCTTCTATTGCTCGTAAGAGACGACCGTCTGTTTGGTGTAAGCGGATCTGGAGTTCCGCCTCCGCATCAGCATTTGCTTGGTCAATTAGATCACCCTCCAAGCCACCTGCAGCTGGCACCCTGGTTCCAGCGTCGTCTTGGACAGACGACAACTCACGCTGCTTCTCCAGCAACAATCCCTTGTACCGTTGCAGATCTTTCGCGCTTGCCACTGGCTCTCCAATCATGAGCGAGCGCGCCCCGGTCGGAAGTTTCCCGTCGAGTCCCGTGTGGAGGATCCGTCTTCCAGCTCTTCTTTCGTCTTCTAGCTCTTCTTTGAGGTCACTGCATAAAAGGCTGCCCACCGCTGCTCTACGTCTTTGCTTTTGCAGTGTGGGCAGACGATCCCTCCCTTCTCATACTCAGAAATAGTCAGGATTTTCGAGAATTCTTTCTTGCAGGCTAGACAGAGAAAATTGTACTGGGGCATAGCTCCCTCCCCATCGCGAACCCTTGTTATCGAAAATCCTAGACGCCTCTCCTGCTGGCGTCAATCAGGACCCCTGTTGAGCCCAGACTGCCGACGATCACAAAATGCGAGCCAGGTGAGCTAACTACGCAAAATGCAAGTGCCCGTTGCGTTCTAGGTTTGTTCTTCAACGTTCTGTCGCGGGCGCAAGAAATAGAGCACAGCTGCCAGTGCCAACCGAATGAGCGATCGCCCCCAGATTAGGTAACCGGGATACAGTCGGCGAATGTCCAGCGCGTACAGCGACAGCAGCGGTGTTATTGCCAGGATGCAAAGGCCCACAATGAGCCCATTTACGATAGCCATGTTGCGAACGGGGTCGCGAGATGCGAAAAATAACAGCACACTAACCATGAGAGCCAATCCGCCCAATTCCCTCATCACGAAGAGCAGCAAAGTGGAAATTTCAGTTTCGGGAGGGCGAAGAAATAGGCGCATGACGAGTGGCTTGCCACTCAAGATAAACAGCAGGCCTGCAGCTGCGGTGAAAAGCGAAAAGATACCGAGGATGATTCGCAATGCCCGATAGGGAGGATTCGACATGGGATTCCACCTCCTTTGGTTTCAGCTTGTAGTCGGAAACAAGTGAGACCGTTTTTGCGGGCTGCACTGCCTCTTATGGCTGGGATTATACCCCTCGGCACCGTTGCGCCTTTACTCTATGCGGCCTGTTTCCCCTTTGAAAGAAGCAACCAGACGCCACACGGATAGATCAATCAAAGTCTAAGGGCGCTTGCGAGATGGGACCGAAGAAGAACGACGGGTAGTCACGCTCTACATTTCCAGTTTGATGAAGACCAAAAGATCCGGAAGGCAAGGCAGCGTATAAGCTGTAGTCACCCCGGACGCATTCTCATGCTGGAGCGACGCCCTCTGCCGCTGCTATTACGACCCGCAGCCGTCGGACTCTCGCAACCTGACCCAGTCAGGCACTCGACCGAACCTTGCAGTCAAATTCAAGCCGGCGTACGATTCTTACATCTTTGCTCCTCGCAGGAACTTCCCAGCCCATCCCCGAGGTGTACTAGAAGGAGGTTCCCAACATGCCGATCACCAAGGAGTTCACAATCCGCTTAGAAGACCGGCCCGGAACGCTTGGCAAGCTCTGCCAAACTCTCGCCGAGCAAGACGTCAACATTCTCGCGTATCAACAGTTCCCTCACGAGAAGGGCAAAGGCTCCGTCCGTCTCGTAGTGGACAATCCGGAAAAGTCCAGGGCGACTCTGGATCGCCAGCGCGCCGACTACAGCGAGACGGAAGTCGCGAGGGTGATGCTAGCTAATCGTCCTGGGGAGCTCGCTCGCGTCGCGTCGCGGCTCGGCGAAGCGAATATCAACATCAACTATGGCTACTCCGGGGCTGAACCGGGGGGTAACGCCTCTTTCCTAATCCTCGGAGTCGCGGACGCCAGCAAAGCGCTAAAGCTCCTCGAACAGGCGGCCGCTGCAAGCACGACGACCTAATTTGACTCTCGCTGACGTCGATCGTACGAAGTTTCTCAGCATGGGCACCCTGGTAATTCAGTCGTGCGCCTACCTTGAGAGGGAATCGTGAACAGCTCCATCCTCCGGGGTGCCCGACCCTACAGCCTGAAGAACACTGGGCCCGCGGGCAGGTCCGGTCCCGTCGAGGTTTTGAGGATGGCGTGCTGTACTGGATATTGCGCTGCGGAGGTGCAGTTCAATCACAAGATGGCTGAGCGCGATCTGCGGCGCTACCGACGCCGTGGCGCGGACGCTACCACACGGCTCATGCTGGCGGAACTTCGGCGCTGGCCGCTAGAGGGACGGCGGCTCCTGGATGTCGGAGGCGGGATTGGAGTCATCAGCAAGGAGCTCGCCAGCACCGGCGTTGCCAGCACTACCATCGTGGAAGCGTCACCTGCCTATTTGGAGGTCGCGCGGCGTGAGGCCGGATCACAGTACGGATCACGTCCCACCCAATTTATCCTCGGCGACTTCGCCGTGATCGCAGACACTCTGCCCGACGCCGACGTGGTGACACTCGACCGCGTCGTCTGCTGCTACCCTGACGCTGAGACACTTCTGCGGGAAGCGGCGGCGCGGGCGCGCCAACTACTCGCGTTCACGTATCCCCGAGACCGTTGGTACGTGCGAATCGTGTTTGCTCTGCAGAACTTCTGGCTGCGGCTAACAGGCAAAAGCTTTCGGACCTTTATTCACCCGTCGGAACGGATGGGGGCGGTGCTGGAGGCCGCTGGGCTCGTGCGCTGCGCGCGACGCGAAACGCTCGTGTGGATACTCGACCTATATTGCCGAGGGCACGCCGTCTAACACCATCGGAAGCTGGCGGCGTCCGGCATCTGTCGTAGACTTCATTTCAGGATAGGGTTTTGGTTGTAAGCTATCGCGGAGTGGGAGCGCTCCCGTGGATGCAAAGACGCATTGGGAAAAGGTCTATGCGACCAAGGCACCAGAAGCGGTCAGCTGGTACCGTCCGCACCTCGAAACCTCGCTTGCTCTGATAGAGCGGGCGGCTGGTCGGTGTTCGGCATCCATCGTTGACGTTGGCGGAGGTGAATCCACCCTCGTTGATGACCTCCTTGCACGGGGCTATCAGAACATCACCATCCTCGATGTTTCTCAAACCGCTATCGAAGTGACCAAGAAGCGGTTGGGTGTGACCGCAGAACAGATCCATTGGCTCGTAGCAGATATCACGGAATCACAGCTTGACCTTGGAGCTTACGACGTGTGGCATGACCGAGCGGTGTTTCATTTTCTTACTGCGGTCGAGCACCGCACTGCTTATGTTCGAAACGTCGCCCGTGCCGTTAGGCCGGGCGGGCACGTGATTGTCAGCACGTTCGGACCTGAAGGTCCCACAAAATGTAGTGGACTTGACGTTATTCGCTATGACGCCGAATCGCTGCACGACCAGTTTGGCATGCGCTTTCGGTTAGTAGAAAGTTCCAGAGAACTACACCACACACCATTTGGCAGCGCGCAGCAGTTTATCTATTGCTATTGCAGGCTCGAATGAAAAGGTGCCTATGTTCAATTGCGCGCTACGTTTTTACTCCGGCCGAACGCGCAAGAATCAGAGGCACGACACGCCTCCCGTAAACGATTGAGGGCGAAGGAGAAGGACACTTACCAGCACGATTCGAATTTGCAACCTTTCGGGAGCAATCCGAATGCTCTACAGTCCTTCAACTTACTGAAGAACTAGGATGTCGGCTCCCCGGGTAGGATTCGAACCTACAGCCTCTCGGTTAACAGCCGAACAACCAGTTTAATCAGAACTTGCCGGAGTTGGTGCTAATCGAAGGAATTCAGCAAGTTGCGATGAAACGGGACGAATCACTTTCTCCTTCTTTGTTCACCTTTCGTTCGCATTTCGCCGCCATTCACCACCATTAGTATTACGCTTTTATGACGGCTCATCGTCAGGAACTGGACTCTTTCAAATCATCCGAGGCTTGCTTGTTCGCCTTCTTTGCCTCAGCTTTGGCATTGGCTTGCGGACTGAGCTGTTCGATGGCTTTACCAAGGCTCACTCCACCGCTACCGGTCACTTTCGCCTTCAACGCATCGAAGCCACCAGGGATATCAAGATTCTTCGCTACGTGCGCTACCGCGACGCATTGGCCTAAGTTTTTGAAGCCGCCGCAAGCCGCTTGCGCGTCCTGACCCGTCAGTGTCTGAATCTTTCCGGCGATTGCGGTGTTGTGGCTGAGCACGTCGCTTGGAGAAGCATGCGACATATCGGAGTGTGTCGCGGCCCCGCCTTCATGAGCTCCGCCCACGCCAGAGTTAGAGTTCGACCCCGGTCCATCCCCCGAAGGCCGTCCGCCAGGACTCGAAGGCGGTCCACCTGGGCTTGGGTGTGCGCGCTGAGCAAAAGCTGGCGCCGCCAAGGCGAGCACCATCGCTCCGGCCAGAATCAGAGTGAAATGTTTCATATTGCTCTCCTGTTTTTCGGGCGGGGACAGGACAGGCTTGGTTGCCTGCCTTCGCCGTAGGTTTTTGCAGTTGTAGATATGATGCCTCAATGTTCCGTCGGGATGTAAGTCCCTCTGTGCCCAGAACATACTCGGGATTGCGTGGGCGAACAGCGGAGGCTAAGATGAGCGACTTACTCGATGGGGCCGCGATGTCCCGAACGCGCAACGGTAGGGACGTATTCCGTTTTCGTTGCGAGCTACGTTGTTTTTGCTTTGGGGAAATTCCCGGGGATGAAGATCGATCGTCCCGGCGCAGCCATCATCGGCGCGAAATATTCGAGCCTTCGTCCGTGGCGCGCGCCAGAGGGGCTCATGACATCATGCGCCCCTCTGAACTTATTTCACGCCCTCTGCGGACTGACTATTTCCCACTGGTTCCCAAATTGCTTCCAACTCCGGTGACAAAATCGTATCCGGACTTACAGCTGAAGCTACCGGCCGTTCCGGAGACGGTGTCTCGAAAATCGTCGGTGCCTATATTTGAATAGATGACTGTCAGTTCCTGAGTGGTGTTGGTGTAGTTGTGTGCCGCCAAGTTCACGACTCCCGAAAGCGATGGAGAAGACACGCTCGTGCCTCCAAATACCAGCCAACCGCTAAGGCCTTGGCAAGACGTGCTGTCATACACCGACACTCCCGTATTGGGGTCGGCGTCGAACGAAAAATCCGGCGCCGAGCGGTGCGTCGGGTCTGCATTTGGTAATCCCGATTGCCAGACGGGGACTGGCTCGTACTTACCGGGTCCTCCTCCGCTGCCGCTCCATCCAGTCTCGCTGTTCAGTGAACCATTTGCATTCAGCTTTACACTCGTGCCGCCCGCCGAGACCACGTAGGGCGATACGCTGGGATAGCCGTTCACTCCACCCGTGTCTCCGCTCGAAGCGAAATAGACCACGTTATTGTTCTGGAAGTGAGAATCGTTCGAGGCCTCCGTTGAGAATTCACTTCCGCTCCAGCTCATCGAGACTTGGCCGTGGCCGCCGTTCGCGGTGACTTGTGCTGTCGCGGCTCCACTGCGGCGAACAAGTTCGCAAAGCTGCTCGACGCCGCTTCCACCAGTACGATTTTGGCGTTCGGCGCCATTGCATGCGCCCATTCGATGTCCAGGGCCGCTTCCTGTGCCCAGCCGCAATTTGCCCTGGGCTTCGAGCCGCTAGCGTAAACCTGCTTGAAGCATCCATTCGCCGTAGTGCATTGCGGCAATCCGAACGCGCTGGAGAACACGCTTAGGTCGTTCTCCGCTGTGGCGTAATGATATGCGTCGACGATCGCGATTGTTCCGCCTCCGCCCGTCGAGGGCAGGCTATAAACCGAGCGCAGCGTCGCGGGAGACAAGCCGCCAGGGGACGTCCCTCCGCGGTCTGGTTCGAATCGAATCAAGTGGTTGGTATGCGCTCGTACCCCCACATCCTCTGCCTGCTCAATCGAAGTCGCGGGAATCAAGATCGGTGCATGAGACTGTGCTACTTCACTTTGCGACAGACTCAGGTTTGGCGCTGCCAGAGTAAACACAATAGAAATTGCTACGGACAAGCCTGCTTTCCAAGTCATGCCTATTCCTCCTTCGAGAATCACACACTTTCGCGAGAACGGATATCGAGGGCGGGGAAAGGCCCTAGCTAGCAGAGTTGCGGCAGGGTTTCTCCTCGATGTGATGGGTTGCGGGGCATTGAACAATTAATTGCCCTAAGTGTCAAGCATTAGAAAAATGCGCCAGTAGGTCATCAGTTTCGGAACGAGATATTAGCTCATTTACCTGAATGATGCCCTTCCAGTTCCGCGACAAGGATTTGAGTCTTGCTATCCCTGCGGGCGATT
>WNFT01013764.1_pt1 | contig 10285 bp, 10 predicted proteins | sample 5400191 | NCBI WGS metagenome assembly WNFT01 (sample SAMN13153359, study PRJNA577476) | soil metagenome | isolation source: 80 cm saprolite under Madrone tree | place: USA:California | collected 2016-06-14 | reverse complement strand
CCTACCCGCTGCAGAAGAAGGGCCACACGCCGGAATTTTTGCGCGGCATAGCGCACCTCCGCCCGCGCTCCAATCTCTTCGGCGCCATCTTCCGAATGCGCAGCCGGCTGGCCTTGGCGGTACACCAATTCTTTCAGGAGCGCGACTTTGTTTACGTGCACACGCCGATTATCACTGCCAGCGACTGCGAAGGAGCGGGCGAGATGTTCCGCGTCACGGCCCTCAAGGGCAATATTGACGAAAAGCCGCAGGCCGATTTCTTTGGCCGGCCAACCTACCTGACCGTCAGTGGCCAATTGGAAGGCGAAACGTTCGCCTGCGCGTTGTCCAACATCTACACCTTCGGCCCCACGTTCCGCGCGGAAAACTCCAACACGGCCCGGCACGCCGCCGAATTCTGGATGATCGAGCCGGAGATCGCGTTTTGCGATCTGGCCGGCAACATGGACCTGGGTGAAGAGTTCATCAAAGCCATGGCGCGTTATGCGCTGGAGCACTGCGCCGAGGAACTCGGGCTAATGGCTAAATTTGTGGATAAAGGGGTCCACGAGCGCCTCAAATTTGTGGTGGACCGGCCATTTGTGCGCGTGCCATACAGCGAGGCCGTCGAAATCTTGCAGAAATCCGGCAAACAATTCGAATTCCCTGTGAAGTACGGGTTGAACCTGCAATCGGAGCACGAGCGGTTTCTCACCGAAGACCATTTCAAGTCGCCGGTGACCGTCTTCAATTACCCAAGGGAAATCAAGCCCTTCTACATGCGCCTGAACACCGACGACCGGACTGTGACAGCCATGGACGTGCTGGTGCCCGGCATCGGCGAAGTCGTCGGCGGCGCCCAACGCGAAGAACGCTACGATCAACTCATCGAGAACCTCAAATTCCACAAGCTTAAGCCTGAGGATTACTGGTGGTATCTGGATCTGCGGCGCTACGGTACGGTGCCGCACGCGGGCTTCGGTCTTGGTTTCGAGCGCTTGTTGATGTTTATCACCGGCGTGTCAAACATCCGCGATGTGATCCCCTTTGCGCGGACGCCGGGGAATGCGGAATTCTGAGCGGAGACAGGCCCCCTTAATGTCATTCGACAATTTTGGGCACGATGAACAAGCCGTTGGCGTGCGCCGGCGCGTTGCGCATCGCCTCCTCGTTAGACATTGAGGGGCGGTCGTGGTCGGATCGCGTTACGTTGAGCAGCGGAAAGGCATGCGCCGTTGGCTCCACTCCACTGACATCTACGGCCTTGAGCTTTTCGATGTATTCCAGCACCTGGCCTAACTGCGCGCCCATTACTTGTTCCTCTTCAGGCGTCAGCGAAAGCCGCGCCAAATGGGCGACATACTTAACATTGATTTCTACAGCAGCCATGCGCGGTGACAAAATTACCTGATTACCGCAACCCCTCCCTCTCCGCCATCGGATGGAGGAGAGGGACAGGGGAGAGGAGAGGAGGCTCGAACCCTCGTCATTGAAGTACGGTACTTCAATCCTCGTCAAATTTCCGTTTGATCAGCATTTCAAGCTCCGCCAGCGCCTGGGAAGCGTCGTGACCATGAACGTGAATGGTCAGTTTGCTGCCCGGCCCTGCCGCCAGCATCATCAGGCCCATGATGCTTTTGCCGTTGACCTTTTCACCATCTTTTTCAACGAATATCTCGCAACTGTACCGATTGGCGATTTTGACGAACATAGCTGCCGGCCGGGCGTGAATGCCCAGCTTGTTGGCAACCAAAAAATCTTTGGTCATTATGGAACCGGCGGCCAGCTTCTTCGCGCTCATGCGGACTTCGGCATATAGGTAGCCGAACCCGCGCTCTTTCGCCACTGAATTCTACAGTTTTGCGGCCGCGGCCATTCGGGAAATGAGCCGGTCATTGAGTTCCTTGGCCGGATTATAGCCCGATGACTTGAGTTTGGTCTGAAAGGCGGCCACCTCGATCAGCCGGGCCAAATCCCGCCCGGGCCGCACTGGGATAGTGATGTGCGGGATGTCAATGCCGAGAATTTTGACGTATTCCTGCTCCAGGCCCAATCGGTCCACGTCCGGCACCTCATTCCAGGATTTCAAGGTGATGACCAGGTCAACCCGTTTCTCCTGCCGGATGCACTTGACGCCGAACATTGCGGCGACGTTGATGATACCAATGCCGCGTATCTCCATGTGGTTGCGGGTCAGCTCCGCGCTGGTGCCCATGACTTCCCGGCCATCTACCAGGGTCACCTTGGTGATGTCATCGGCCACCAGGCTGTAACCGCGTTCGATCAGCGCCAACACCGTTTCGCTCTTGCCGATGCCGCTTTCGCCTCGGAGGATCACGCCCACGCCCAGGATGTCCACCATGCTGCCCATCTCTGTGCCCCGCGGAGCGAACATCATCTCCAGCGCCAGCGTCGCCAGGTTGATAAATTTCATCGTCACCAGCGGGCAGCGGAAGATCGGTACCTCCGCCTGCTCTGCAGCTCTTAGAAACAATCTGTCCGGGTGCAAATTCCGGGAGAAGACGACGCAGGGCAGTTTGTAAGAGAAGAAAGTCCCATGACGTCTGATCCGCTCTTCGCGTGAGAGAGACTTCAAGAAGTACGCTTCGGCGTTGCCCACAACCTGAACGCGTTTGAAGGCGAAGTAGCGAGTGAACCCGGACAAGACCAGGCCCGGGCGATTGACGGTCGGCTCGCGAATGAGGCGCTTGAGTCCGCCGGCCCCAGCCAGGAGATTGAGCTCCAGGCTGCCGGCGTGACCGGTGTAAAACCGTTCTACGGTCACGGAGTCGTGTTGCATCGGAAGAGTGGGGGAGTGGAGGGGTGGAGTGATGGCGCGATGGGGTGACCGAGTGATGACGCAACGGAAGGGTTGAGTGCTGGGGGGCTGGGAAAACCCAAGGCACTTACGAGCAATCGAGGACTCCAATACGCTGACGCGCAGCTCTTCAATGCTCCAGTAAGCCGCCCCTCAAAGACACCGGCTCTTCCATGCTCCAACGCTCCGTTGCTCATAAATTAAACTCCGGTCCAAGATAAATCTCGCGCGCCCTGGGGTCGTTTACCAAATCTTGAGCCGTCCCCTCATAAACTACTTCACCCTTATGGATCAAGTAGGCCCGATCCACCAGCTTCAGGGTTTCGCGCACGTTATGGTCGGTCACCAAAATCCCCAATCCGCGCTCTTTTAAGCGGCGGACAATCTTCTGGACTTCGTAAACTGCAATTGGATCGATTCCGCTAAAGGGCTCATCGAGCAAGAGCAGCTTGGGGCTGGTCACCAGGGCGCGGGTGATTTCCAGGCGGCGCTTTTCGCCACCGCTCAAGGTATAGGCCTTGCTCTTGGCCAGCCGCGTCATGTCCAACTCATCCAACGAATACTTCAGCCGCATCGCCCGTTCGCGGCGATTGAGCCGGCAGGTCTCCAGGATAGCCAAAATATTCTGTTCAACCGTTAACTTGCGGAAAACCGAGGGCTCTTGTGTCAGATAGCCAATGCCCAGGCGCGCCCGTTGGTGCATTGGCAGCCGCGTGATGTCGCGCTGGCCTAATTTGACTGTGCCTTCGTCGGGCCTCAGCAGGCCAACCACAATGTTGAACGTGGTGGTCTTGCCCGCGCCGTTCGGGCCCAGCAGGCCGACGATTTCTCCCGTGCCAACCGTAATGGAAACACCGCTCACGACCCGCAAATGGCGATATTCTTTAACCAAGTTATCTGTGGCCAGCAATTTGCTGTTCGTCATGCCTTTGGCCGGCTGGGCTAACTGGGTCGTTGTGAACACGGCTACTTTCAATTCTACCAATTGAGAGCGGGGAACACCTGCGAGTTCATGCTACTTCAGTCGCAACGGGAAGGTATTGGTGCCGCCGGCTTCAGCCACGCTGGTAATCTTATATTCTCCCGGCGCGACCAGAAAGTGGTTCACGCGATCCAGGATGATGACCCGGTTTTGGACTTTGCCATTGGTCGTTTCGAGTATCGGGTCTCCGGTTAACTCCACAATATCGTTCGTCCAAGTGGCTGTGCGGGTGTAGGTGTAATGGGCTTGCTCGCATCTGCCGCGAATTTGTTGGCCCTTGTCATCGGTCAGATCGAATACCACCGCGCGCTCGGCCAGGATGCTCGACGCACCTCGATCCTCGGGCGGCAATTGGGCATTTAGCTGCTCGCAGGTCCACTCCATCCGAGGGTGCTGCAGGCGCACCTTCTCTCGAAACTGGGCCGTTCCCGATTTAAGGCTATATTCCTCCGAAAAAATCTCCGCGAATCGGTTGGTCCGTGTCGTTGTGCCGGCCGGGGAGGAAAGGCCCGAAGGCGTAACCACCGGCTGGCCCAGTTGCTCGGCGGGCAAACGCATGGAGGCGTTTCCGCGCACAATCATTTCTTCCTGTTGCACGTTGACCAGCAACCGATCGCCTCTTCCCTCCCGCTGGCCGGCCTTCCAGGCCGGGCCCTCAGTCACTTCCAGCAGCCCATTGTCCGCGTTATAGACAGCCTTTCCACCGGTTAACCGCTGGTCAGCCTGTTCGATCACCACGTGATTCTCCGCAATCATGCTTTGCAGCTCGTTGGTGTCGGAAAATGTGATCCTCATCCTTTCGCAGTTGATTTCCCCGTGCAATTGCTCGTCGGCGCGTTCCTGGGCCTGCACTTCCTTCTCAAATAAGGCCGAGTTGGTCCGCAGTTCGTAGCTATCAGACTGAATCTCGACGAATTGATTGGTCGCCGTAAACGAATTCGTGGCGGAGGCCTGGCCTGCGAAGAAACCAGCGGTGCTCAGGGCCTGGCCTGGCATTTTCAAATAGGCCTGCCCGTTGGCGCGCAGAATTTTATTGGTCGGATCGATGATCAACTCTTCGCCGCGGCCTTCTCTGTGCTCCGCGCGCCAGGTCGGATGACCGGTGAGTTGAGCAACGCCGGTGCCTGCCGCGTAGCTGGCCCTGCCGCCCGTGGCGTGAATTCCCGCAAAATCAAGCTGCACATCCTGCTCGGCGGTGATGGTCTGCAGCACCGGCGGCTTTTGGGTCTCCGTCACCGGCACCAACACGTTCAGAACTGCCGAGGTGAGCGACAGGTTCGTGCCTGCCACGCGGACATTCCCCCGGTAAACACCCAGACCGGTGTTGGTCGAATAGAGGAACTGGTCGGAAAATATCTCAATGTCGTTCGCAGCCGGGGCTGAGGTGTTCGTGCTGGGAACTGAGGATTGAGCTCCGAGCAAAGCCGCCTGGACCGTCGTGTGGACGCTATTAGAAATGATGAGACTGGCATCGGTCTGCTGCCACAAAAATCCCAGGCCTTCGATGGAAAACTTCCCATCAGCGGTCTGCAGCCGCAGGGGTCCAGGGGAACTGACGGTCTGTCGGCCTGAATCATAGAAACATTGAGGGGTTTCGACTACCATCTGGCCCTCGCCGGTCTCTCGGAAGGTTTGCAGCTTGGCGTCCGTCAGCAAAGCCCGGCCACCTGGCTGGGGCTGGGCGGTCGCACCCTCCAGCAGCCACCGCATCTGGCTTTGATGCGGCGGGTCGTGTGGGTCGCCGACCTTGAATCCTTTGAGTTCACCCACCCTTTGGGCGCTCAATAGTCCAGGGCACAGCGCCAGAACTGCGGCGATCATCCCCGCGAGATGGCCAGGGCGGCCATGAACCAATACCATCATTTCTAAGCGCATTGGGACATGCCTATCGCACGGCGGACCAAACTTTCAATAGTCTCTTTACTAAAGCATCCATCTCGGACAGCGGGACCATGTTCGGCCCGTCGCTCAAAGCCCGGTTCGGGTGCGGGTGGGTTTCGATAAAAATGCCGTTCGCGCCGGCAGCCAGCGCGCACTTGGCCAGCACCGGCGCGAATTCGCGCTGGCCGCCGGACTTGTCGCCGCCGCCTCCCGGAAGCTGGACCGAATGGGTGGCATCGAAAATCACCGGAAAGCCAAGCCGGCGCAGAATCGGAATAGAGCGCATGTCGGCCACCAAATTATTGTAACCGAAGGTTGTCCCGCGCTCAGTCACGAGCAACTTCTTGCCCCCGGCGTTCTTGGCCTTGTTCACCACCTGGCCCATTTCCGCCGGCGACAGGAACTGGCCCTTCTTCAAATTCACGACCTTGCCCGTCCGGACCGCCAGGGCAATCAAATCCGTCTGGCGGCACAGAAAAGCAGGGATTTGCAGAATGTCGGCCACTTCGGCTGCCACGACTGCCTGGCCTTCGGTGTGCACATCCGTCAAAACCGGGACGCCAATCTTCTCCCGAACCGTTCGCAGTATCGCCAGACCCTCATAGAGGCCCGGCCCACGAAAGGACCTCGCCGAGGTGCGATTGGCTTTGTCGTAGCTGGCCTTGAAGACGTAAAAAACTCCCAGCCGGTCGCAAGTCTTGTTCAAGGCCGACGCCACCTGCAGGCAGAGTTTGTCGTTCTCGATCACGCACGGCCCGGCAATCAGGACAAGCCGCCCGGGCGCATTCAAAGATTTCCAGAGGGCGGAAGCGCTGGCCATGCCCGGGTTTAACAGCCGGGAAGACGAAAGTAAACTTGGCATTTCTTGCCGGCTCAGGTAAATTATCACTGAGTAACCGTCATGGAGAAATTATGGAAACCAACAGAGAATTCACCGTTTTGCTTGTCGAGGACGACTTAAACGACGTGTTCATCGTGAAACGCGCTTTTAAAAAGGCCCAGCTTCAAAACCCTCTTCAAGTGGTCACCGATGGACAAGAAGCCATCCTCTATTTGCGCGGCGAAGGCAAATACGCAGACCGCCAGGCGTTCCCGTTGCCCAAGCTGATCGTCATGGACATCAACATGCCCCTCAGAACGGGCTTCGAGGTGTTGGAATGGGTCAAGCACGATGGCCCCCTCCACCGCATACCCATTGTCATCGTTTCCTCGTCGGACAACCCGGCCGACATCAACCGCGCCTACGAACTGGGGGCAAACGCGTACATGGTCAAACCAATGGACTATCGGGCGGTGGAACAACTGTTTGCCTCGATCACGCACTACTGGGGTTTGGAATGTGCCAAGCCGGAATTGGAAACGGCGTAGCTGATTCATAATTTGAGATTTTCAATCTTAAATCTTCAATTTTCAATCCTCCGAAATTGCCTCTTGCCAAGGCGCGCTGGACGGCTCTTGACGGCTGAATGCCTGGCGGTGTTGGCGATGGTTGCCGCCTTCGGCGTTGAGGCCAATCCACTCAAAGACCCCAAACGCGCCACGTGGAAAAAGCAGCCGCCAAAGGAGCGCCGGCGCCCTCAGACCATGAAATTAAGGTCATGCTTAAGAACCCACCCATGCGCGAGTTGGCAGAGTTTGAAAACCTGAGAGTGCAGCTCAAAGCTCTCAATGACCAACAGGCCAGGCTCTCGGCGCAGGCAGCCAAGGCGGCCAGCCAGGCGCGAGAACTGTCGGGCCAGGAATATACCGGCCAACGCAGCCGGCTGGCCAGGCACGCGCTAGGGCAGGAAAGCCGAGCATCAAAACAGCAGGCAACGGACGCCAAAGAACAACTCAAGCCGATTGACCAGGCAATTCAGGAGATTAACACGAAATTGGCGGCTTTTCCGGACCACGATAAGTACATTGCCGACTGCATCGCCCTTGACACCGGCCAAAAAGTCAATGGGCTGCCGGTTTACGAACATGGCGTGTCGCTAAAGTAGCCGCCTGGCGCTGTGCCTGCGGACCGCATCGGAGGGGGCTTGGTGATTTCAAATCCGAGTTGGTCACGCCGACGCGCCATTCGTCACGTTTCACGCTTCACGTATTAGACCACCGTCCCATGCGCAATGACGCCGTTCTTGGGGATGACCACGATGCCGTCGCGGATGTAGTAATTTGCGTGGTCCACATTTTGCGCCTTGCCGGCGGGTGAAATCACAACATGATCCCCAATCCGCGCGTTCTTGTCCACGATCGTGTTTTCAATGCGGCAGTTGGCACCGATCCCAATGCGCGGGGCGCCCTTTTTCTCATGCTCCACAATGGATTCGTAGGATTCGTAGTAGTCACAGCCTAGCAAAATCGCACGGTTCAAGACTGTGCCGGGGCCAACCAGGCTGCGCAGGCCGACAATGCTGTGAGTAATGGCGGCGCGATTGAGGATGCACCCGTCAGAGATGACCGCATGATCGATTTGCGCGCCGTTGATTTTTGATGCGGGCAAAAAACGCGGGCGGCTGAAGATCGGCGACGCCATGTCGAAAAAGTTGAACCGCGGCAATTCGTTGGTCACGTCGAGGTTGGCTTCGAAGAAGGCGCGGATGGTTCCAATGTCCTCCCAGTACCCTTGGAACACGTAGGAAAACACACGCAAACTTTGGATCGCTTGCGGGATAATGTCTCGGCCGAAATCAGTCAGCGTGTTGTCCAGCAGCCCGCGAATCGCTTCCCGGTTAAAAACGTAAATGCCCATCGAGGCCAGGAACAGCTCACCGTTTCCCTTGATGCCCAACTTGGGATACCAGGCCGGATCCAGGCGCAGGGAATCCTGCACTGCATGGTCGTTGGGTTTCTCCACGAACCGCGTGATGCGGCGCTCGGCATCGATTTGCATGATGCCCAGGGCCGATGCTTCCCTCCGGCCAACGGGGATGGTGGCAATGGTGATGTCGGCGGCGGCTTCCGCGTGCAGGGCGATGATATTGCGGAAATCCATCCGATACAACTGGTCGCCACTCAGAATCAGCAGATAATCCCAGTCGTGATTGAGGAAGTGAGTCATATTTTTGCGGACGGCATCGGCGGTGCCTTGATACCACGACGTGTCGGCGAAGGTTTGTTCGGCGGCGAGGATTTCGACGAACCCGCCGGAGAAGTGGTCGAACTTGTATGATTGGGAGATGTGCCGGTGGAGGGAGGCGGAGTTGAACTGCGTCAGCAAATAAATTCGCCGCAAGTCGGAATTAATGCAGTTGGAAATTGGAATATCAACGAGGCGATATTTGCCTGCCAAGGGGACCGCCGGCTTGGCGCGCTCCTTGGTCAATGGAAACAGCCGCGTGCCTTGTCCGCCGCCCATAATCACTGAAAGCACGTTGCTGGTGTTGACGGACTGGCGGCCAGTGTTCGACATAACAAATCCTTAGCTTCTTTTCTGAGCGCTCGACCTACTTATAGCCACTTGCACCGTAAAAGCGCAAGCAACATTGAGGTCGGGTTTTCAGCCGCGCTTCAAGAGAGAGAGACTGACGGACTGCTCAATTTAAAGCTTTCAATTTGCACGACGATAGCGCATTCTGCTGTTAGAGTCGTTTCTGTTGGTGCCTACTAGGACAAGGTGTTATGCAAACCTCGCTGCAAGAGACTACCGCTGCCGGCGGAGGGCAGTTTGCCACCACGCATTGGAGCGTCGTGCTGCTGGCGGGCCAGACGCCCTCGCCTCTGGCCCAGGAAGCGCTGGAAAAGCTCTGCCGCAGTTATTGGTATCCGCTCTACGTCTTTATTCGACGCCGGGGCTACGCGGCCCCTGAGGCTCAGGATTTGACGCAAGCGTTCTTCGCCCGCCTGCTCGAGAAAAAGTATCTCAACGCGGTGGACCGCACCAAGGGCAAGTTCCGCTCCTTCCTTCTGGCTGCGCTGGAACATTTTCTAGCCAACGAGTGGCGTCGCGCCCAGGCCCAGAAACGCGGTGGGAAAATGACATTTATCTCTCTGGACGACCAATCGGCCGAGCGGCTCTATTTGGAAGTACCGGCTGCCGGGCTTTCCGCTCAAAAACTCTTCGAGCAGCAATGGGCGACCACCGTGCTGGAACAGGTTCTGGCACGGTTGCGGGAGGAATTTGTCGCTGATGGCAAAGGGGCGTTCTTCGAGAAACTGAAGGTTTTTCTGACTGGCGAAAAGCGGGCTGTTTCTTATGCGAAGTTGGCGGCCGAGTTGGCAATGACCGAAGGGGCCCTGAAAATGGCCGTCAGTCGAATGCGGCTCCGTTACGGTGAATTGCTGCGCGCCGAGATTGGCAGCACCGTCTCCAGCCCGAAGGAGGTTGACGAAGAACTGCATGCGCTATATGCCGCGTTGAGCGGCTGACGAATCGTCACATAAAGTTACTTGGTTATATCATGTGCATGGACCGATGTAGCCATGTAAGTCTTATGACGATGTAACAATTTATCGTTACCTTCCGCTTAATTCAGGTCTGAACACTGTTGAAGCCCAAGATTGGCTGGCTATAATGGCAGAGGAGCTAATATGTGAACAATGTGGGACGGAACTGCCCGCCAACGCGCCGCATGGGATGTGCCCCAAATGCCTCGTTGGCATGGGGCTGAGTCTTTCACCAGGATCAGCCGAATCGCCCG
>WNFT01006515.1_pt1 | contig 10285 bp, 6 predicted proteins | sample 5400191 | NCBI WGS metagenome assembly WNFT01 (sample SAMN13153359, study PRJNA577476) | soil metagenome | isolation source: 80 cm saprolite under Madrone tree | place: USA:California | collected 2016-06-14 | reverse complement strand
GGATTGTCGAAGACGAACCCGGACTGCATGAGCGATTCCTGGTAGTCGAGGATCATCCCGTTCAGGTAGAGTAGGCTCTTCGGGTCGACAAAGATCTTCACGCCGTCGTAGTCGAAGACTTGGTCGGTGGCGCGCTGCCTGGTGTCGAACTTGAACTGATAGCTCAACCCCGAGCAGCCTCCCCCCAGAACACCCAGGCGCAGACCTCCGTCGACCCCTTCTTTGGCGAAGGTTTTCTTGATCTTGTCAATGGCCTTCGGAGTTACTTGAATCATATGCTTACCCCTGGCAACTTCAAGCGACAGTTTGCGCTGCAGGCTGGCGTGCGGCCAGCTTCTTCTTGTAATCGCCGATGGCGGCTTTGATGGCGTCCTCGGCCAGCACGGAGCAGTGAATCTTCACTGGCGGCAGGCTGAGCTCGTTGACGATTTCGGTGTTCTTGATCGCTAGGGCTTCGTCCACGGTCTTGCCCTTGACCCACTCGGTGGCCAGCGACGAGCTGGCGATGGCGCTGCCGCAGCCGAAAGTCTTGAACTTGGCGTCTTCGATGATGCCTGTGGATTGGTTCACTTTGAGCTGCAGCTTCATGACGTCGCCGCACTCCGGCGCGCCAACCATGCCGGTGCCGACATTCGGATCGCTTTTGTCGAGAGAGCCCACGTTCCGCGGATTGTTGTAGTGATCGAGAACTTTTTCTGAATATGCCATTTCAATCTCCTCTTATTAGCTGTCAGCTATCAGCTGTCAGCTATCAGCTAAAACCTCTTTCGCGCTCCCAGCAATGGCTTTCAGCTAAACAAGCTGAGAGCTGACGGCTGAGAGCTTCTTCAGTGCGTGGGCTCTGCGGCCCAGGCTACCTGACTCAAATCGATTCCTTCCTTGGCCATCTCGTACAGCGGAGACAGCTCCCGCAATTTCCTTACGGTTTCGACGACGCGCGCAGCCACGTAGTCGACCTCTTCTTCGGTGTTGAAGCGGCCCAGGCCGAAGCGGATCGAAGTGTGCGCCAGGTCATCGCCGACGCCGAGAGCCTTCAGCACGTAGCTGGGCTCGAGCGTGGCCGAGGTGCAGGCCGATCCGCTCGACACCGCGATATCGTTGATGCCCATGAGCAGGCTCTCACCCTCGACGTAAGCGAAGCTCATGTTGAGGTTGTTGGGAAGCCGGCTGTCCATTGTGCCGTTGATGAACACTTCATCCAACTCCCTTTGCAGCGTGTCTTTCAACTTGTCGCGAAGGTGACCGAGGCGCTTCGATTCCTCAGCCATCTCACGCTGGCAGATCGCCGCCGCTTCGCCGAATCCCACGATGCCGGCCGTATTCAACGTGCCGGAGCGCATACCGCGCTCGTGGCCGCCGCCATCCATCTGGGCGGTAAGCTGCACGCGCGGATTGCGCCGCCGCACGTACAACGCGCCGACGCCCTTGGGCCCGTAAATTTTGTGCGCCGTGATGGACATCATGTCGATATTGTCCTTGATCACGTTGACCGGCACTTTGCCGAACGCCTGCACGCCGTCGGTGTGGAACAGGACGCCGCGCTCGTGGCAGATCTTGCCGATCTCAGATATAGGCTGGATCACGCCGATCTCGTTGTTGGCATACATCACGGTGACCAGGATGGTCTTGTCTGTAATGGAGTCGCGAAGCTGATCGAGATCGACCAGACCGTCCGCTTTCAACGGCAGATAGGTGACGCGAAAACCATGTTTCTCGAGCTTCTTGCAAGTGTCCAGAATCGCCTTGTGCTCGGTGGCCGGCGCGATGATGTGATTGCCCTTTTCGGCGTACATCTCGGCCACGCCCTTGATCGCCAGGTTGTCCGACTCGGTGGCGCCGCTGGTGAAGACGATCTCTTTGGGATTGGCGCCGATGACGTCGGCGATCTGCTTGCGCGCACGATCGACGGCTTTCTCCGACTCCCATCCGAATGCGTGGTTGCGGCTGGCCGCATTGCCGAATTTTTGCGTGAAGTAAGGCAGCATCGCCTCGAGGACCCGAGGATCCATGGGCGTGGTGGCGTGGTTATCGAAATAAATAGGTGTTTTCATGAAATCCTTAAGAGCGTCTCCACGGGCTCGTTTTTGGACATGTCCGATATGGTGATGGTATTCAGCAGGTTCAGAATCCCCTCGTGGACCTTGCGCAGCGGTTCGCGGACGGTGCATTTTTCCGATTGGTCGCATTCGCCATGCGCCGTGAAGCAGGCGGTCAAAATAATAGGACCGTCGATGGCGCGGTTCACTTCGAGCGCGGTAATCTTGTTGGCTTCGCGGGCCAGCCGATAGCCGCCGTTGGTTCCGGGCAGCGATTGCAGCAGCCCGATCTTGGTGAGCTTCTGCAGAATTTTGGCCAGCAAAGGCAGCGGAATCCCGTAGCACTCGGCAATGGCCTTAGCGCTGGACGAGACGCCTCCGGAGTTGACCGCAAGGTGCTTCAAGGCGATCAGCCCGTAGTCCGCTTTCTTGGTCAGCTTCAGCATGGAGGTATCTACGACTATTCTAGTCCTAGATTAGCCCCTTGGCAAGGGGGCAATGGGCTCAGTGAGTTAAATTACGACCGAACACATCGTAGATCTATTGTAGACCTGCCCCGTCGGACTTTTCAATCCGGACAGTCGGTTTCAGGACGACAATCGGGTCAAGCACGGCAGAACGAGAAAACCAGGAAAACCGTAGGAGGATATCGAAAGGCTCGAAAACTCCGACGCGACGCTGGTCTTCCGAAATAAGCACGGAGAAAGGACCGCTGTTTACGAGGGAACTGTAGTTGGCAAACCATGGCGGTTATTCTTTGGCTCGTTTTTCGTCGAGCGTCCAGGTCTGCCCAATGCCCCTGAACGGTCCGAGGCTCACTCATTTTCCACATCGATGCTCAAACGCCTGACTTCCGGAGTTCGGAGGCTAATCTAATTGGGCGCCGCTGGCTGGCTCTCGTTTGACCGTAATGCCGGTCCGCTGCGTTGGTTGTCCGGCGTTGACTCGACCTGCTGTTTCCGGAGTTGGGCGGCTCGCTCCGCATGCTTCCTGGCCGTCCCGGAATCACCGATCTTTGCATAGATCCGGCTGAGCAGAAGATGGGCGCCGGCGTGGGCAGGATTGAGATTGATCGCACGTTCCAATTCCGCCCGCGCTTCGGTGATCTGTCCGAGCCTCAAGAGCGTCTTGCCCAACTCGAAATGGCTTTCGGATACGCGTGGATTGATTTCGTTGGCGCGTGCCAACGCACGAACTGCCTCGGGGTCCCGATCCAGACGGACCATGACGAGCCCATAATAATACTCGAGCAGAAAGTCCGCCGGCAGTCTCTCTCTCGCTTCCCGAAGGACTGTTTCCGCCTCCGAGTTACGGCCGTTCTTCACGAGCGCCTTCGCCAGCGCCACATAGCCCAGCGGGATCTCCGGATGCATCGCAATGGCGTTACGAAACGACGTTTCCGACTGATCGGGATTGCCCTTCATCAACTCGGTCGCGCCCAGACGGAGATATAAAGCGTAGCTGTACTGCGTCTTTCGGAGACCTTCCTGGACTACCTTGATCGATTCGTCATAACGGTCCAGATCCAACAGCAGGCGAGTGTAATCCAGATAACGATCCGGGTTGGAAGGATCGAGCCGCACCGCCCGCTCGTAGTTTTCCAAAGCCTTTGGCAGGTCCCCCGAATGCTCATACGCTTCGGCGAGCAAACCCGCCATTTGCGCATCCGTTGGCCGCTTCCGTGCGATTGGCTCCAATTCTGCAACAGCTTCCCGGAACCGCTGCGCTCTCATTAGCAGCACGGCCAGCTCGTATTGATTGGCCTGATCCAATTCGCCGTGCTTCGCAATTTCATCGAGAGCCGCCAGAGCTCTCGCGGTTGAGCCGGCCTTGAAGTATGCACGGATCAAGCCCAACCAGAGCGGCGCATCGCGGGCCACCAGGGACTTGGCTCGTTCCAAGTGTGGAATCGCCTCTGCATCGCGCCCCTGCGACAGGTACAGCGATCCCAGGGCGTAATGAACGAATTCGTCGTCGGGGACCAGTTTCAGCGCCTGCTGGAAGGACTCTTCGGCCTCCGCACTCTGGCCTGAGGTCCAGTAGTTGAAGCCGAGGTTCTTGCGGGCGTCGGCGAACTTGGGATCGGCTTCGATGGCTTTTCGATAATGGGTATTGGCTTCCGGGATAAGTTTGAGTTTCGTGAGCGCAATACCGAGAAGGTTCGAGATTCGAGCATCGAGCGGGAAGGTGTGGCTGGCTTCCTCCAAGGCGGGCAGCGCCTCCTGATACCGCTCGAGCCGCAGCAACTCCATACCGCGCTGAAGCGCCGCTCGCGCTTCCTTCGAATCGCCAGGCGAGGCGACGCATGCCAACGCGCTGCACACGGCCATTACGATCAGAGCCGGCGCCCTGAAAGAGATGCTATTTCCCTTGTTCCCGAGCCATTTCGCGGTCAAGCTGCTGTATCCTTTCAGCCCGTACTTCAGCCCGCTTCAGACTCGCCGATTTGAGTTGAGTGACGAGCCCGAACGCCCGTTCCGCGTCGCGCGTGCGCCCAAGCTGCCGGTAGGTCTTGGCGAGTAAATAGTGTATGGAGCCGTCTTCATCCGTGGCCGCCGCCTGCTCGAGGACTGCAGCGGCCTTCTGGTACTGTCGTACGGCAAAGTAGGCCTTGCCCAGGCGCCGGCGCGCCTCGGAGAAGCCGGGACGAATCTCAAGCGCCCGCTCCAGCAGCGGTATCGCCTCTTCGGCTTGATTCCCATTGGCATAAATGCCGCCCAGATCGGCATTGGCATCTGCGTCGAACGGATTGATCTCCAGCTCCTTCTGAAACTCGGCCGCCGCTTCCTCGAGCCGAAGACTCTTCAGGTGGATCCTCCCGATGCGAAGGTGCAGACCGGCCAGGTGCGGCCGTATTTCGAGCGCGGCGCGAAACTCCGCGATCGCCTTTTCATCTTGCCTTTGGGCCTCGTAAGCTTCCGCCGCTAGCTGGTGCGTCCTGTAGGAATCGGGCTGGAGGGCGACCAGTCGCTCGAAGGTTATCAGGGCCAGGTCCCGGTAAGACTTGCTCAACCAGAGGCGCCCTCCGCTGTGCGTCGGATCAGTCTCCAGGACTTGCCGTAGTTCCCGTGCCGCTGCCGCGGGTTCGCCCGTCAGTAAGTAGCTCTTCGCAAGGACGAATCGAGCTTCGATGTCCAGCGGGCGAACTTTCACATACCTGCGCAGAGCACCGATGACCCCTTCGTACTCGCGTCTCCGAAATGACTCAAAGGCCGCGTCTCGCGAAGACGGTTCCGGTAGGAGCGAGCGTGGGGAGAGCGCGGCGGTCACTTTGTGAAACTCCTTCTGCGCACCATCGTTTTCCCGAAGCCTGCCATAAGCCAGGCCCAGGCCGAGCATCACGGCAGGATCAGAACTTGTCTCCGCCGTACCCCACCTATCGGCGGCGGCCTGAAAGCGAAGCCGAAGATGATCCGGCATCTGAGCGGGGGACTCTGTGGGCGCCTGCACGGCCGCCAACGCCTGGTCCGGCCGGACTCTCAACGCGCTACGGAGGTTTTCCAGCGCGTCTGCAAGATTGCCTTCCAGAACAAGCGCTTCCGCGAGCGCGCAATAGCCTTCCACCGAATAAGCATCTGCTCGAATTTCCTCTCGAAAGTGGCGGATCGCTTCCGGTATCTTGTCCTGGCGAAGAAGGACTTTACCCAAGCCCACATGCGTGCCGGCGGGCGGCAATTTCTGTTCCAGGAGCTTTCGGTAGTAAATCTCGGCGGCCATCCATTCGTCCAGCGCTGCCAGGCTATCGGCGAGAAGCAGGCGGCGTTCCTGCGATTCCGGAGCCGTGGCTTTAAGTTTGTCGGACTCAGCTCGTGCCGCGCTTTGGTACGCTTCGCCCATCAATTGAAGGATATCGAGGTCATCGGGCAGCTTCCGCGAAGCATTTTCTAACTCGACTACGGCCTCACGGTGGCGGCCAGCCCCGAGCAGCGCATTACCGAGCCAGAAGCATGCCTGTTTATTAGACGGTTGCTCGGCAACAGCCTTGGCCAGCAGTACCGCCGCCTCCGCCGTGCGACCCAATTTGCAGAAGTTGATTCCCTGGAACAGACCGGCCGCGAATGCTCCAGGGCTCAGCCGCAGACTCCTGTCCAGGGCTGCGACGGATTCGTCGTACTTGTTCTGCGCATGCAAGACAAGACCGAGATTCATGTGCATCTCGGCGAAATCCGGCTTCAGGGCGAGGATGGCCCGATATTCGCGAGCCGCCGTATCGAGGTCCCCGGCACGCTGCGCAGTCTGTGCAGCGGCGAAGTGCTCCCGGATTTGGGATTCAACCTGCGCCGGCTGGGCCGTGGCGATACACAAATAGCCTCCGAACACCAACAGACCCCGCCGGAATGTCACCAGATTTAGCAAAGGATTCTGTCTTAAAGGTAGCGGGTCGGTTTCGACGAGGACGTGACGCGGCCTCTTCTGGCTGCCGCGCCACGTCCGGCCGAAAGGTTACAAACCGATCTCCTCAAAGTGCCCCGCTACCGTCTTCAAAACTCCAGTTTCGCTCCTACCTGAATGCGCCTGGGCGGATAATACGTGTTGCTGATTATGCCGAACGCAGCCGGGTTTGAAACATCAAAAGACGGCACCGAAAAGATAGTGCGGTTGAAGATGTTGAAAAACTCGCCGCGCAGCATGAAATTTACTTTCTCGGTAATCGCGGTCCGCTTGCTGAGCGTGAAGCTTTCGTCGTTTCGCGCCTGTGTGCGAACTCCGGGAAGTGCAATGGGCGCGGAACCAAAGCTGAAATTCGCCGGTTTCGCGAAACCGGCGGGATTCAGGAACTTGTTCACGCTGGGATCGAAATGCCCGCTGAAGCCCTTCAGTTGCTGGCCGGGAACGAGGTTGGCGCGAATGGCGCCGTACCATTCGTCCTTTCCATAAAGACCGGTGTTCACGCCTGTCGCCAGAACGCCAACCGGGATGCCGCTTTGGTAGCGCTGAACCCCGGCGATGCTCCAACCGCCCACGATCTTGCCTGCGGCGCCCCCTATCTTCAGCAGGTCCTTGCCAGGTCCGATGGGCAGCTCGTACGTATAGCTCAACACCACGGCTTGCGGAGTGTCCAATTGGCTGAGCGTCTTTTCCACTTTGCGGTTGTAGTTATCCTGCGCCAGGAAGTTGCCGGTGCCGAAGAAACCTGAACCGCCGAGGGCATCTGTCTCCGAATTGGTCAGGTTCTTGGACCAGGTATAACTGACCAGGAATGTCAGTCCCGCGGAGAATCGCTTCTCCAGTTTGGTTTGCAGCGAATGATACGTGAACGAACCGGATTTGTCCGGCGTGAACGAGTAATCGTTGAGGTCGAAATGACCCACCTGCGGATATGGGCGTAACGCCCGGCCCACCGTAGCATCCGATTCCCAGAGGCCCACAAACGCCGGAAACGGACTCGCGACGAAGGGCTTGCCCGCACACCGCGAGTCTGTCGCCTCTTCTGTGACCAGCACAGATAGGCACGCTCCATAGTTTAGATACTTCGGATCGGTCTGGTTCGGATGCTGTAACGTAGAGATCAGGTGATCGCCCTTAGAGGCAACGTAGCCGATATCCCACAACATGTCTTTCGTCAATTGCCGCTGAATGTCCAGCGTCCAGTTCTGGACCATTCCGGGCCGTCCTCCGCTGCGGTCGATAAAGGCGAGGTGGGCGTTGCCATTCTGGCCGGAGGGGTCATAGCTGACGCCCAGGTTGCCAGGAAAACCATTGTCCCAATTGAAGAACGATGGGGAAGCCTGACCGGTAATGCCGAACTGATCTCCTCCCGCGTAGCCGGTGGATTTCAGTGGAGTGTACGCGATGCCATATCCACCCCTGATCACCGTCTTTGGATTCATTTGATAAGCGAACCCGAACCGCGGGCCGAACGACTTCATGTAGGTGTCCTGCGGGCTACGCCGTCCGTTCCGTCCGGGACCGCTGCCGAAAAACGTGTAGGCGCCTGGCCGGCCGCCTGCTCCCGGATTGGGGAGGCTGCTATCGAATCCCGACAACCGGTCTCTCGCCTCGACAACCGGATAAGGAATCTCGTATCGCAACCCGTAATTCAGCGTCAGCTTTGGCGAGAGCTTGAAATCGTCCTGGGCGTACATTCCGTAATAATTCCACTGGTTTCTCAAAATCAGCCCGACCCGGACATTGGAACTGTAAACCTCGCCGAGCAGAAAGCTGGCCCAGGCGTGCCCGCCGTTGCCGGTCACTGGGTCCGCTGTCGTGCGCGGGTCAAACGAGAACAGACCGGAGCCGTTCTCCCGGCGCGCTACGTTGAACTGCTGGCGCCGCGTGTCGAAACCGAATTTCATTCTATGCCGGCCATGAATCCAACTCACGTCGTCATTTACTTCGGACGTCTGGTTCACAAAACGGGAGTATTCCGAGCCTACCGAAAGGTAGTTTGCTCCCGCCCAGCCGATTCCGGGGAACGTGAGGTCCGGGACGTTCGCCAAGCCGAGCGCGCTCGGCTGATATTGAGCCACGCCCGCGGTGTCAACGTTGCGCGTATCGGGACTCCTCGAAAGGCCATAATTGAAGTGGTTCAGCAGGTTTGGTTTGAAGATGTAGTCGTGGCTGAATCGGACATAAGTAGTTCCCGTGCCGCCCTCGTTGGAATAGATCGGACCCAAGCTGCTGTCCGTGGGACTGCTCTTCGTTCCGCGCGTGATGCTGCCCGAATATTTTTGCTTGTTCGACCAGTTGACGTCACCCTTGATGGTATAGAAATGCGCGTCGATCGGGCTCCGCGTGATGTTCTGCAGATTGTTCACCAGCGCGTCGGTCCCTTTCGGGAGCAGAGGGATGACTTTCTTGGATACCCGGCTGATCCGCGCGTCCGGAATCATGTTGCGGGCGAATGGCTGGCATGCGCCGCTCTTACAGGTCAGCGGGTCGTAGATGATAGTGGTCGGCAGCAGCGCCGAGAGGTCGCCCCGCTTGAAAGCTTCGGTCGCCATCGTGGCCTGAGCGAAACCGGACGATGGGAACTTGTAACCTTCGAACGACGACATCCAGAAAACCTTATTGCGTCCGTTGAAGATCTTCGGGACATACACCGGTCCGGAAGCCACGAACCCATAATCGTTCTGATTCTTCGACCGGCTGTCGATTCCCGCCCTATTGGAGAAAAAGTCATTCGAGTCGAATACCCGATTGCGGAAGAACTCATACACGCTCCCGTGTGGCGAGTTGGCGCCGGATTTCATCACTAGGTTGACGATCCCCGACGACGTCCTTCCATATTCCGCCGAGAAGTTGTTGGTCTGAACCCGGAACTCCTGGACCGCCTCCACGGATACTCCGTAGTTGAAGGACGGGATGCTAGGACGGGTCAATTGGATCGTGGCGCCGTCCACCAGGATATCCGTGCCATACCACTGGCCGCCGTTCAACTTGTTCGCCCAAAACCCGCCGCCCGCGGTTTCCCCTGAATAGCCCGGTACGAGCGAGAGGAAATACACCGGATTGCGGACGGTACCATCCACGCTCAGCGGCAGGTCGAGAATATAATCGGACTTGACGACCGTCGAGATCTCCGAAGTGTCGGATTGAAGCTGCGGCGGCTGCCCGGTAACTTCGACTCTATCCGACGTTGGACCTACCTGCAACGCCACATTCATCGTAACGGTGGCTCCTACAGTCACCACGATTCCCTTTTGCAGGTGCTCCCGGAAGCCGGCGGTAGACACATCGATCTCATAATTTCCCGGCGTCAGGTTGGGAAAATAATAGTTGCCGTCGGCCCCGCTAACGCCGCTTGTCTTCACGCCTGTTTCCGTATGCGTAATGGAAATGGCGGCATTCGGGATTGCAGCGCCGCTGGGATCCGAGACGGTCCCGGTTAACGTTCCGCGTCCGATCTGCGCCAGCAAGGGGTTCGCTAAAAACAGCGCAACGGACACATACAGTACCCAAAAGCTCTGGGGCGAAAGAAGCAGTCTCATTTGTGGCTCCTTAAGATAATTCCTTACAGCTCGAGCCCATGTATTCCGAGACCCTAAAACCCAACACACCCCACCCACACAAAATCGCGCATCCGACTTCGCGCTGAAATCCTCTCTGTCGATCATACTAGGGCGGCCTTGGATGTCAAGCTCTTTCTTCAGGACGCTGTGATTCAGACGGTAATCACAGTAAAGCCAATGAAGGTGACTCAAGCGTTCCCTACTCTGCCCTGGCGGGAACTCCCGGTATTGTCGCTCCGCATTTGTTCGGAACCGCGCCGGGACCCAACACGCGCTCCAGTTGGAAGGCCGTTTCCG
>WNFT01006514.1_pt1 | contig 10286 bp, 5 predicted proteins | sample 5400191 | NCBI WGS metagenome assembly WNFT01 (sample SAMN13153359, study PRJNA577476) | soil metagenome | isolation source: 80 cm saprolite under Madrone tree | place: USA:California | collected 2016-06-14 | reverse complement strand
AACATGAAATTCATCAACCAAAACTTACTCCACAAAAGAGCGGCACCACGCAGCTATTGATTTCTGTCAGTCCGGTGGACTCCCGTGTGGTCTGGGCAGCCGGAACTGCCGGCACATACGTGGTCACGACTGACGGCGGAGAGACCTGGAAAGCCGCTGTCGTGCCGGGAGCCGAAAATCTGCAATTCCGCGACGTGCAGGGCGTAAGCGATAAGGTCGCGTACCTGATGTCCATCGGAGGTAACACCACAGATTTTCGCATCTACAAGACTGTTGACGGTGGCGCGACCTGGACGATCCAGTTCATCAATGAGACTGTGAATGCATTCTATGATTGTTTCGCGTTCTGGGCTCCGAGGCGGGGCATTGCGCACAGCGATTCGGTGAGCGGAGTATTTCCCGATCTTCGCACGACCGATGGAATGACATGGGAATCCATCGCGGCCAACATGCCGCCGGCATTGCCGGGGGAAGCCTCGTTTGCGGCAAGTGGAACCTGCGTCGCAACGCAGGGAGGAAGAAATGCCTGGGTTGCCACGGGCGGCTCAACAATCGCGAGGATCTTAGCCACAAGAGACGGAGGCGACACCTGGAACGCATATGACACTCCACTGGTAAGTTCGCCCAGTGCGGGCGCGATCACGGTGGCCTTCCGCGATCCCTGGAATGGGATGGTGGCTGGCGGTGACTTGGCTTCAAACAGTTCCGCTGACGCGGCCACGTCAAACGACGGCGGCAGAACTTGGACTCTTACGAACAAGCCGCCCGTGCCAGGAACCATTTTCTGCCTGAGCTTCGTGCATGGCGTTGGCCATCACGATTTTGAAGAAGGAGACCACGATTACGACCATGCCGTTGTGATCACCGCCGAGACGGCGCCGAACTTCGATACAGGAGCAGCGGCCTGGACTCCCGATGAGGGAAACACTTGGTTCGCACTGCCCCAAGTGAGCGGCTTCTGGGCGGTGGCTTTCGCAACTCCGAAAGCTGGATGGTTCGTGGGCAATGGAGGTCAGATCCTGAAGATCAGCTTCTAGTGCAGTTTGCCAACATCGTGCAGCGCGCCTGCTGTGAACGTTCCGTTCTCCAGGCCGTTGGACAGTCGTTGGTGGTCTGGTCGCCACGCCAAACGGCAGGAATGTCAGTCCTTACCTTCAGAGTCTTGGCGATTCCTACCGAGTCCGAGCCTACTCAGAAACAATGCATTTGGGCGAATCGAGCTACCGACGTATAGAGAGCCTCATTCACCAAACGCCATGATCTATCGACAAAATACGTGAGTCGCCTCGCGCGCTCGTGCGCATCCTCCCTTGTAGAACAAGTTCGCGGGGGATCTCGTGGAGGAAACGGTAATGCGAGGCCGTCTACGGGCGCCTGAATTGTCTTGAATCTAATCTACTTATTATGCTAGCGTGGCGCTCCCAGCCTGGGCCGCGCTCGGGCTGTTCCACGCGGTTTGACACAAAACCGCAAGGAAGACTCACGACAGCGGTCTTTGGTGGTGCCAAGCACAGGGAGCGACGAGATGTCATTGACCTTTTCCACGAAACTCGTGCCCGTTGCTGACAGGCTTGATGCCTGGCAGTGGAACGCTCAGAAATTCTGCGGTGATTGCCGCTTTCAGTTCCGTAACCGCCGCGCTTTCCACGGCTCCATAGAAACGAAGAAAGTGGGAAGCTTAGATTTGTCACGCTTCTCTTCGAGCTCCCTGAGGTTCGCGAAGTTTCCCATCGAAAACGCGCATGCTGAAAAGTTTTGTACGGTTATCACTCAGCTTGAAGGCGTTCGGAGCTATTCTCAGAACCATAGAGTCGTAATCCTGGGCCCGGGGGATAGCACTCTTATCGACTCTGCCTTTCCCTGGTCTTCCGATTGCCTCGGCGATTGTGTCCGGCTGTATTTGCGTGCTCCACATTGGCTCATTGAAAATCGGCTTAGACTTACAACGCTCCCAGTCGCACATCGCATTTCTGGAGCATCCACACTGGGGGCAACGCTTTTTCATCTCGCGAACTCGCTGTATCGGGAAGCCGAGCACTTGAGCCCAGAAGAAGCCACAGGGATGATAGAAGCATACTTCGACATCTGGTCGGCGTGCGTTGTCCATCGCGGGGCGGAGACCGGCGTCATTCGCAGTCATGTAGAGCGGTGCTCACGAATTGAAACCTTTATAGAGGAACACTTGGCGGATCCCGCTCTCAATCCTACAACCATAGCCGCGGCGGCAGGCATGTCGGTGCGGCATTTGCATCGGCTGTTTGCCTACAGAAGATGCACCGTAGGAGATTGGATTCGCGAACGGCGGTTGGAGCGGTGCCGGCGCGACTTGGGAGACCCACGTTTCCGCGAACGCACGATTACGGATATTGCGTTCTATTGGGGATTCAGTGAGTCTGCGCACTTCAGTCGCTCGTTTAAGAAACAGTTTGGAGTTTCTCCGCGGGCGTTTCGGTCGCAGCCCTGGGCTGGCTCAACCGCCGATGAGCAAACTGAACGGGTTGAGACCTTGCTCAGTACGAGTTCCCGGCACTCTTATCCGAATTAGATAACGAGCTTGCAACCGCTAAGAGCCGGGTCCTCCGGGCGACACTCCCACACGTTGAGGTTCGGTCTCTGACGACGACTGGTTCCCTCTTCCGGTTGCTCGCAACAATGCTCCCATGATGGCCCAGACTGCCATAGCCAGCCATTCATAGCGAGTGAAGTGACCCGGAATTGTTGGAATTACTTTTACTAGAATCATCAGAGAAGTCACAAACACACCGAAGATGGCAGCGGCACGACCGCCGAACCCGGGCTTCATGCAGAAATAAGAGGCGCAGGCTGACATCCAGCCCAGCGCTGATGTGACGGCTCCGACCTCGAGAATCGGCACCAGACCTGCTTGCCCGAGGAACACGGCCAATGCGCTAGCAATCCCCACGATGATGACAGCCGTTGATGGCGTCTGATTTCGCGGATGGATGTGGCCCATGCGGTGATCGATCAGGTTGCGTCGCCCCATCGCAAACAGCAGGCGGGAGGAGGCAACCATGTTTCCGTTGAAAGTTCGTAGCACCGCTACCAGCGCCGAAGCCATAATGAGGTCGACGATCCAGTGGGCGTGCAGCGCGCGCTCGAATGCAATGGCAACGGGAAACGCGCCGCCGCTGTTGAGAACCTGGGCGGGAGAAACGTAAGCGACTGCCAGGATCACGAACCAGAAGAAAGCGAGTCCGACAAAAATCGTAAGGATGACGGCGACAGAAAAATCGCGCTCGCGAAAATCAGGGCTAGCTTCCTCGGCACATTTGCCGACAGCCTCAAACCCAGAAAGCAACCAGGGAACAATTTGCCAGACCAGCAACACAGAAAGAAGAGGCGTGTGACTGAACAACGGCCGCAGGTTGGATGCATTTCCGTGCTTGGCACCAGCAAGAGCGAAAATGATTACGAGGCCCAGAAAGATAAACGTACTCCACTTCGTGAATCGAGCGCTCGCCTGGATGCCTCGATAGTTCAGCCAACTGAGTATGATCGTGATGACAACTCCGAGTAGCAGATGAGGGAGATATACGGGGAGGCCACCGAGACGATACAACTCGAAGGTATTCAGCGAGGGCCACAAGTAGCCGGCGATCCTTCCCGCAGCCAGCGCTTCGAACGGACATGTAAGCCAGTAACTGAGGAACACCACCCAGCCGGTCGCAAAACTTACAAACGGGGGGAAGAAGCGCGCAGTATAAGCTATTTCGCTGGCCGCATCGGGAATCGCTTGCACTAACTGGCCATAAACGTAACCGACGGGCAGCAACATCAGCGCGCCGGTGGTGAAACCAAGAATTGCGCCGAGCGGGCCACCACGCTGCAAGATGTCGTCCATGACTACTAGCCAGCCAGTGCCCACCATCACAGCAAAAGCCAACGCAAAGTAGTCGAACAGACGCAGCTTGCGGGCAAGATGTGTCATAGACGCGTGGACGGAAGCTTAACCGCGGAAGGCGGCAAACTTGCCAACAAAAAATTGCGAAGCACAGGACGGCTGGGTATCACAGCCGTCCCGGTAGGCGATCGAGTAATCAGAACTCGTACCTGAGCGCGAATTGCATGACGCGGGGACTGGTCAGCAGACCGGTATAAGCGCCGAAAGATGGCGCCGCCTGTTCCAGCGAGGCAATACAATTGCACGCAGATGTCCCCAGGCCCGACAGCACGTTGAATCGATGGAGGTTGGGCACGTTGAAAACCTCCCAGCGGAACTGCAGGCTGTGGCTTTCCCACGGCATCTTCCAGCGCTTGCTCAGAGCCATATCCAGACCGGCGTAGCCATCGCCGCGAACCACATTTCGTGAACCGCTTTCGCCCGGGAAAGGATGCCGGAAGTCGTTGAAAGCCGCCACTGGATCGGCGAAAACGCTGACGGCACCCGTGTTAGGATCCCGGTGATGCCCGATCTGCGGCCTGGCGACAATCTGACCGATACCCTGTTCGTCCCAGTTTGTCGCCCAGAAGTTACCGTTATCCACGGTGAAGGGGAAACCGCTGGTCCACCGAGCCAGGCCAGAAAGCTGCCAGCCTCCGACTAAGGCATCGGTTGCGCCGCCAGCATTGGCCGCGAAACGCTTGCCCCTGCCGAACGGCAGCTCGGCAATCCAGTTGAGGTTGATCTGGTGCGTGGTGTCGAAATCCGACACTCCCCGACGCCCGTTCGGATCGAAAGCATTCGCCAAGCGAGTTCCGGGCGCTCCTACGTTGCAACACGATGCCCACGAGAGACGAGTCGCGGAAGAGGTGATATCGATCGACCGGGAATACGTGTAGTTGAGGTCGAATTGCACTCCACTGCTGAACTGCTTCCTCAGGGTGGCCTGAAGGGCGTTGTAATTCGATTTGCCGATCGAGCTCCAGGCGAACATGCTGGTGGCCTGGTTATTCAAGTAATTACCTAACCCGCCGCCAACGATGCCTGTCGGGCCTATAGGACCAGCGCACCCCGCCTTGGCGCAGAACGAATAGACGTTGCCCGAGTCGTCGTTAAGGCCGCCGTAAAGGTCGATATTTCCGATTCCAACCACTTCGTTGCCCGCATAAGAGAGGAATGGATCGTAGTACAGATCATAGACAGCCTGAATTAGGCTATCGTTGCCGCCGTTGCCGGGGAGGGGAGTGATTCCGGCAAAGTTGCCGTAGCTTTGATATTGAGTGGCGCCAGACTGAAGCGGTGGCAGCATATGATGCCAGTACTTGGCGGTGGGACCAATAGCATTGTCGTTAATTGAGGTGTTAACAAAGTTCACATAGTCCTGAAAGGTCGGGAACGAGCTGTTCGGGTGCTGGACGGCCACCTTGGCTAGTGCGGTGGCAGCCGAGAAGTAGTCGATTCCAGTAGTGGGATCGACCACGTCCAGCGGCTGCCTTAGATCGCGCTGTGTGAGCAGATTGCGCCCCAGGCGGCCGACATAAGAAAGTTGCAGAGAAAACCTGTTTGGCAGCTCCCGGCCCACGGAGAAATCGAAGGCGTAAGCATAAGGCGTCTTCAGCGATTGATCGATTCCCCAGGTGATGGCTTGGAGAGTTGAGGAAGGCGTCTGCGGAAACTTCCCCGGAGGCGGCGGTGTGAAGAATTGGTCACCTGTAAATTGGCTTACGGTGGGAATCATGTTGATGTCGGTTATGCGCGGTACCCCACCGGCAGTATCATATTCACTGCCAGGAGTTCCAGGAATTCCTGCAGGCAACGTAGGGCTACAACAAGGATTTTGCACGGTGGCGCCCAAGCCACCAGGGGGGTTCGCGTCGAAGGTACTGAGCAATTGCATCCCAGCGCGGTCGTAGACTTTACTGAATCCGCCGCGAATGACTGTTTTATCACCCTCGCCGAAGATGTTCTTAAGCCAGCCGCCATGCGGACGGGGCGAGTAGGCCACGGAGATGCGCGGTGAGACATCCGATTTTTCAAAGTTGTACCAACTGGGCCCGTGGTTGGCCGATCCTCCCAGAATAAAAGATAGGAGCGGAGTAGCATCGTATCCCACGCCTTGCTTCATGTTCTTGACGATCTGGTCAAACTGCTGCCCGAGGTTGACAGTCGGAGACGCCTGAAAACCGTTCACCTCCCAGGGTGGCGGGAACAGCGACCAGCGTAAACCGTAGGTAACCGTGAGGTTCGGTTTCACGCGCCATGAATCCTGTGCATAGAACTCATACCATTCCAAGCCATAATTCCGCTTCACCGGAGTGCCCTTGGATAACCCGTTACCCTGTTTGTCGTAGTTATAGTTGGCATTGATGTCTGAAACCATACCGAGCAAGGAAAGCATGGGGAGGTCGTAGGCTGGGGTAGACGCGGGTTCGGGGAATCCGCCGTTTGCGGGATCCAGCTCACCGCCGCCGGTATTGGCGAAACCGGTGGGGGACATCCAGTTGGTGGCGCCCTTTCCTACGCTGAAAGAATGTTCGAAGCTGAGGCGAGGATCGCGGACATAGCCGATATTGCCGCCCAACTGAAGGGTGTGTTTGCCCTTGGTCCAGGAGAAATCGTCCAGCAGATTGTGTGTGGGCGTCTGCGCGTTGTGGCTGTAGGTGAAGCTTGGAGAGAGATTGTAGAACGTGTTCCACTCCTTGGTGTCGGAGTTCCCCACGAAACCAATGCTCTGGCGAGTGAATCCCCAATGGAGCGTATTAACAATTGTCGGGCTGAGAACCGCGGTGTATCCCACAACAAATCCTTTGCTGTGGTCTACGAGGGTCTGCTCGGGCGGCGTCCCCGGCAGGAAGGGTTCCTGTGGGTTGAATATGTTTTGCAGAGCGCCGCGCCAAAACAAAGTGTGCTTGCCATCAGCAGTAAGGTGGTAGTCGAGGCGGGTAATGAAGACGTTGTTATCGAATCTGACGGGTGCGCGGAAACGGAAGCCCACGTAGTTAAGGCCATCGCCTACGGAGATGTCGTTACCACTGAGTCCCGCGTAGGTCTTCTGGAAGTAGGCGTGCATGTAATTCCTGGACGGCAGACCAAGTGTTCCGAGCGGATCGAGCGCTGTAATATCATCCGGACCCAGCGCCAAAAAGCCGGGCTGAGATGTGTAAGGGGTCAGGCTAATCCCCTGCACCGTTCTGCCCGGGCAGGCCGTCGTATCGAGGGTTCCGTCGGATTTCAGCGCGCATTGGTATTGAATGACGCCATCGCGCATGGCGGGGCTGGGAATACTGCGCACCGTGCTGTCCTCCTCCCGCCGGCGTGTTCCCTCGTAATTGACAAAGAAAAACAGACGGTTCTTCTGGATCGGACCTCCCACCGAGGTGCCGAAGATATTGCGGATCAACTTATCCGGCACGTTCGGCTCTCCACTCAGTGCTTCTGCATTTTTAACGAAGTAATCATTGGCGCTGGTGATGGTGTTGCGGTGATATTCGTAGAGTGACCCGTGGAAATTGTTGGTGCCGCTTTTGGTGACGAGCGACACCTGCGCTCCGGAGCCTTCCCCTTGGTCAGCGTTGTAGTTCGACGTAGTAACCCGGAACTCCTGAACCGAATCAAGAGTCGTCGGCAATACCGAAGTGAAGGCATAGCCGTTGGACTGGTCGTTCACGTCCACGCCGTCGAGAGTAATGTTGCTCTGGTCACTGCGCGCGCCGTTCACGGCTCCGTTGCGCGTGTCCTGATCCTTGACGGTGGGCTTATCGAGATCGGGACGATTGCCCGTATAGGCCACGCCGGCTTGCAGACTCAGCAACTCGGGAACGCTGCGGCCCTCCAGAGGAATCTGCTTCACCTGCGTTTCGTTGAAAGGATTGCCAATGGAGGCGTCAACGAGATTCAGCGCCGGCGCTTCGCCGGTCACAGTAACGACTTCGGCGAGTGTGCCTACCTTGAGCTGCACATTCGCGGTGGCCGGTGTACTCACCAGCAACTCGAGGCCGGTCTGCTCATACTTTCTAAAGCCTTGGGCCGTCACGCCGAGAGTGTAGGTTCCCGGGGGAACTGACAAAAATAGATAGCCACCTTGCGTCCCCGTCGTCGCGCTTCGTTCCGCTTTGGATTCCGCGTTCGTGAGGACGACTGTAGCCTCCGATACCACACCGCCACTGGGATCGGTTACGGTGCCCCGTAGCGAGGTGGTTGAAGTTTGAGCATGAGCCAAGCTGAATATAAGCGTGACCGGCATGAGAAGAGTAAACTGCCTGAGGAGCTTCATCGGAACCTCCTGGAAGAACGCTTCCGTTCTAACCGCTTACTTACGGTTGCATTGTTGACCGTTTACTTACGATCGCAAGCTCGTGCCTGTCTGAGTGCGAACGCGGTAGAGTCGCCTCGCCTGAAATGTCAACACCTACCCGCATACATGCTACGTCCGTCCACATGCCCAAACTTGCCTGTTAGTGACAGGAACTTGTCCAACAGTGACATGGGGTCGGCCATTCGATACTCTGGTTAAGTAAAAAAAGAGACCGCGTCAGTTGCGGTCTCCTATTGCAAAATCGCGATTGGGCTACGACTCTTCTTTGCCTCGATCATGACCGGCTCAGCCTTAGCAACTCCATTCCCAGAACGATGAGCTTCATGGACCATTGTGGGGAAAATCCTGCGAGCATACCCATCCCCACTTTCCAAACTACATCCTCCGGGTAGCTGCTGTTGATTCTCATCCGCCAGGGCGTATCATGGCGTGATCTGATCAGGACCATGTCCGCCCCGTTGTCGCGAATCCTCACTACACAAGAGATCGGCTCTTCATCGTCAATGTGCAACGAGTACAAGACGCGAGGGAGCGGTTGCGGCACTTGGCTGGTGGAAGGCACCATTGAAAAAACTCAGCTATGGTTGGCCGCTCTCGGGCATTTACCGAAGAAGACTGCCAAAGTTCAAAAAATGGGCATCTTCACATCACCCCAGAAACTGCGCCGCGGCGGATCAATAGTCTCGCTGAGATGGCCGGAGGCCGAATTCACATCGGCAACATATACCGGCGTCATCTTAGCGCTTAGGTCAAAAATGCGTGCGGGAGGCACAGGGCTTCCGCCCGGTCCATCGACACGGGAAAAAACAAGCCGATATTCCCGTCCCTCCGAGCCCATGAGATCAGTCCGCTGATGCACATCAAGGAAAGGCAGAAGACAGCCGGCGAGGTACTTGAAGCGAGACAGATGGATGTTGCCCGGTCTCATGTGGTGCGATTCGACATCTGCAAACATGCCAATCATGCCGTAGTTGTGGGGGAGAATGTGGACGACGAAAGTTGCGTATGGCTCGCGGTGCAACGCCTCCTCCACGCGGGAATCGGCAAGCGCCAGCGCAACTACATGCTGCATCGCTTCAGGGGTCATTGGGTATACCGAGATGACTTCCATGTTCGCTGCATCGATCGAGCGCGAGATATGCCCCAGCGTATACGCACGCAGCCCAATGCCTGTCAGAAGGAGCACCAACGCCAAGCTTCCAATCGCCAGTCGATGGGCGAGCGACCGATTGCGCATGCCTCCAAATAGCAACGCGTAGACGCGCCCGCCGGGATTGCCCGGCAGGAACATGCCCGTGCCACGCATGTACTCGGCGTATCCAGGATGAAGAATTAGCATTCGCTGCTCCTCCACCCGGGCGAGGTAGTAATAGGCAAAGAGCATGCCCACAAACAATAGGAATATGATCACCCGCGGCCACATGGTAAAGAGTCCAAACGCCGAGATATTCAGACAAAGGTACTGGGGATGGCGGATATAGCGGTAAACCCCGGACGTCACCACTTTTCGCCGGAACAGACGCGAGCCGTAGATCTGGACAGCGAAAAAGAAGAAGCCCACGAGGCCTAAGCCGAACGCGTAACGGCCCAAGTCCCAACGCAGAAACTCCAGAAACGGACTCGTCGTAAACACCGCGTGCGGAAGCACAAATCCGGTCAACCACGCAGTGGCTCTCGAGTGGTTAAGCCACTTCAGCGTAGGCCCATAGGCGGCGTAGAAGTAGAAGGCGAACGGACTGATCATGATGATGACTTCGAACATGACGAGACCGTAAAGGATGGCAACCGTGCGTGAGAGCCACCGACGCGCCGCACCCCTTGGCGCCGTGGACAGGATACCCTGGGGAGATGGAGCGGCCGACATAGATCCTCCTCGAGCACCTGCGATTGTATTCGAAACGTCCCGCACATTTTCAGCATCGCTCCCGCAGTTCCAAACCCTGTCCCGTACAGTTTCGTTAGCCCAGTAATCTCGGCTGGTATTTCACCCCTCGCAGTACATTGGCTGGATTCCTGCGATGATTCTGCCTGGTCGGGCAGCTCACTATCAGGCGCAAAACACAGTTTCGG
>WNFT01006511.1_pt1 | contig 10289 bp, 6 predicted proteins | sample 5400191 | NCBI WGS metagenome assembly WNFT01 (sample SAMN13153359, study PRJNA577476) | soil metagenome | isolation source: 80 cm saprolite under Madrone tree | place: USA:California | collected 2016-06-14 | reverse complement strand
CTCGGTGCCAAATATCTGTCCTTCTTGCTCGTTTCTTACCTTCTTCTGCTCTTGGTATGGCTGCGCGGTCCGTTCAAACCCAGGCGCGTTGTTGCTTACACATCGCGCGTTGCCGGGTACTTTTGCACGGTCTTCAGCCTCCGCCTCGAGAGCGTAAATGGTCTGCATCTTGGTCCCGACCGTTCCGAGCCTGGCATTTAGCTGTACCTTCTGACGCGCAACCCCGCACCGAGAATCCAAACACAGAACACGTTGGCTAGCGTGCATGGCCGGCGCCTGCGTGTGTGGCGATCCTCGCGGCGTTCGGCGCGAGCCTTTCGGCGAGCGCGCGGCCTCCGCTCCACACCAACTGCAATCCCGCAAAGATAGCCACCATAGCAACAGCCGTCTTAAGCTTGTTCGCGGGAACTTTGCGCGCCAGTAGGCAACCCGCGACCACACCGGGAACGCCTCCCACCAGAAGCTGGAGCAGCACCGGGCTGTTGATTGAGCCAAAGCTCCAGTGAAATGCGCTGCCGATCACCGCCAATACCAATCCAAAGAGCAAGTCCGTGCCAACAACTTGCGGAGGCGTCATTTCCGAATAGTTCAGCAGGAGAACCGTCCCTAGCGCGCCCGCGCCCGCGGACGAGAATCCGGACTCCATCCCAATCGGCAAAGCGAGCCAGGGAAGCCAGCGATGGTTTTTCCCAGCGAACGTCGGGTCTTGCACACGCCGTACAAAAGTCACGCTCGATGAGATTGCTAGAACAACACCCAGCAACACGACGACGACCGGGTTTCCCGCGTCTCGATTCAACCAACGAAGCGCCCATGTGCCTACCAAAAGACCGGGAACCGCTCCTTGCAGCAGAAGCCACAGGTAGCGCGAATGAATCTGCTTCCCCAGCAGATAGAAGGGAGCGGCGATCAAACGCAGCACTCCGGCAAACAAGAAAGCCGTTCCAACGGCTTCCCCAGCAGTAAGTCCGACGAGAAGCATCAGAGCCGGAACGGTAAAACTCCCCCCACCGATCCCTGTTAGCCCCACAGCCGCAGCAATGAGGAATCCTATAAGGAAGTTCATCTCTCTGCTCGCACCGAGAACGTGTGGATTCCGCACTCGAGCTTCGTTCCGCCCCATCGGCCGGACCTGGGATTATCAGGATCAGAGGGTAGCGCGGTGCACGGCTCGCATCCGATGCTCAGGTATCCTTCGTCGTATTGCGGAAGATGAGGGATTCCGTTCACGTTTGCGTACTGCCATACCTGCTCCGAGTTCCAGTCGGCAAGCAAACTTACTTTCCACAAAATCTTGCCGGTCGGCAGACGGTGTACTTCGACTTTCTTCAGGTTTTTTCGCGTCGGCGATTGTTCTCTTCGCAATCCCGTGAACCAGATGTCAAAGGGTTCGAGAGCGCGCATGAGCGGTTCGACTTTGCGCAATTGGCAGCACCGCGTGGGTTCGTCGCGGTACAGAATGCCGAACGCTGATTCCTGCTCCACGACCGTCTGCGCGGGAAGCACGTTGATGACATTCAGCGACCATTGCCGCGTCATACGATCGCGATATTCGTAAGTCTGCGGAAAGTGATATCCCGTATCGAGAAACAGCACCGGCAAGTCCGGTCTCCTCTTCCTAAGGATATGCGCAACTACCATATCTTCCGCTTGAAAGCTGCTCGTGAGGCATAGGTGCGCACTCCGGCTCGCCGCCAACACTGTTTCGAGCGCTTGCTCGGGCGCAAAACTTTCCAATTCCTCAGCGAGGCGATCTACTTCCATTTAATTGGCCCTTTCCTGATTCTCTTCCCGGTTTGCAAACCGCAAGGAGTCCGCCAGTGCCACGGCGCGCCGGAACAGCTCTTCATCGTTGACGTTTTCGTTTTTCTCAGAAAGGTCGAGCAACCGGGGCGTCACCTCGGAAGCCAGCCGTCGTCTTGTTTCGGCATCGAGGGCATGTCCGGAGTAAATAAAAACGGCTCCGATCTTATGCGCTGCGCGGGCTGCGCCCAGGAGCGCGTAGGCGGACGCTTCGCGCTCGTCCAAATGCAATACTTCGAAGCGTTGCTCGAAAAGGGCGCGCTCCAACCGCAAAGCGAGAAGGGGCCGATCCTCCAACAAGAAGGTGGCCGGGCAGTGTCCGTGGCGCTTGTAGCGCTCTTGCGCACTGACGCGTCTCTGCGCGCCGGCCGGCAAATCGAGTTCTGGAGTCTCCAGCTTCCGTAGGTCAGGCAAATCTTCTTCGATCATCCCGGCGCCGACGGTGGCGTTGGAGATCGCATCGATTAGGATGAAACTGCCTGTTGCCCGATTGCTGGCATAAGAATCAAAGAAAAGGGGAACGTGTGTTTCAAATTCGACTGAGCCAATATCGTTCATATTCAGTTGCTCCACCTCTTCGCGTTCAAGCGTGTGGACGTTCACACGATGGCGAATCTGTAGCACTCGAATTTTCGTTTGGCGGGCCGTATGCTTCACCAGATATGTCCGGCCCACTTCCAAAGGAGTTGCGTGCAGCCAAACCACCCTGGCGGTGAATCTTCTCGACACTCGCGGGCCATTCTCGGGCGATACCAGCATGTCGCCGCGGCTGAGGTCGATCTCATCTTCCAGCTGCAGGGTCACCGACATCGGAGCAAACGCATCCGGCAGGTCACCGTCGTAGCTTACGATCGATCTCACTCGCGTTCTCTGTCCGGACGGCAACGCTAGGACATCGTCGCCGGGACGAATCACTCCGCTCGCCACACGGCCTGCAAATCCCCGGAAGTTAGCGTCAGGACGAATCGCCATTTGCACTGGGAACCGCAGACTTTTGAGGGCATCGCTTGCGCTGAGAGGAACAGCCTCCAAGTGTTGGAGCAGCGTCGGCCCGTGATACCAGAATGTCCGCTCGCTGCTCTCGACGACGTTATCTCCTTCAAGCGCGCTGATGGGCACGCACTGTACGAGGTCGATGCCAAGCTGCCCAGCCAGCAGCAGGAAATCCCGCTCCACATACAAGAACACATCTTCCCTATAATCGACAAGATCCATCTTGTTGACCGCTGCGAGGACTTTGCGTATCCCCAGCAGCGAAGCGATGAACGCATGGCGCCGTGTCTGCGGAAGGATCCCCTTCGTGGCATCCACAAGAATCACGGCAAGGTCGGCTGTGGAGGCGCCAGTGGCCATGTTGCGCGTGTACTGCTCGTGGCCCGGCGTATCTGCGATGATGAATTTCCGCCGCGGGGTCGCGAAATAGCGGTACGCCACATCAATGGTGATGCCTTGCTCTCGTTCCGCGCGCAGGCCGTCCGTTAACAGCGAAAAATCGATTGGTCCCGAGGAACGATTGATGCGACTCTTTTTCACCGAAGCGAGCTGATCTTCATAGATCGTCTTCGAGTCATGCAGCAGTCGCCCGATAAGCGTCGACTTGCCATCATCGACACTCCCCGCCGTCGTGAAGCGAAGAAGCTCCATCTCCAGATTCTGCTCGAGGGGCTCTCTGGAGCTTCCGCGCGGCCTCTCCTGCGTCGTGAAAATCACTAGAAATACCCTTCCCGCTTCTTGAGCTCCATCGACCCTTCCTCATCGTGATCGATCGCGCGGTTCTCGCGCTCCGAACGCCGAAACGCAGCCATTTCCTCGACAATTTTCACCACGGAGTCCGCTTCCGAACGGATTGCTCCCGTGCACGGAACGCATCCGAGCGAACGCATCCGGCACTTCAGCATTTGCGTCCTTTCTCCTGGCAAAAGTTCCTTTGCACCGTGGATCAAGACAATCGAGCCGTTTCGCAGCACCACTTCGCGTTCTTTCGCGAAATAGAGAGGGACAATCGGAATATTTTCGGCTTGAATATAGAGCCAGATGTCGAGCTCCGTCCAATTCGACAAGGGAAAGACTCGGATGCTCTCTCCTTTGTCAATCCGGGCGTTAAAAATATTCCAGAGCTCTGGCCGCTGATTTTTCGGATCCCATTGCCCTAAAGGACCGCGGAACGAGTAAATTCTTTCTTTCGCCCGCGACTTCTCCTCGTCCCGGCGCGCTCCTCCAAATGCAGCGTCGAAGCCCCCTTCCGCAAGCGCGTCCAGAAGCGATTTCGTCTTCAGCAGCCCGCAGCATTTCTGCGTTCCGAGCGAGAAAGGATTGGCTCTCGCGTCCAGGGCCGCCTGATTTTTGTGGACGATGAGTTCCGCTCCAATTTGCTTTGCGTACGTGTCACGAAACTCGATCATCTCCGGAAATTTATAGCTGGTGTCGATATGCAGCAGCGGGAACGGAATCTTGCCCGGGAAAAACGCCTTCTGCGCCAGGCGCAGCATTACCGAGGAGTCTTTACCGATCGAGTACAGCATCACCGGGCGCGCAAATTCAGCCGCCCCCTCGCGCAGAATGTGGATGCTCTCCGCCTCCAGAGCCCTCAGATGATTTAATCGCCGCGGGGCAAGCGTTTTCTCACTCCCGCCGTTGGAAGGAACCGCAGCAAACGAGACCTCTGATGTGTGCCCCATATACCTCAATTCAAAAATAAAAAACCCACCTGCCAGGTTTTCCAGCGGTGGGTTGGTTAAAATCTTGTAGTAGAAGGGTTTTACAAAGCTGGCTTTGCACCTCTACAAGACACACCGGCCCTCGCCGTTTTTAGTCGGCGACAACAAAGGGCAGCGGTCGTTGCTGTAAGGCCAATCACGGAGAAACGATACCCGATTCCTTTAGACGCTTCAAATCAGAATTTCGCTCTCGAACCATCAGTATTTTTGATGACTAAAGCGCCAGTTTGGTTACCGCTCGCCTTTGAGGCCCGCCGACTAATGTCTTATTCGATCCTCGATGCGCAGCCATCGGCTCTCGCCAAGCACTGAAAGACGTTGTGCCGCGGCGCAGGCATAGGGACGTCGCCCTTGCGATCCCTCCAGAGAAACTTATTGAGCAGCGCGGTGTCGGCACTATCCGCACGGCTGAAATCGAGATTCTTGCCTTCCTTCCACTCCTCGGTATTCATCTGATAGATCAAGCCGTTGTCTCGGTTGCGATAGTCGGCGGTGAACGCGGGCTGCTCACCGGGCCCACTGAAGAGCGGGGCCATGACCGCGGCGCGCGAGTCGTTCACATTCATTGGCGGGACGCCAAGGAGCGACTCGATAGTGCGCACCATGTTGATGGTCGTATAGAAAGAATGATCCACAAACGGAGCAGCGGCGGCATCTCCGCGCGTGGTTGGTAGAGGCGAGCACTTGCTGACGACAAGCGCGATGCTTCGGTGTGAGTCGATGTGGTCGGGGCCGTTCTGAGCATCGTCTTCCAGAATAAGGAAAGCCGTATCGTCCCAATAGGGGCTGTGCGATACGGCGTCAACGACTCGCCCGACGGCCAGGTCATTGTCAGCAACCGACGCCGCAGGCCTGGGTTTGTCCTTGGTTCCACCGGCAGTGTGGTCGTTCGGCAGTCGCAGAAGGATGAATTGCGGCATGGCGTCTTGCTGCGCGTTGCGTGAGGCAACGAAATTTTTGAATTCATTCAGGAATTCATCGGCGCGGAGTTGGTCGGGATAGGCGACCTCGAAATCAGGATACTGAGGGTCGAAGTGGCCACGGAGTTCCATTTCGGCAGCCACATTCTTGGCCAAAATTGGAATGGCCCACGGGTAGGGGCTCGGGCCGCCACGCGGATCGCCGACATTATTTTCCAGAGCCTCTCCTTTGTTGATGGTACTGCGCGAACAGCGCGCGCCGGCCGCTTTGGGCGGTCCCGAGCTGGGTGGATTTGCGCCGTGCTCCGTGTTGCACCAGCGGCTGACGATGTATTCACCGTAATGCCGGTACGAGATTCCGTGGCTGGCGAAATTCTTCCAGAGATACCCGCCGGTGGGCTCGCCCGCATCAGGAACCTCGTCTTCCGCTGAGATGCCATTAAGTAAAGCGCCTTCGGAATCGTAGGTGTGTTCGCTGCTGCGGTAGGCGATCGGCCAGGTCTTGGCCACGTAATCGGAAATGGAGGCGGAGGTGGACCACACGTGACCATCACCGGAAACGTCGCCGCTGTCATAGAAATTATCGAGGACGCCGAATTGCCGAGCGAGCTTGTGCTCATTGGGCGTGATGTCCTCGCCGTACATCGCCAAGGATGGATCGCCATCGCCGGCGCCGAGATCACCGAACACTTGGTCGTAGGTGCGATTTTCTTTGATGATGTAGATGACGTGTCGGATCTTGTTCTTGCCGGCAGCGAAGGGGACGCGGTCGGCATTGCCGCGGATTGCGTTAGCTTCGGAAACCTGCTTCGTGAACGTCGTCAGATTCGCCGGCAAATCAGCGAGGGCGATGCGCGCGAGCGAGCCGTGAATCATAGCTGGCCCATAGGGATAGCGGGGACGTCCGTCCGCGGTTTTGCCGATCGATTTCGGATTCGGCCCCGAACCGCGGCCTTTGGCGCTTGCGATAAGAAGGTCCTTGCGCGTAGCGGCAACCACGGTGGGATACCACTGCGTAGGAATGAAGCCGGACGCTTGCAGCGGCTGGCCAGCAGTGAGTTTGGCGAGATCAAAGACCGCCACGCAATCGGAAATAGCGTTGGCGGAAAACAGGGTCTTTTCGTCGGGAGAGAGCGCGAGAGATTCCGGATCGCTGCCGCCATACTCCTGTCCGGGGAGCTTTGTCGAAAGATAGGAAACTGGTTTGCCGCTCGCCGTGTCGACGACTGCAATCTCGTCGCGGTCGGTAAGCGCAACGAAAAGCCTGGAGTTGTCACCATTGAGCAGAAGCGCGGTCGGATGCGACCCACCCGCGAGCGGCGAATCGGGCTTGCCGAGAGGAATGAAGCGGCGGACACGTCCCTTCACGAGTTCGAGCTCCGCAATCATGGAAGCATTCCAGAGAGAGACGAAGCCTCGCCGCCCATCGCTTGTGATCACTGCCGTGTACGGAAGCGACGCTGGGATGTGCTCGAACCTCGAGAGATCGAAGCGGCGAATCATTTTGCCGTCGCTGGTATTCAACAGCACGGCTTCATCCGAATTGTTGCAGGCGACCAGCAGCCGCTCTGCGCCTCCGCTCATACCAATGCCCAGGCCAGCAGGATAAGTAACGTCCTTGAATTCCGGCCGGCGAATTTTTCCACCGGGGATTTTCTCACGCGGAGACAAAGGCATGAATCTCTCCGGAGCAATGCGTCCGTTCTCGAAAGCATAGACCGCGATACCGTTGCCGGTGCTGCCCTTTTGCTTGCCGAGCGGATCGGTAAGAGAAGCCATCGAAGCAAAGAGGTGTTTGCCGTCGAGCCCGAACGCCAAGCCAAGGAAATACGTTTGCCGGGCTTTACTGCTGAGGCGATCGTCCGGAAAATCGGTGAGTTCGTTGGTCTCCAGATTGAGGACACCGAGCGACTGTTTCTCTCCCGAGGTATAGGCGCCGTAGCCACTGTGGAGGAGCACGGCAAACCGGCCATCGGGTGAGAGTGCGATAGCGGTGGGAAGATTATTAGTTGGGCGCGGATTTCCGGGAACGTCAGCAAGGAGCTTGCCGTTCGGTAGTTGTGTGGTTTGTGGCGCATCCTGTGCAACAAGATAAGGCGCCAGGAACAACAGGACCAGGAAAACCAAAAAGAAATTGGGAAAACGGCGAGAGTGTCTGCTCATGGAGGGAGTATATGGCTTCTCGGTCACAGAACTGTAAACGAAAAGCTAGTCCCAAAGGGCAACCTCCCAGACCAAGACTCCGGGCCCGCAACCTAGAACTCGATTGTAAAACCCACTTGTCCCTCGTCCGGGAATGGCCGATGACGGGACGAAGGCCCTCGCCATTGCAACTGGCCCTGCCGCCGGAAGTTCTCCTGTGCCATCGTGCTCGGCTCTTTGGTCTTTCACGATTCGCGCCAGCATCAGCAATCTTGAACTAATCTTCAGCGCGGTTCGAGAAGCGGCGTCCAGGTTGATCTCGAACCGCACCTGCTTGTCCTCCAGGGTGAATTGAATGATGCCTCCTTGCGCGGCGAAGTGAGACATCTCTCCGACCGTCAACACACTCGACCCCTTTAACCTTGACAAGATCTGAGTGAGGGCTTTTCTCTGCGATGTGCTGATGTAAAGCAAATGGCATTCGCGAATTCCGTCCTCGTTTTTTAGCCGCCGGATCGATACGGTCCTGCCACTGGCATCGTGCTTTTGTCCTGGCGCTTTCAGCGAGTCGCCGAACGGATCTTGCCCGAGGACACACAGCACGGTTGGTGCTTGGGAATCGGCGTAGGCCGAGGTTGGCCACTCGACAAATCGGCTGAGATTGTAAAGAATTGCCGCTTTCAATTCGTATTCACCGACCTCATCCCTCTGGGCGCACGCTGGCTGCGCGGTGACTGCCAGCGCACCGTTTACGGCCAAGAGGGCCGCGATTACACCTGGCCACCTTGATCCTCCATGCCCCAATCGTCTGCACAGCCGCTTCTGGCGGGGCTCTTTCGTCCCTCGGATTGGCTGCTGGAATTTCATTTCATCAATGGAAATCTTCCGTTCTACTTCTCGCTGACATGCGGCCGGTAGACCAGCTTCACGCGAAAGCTTCGCCTGTCTTGCGGAATCGATGCTTGCACATGTTCGAGGTCGCCAGATTCCGCGTACTGCTTGTTAAAGACATTGTAGAGGCTCGCGGAAAAGTCGAAGTCCTTGTGGATCTTCCTCGTCAGGAGCGTAGCATTCACGAGAAAAAATCCACCCAGATCTGTTCCGGCGATCGTCCTTCTCTCACCCACATATTGAGCTTCCAGGCTGGCAAAGAGTCCCTGCCGCCCCACCGGAAAACTCAAATTGGCTTTCGCGAGCTGTTTGGGTGAGTTCGTCAGCACATCTCTGGTCTGCAGGTCCCGCGAAGACTGAATCGAATGTGAGATTGCCCACTCCAGGCCTGCCGGCCATTTCGCTCTCAACTCCGATTCAATTCCCTTCGTGCGGATATTGCCCGAATTCGCGAACACCGGCTTGTCGGTGGCCGGGTTAAGTTGTTGTTCGACCAATCCGGTAATTCGGTTGTCGTATCCCGCAATCGTTGCATAGAACTTCTTGCCGAAATGCTGCTCCAAGTCCAGTTCGTAGCTGCGAATCCTTTCCGGTCGTAGTGATGAGTTTCCGGTGTCGCCCTTGGAATCGAAGTAAAAGCTCTCGTAATCGTTCGGAGGGCGAAAGGCACGGCTGTAATTGGCTTTGATGTTCGTGTTCGGAGTCGCATTGAAAATCAGACCCAGCCGCGGGCTGAGTGTGTTTCCGAATTTCTGGTACCAGTCGCTGCGCAGCCCGGCGACAAAAGCCAGCTTCTTATTGAGGCGGAATTCATCTTGAACATAAAGCGCCCAAACACGCGCCGATCTATGGTCATTCAGATAGCTGACATACGGTTGCACGTCGTAGTTGGACTGGTCTTGTCGAAGGTCCTGGCGAAACTCGCTGCCCAGCGTGACGCTATGCCGTTTGAAGAATAGATGAGACGCATCCCATTGCAGGTCCACCCAATCTCCGTTGGCCACATCCTTGTTTGTGGTATAGGGAGGAACGCCTCTGTTTGCGTAGTCATAGATGTACGTCCCGTTGTAGCCGTACCAATCGTAGGATATCCGGCCGAGAGTCTCCCAGTTCCCGAACACGTGTCTGTATTGCCCGTCCACATAAACATGGGCATCGGTGGTTTGCGTTCGTGGATCGTTGAAGACTGTGCCGAACGAAGCGGTCGGAATTTGTTTGGTGCGCGACGCGTCAACGACGTGAATGTCGAAATCCTTGCAGATGATGTCGGCGAATATGTTGTAGGCATGCTCTCCGTCCGCGTTTTCCGCAATTCCGTTGTTCGTGGCGGGGCTGTTGAATTCGGGATAAAACAGATTGGTGTGTCCCTGGCTGTTATAGAGAGAGGTTGAGAGCAGCATCTCCAACCCGTTGTCGAATCGCTTTCCGGAGCTGGCTCTTTCTTTATAGGAATTCCAGCTTCCGGCCGCGGCGGAGACTTCTACTCCGCCCAGATCGCGCCCGCGTTTTGTGATCACGTTGATGACCGCAACGAAAGCTCCAGTACCGTAAACCGAGGAATTCGGTCCCTTGATGATTTCTATCCTCTCCATCAAATCCACGTTTACCGGGAATTCCGTCCCGACATAAGCGCCGTCATAAATGTCATCGTTCACGCGGTGGCCATCGAGCAAAAAAAGAATGCGGGCGTTGTAGTCCCCGGGCAGCGAGATCCCGCGCACTCCCACGTAGGTGTAGTTCCGGTCGTAAATTACGTAGAAGCCGGGAACACTGCGCAGTACGTCCGCCAGCGTGCGATAGCCGTATTTCTGGATTT
>WNFT01038881.1_pt1 | contig 10292 bp, 11 predicted proteins | sample 5400191 | NCBI WGS metagenome assembly WNFT01 (sample SAMN13153359, study PRJNA577476) | soil metagenome | isolation source: 80 cm saprolite under Madrone tree | place: USA:California | collected 2016-06-14 | reverse complement strand
AATCGCAGGCCCAACGTGACACGGGCGCGAACTTTCTCATTATGGAAGCCGCACGCCGACTCGAGGACGTTCATGCAAGACATCTCAGCCGACCTGACGTGGATGCTGGTTGCCGTCTTTACCGCCGCCGGCATTTTACATGTCATCGCGCCGAAATGTCTGCGCCAGGCGTACGAGCGCGGCGATCATCCCGTCTGGTATCGCGTCCTCATCGGCTTCATCAATCTGCTGACGGCATATCTTCTCGCCGATCCGTCATACCGCATGATGGGCGCCGCGCTGGCCGCCATGGTGCTCTTCCTCGCCATCGTGATGCTGCTCGATCGCCGCGCCTATGTCCCCGCGCTGTCGGGTTTCGGCGTGCTCAGCGCCCTCTGGCTCCAGGTCCTCACCGCCACGGCTTAAGCCGCCGACAGGCAACGCGTTCGCATCATCCCCGCGCTGTTGCTCTAAAAGTGATCACGCTCCTATGAAGCGAGTCTTTAAGCGCCTCGGCCGTCCGCCATTCGTAGAACGACAGCAGAGAGATCGCTGTTCCGCCGATCGCCGCGAACAGGATCGTCTGAGCGCGGCCGCCGGGAAAGAAGCTGTCGAGCTCGTAACTGGCAAGCGCAATCCAGGCAACAATGGCGGCGCAGCGGGCAAACACCGCGGCGGTTTTGTGCCAAGGAGAAGAGTCCAGATAGACCAGAAGCCATTCCGGCGCCAAGCTCGATGTTTCTTTGCGCGACAACAGGGTCACGATCTGTCCCAGTTGCCGGATTCGTGCCGTAAGCAAGCCGGTGAGAATGACGAACGTGGCGCTGAGGATGAGCGGAAAAAAGAGAGCGACATTCGCAAGGTTGACGGAAATCGCTTTTAGCGGTTCCACCATCGAAGCCAGCTGCTTCTGTTGCTCGAGGAATTGCTCGTTCAGCGCTTCGGTCTTCGCGGCGATCGCCTTCTGTTTCTCCTTGTTCTCGGCTATCGCAGCCTCCGTGCGTTGGAGCAGATTTTTCAGCGCCGGGTCGCTGTTTTGCTCCACATTGGTGAGCGCCAGCAAGGCGTCTCGCACCGTCGCTTCCTTGGTTTCGACGGTCGCCCACCACAGGCCTTGCGGCGCCTGAATCTTGAATTGGCGCGCCGCGTCGACGATTTGTGAAATCGCCAGCGTCGCGGAAGCCCACGAAGCGGCGGCCTCGGGAAATTTATCCTGCGCGGTCCGGGTCGCGTCCGCGAGCTTCTGGCCCTCTTGCACGATCGGGGGCACGACCTCGTTCTGCCAGCGCGCGTTGAACTTCGTAAAGCGCGGGTCGACGATCTGCTGATCGACATACGACTTTATCAGATTAAGATTCGTGTCGCGTGACGTCGACTGTGCCAGGCTGCGGCGGAGCGGGCCGCTCATGATAGGCAAGTCTGCCGCGGCGGGGCCTTGGGGGCCTTGCACCTGAATTTGGGCTGCTTGCGCAAGGCGGGCTTGCGAAAAAAGCCTTTCACCCGGCTCGCCCTCCGCGGCATCGGGGCCCAGATTCTGCAAGGCCGGCAAGACGGCGTTCAGCCGCGCGAACGCGCCCTTCAAATCTGTCAGCAATTCTTTCAGCCGGACATCCGCCTCACCCGTGATCTGCGTCTTCAACGTTTCGAGCCGCGGCGCCATGCCGTCCAGCGCGCTTTTCAACGCCGTTTGCTGCAAAACCGCGGCCTCTGCGCCGACCTTCTGTCGCGCCAGATCGGCGTAGGGGTGGAAGATCATGAGGTGAAAAACCGCCAGCGCAATCGCGGTTATGGAAAGCCACCGGCATGTCGTCTCATGACGGGCGCGCGCCTCGGCGAACAGAGTCGCGAGCAGGTCGTCTGCCATTTTGCCCCTCGATCCGCCCTCGATTCTTCAACGTCGACGGACGGTTCACTCGCCTCTGACGAAAACACTGCGCCCCTTTTCAACCCCGCGCAATAACAGTTGAGGGGGCCTTTTTTATTCTTGTCATGGCCCGACTTGATCGGGCCACCTAGCAGGCGCGCGCTTGTCCGCCGACTTGTCCGCCGTAGCCTTGGCGAAGGCGGATCCGCGCGCCAATGAGTCCGGCCATAATATTTGCCAATCGCGACGACCAAACCTCAACCCCGCCTCCCCCAACGAGGGGAGGCCGACGCGGTAAGCGAAGCGCACCGCGTCGGGTGGGGGGAGTTTTTGTTGTCAGTAAAGATCGTGCTTGCCGCGCCGTAGCGGCGACTTGTCACGCCGTAGCGCAACCTGTCCTCGGAAGCTCGAAGCGCGAAGGCGGAGCGACCTTCCACTGAGCACACCAGGCCAACAACCGCCCGGCCAAACGGGCACGAGGACATGCATGCATGAAATTTCAATCGTGCTGAATTGGCTGCTGGTAGCCATCTTTGCCGGCGCGGGAATCGTGCACCTCATCGGTCCGCAGAGACTGCGCGACGCGTATCAGCGCTTCAATTATCCGATTTCGTATCGCTTCGCCGTCGGACTCCTGAATCTGTCGGCGGCAGTCTTTCTGATGGGTTCGCACCGCCTGTTGGGCGTTACGCTCGCCTTCATTCTGCTCTTCTTCGCCATCGTGACGCTTCTCGATCATGCCGAATACGGCCGTGCGCTGACCCGTTTCGGCGTGCTCGGCGCCCTCTGGCTCCAGGTCCTCACCGCCTCCGCCTGAACGTCCATGAGTACAAACCGCAAGGCTCTTTGCCCGGCGGCAGGGCACCTTTTTCTTTTGCACCATGGCCGACGCCCAGTTTCCTTTTTACACCATGGCCGCCCTCGAGCCGGCCACCCAACAGCGGCGGCGCGCCTGCGCCGCCAATGAATCCCGACTCGCTAACGCCCAGACAAAAAGCTCACCTTTTGGGCCAGCGATAACTGTGGCGACCGCATCGTAAAAGTGCGTATCGAAACCGATCCAGCGAATTCGATTTGAAGTGGCCCTATTGGACTCGAAGCTCGCCGCTAAAGGAGCGCCTTGCTGTACGCGTACCCGTATATTTCTCGTTTATACGGTTTAGCGTATAGTCAGTGCTTATGCGGAATTGCGTATATTGACACGGTATACGAAAAAGCGTATATCCATTGCCGAGGTGAACCATGGACCCGGCATCGAGAACGCCGCAACAGCTCGGCGGCGAACTTAGGCGTTACCGCAAGAAACGCGGATTGACCCAGGCTAAGTTGAGCAGCCGGATCCAGAAGCGGCAGGCCACGATTTCGACTCTCGAATCTTCGGGCAACGGAACGCTCGAGACCCTCTTTGCCGTTCTCTCCGCCCTGGACCTCGAACTTTCCATCCGACCCCGCTCGAAGGGCGGACGCGCGAAGCTTGAGGACATCTTTTAGTGGCGCGCCGCCGCAAATCCGGACCGCTGAACGTCTTTCTTAACAGCCGTCTCGTCGGGCAGTTGAACCGCGAAACGTCGGGCGCGATCGATTTTCGTTACCATCCGGCATGGCTGGCATGGGAATATACCATGCCCGTTTCGCTCTCCCTGCCGCTGCGCGAGGACCGCTATATCGGTGCGCCGGTATCGGCGGTCTTCGACAATCTTCTGCCGGACAACGCAAATATCCGGAAGAAAGTCGCCGAGCGGGTCGGTGCGGAAGGCGTCGACGCATTCAGCCTTCTCGCGGCACTCGGCCGGGACTGTGTCGGCGCGTTGCAATTTCTGCCGGACGATCTCGAGCCGGGTCTCGCCGGCGCAATCGAAGGCCATCCGGTTAAGGACGCCGAGATCGCCCACATGATCGGGAATCTCGCGCGCAGCCCTCTCGGACTTGAGCCCGGCGAGGACTTCCGGATCTCCATCGCGGGCGTCCAGGAAAAGACCGCCCTGCTCCGCTACAAGGGCCGCTGGAAGAAACCCGCCGGCACCACGCCGACGACGCATATCTTGAAGCCGCAGATCGGCGTACTTCCGAACGGCATCGATCTAACGAACTCCGTCGAGAACGAGTATCTCTGCCTGACGCTGACCAAAACGATGGGGCTGCCGAGCGCAAATGTCGAAATGGCGAGCTTCGGCGGCAAGCGTGTGTTGATCGTCGAACGGTTCGACCGTCTCTTCACCAAAGACAAAAGGCTGCTGCGCATTCCGCAGGAAGATTGCTGCCAGGCGCTTTCGGTGCCCTGGACCCTCAAATACGAAAACGAGGGCGGACCGGGCGTGCACCAGATCTTGAAACTGCTGGCCGGCAGCGACGATGCGGATGCCGACCGGCGGAAATTCCTCAAGACGATCGTCGTCTTTTGGCTCTTGGGCGCCACCGACGGCCACGCCAAGAATTTCAGCATCTTCCTGTCGCCGGGAGGCGGGTATCGGATGACGCCCCTCTACGACATCGTCTCGGCGCAGCCGAGCTTCGACGCCAAACAAATCCGGCGCAACCGTATGAAGATGGCGATGGCCGTGGGCCACATCCTGCGCGGCGAGCTCGCCCAATGGCGCGAACCGTCCGTGCGCGCGGCGCAGGAACACCAGTGCGGCGGAGTCCTCGAACAGCTCGCGATAGGCGGCGCGCCCTGGCCGCGCGACCGGCAAACCGAGCACGCCCGGCGTGCCGCCGCCGCCGGCCTCGTCCACGCCCGTAAGATCCGGGTTGAAGAAGAAGGCGTGGCTGCGCGTCTCCGCCTGCGACGCATCGATGTAGGTGTAGCGGTCGCCCAAAGCGGGCGCCGCCCGCGACGTCAAATCGACGGTCGAGAAATAAAGCGCGTGCTCGTCGCTGCCGACGACCACCGCGTCCGTGCCCATGATCTCGATGCGATCGACGGCATGCGGCAGCGAAAGTTCCGATATCGGACCGCCGTGGACCGAAACGGCGACGAGGCTCGCTTTCTGGCTTTCCGGCCGGCCGTATCCGTTGCCGGTGCCGTACAGCACATAATCGCCGACAAAGCGGTTGTTGAAGCCGAACTCGTCGCTTGCGGGGGTCGGCAGCGGCCGGTAGCGGAACTCCTCCGCTTCGCGTTTGCCGTTGCCGAACAGCGAGAGCGGAATCCGGAGCAGCGCCACCTCGCCTGCGGAATGGTAGCTCGCCCAAAAGGCGTCGCCGGCATTGTCGGCGCGCACCAGCACGTTCAGCGTTCGATCGCTCATGTCCTCGCGAAACGAGAACTGGTCCACCGGAGCTCCGCGCGTCGCGATGGCCGTGGGCGCACTGCCGTCGACCGGAATGCGGTAGAGCAGCGAACCGATCGGGACCCGCTCATACCCGACAAGGCGATGCCGCCACTCCGTCGTCCAGATATAGACGGCATTCTCCGAGACATAGAAGCTGCGGCCATCGGGCCCCAGCACCATCGTGGCGCGGCAATCGAGCACGCGCGCCAGGAGATCGCAGCTCGTCACCGTGTGAAGCGCCTCGATCTCGGTGTCGGGATTGGCGCTCAGGATCGGCGGCACATAGACCTGCCGCGACGTCACGAAGCGCTTGAAGTCGGGCTCGCGGCCGGTTCCGTCCCACCGCCGCATCGCCGGCAGGACTGCCAGCGGATCGCGCGCCGTCGGCGGCAGAAACAGCGGCGAGAAGAACACCAGCCGCCGGCCGATCAGGCGCGAGGCGTAATTGCGCCCCGAATAATAATCGTTCGAGCGCAGTTGATAGGCGTCCTCGAAGCTGAGCCGGCCCTCATTGTCGATGCGGAAGCGGTTGATCTCGGTGCCGCCGCGGCGATAGGAATAACCGATGACGACGACGCGATCCTCGGCGATCAGCATCTCGTCATACCAATCGTCGCGCGCGTCCACCCCCGGCGGATAGGCGTCGATCGAATCGATCGGCTGCATCGCTCCGCCCGCGACCGACACCGTGAAGAGCCGCCCGCGGCGCAGGATCACGAGATGATCGCGGTGCAGCTTGACGATGTCGCCTTCGTCGACCGCCGCTTCCTGCTTGTTCGTGATGCTCGGAGCCATATTTGCCGAAGTGATGCTACGGAAGAGATCGGGCGACGTGAGCGCGCCGCTCTGCGCGAAATCCATCGGGCTGAGATTGGTCACCGGCGTACCGACCACGGCGGGGCCGCGAATCAATGAACCCGTGATCAGTACCGTCTCGGGGATCTCCTCGGGCGATCCGGAGCCGGGCCGCCGGGGCTTCGACGGCTCCTTGATCCAGCGCCGCAGATAGCGCCTCAACTCCCTATCCGAGCGGAACGCCGTCAGCGTCGCGCCGGAGGCGCCCCGCGTCTGCGCTGTCGCCGCGCCCGGCGGCGCGCTCCGATTCTGCGCCAGCGGCGCGCAAGCCGCCGCAATGCCGCAAATGAGAGCCAGCGCCAGGCCCTTAACGCCCTGCCGCGTCGAATAACAAACTGATCGATTGTGTGTGCGCATGTTGCCTCTCCCCTGACGATTGAAGGCAATGCATGGCGTCCAGGATCAGCATGATCGTCGATGATGTCTGCATCAGGGCGACTTCATGACATTTCCGCGTCAAGCGATGTCGGCTACACTGCGCCGTCGAAATTAGGAGCAAGGCCGATGACATCCGCATGGCGCTTTGTATTGCTGGGATTGGCTGCTGCGGCGCTCTCCACGGGCGCGCGTGATCCCGCCCACCAGGACGCGGCCGGCGGCCGCATCGGCGTGCTCGCGGGCGCGGACGGCATCCTGATGGTCGACTCCCAATACGGCCAGCTCACCGACAAGGTCGCGGCCGCGATCAAGCGCATCAGCGCCGCGCCCATCCGAACTCTCGTCAACACCCACATCCATATCGACCACACCGGCGGCAACGCGGCCTTCGCCAAGATGGGCGCCACTATCTTCGCCCGCGAAGAGCTGCGCGAAGAAATGCTCCACCCGCCGCGCGCCGCGAACGGTAACCCGGCCCCCGCGCGCGATCCGGCTGGCCTCCCTGTCGTGACCTACGGCATGGGCGCGCCGCTGAAGTTTCACATGAATGGCGAAATCGTCGACTTCATTCCGGTCCGCGCCGCCCATACCGGCGGCGACACCATCATCCGCTTCGAAAATGCCAACGTGATCATGATCGGCGATTTCTACCGCAATTTCGGATATCCCTACATCGACATCGCCAATGGCGGCTCGCTCAAGGGCATGCTCGAAGCGCTCGACGGCTTGACGAAGCTCGCCGATGCGAACACGAGACTCGTCCCCGGCCACGGCACCATCATCAACCGCACGGATCTCGTGCCCTATCGCGACATGATCCTCGCGGTGCAGACGAAAGTTCAGCAGCTCATCGCGCAGGGCAAGACACAGCAGGACGTTCTCGCCGCGAAAGTCACCGCTCCCTTCGACGCAAAAGTCGCCGGCGGCCTTTTGCCCGCCGGCACCGGCACCAGCGCCGATCGCTTCGTCACCGAAATCTACCAAGAACTCCGCTCGGGAAAGTAAGTTCGAACACACATCCGTTCCCGAAGTATCAACAAACGTCCACCTCCCCCTTGTGGGGAGGTGGACGCCGCGTGCGGAGCATGCGGCGTCGGGTGGGGGGATTTTCTAACTTGGTTTGCCGACGCGGGTCGGGATCATGCGCGAATTTGGAGCAACCATCGCGCCGCCCGGGAATAAAACCGTCGCTCCGCCGGTCATATGGGTGTAGCTCCCGTGGGCTGATGACGATATCGACCGGCCGCTCGCATGGATGACAGACGCCGCAGGTTCGAGGCGCAAGCGCTGCCGCACCTCGACGCGGCCTACAATCTTGCGCGCTGGCTTACGCGTTCGCCCGCGGACGCCGACGACATCGTTCAGGAGGCGATCTTGCGCGCCTATCGGGGCTTCGACGGGTTTCGCGGCGACGACGCGAAGCCTTGGCTTCTCGCGATCGTCCGCAATTGCTTTTTCACGGCGGTCGGCCAGGCGCGGCAGAGGATGAGCACGCCCTTGCCGGAGGAGAACGCCGCCAATGACGATGCCGCCCTCGCCGACGAGTCGCCAGATCCCGAGCTCACCGCCATTCGCGTGGACCAAAGCCGGAAGCTGGATAAGATCATCGCGAAATTGCCGCGCGAATTCCGCGAGGTTCTGATCCTGCGCGAGATGGAGGATCTGTCCTACCGCGATATCGCCCAGGTGACGGGATCGCCCATCGGCACGGTGATGTCGCGGCTGGCGCGGGCGCGTGCCGCCTTGAAGGAAACCTGGTTGAGAGACGTGGAAGGAGTGCGCCATGGCGTGCAATGAAGCTTTGCGCGTACAGGCCTATTTCGACGGCGAGCTCGATTCCAGCGCGGCGGCTGACATCGAGCGGCACCTGCAAGCCTGCCGCGAATGCGCGGAGCTGCTCCGCTCCTTGGAGGCGGTCAGCGGCGCCATCCGCCAAGAGGCGCCCTATCATCGGTCGAGCCCGCAGCTCAGGTCGCGCGTCGCGAAGGCGCTCGATCGCGAAAGCGGAACTTCGTGGGCGCTAGGCGGCCTGATCCCGCGCGGCACCCAATTCTGGTCGGGGGCCGCGAGCGGCGTGGCGGGGACGATGCTCGCCGCGGCGCTGGCGTTCTTCGTTCTGATGCCGCCGGCTTCCGGTCCGCTCGTCAACGATGTGATGGGCGCGCATTTGCGCTCGCTGATGGAAAACCATCTGATCGACGTGGCGTCGAGCGATCAGCATACGGTGAAGCCCTGGTTCGCCGGCCACGCCGACGTGTCGCCGCCGACGGCGGATTTTCCCAAGGAAGATTATCGCCTCGTCGGCGGGCGCGTCGACTATGTCGACGGCCACCGCGCCGCGGTGCTCGTCTATCGCCATGGTGCGCATACGATCAATGTCTTTTCGTGGGCGCAAGGCCGCGAATCCTTGCCGAACATCGTCACGCGCAACGGCTATCATGCCGTGTTCTGGCGCGGCGGCGATCTCGACTTTTGCGCGGTGTCGGATACGGCATTGGACGAGCTTCTCGGACTGGTGCGCCTCTTAAAAGAGATCTAGCCGGGAATAAAACGCCCTCCCGCGCTGTCTAGCTCTCGAAACCAATCGAGAGGCCGTCATGTCATCGCAATCCTCAATCGAGCAAACGCGCCGCGGCGCCCTCAAATGTCTTGCGTTCGGCGGCGCCGGCACATTGTTCGTCTTGTCGGGCGGCGTGCTTGCGCCGGTCAATCTCGCATTCGGCGCCGCGCAGAATTATCAGGCCGCCAAGGCCGGTACGCCGTTGTTCGTGCAGATCAGCGATACGCATATCGGCTTCAAGGCGGACGCCAATCCCGACGTCGCCGGCACGGTCGGCAAAACGATCGATCTCGTCAACGCGATGCCGGACAAGCCCGCGTTCATCATGCACACCGGCGACATCACGCATCTTTCCAAGCCGGAAGAATTCGACCTGGCCGCGCAATTGCTGTCGGGCCTGAAAGTGACCGAGCTTCACACCGTGCCGGGCGAGCACGATGTCATCGACGGCCCCGGCGCCGAGTATTTCAAGCGTTACGGCAAGCCCTCCGCGAACAAGGGCTATTACAGCTTCGACCACAACGGCGTGCACTTCGTCGCCCTCGTCAATGTGATGAACTTCAAGGCCAACGGCCTCGGCGCGCTCGGCAGCGACCAGCTCCAATGGCTGGAGGAGGATTTGAAGGCCCGCACCGCCAGTACGCCCATCGTCGTCTTCGCCCATATGCCGCTGTGGACGATTTACGAAACACTTCGGTTCGGTGACCGTGCTGAACGGCCACATCCATCAGATCGTGCAGAAGGTGGAAGGGAACATCACCTTCCACACCGCGCGCTCCATGGCCTATCCGCAACCGACCGCGGGCGACGGGCCAGGTCCCGGGCCGCTCAAGGTCGCGAGCGATCTCCTGCCGAAAATGCTCGGCGTCACCAGCGTCAAAATTGCGCCCATGCCGGGCGCGCTGTCGCTGACCGATACGCCGCTCGCCTGATTTCACCGACAAGAATTTCAATTGAGAGGAACATTTCCCATGATTCCGAATGCCGTTAGCCGTGCCTTCATCGTGCCCCTGGGCGCCGCCGCGCTCATGCTTGGTCTCTCGTCGGATCTGCAAGCGGCGCCCGCGGCCCCTCGGTCCATGTCGTCGGTTATGCATTTTGATCTTGCTTCCGATCAATCGTCGCCGGCAACGGACGCAAACACGATCGTGCTGAAGAGTTTTCACTTTGCGCCGGCGTCGCTCACCGTGACGGCCGGCACGACGGTGAGCTGGCAGAATCTCGACGGCGAGCCGCACACGGTCGTGAGCAGCGACGGGCTCTTCCGCTCGGGTGGGCTCGATCAGAACGACGTTTTCACGTTCAAGTTCGACACACCGGGCACCTACAAATTTCTCTGCTCCATCCATCCCCACATGATGGGAACGATCGTCGTCAAATAGGT
>WNFT01006509.1_pt1 | contig 10292 bp, 7 predicted proteins | sample 5400191 | NCBI WGS metagenome assembly WNFT01 (sample SAMN13153359, study PRJNA577476) | soil metagenome | isolation source: 80 cm saprolite under Madrone tree | place: USA:California | collected 2016-06-14 | reverse complement strand
CTGCCGGCCACGCGGTCCGGAAGTCCGCTTCGATGACATCGCCTGTGGTCTCCTCGATGGCCGTTTCTCGCCAGTGACAGGCACTTTTCCGAGTACCCCACTACTCAGGAGTTGACTGGGTTGAGGCGTAAGCGGCCCGATCAATTCTCAGGCGGGGCAGTCTGGCGACGATCCACGATCTTGAACCCTTCCGGCAAATCGAACAGCTTTGAATCCGGCTCCGACAGAATCAGATTCGTGGCGGTAAATGTTTGCGTGCCGATTCGCGGATCGGAACGTTTGGAAAGCAGATTGAATCCCAATTTCGGCGAAAACCAGAATTCCCGCTCGATAATCATTTTTCGGTCGTTCCCAAATAAACCCGGATTGTAAATGACCCTATCGCGGGTGCCGGTCGTCTCGACACCCGTGACCAATTGGTTGCCAAGATCTTCGTGGATGTTCTCACCCGCACCGTTAGGAAGTGGACCTGTGGGTGGCCCTTGGAACTTGTATACCGCATTCGGCGATGGCGTATAGGTGACAAGCGCGCACTGCTTCTTGGGGTCCAGCATGAAACAACTGTATAGGGTGTGGGTGTTCGGGTCAGCGATTTGAATGGTGGTCATCTGCGATTTGACTTTGCCATCCTTGGGCACGAGAAACCAGCGCTCCATGTAGATGCGGCCTTCCGTATCTCGCGCAATTTGCCGCTGGTTGACTGTGGTTATGGAGCCGCCGTCAGGGAGTTCTCTGACCCACTCCGTCTGCAGCAATAGAGTAAAAGGCGCATTGGGTTTTGGCGGGACGACGATGCTTTCGAGGACTCCGCCGTGCGCGCCGCCATCTTCGGCATAGTATTGCTGGAGCGGTTTTTGTTGTGGTCCTACGGGCTGAGCGCCAGGAGCGAGGGGAGGCTCCCCTTGTGCCTTTGTTCTCTGACAGGTGGAAAGGGTAACGAGGATGAGCAGCGAGGCAAGCGTACGCATGATTACCTCTCGTGGAGTTCCTACTATGACACAAAGAGGACTCATAGGAAATACGCGAGTAGGGTAATTCCACGACCCAAGGAGCAGAGGAGCTGTCGGGTCGTCGTTACCAGAAGCAATTGCTGCATCCGCTTCAAGTGCCCGATAACAGCGTTCCCATCAATGTGGAATTCGCCAAAACCACTTGGGCGGTTTTCCCACTTACCGGGAGTTAGCGGCTGATAGTGCGCTTTCAGAAACAACTGCGCTTCGCAAATTAGTGACGCTGGGCTTCCTGAAGCTGCTCGACAATTTTATCGGCATTACAGTCGGTTTCTGCGATTTCTGGGTTGTGGACAATGGCTTCAGCTTTCATGACTCCTGGTAGAGGAATTGGATAGACATCAGGTGTTGGGCTACTCTCGCCCTCTGCATGCACTGTTACTTCCAGCGAATGGTGTGGATTGCCCTGTGGGTCGTGCGGATTCGGCACCCAATACTGGCCAAATGCGACCACCTTGCCTGACCCAGCAATAGTCTTGAGTTCGTTCCAATCCCGTCGAGTTGCCTCTTCAGCGCCGGGCGCGATTTTAAGGTAGAGGTAGCCTCTGTGGAGTTTCTGGTAACCGCCGCTCGACATACGAAACGGAACAACGAACACGCCTGCCATTCGGACACAGTTCGGCTCGCTCCCGTTTGGCTCGAACGTCACCTGTTCTACGATTCCATATATTCCAAGCGTCGCACACTTGGCGAGGACTGAGCTAAGGGATACCGAAAGAAGAATGACCGAAACGGCCAAGAAAAGAAGAACAGGCTTCATGTTGCCCTCCTGTGAGGTAGGCAGTCCACACAATTATGTATCCAAACGAGGCGTCAACGGCCACCTTTGTTTCTTATGCGAACCGACGCAGAGTGGGCCAAAGTCCTGATTAACGCGGATCTCGTCCAGGTGGATTACAACGCAAAACCTGGCCGGGCACTTGTCCGCGAACCCCACTACTCAGGAGTTTGTCCCCCAGGCCAGTCAACTCTTCTTGCTATCTAAATTCTGTTCCTAACGTCTTCAATCTAAGGGATGGGAAGTAACGCAACATTTCCGTTCCATGCGCCTGGGGCATGTAGGAACAAAATACGGAGGGCAGCACTCGTACTCGCTCCTGTTCTCGTCTGTTCGAGTGCTTGCTGCATTGGGCGAGGCGAAGTCCAGTCCGACACGGAATTCCGGAGCCTCTTGACGGAGGCGGCGAGACTTACTGGCCAAGTGGAAAGCCTCCGGGACCGGATGGTGGTTTTGGTGCGGCTTGCGTTGGCAAACTGGGAATCTGGTGATTCTACGACCGCGAAAACAAATTTCGACGAAGCACTAGAGCTTGTGGATGGCTTCCCGCCTCAGGAACATTTCGCCGACTTTTATCGACAGTCCATCGCGGAGGCCCGAATGGAAGTGGGCGACGTCGAGGGGGCAGACCGAACACTCGGACGAATCAAAGACCATTCACAGCGGTCCGAGGCATTTAGGACAGTCGGTCTCTTGCAAGCCCGCAGGAGAGACTTCGCGGGTGCGATACTCAAAGCCCCGGCTATCCAAGATGCAGAGGATAGAGACGAGTTTTTACAATCGATTTCAGAGATGCAATTGGAAGCGAGTAATCGACACAAGTCTCAGGGAGAGGATGAATGGCTTCACGCAGACCGCTGTCCAGACATTGCAGCCGCTGATGGCCTCGACACCCCAGATGAAAAGGCGGGTTGCTTGGCTTATTGGGGAGGTCAATTGGCGGCTGAGGGCCAGTTCGGTGCAGCTCTTGAAATCTTGAGACGAGCGCATAAGGAATCAGACCTGATAATGGACTTAACGCTGAGAGCGTACACGCTTGAAGAAGTAGCTCGGGGGCAAGCGCACGCTGGGAGTATGAACGAAGCGAGCCGCTCGTTGGCAGAAGCTAAACCTATCGCCTTGGCCGCGTATCGGAAGACAAAACTCGACAATGGATGGACTTCAATCGTTCAGAACCTCGTGGAGTTAGAGGTCGAATGGGGAGACATCGAGGGAGCAGGTTCCACCCTGGCGCAACTCGAGAACGGCGAGAAAATGAATGGGCTGCAGCTCGTGGCCCGTGCTGTAGTCGAAAACGGGCACAAGAAAGAGGCTTTGGACTGGGCAACAAGCCAAATTTTCCCCCGTGACCGAGCGCTTGCTCTCATTGGTATTGCCGATGCTCTGTTATCCCAAACGCAATCGACGGCCATCGGACATTAGGTCCCGATCTAACGCGGTTCACGTAGATATGGAATCCGCCGCGAGGGATGCCGTTCAAATGGACGGGAACGCCGCAAACAAGGACTGCGAAGTGGGTGTACAGTGGAAAGCGGCTGCGCACCATGACATTCGGTAATTTGAAAACAGGCGATAAGCTGCTCGTATTCGTCGGAGCCAGCCTTACAATACTGAGCTTTTTTGCGCTTCTGGTTTTTGTGACGTTGTCAGCGGTTTCCCTCGCGACTTGGAGGGTTCCACATTTGTGGAATCTGTGCTTTTCGCTTTGTGCAGTTTCCTTGGGTGGTTGGATGCTTTTGTACACAGGGCAATTGCGACTCGGGGGCGGCGTTTTCTTCTACCGCAACAATGTTCTGCTCTTGTTGGCGCTGATTCTTGCGGTTCTAATTTCTGCCATCGTAAGGTTCGACGGTAATCAGAAATTCATCGCAATCGCGGCTCTGGGTTTGACGGTCGCGATATTCAATGTTGCCGTGCCTGGTGCCACGAATCCCCGCATGCTGTTAAGGCTCCTGAAAAATGAGAGGATTGCGAGAAACGGTTTCAACTCCTGAGTAACAGCGTTCCCGTCGATGTGGAAACCGGCAAAGCCGTATGGACGTTTTTGCGCCTAACCGAGGACTAAGATAAGGATGTCGTCTCTGCCAAGGCTCTTTGAGCGGCCGCCGTTTGCTTGTCTAAATCAGTTACGCCCCGCCCCAAAATTATCACACGATGAAATAGAAATCCCATTGCGATTTTGTTTAATTCTGGTTTTCGGACATTATGGAAAACAATCGTCGCGAGTTCGTGGGGTTGGACCAACCCGAGGTACAAACAGAAACAGTCGCCGCCGTAATACTCTCCGTGCTCTCCCAAGAAGAGGTAGGAAACTCGTCCGGCCCGCCCGACTTGAGCATGAGAAATGGAGAAAGACCTTGCGCTGCACGCCTCCGCATCTCGCAATACCCTCCTCTCGTCAATCCATGCAGCGGTTAGGAGAAGAACCAACAGCGGCGGGTACTGCAAGATGAGAATCGCGATGGGCGCATATCGTGATGAAAAAAGCCAGTTCAAGAAACTGAACTGCATGGGACCACCGGCCGCGAAAAACACAAGAGAAGCTACCGCGAGAACTGTAGGCACAAATAATAGCCATAACCTCACAAGTTCAACTCTCACGGCCAGAAGGTCGTGCTCCAAAAACTTATTTCGGTCCGGGTCAATCACTGGTAGGGCAGTCCGTACGTAGAATACCTCCCTGCGTGGATGCATTAAAAAACCCGCCAATACCGCCGTGACCATGACGACCGCTATAATGCCTTCGAGGACAGCCTCATATGGGGTGAACAAGAGTACCCCTGCAAGGACAATCACTGCGACAAGTAAAGCCCTGGAGATCAGTTCCATCGCCGATTTAGCTGCATTGCAAAGGATAGCAATAAGCGCGCATCTTTGCGGAAACGTGCTGCTGAAATTGCATGCTTTTGTCAGTGCTTGAGTAACAGCGTACGCGTACATGTGGAATCCGCGGCGAAGTTAGCCGAGCGCATGGAAGGTTTCGCGACCCGACTGTGTTCAGGAACGGGCAATCTATCCATCTCGTACAGAGCCGACTCCTGTTCGTACACGATTGGCGTGCTACGGTACGGTAAAGGTCTTTGTCAGGCCGCCCGTCTCAAGCGAGAGTTGGTGGGGATCGATCCAGGACATAGAAAGCTTTCGAAGGTCTTCTTCAGAGAAATCATTCAGCACGAACAGCACAGCCTCGCTATTTTTCGAAACAACTGCGAGCGAGCATCGGCGGTTCGACTGCTCCCCATCTCCTTCAGACTGCGATTCGGCGCTGCTTGCCTTCCAGTCATAGACGCAATCAACTAACGCAATCCGCTGGGAATCAGGCGACCAATACATCTCCGGCATGAATTCGTGGATGCCTTGATAGAGCAGGCCCTTTTGATGCACGACTTTCGGCGGCTCTTGCAGCCCCTTTTGCTCGACAGGGCTCATCCCTTTTGGAAGGGGATATATCGTCGTGTGGTCAATTTGAAGGTACTCGCTCTTGGCAAAAGGTGGCGCAAAGTGAGGAATCCAGCCCACATGCGCGACCTCTTTCCTGTTGGGTGAAACCGTGAAGTTATATCCGACAAGGTCGCGGACAGTTTGGCCAGTCGATAGATCAATCTCGAGGTATTCGCTCATGGAAGGATTGCCATGGCAGACGGCCGAAACTACGTTGTCCCCAACCCACGCAATGGAAAGAATGCTGGAGCAAGGCTCTGCTGGGGGGAAGGCCTGATGCCTCGGCTGGAAGGAGGTGATTCGATGGCCTTCGAGGTCAAGGACGATCACTGTAGGCGTGCAGTGTTCCGCTTCTATACATTGCTCATAGTAAGCAATTCGTTTTTGCACGGGCGACAGCTCCGCCTGCAACTTAGACTTGCCGTCGTGGGTGAACTGATACTCACGTCCATCACGGACCACCCAAACTTCGGAATCACGGATTTCCACTCGAAGCTGAATGGGCCAAGCAAGCAATACCACGAGAAAGAGAGCCATTCGCATAGGTCAGAACCTTTCACTTTAGTGTACGCCCAAGTGCCGCGGAGAGGAGGTCGTTCAGCAGAACTCTGAAAATTCTTAAAGCGTCCGGGTCAAGTCCTGAGTAACAGCATACTCGTCAATGTGAATCAGGCGAAACGAGCTATCAGTCCGGTTCGAGGAAGCGAACCTCCATCGAAAGTCTCCTGCGCTCGTCTCTCCTCGAACGCCGCTTGTGGAGCGCGATTGCGACGTTGTCGGTAATCGGATTTATCATCTCCGAATCACGTGTTAACGACGCGGATGCCTAATTCACTGGACAGCACGCAATCAGGGCGTTACCATGCGCGTCGCGCTAGTCTTCTTGACACACGAATGTCCGGCCTCGCTCACTGGCATTTCGCGCAGGGGTACCTGCAGAAGAAAGCGACTCGCCCAACCAAACCGGGAGTGTGAATCATGCATCGCCGCTCCGCCTCCACGTTATCTGTTGTTTTTGCTCTTGTTTCCTTCTTATTGATCGCAGCGCCCAGTCTTCTCAAAGCCCAAGCGCCTATTCCTCCCATTCCCGCGAACCACGTTCGCATTCATTACTTTCGCCCCGACGGCAACTATCTCGGCTGGACTGTCTATGCGTTCGGTGACACCACCGAAGATACCTCCAACTTCAACGGCGGCCCCGTCCAGGTAGCTGGGCGCGATGGTTTCGGCGCGTTGTTTGATGTGGGTGTCACTTCGACGGCCCAGAACGTCGGCATAATCATTCACAAAAGCAATACCAAAGACCCTGGGCCTAACGAATTCATCGATCCCGCAACGCAGGGCAACGAGTTCTGGCAGCTCTCCGGCAGCAACGTCCTGCACACAACGCAGCCTCCCACAATCCAGCAAACGGATCCGTCGATTCCTGCGGGCAAGGCACGCATTCATTATCATCGCCCCGACAATAACTATGCGAACTGGAATCTCTATCCATTTTTCGCGACTACCGATCCGAACAGCGACTTTTGCAACACTAATGATTTCGTCGCCGGTTACGACACTTACGGCGCTTACTACGATGTCGGAGTCGATCCCACGAAGTTTAATGGCCAGCTGGGTTTTATCATTCACAACTGCAACATTAAGGACCCTGGCCCGGACATGCATCTGCAAGTGACGCTGAATATCGAGGCGTGGGTGCTCTCCGGCAGCGCGACCGTATATCTTACGCAGCCGCCGACCGAATTCACCACGGAGCCGCCGATTCCAGCAAACAAGGCGCGGATCCACTATTTTCGGCCCGATTCGAATTATGCTTCCTGGACTGTCTACGCATTTGGTGACACCACCGAAGACACTTCCAATTTCAATGGCGGCCCCGTCTTCGTGACTGGGTATGACACCTATGGTGCCTTTTATGACGTTGGGCTCAAGCCAAATCCCCACGACCTCGGCTTCATCGTTCACAATATTTCGCTGGGCATCAAGGACCCCGGGCCGGACATGCACTTGAATGTTGCGCAATTCAACGAAGCCTGGGTGATATCCGGCGATGCCCAGGTTTTCACGACCCAGCCGACCGCGGCGCAATTGCTGGACGCGGTCTTCTTCAAGCTGCAGGCGTTTTGGATCGATCGCACTACCGTGGCAATCCAGGGCCAATTCCTGCAGTCTGGTTTCACCTATTTTTTGAACTATGACCTGAACGCGAATTTGCAGTTGACCTCGACCGGTGTGAGCGGAGGCTCCAGCATTTCGCTCACTCCGTTTGCCGGTGGTTTCACATCCGACGAACAAGCGCGCTTCCCGCAGCTGTCCGGTTACGCCGTCCTGCACCTGCCGGACAATGCCAGTACATCTCTTCTCGCGGCTGTTCTGAAGGGTCAAGTCGCGGTGTCCGCCACCGCGAGCGACGGCAGGCTTAAATACGTCACGAGTGTGCAGACGGCGGGCGTGCTCGATGATCTTTTCTTTTTCCCCGGCAAGCTTGGAGTGCTCTTCCACCACAGGGAGGAGGACGATTCGCGCGACGCTTACGGCTGCGGAGAGATCTCAATCCGCGTTTGGGCCCCGACGGCCCAGTCCTTGAATCTTCAGCTATTCGAGCACGCTGCCGACACCATGCCGGCCAAAGTCATTGCCGCGCACGAGAACAGCGGGGTGTGGAGCGCCTGCCTGGATGACGGTTGGAGGAGCAAATATTACTTGTTCGACCTTCGCGTTTATGTGCCGGGCCAGCGCGCCATTCTGGAGAACATCGTCACCGATCCGTACTCGGTGGACTTGGCCCTGAACGGCGTGAAGAGCCGCATCACCAATCTCAACGACCCCGACACGCAGCCCGACGGTTGGCAGGAGTCGCGTTCGCCTTCGCTCGCCAGCGTGAACGATCTCAGCATCTATGAGTTGCACATCCGCGATTTCAGTGCTAATGACATGACCGTGCCGTCTTCCCATCGCGGAACTTACCTGGCCTTCGCCGACCGCCGCACTAACGGCATGAAGCACCTCGAAGCACTCGGCGATGCGGGTCTCAAAGCGGTGCACCTCCTGCCCAGTTTTCACTTCGCCAGCATTAACGAGGATAAGACCACCTGGCTAACGACTCCCGACCTCAGCGTCTTCCCGTCCGATGGCACACAGCAGCAGGCCTCCGTGGCCGCGATTCAGAATAAGGATGCCTTCAACTGGGGCTACGACCCGGTCCACTTTTTCGCACCGGAAGGCGCCTATGCGCTAGAACCGGACAATCGCGTGGAAGAGTACCGCGAGATGGTCCAGGGCCTCCACCGTGCCGGCCTTCGCGTCATTCAGGATGTGGTATTCAATCACACCAACGCCATCGGCGAGAACCCCAACGCCGTGCTCGACGAGGTTGTGCCAGACTACTACAACCGCCTCGACGCCGACGGCAACCAGCTATCGGGTAGCTGCTGTCCGGACACGGCGCCGGAGCACAAAATGATGGGCAAGCTCATTACCGACGCCGTCGCGCTAAACGCCAAGCAGTACAAGATCGACGGTTTTCGCTTCGATCTGATGAGCTTTCTGTTCGTCTCCAACATGCAGGAAATTAAAAACGCGCTCGCAAAGCTCACGCTCGAAAAGGATGGGGTGGACGGCAGTAAGGTTTATCTCTACGGCGAGGGTTTCGATTTCGGCGAGGTGGCCAACAATTCGCTGGGAATCAACGCCAGCCAGAAAAATCTCTTCGGCAATGGCATCGGCACATTCAACGACCGCATTCGCGACGGTATCCGGGGCGGCAGTCCGTTCACGGACGAGCGCATGCAGGGCTTTGCCACTGGCCTCTTCACAGACTCCAGCAGCTTTACGAATCAAAGCACCGCGCCTTCCGCTCAATTAGGCACGCTGCTCGAGTATACGGACTGGGTCGAAGTCGGCCTCGCCGGCAATCTCCGCGATTGGACTTTCACGGACCACACTGGTGCAACGGTCACAGGGGCGCAGGTAAATTACAACGGACAGCCGGCTGGCTACACCGCCAGCCCCGTCGAAGACATCGATTATTGCTCGGTGCACGATAACCAAACTCTCTTCGATGCCGTACAACTCAAGTCGTCTGCGGCTGACGACGTACACTCTCGCGAGCGTCGCCAAGTCCTTGCGATGAGCTTGGTCGCGCTGGGCCAGGGTGTGCCGTTTTTCCTTGGCGGCGACGACCTGCTTCGGTCCAAAGACATGGACAACAACAGTTATGACTCCGGCGACTGGTTCAACAAGCTCGACTTCAGCTATCAGTCCGACAACTGGGGCACCGGTTTACCCATCGCCAGCCAGAACCAGGGCAACTGGCCTATCATGCAGCCTCTGCTCGCCAATCCGACGCTCACTCCACAGCCCTCGGACATTGAGCATGCCCGCGACGCCTTCCGCGAATTCCTGGAGATCCGCGGCACCTCCGGCCTCTTCCACATGCACACACTCGCCGATGTGCAAGCCAACCTGCACTTCCTAAACGCAGGCCCCAGCCAGACGCCCGGCCTCATCGTCATGAAGCTCGACGCCAACGGCGGCGACTTCGGCCGCTATCAGCACATCGTCGTGGTTTTCAACGCCACGAACGCTCAAGTGTCGTTTCAGAATTCCACGTTAGTTGGATCGGAACTGTGTCTGCATCCGGTTCAACAGCATTCTACAGACTCGATCATCGGCCAATCATCGTTCGACGCTCAGACCGGTACCCTCGTCGTACCGGGATTGACAACAGCCGTCTTCGTGACGCCGCAGCCGTAGCCAATTGAATTCCGTCAATCGCGCAGCCAATTTGCGCCCAACAGTAGGGTCGCGCGACGACGACCATAACCAATGTCCTCGACCTCCTTTGTGAATCGTGAGCTGACTCCCCAGACCCGTTCTAGGAAGTGAAGTCGCTCGGTTACTCAACGAGTCCGATTCCGGTCCGATGGCGATTGATTCGCAAGTCACAATTGCTCCGAAAAGAGGTTCACGATACAGGTCTGCAAATACGTGGACCGAATCTCTGGATTGAAACACTTTGGACAAAACACGCTTTGCAGGAAAGGAGCTGCAAAGTGGAA
>WNFT01006508.1_pt1 | contig 10293 bp, 5 predicted proteins | sample 5400191 | NCBI WGS metagenome assembly WNFT01 (sample SAMN13153359, study PRJNA577476) | soil metagenome | isolation source: 80 cm saprolite under Madrone tree | place: USA:California | collected 2016-06-14 | reverse complement strand
CATGGTTTTCGATGATGGCGATGACTTTCTCGCCCTTTTGGTGTTTGTGCCCGGAATAGCCAATGCCGTCCCCGCCTTTTTTGGCCACCGTGTTGGTGCCATCGCCATGCAGCACGCTGAGGTCGAGCTGGTTCTGGTCGGCCAGATGCTGCACACTGGCGATGAAGGCCTGTGCAAGGGAGCCGTCATCCGACCACCGGGCGAAGACTTTGTAGACGGAGGTATAGTGGATGGCCGGCTTGCCGGCGGTGTCTGTGGGCACGGGCAAGCACTTCCACTGCATGCCCGTATACAGGACCCATAAGATGAGGTTGAAGACGCGATGATAGCCGAGTTTGCACCGGGGTCCACGCTTGGGCATCGAGAGATGCGGCAAGATAAATTGCTGGAACTCGGTGGCAGAGAGTTGGACAGGAATCGGCGTCGTTGTAGGCTTTGCCGGCGCTGTGGGCATGATAGAATCGTCTCATATGAAGATGGCTTCGTTGACCTCATGAATTGTCTATCTTCATACGCTACAATACATTAGAGAAATTGGCAAAACTCGCAACCACTTATGTATTTGTCGGAGTGAATCAGCACAAATCTGCTGTCGAGGCATGGCCAGCGTTGTTGTGGCCCTGTCCCTCACATGGTCGTGTTAGGCTTGATTTGCAACCCCTTTCCGAAAACTGAATAGCCCTGACCAAGACCTCGATCAACGGATGTGGCTGTGCTACCATCGTTGCTGCTCCAGCATAGCGTTTTGGTTCGTGTGAGGGCGTCACGTGCCGGTGACCCCCCACGTGGGTCAAAACACTTTAGCGCTCCGCTGAAGCCTCCTGTCAACCGCGCTGTCGAAAACTAAATGGCCCTGGCATCACGGCCCAACGCCCTGACGCGTGTCCTCCAGCGCAGAGGAGTATGTGTGTGAAAGCCGAAATCTTTGCCATTGGCACGGAATTGCTCATGGGAGAACTCACGGATACTAATAGCGCCTGGCTGGCAGCGCGTCTGCCGGCGCTGGGGATAGACCTCCAAGGGGTGTCCATCCTCGGGGATCATCTCGCCATGCTGACCGAAGGGTTGACCCGTGCCTTACAACGGGTGGACCTGGTGTTGACCACGGGCGGGTTGGGTCCCACCCAGGACGACCTCACGCGTGAGGGCATTGCCGCAGCCCTCGGAGAGACCCCCACCGTCGATGCCGCGATGGTCCAAGAGATCGCGCGCTCCTTTCAACGGCGGGGCCGGGATATGCCGGCCCCCAATATCAAGCAAGCCCAACTGATTCCCTCGGCCCAGTTTCTGCGCAATCCCTATGGCAGTGCCCCGGGCTGGTGGGTCGAGCGCGCCGGCAAAATCCTCGTCGCCATGCCTGGCCCTCCCGTGGAGACCCATCCCATGTGGGACGACCAGATCGCCCCCCGCTTGCGCCAGATGGTCACGGGCCAGATCACGCTGACGCGCAACATCAAAACTATGGGGCTTTCCGAGGCGGCGGTGGACGAAAAGATCGCCGCGCACTTCGGGCAGGCGAATCCCTATCTGGGCATTTATTCCAAAGCCGATGGCATTCACCTGCGCATGATTGCCCGGGCGCGGGATACAACCATGGCACAGGCGTTGATCGCGCCTATGGAAGCGGCCATCATGACCCAACTGGCCCCGTATGTCTGGGGGTACGACGACGAGACCCCAGCGCAAGCCGTTGGCACGCTCCTCACGGCACACGGCTTGACCCTGGCCACCATGGAAAGTGGTACCGGCGGGTATCTGGCGAACAGTATGACGGAAGGCCCCGACAGCGCCGTGTATTTCAAAGGTGGGGTGGTGGTGTCGAGTCCCGTCATGCCCCTAGCCTATGGGGTCCCTGCAGAGGTGTTGCAGCAGCATGGCACTGTGAGCCAGGAGAGCGCCATGGCCATGGCTCAGGCCATTCGGGGACAGCTTGGGGCCGACGTTGGCATTGGTATCACTGGTGTGCCGGGGCCCCAGGCACTGGAAGGCCAGCCGGTCGGCCTGGCGTATTTTGCCATCGCCAGTGGCAACACTGGACACGTCGAGGAGATGCGCGTCTCCCCACGGCGGATGACGCTGAAGCGCCGCGTCTCGAACGCGGCGCTGATCGCCCTCAGCAAGTTGCTGCGAGGAGAACGGGACGCCAAGGGATATCACTGGTAATGCCTGTGCCACACGGGCAAGACATGTGCACAGCGCAACCTTATCTGGTGCACCACAATGTATGGGAGGTGAGATAGTCATGATGGACAACGCATTCCCTATGTTGTTTTCGCCTATCGACCTCGGGTCCCGGCGCCTCAAGAACCGGATCTGTTGCAGCGCCCACGCGGACAGTCTCGCCATTGACGGGATGCCCACAGAGCGGACGGTGCGCTACTACGAACTAAAGGCCCGGGGGGGTGCCGGGTTCATGATGTGCTTCGGGTCGGCGAGCGTCCACCAGACCAGCCCGGCGAAGGATTGGAACGGAGTGGAGCTCTTCGACGATCGGGTCATCCCTTACCTCGAGAAGTTCTCCGCAATGATGCACCGCTATGACGTTCCCGTCGTGGCGCAAATCACCCACCGCGGCCGACGCGGCCGCAGCATCGATACGTTCGAGCGGCTTTACGCCCCTTCGGCGATCCGCGAACCCAACCACCGAGAAACGCCCCACGTCATCGAACCCAAGACCATGGACGAGTTCGTGAGAGCCTATGCGAACGCGGCCCTCCGCCTCAAAAAGGGTGGCTTTGACGGCTGCGAGGTCATGGCGAGCCACGGCCACCTCATCGATCAATTTTGGTCCCTGAATAGCAACCGGCGTCACGATGAGTATGGGGGTGACCTCGGCGATCGGTTGCGCTTCGGAGTGCGCGTGCTCACCGCCGTCCGTGAGGCGGTCGGAGCGGACTTCATCATCGGCATCCGGATGACCGGGGATGACTTCGTGGATGGGGGGCTCGACGACGGTCTGTGCCAGGAGATCGCCGGCCACCTCTCGGAGCTGCAGATCCTCGACTACTTCAATATCATCGGCGGTACCGCCGAAACCTACGCCGGGGAGGCAGCGGTGGTGCCGGATATGTCCTTTCCGCTTGCCGTGTACGCCCCGCTCTCGGCCCGCATCCGCCAGGTGGTACGCGTGCCCGTTATCGCCACAGGTCGCATCAACGATCCAGCGGTTGGGGAGCGGGTGCTACGGGAGGGCCATGCCGATCTGTGCATCATGAACCGGGCCCTCATCGCCGATCCGGATTTTCCCAATAAGGCCCGGGAGGGGCGCCTGGACGATATCCGCCAATGCATGGGTTACAACCAGGGCTGCATCGACCGGATCTATACGGGCCGTGGGGTGACCTGCGTGCAGAACGCGGTCATCGGGCGGGAGGCCGAGTGGGCGGAGCTGCCCCGATCGAGCCACCCGCAGAAAGTGGTCGTCATCGGGGGCGGTCCCGCCGGGCTGGAGTGCGCCCGGGTGGCCCGCCTGCGGGGGCACTCCGTGGTGCTCTTCGAGAAGGGCGAGGAACTCGGGGGCCAGACCCTCATCGCCCGACGGGCTCCGGGACGGCAGGATTTCGACGGAGCCTGCCGGTTCCTCGCGCTCCAGTGCCGGAAACTCGGCGTGGACCTCCGGTTGGGAGCCGCAGCCGATGTGGAGCGAGTCCTCGGGGAAGCGCCGGAGGTGGCCGTGGTGGCCACGGGCGCCCGGGCCTTCCGGCCCAATCTTCCCGGCCTCGAGGCTTACGGCTTCAGCGCCTGGGAAGTGCTCCAGGGAACCGAAGTCTCGGGAAACGCTATCCTCGTCATCGATGAGGAGTACGGACACCAGGGCCTATCGGTGGCCGAACACCTGCTGGACCAGGGTAAGCGAGTCCGGCTGGTCACCTCCGAGCGTACCGTGGGGAGTCACCTGGGAAGCACCACCATCCCTCCGGTCCTCCAACGGCTCTTTCGCAAGGGCATCCAGATGCACTTCAGCCTCCGGGTGACGCAGCTCGAGGCTAACCGGGCCATCGCTCGCAACGTCTGGAGCGAGCAGGAGGAGAGCCTCGAGCCTTTCGACGGGTTCGTCTATGCCTATGGGGGCGAAGCAGTCTGCGATCTGTACGAAGCTCTGCAGGGAAAAGTGGCGCGGGTGGAGCTGATCGGGGATAGCTTCGCGCCCCGTTCGCTGCAGCACGCTATCCTCGAGGGGCACAAGTTTGCCAGGGAGATCTGATATGGACTTCACGAAGGAAGAGACCTACCGGTTGACGCGGGTTCCTGTCCAACTGGCCCATACACTGACCCCGGAGGCCTACCGCTCGACGGCTTACTTCGAGATCGAAAGAGAGAGAGTCTTTGCCACGAGCTGGGTCTGCGTCGGCTATACCTCCCAGTTGGCGGAGTCTGGGGACACGTTGGTGGCCTCCGTCGGTGATCAGCCCATCTTCGTCGTGCGGGATCGGCAAGGCAGTCTCAGGGCCTTCTACAACGTGTGCCGCCACCGGGGCTCCCAGCTCGTGGAAGGCGATGGGAAGCACGAGCTGATCCGTTGTCCTTACCACGCCTGGGGTTACAACCTGGAGGGCAAGCTCCTCGGTACTCCCTATTTTAAGGGGCTCGACGTCCCCGAGGCGGAGCGCCGGTTCTACGACACCAGCGAGGTGAAGGAGTTCCGCAAGGAGGATTACGGGCTCTTGCCTGTCCTGGTGGACTCCTGGGGATGCTTCGTCTTCGTCAACCTGGATCCCCGAGCGCAGCCCCTTGCCGAGTGGTTGGGAGATCTGCCCCAGCGCTACGGCCGCTATCCCCTGTCAGCACTGCGGCTCATCGAGCGCAAGCGCTTTGACATCAAAGCCAATTGGAAGCTCATCGCCGAGAACTTCATGGAGTATTACCACCTGCCCTGGGTCCATCCGGAGCTGACCACCGTCTCCGGGGTCAACGAGCATCACCGGCAGCAGGGTCCCGGCATGTACACGGGTATGGACACCTCGCCGTTGACCCCAAATCCTGACTCCGCCCTCTGGGCGGAGTTGCCGACGATGCCGGGCCTGGACGAGACCCAGGTCCGGAGCGCTTACTGGATCTACCTCTTTCCGAACCTAGCCCTCTTTCTGCTGCCCAATTATCTGTTTACCCTGCTCACCCGTCCAGACGGCGTCGGCAGCACGGTGGAGTCCGCGGACCTGTTGGTCCATCCTGACGTACTCAGGGCGGAACGTGCCGGGGAAAAACTCAGCGCCACCTTCGAGTACTGGGATATGGTCAACCGCCAGGATATCGCCGCCGTGGAACGGGTCCAAAGGGGGATCCAGGCCCGGAGCTACCCGGGCGGCAGAATGTGCTTCCGATTCGAGGAGCCCATCTACCGCTTTCAGAACATGGTTATCGACCGCATGGTCGGTCATCACCGGATCCCCGCAGGTGACTCCTAAAGATGTGGGCATTTTATACCCACGGCAGGGGCTAGTGGAGCTTGACAGAAGTATTCATACGCTGGCGTATAAGGTAGACGACCTCTGCTATAAATTGAGCGACTTGAGTTATAATAACAGGCGGGCTATCGACCATGTGGACTGTGCCAAGAAGGAATAACGATGAGACTCGGAGTTGCGTTGAAGGCTTTCTTTCGCGCGTTGCGTGATCGAACGTTCGCCGAGCAATTGGACAGGCTCTTGCAGGGACAAGCCTTGGCCCTCTCCACGACGACGGCATCGCCACTGGCCGACCGGCTACGCGCCGACATGGTAGCACAGACCCCCACGCGCAGTGACGCGCTCACGCTGTTGGCCACCCTCCAACGTGAAGCGCGATTGATCGACTTCATCATGGAAGACCTTTCAGGCTATGACGATGCTCAAATCAGTGCTGCCGTGCGTGATGTGCATCGCGCCTGCGCCGCGGCGCTCGAGCGCATGTTTGCACTGCGTCCGCTCCGCTACCAGGAGGAAGGCGCGCACGTGGAGATTCTGGCGGGGTATGACCCCGTGCAGGTCACGCTAACGGGGAATGTTACCGGTCAGCCGCCACTACGGGGCACCTTAGTGCATCACGGTTGGCAAGCCCTTCAGTGCGAGCTGCCGGCATGGAGCGGCCAGGAGGAATCGGCGCGTGTCATCGCCCCTGCTGAAGTCGAGGTGCAGTAACTGTTCCACGGGACTTCCTCATTGAGCACACAGCGGATAAACGGTAGTCACTTCCTGCTGCAGCGCTCCATGACCCGTAGATTAGCTCGAGTCCGTTCCGTCGCCAGAAGGATCTCTAGAGGCGTGACTTCCCGCGGAACTCGCGGTAGAGTCGGAAAGATCTACGCATGGCTACATACGCAATTGGTATTGACTTAGGAACCACCAACAGCGTCATCGCATACACACGACTCGATCAAGACGACGCCCAGCCGCAGGTGCTGTCGGTACCCCAACTGGTCGCGATGGCGACGGTGGAGTCGCAGTTTCAGCTGCCTTCTTTCCTGTATCTCGGTAGCGCACACGAAGCAGACACGGGCAACTATGATCTCCCGTGGCACCAGGGTGGACAAGACGCTGTTGGCGAGCTAGCTCGCCAACAGGCTGCGGCAATGCCCATGCGCACCGTCGCTGCAGCGAAATCATGGCTGTGTCATAGCCGAGTGGACCGGCATCAGCCAATGCTGCCCTGGGGTGCCCCCAGTGAGGTGCCTAAATTGTCCCCGGTGGACGTGTCCCGTCGGTATTTGGCACACCTCGTCGCCGCCTGGCACCATGAGTTTCCTGCTGCCCCGATCGCTGAACAGCGTGTCGTGCTGACAGTACCCGCCTCATTTGATGCCAGTGCGCGCGAATTGACACGCGAGGCGGCTCTCGCTGCGGGGCTCCCAGCAGATCTGATCCTGTTGGAAGAACCGCAAGCTGCTCTGTACGCCTGGCTGGCGAACCGTGGCGAACAATGGCGCCGACACCTCGGCGTGGGCGATACCCTGTTGGTCTGCGACGTGGGTGGCGGCACGACCGATTTCACCCTGATCGGTGTGGACGAAACAGAGGGTGCCTTGGAACTCCAGAGGATTGCCGTGGGCCCGCACACCCTGGTCGGTGGGGACAACATGGACGTGGCGCTGGCCCACTTTTCCAGCACGGCCTTTGCGGCCAAGGGCCTGCAGTTGGACGCCTGGCAGTCGGTGTCGTTATGGCATGCCTGTCGTGCCGCCAAGGAAGCCCTGCTGGCGCTGGAAGGACCCAAGACACACCCCGTCACGGTGCTTGGCCGAGGTCGACGGCTCGTCGGCGGCACGGTGCGGGTCGATTTGCAGCGTGAGGCGGTGCAAACGCTGTTGCTCGACGGCTTCTTCCCGGTATGCACAGTGGACGAGCGACCGGAACGGCGTCGGGCGTCGGGCTTCCGCGAGCTCGGGTTGCCCTACGAATCGGACGTCGCCGTGACCCGACACCTGGCGCATTTCCTCAGCCTGCATGGCGCGGACAATCAACCGGCGCGGGTGACGCACGTGCTCTTCAACGGCGGCGTATTCAAGGCCGCCCTCTTTCGCGATCGCCTGATGGATATCCTGGTGCAATGGCACGGCAAGCAAGCCACGCCACAGATTCTCGACGGTGCGGCCGATCTGGACTACGCCGTGGCGCGTGGGGCCGCATACTACGGCTTTGCCGAGGCAGGCCGGGGTATTCGCATTCGTAGTGGGACGGCACGTTCGTACTACGTGGGTATCGAAACGGCCGTCCTGGCCATTCCAGGTGCGCCTCGGCCACTAAAAGCGCTGTGTGTCGTGCCCTTCGGCATGGAGGAAGGCACCGCAGTCAGGGTGCCATCGGAAGCCATCGGTTTGGTCGTTGGCGAACCCTGTCTCTTCCGTTTTTTCAGCTCTGCTGTACGCAAAGATGATAAACCTGGCGATGTGCTCGACCGTTGGAGCGACGAGGAACTGAGCGAGACCGATCCGTTGGCGACGACCCTACCAGTGGAGCAGGCAGCAGCAGAAGACTACGTGCCGGTGCAGTTTGAAGCGCGCATTACGGAGGTGGGCATGTTCGAGCTGTGGTGCGTGAACCCGATGTCGGACCAACGCTGGAAGCTGGAGTTCAGCGTCCGTGAGGATGCTGAGGAGGTGCCAGAACCGCAGGAGAATTAAGCGATGGCGCAGGAAGCGAGTCGTTTCGTCGTTGGTATCGACCTCGGCACGACGAATTCGGCGGTTGGCTATATCGACACAGCCGAAGCACGGTGGCAGGTCCACACCTTGGCCATCCCGCAAGTGGTCGTGCCAGGCGAGGTCGAAGTGCGAGAGACCCTCCCCTCGTTTCATTATGAAGCAGCTGCGGGAGAATTATCCAAGGGTGCCTTGCGACTGCCGTGGGATACTGCCGAGCTGCGCTCTACCGTGGGCGTATTTGCGCGAGACCATGGTGCGAGTGTGCCGGGGCGATTAATTGCATCGGTCAAATCGTGGTTGTGTCACAGTGGTGTAGATCGCACGGCGGCGATTTTGCCATGGCACGGCACCTCAGACGTCGAGCGGCTGTCACCCGTCGCCGTGAGCAGCCGCTACCTGTCGCATATTGCCGCAGCGTGGGACACGCGATTTCCCGAGCATCCGTTGCATAGGCAGGAGGTGACGCTGACCGTGCCAGCCTCGTTTGATGAGGTGGCGCGCGAGCTGACCGTCGCCGCCGCGCATCAAGCCGGGTTGCAACACCTGGTGCTGTTAGAAGAGCCGCAGGCGGCGTTTTATGCCTGGATATATGCCCACGAAGATGATTGGCAAACGCTCGTCCAACCCGGCCTGACGATTCTGGTCTGCGACATTGGCGGGGGCACCACCGACTTTACGCTGATGCACGTACGTGACGGAGCAAGCGCACACGATGCCGAGGATGGCAAGATACAGCTCCATCGCATCGCCGTCGGTGATCACTTGCTCCTCGGCGGAGACAACCTCGACCTCGCTCTGGCGCACGTCCTCGAACCGCGGCTCACCGCTTCGGCCACGAGAAAACTGTCGCCGCGTCAGTGGGACACGCTGGTGCGCGTGTGCTGTCATGTCAAGGAAACGTTACTCGGTGTCCAGCCACCAGACCGTCTCACGGTCAGTGTGCCAGGAGTTGGAGCGCGGCTGATTGGCGGTGCGCTGCACACAGACGTCCAACGACAAGAGGTCGAAGACTTCCTATTCGAGGGATTCCTGCCTTATGTCGAGCGCGACGCCAGACCACACCGTTACCAGTCCGGGTTCCAGGAATTCGGCTTGCCCTATGCACCGGACCCGGCGATCACCGCGTATCTGGCGGCGTTTCTGACCGACCATCAGCAGCTTCCTGCGGAAGGAGATCGTTGCGCTTCTACACGGCCTGACGTTATTCTGCTCAATGGCGGTTTGTTTGCCTCACCTGTCTTGCGGCAACGGCTGTTGGACGTGATGACCTCATGGTATAGTGCGACCGACCCCGGCGACACGTGGCAGCCGCTCGTCCTGCGCAACGATCGCCTAGACCTGGCAGTAGCGCATGGCGCGGCGTATTACGGCATGGTACGGCGCGGTCATGGCACGCGCATCGCCGGGGGCTTGGCACGCGCGCACTACATTGGCGTCGAAGGGGACGCGGCAGAAGCCGCAGGGCACACCGCGGTGTGCTTGCTGCCCGCAGGCATCGCAGAGGGGCAGATGGTCGAGCTCGCCGACCGCCACTTTCAGCTGCGCATTCGTCAGCCCGTCGAGTTTCCGCTGTACACGTCAAGCTTGCGCCCGGCTGATACGCCCGGCACCCTGGTGCCCATTGACCCACAACTGCTGCGGTCATTGCCGCCAATTCGGACCGTGTTGACCTCGGGCAGAAGGAAGAGCAAGGCTGAGGTGATTCCTGTCACCCTGCATGCTCAGCTCAACGAAATCGGTACGCTTGAGCTGTGGTGTCGCGAAGCCGCGGGGGGGCGGCAGTGGCGGCTGCAATGCGATGTGCGCGCCGCCGCTGGCACCCGCGTGGCTGAGACACCCCGTGCGGCAGGCGCTGCAACCGTCGAGGACGTGTTGGATGAGTCGACCCTGGATGCCTGTGGTCGGCTGATTCACGAGACGTTTACCTCTACGAATCCAGGCGCCGAGCCGGAAGGTTTAATGAGACGTTTGGAACAGGTCACCAAGATGCCGCGTACGGCGTGGCCGGCGTCGGTGCTGCGCCGCTTCTGGGAGGCACAGATGGACGTGGTTGCGGGCTGGCAGTTCAGCCCGGGGCACGAAGCGCGGTGGCTCAATCTAGCCGGTTTTGCCTTGCGGCCCGGTTACGGCATGGCGGTGGATGACTGGCGTGTGGCGCAGACCTGGCGCTTGTTGCA
>WNFT01016190.1_pt1 | contig 10294 bp, 8 predicted proteins | sample 5400191 | NCBI WGS metagenome assembly WNFT01 (sample SAMN13153359, study PRJNA577476) | soil metagenome | isolation source: 80 cm saprolite under Madrone tree | place: USA:California | collected 2016-06-14 | reverse complement strand
CGGGCAAAACGTAGCTGGAGCCGGTACCGAGCACGATCACGTCGGCGCGAACCGTCCGGCTTGTACCCCAGCGATCGCGGAGACCGAGATCGCAACCTGCGGATGTGAGCTGCATTCCGACGACCTCATGGCCCGGTAGGAGGCGGACGCGACGCCCCGCCGGTTCCAGGAACTCGAGGTCGTAAAGCCGGTCGTAAATGCGCTGCAACAGGCTCTGCGATATGCCGTCGCTCGCCAGCCTCTGCTCGGCAAGGAGGATGTCGCGCTGTTCCCGCTTCAGGCTGAAGAAGTAATCACTGTAGATCGGGTTGAAGAGCTCGTTGGTGAAGGGCGACTCGTCCAAAGGGAGGAAGTTCGGGCGATGCGAGATCCATACCAGCTGCCCGGGCAGGTGGGCCGTATCCAGTAACAGATGCCAGATGACCTCGGCGCCACTCTGACCGCCTCCGACCACGGCGACAACCCGACCGGTTACATCGGTGGGATGGAGCAGGTAATCGTTCGAATGGAACACGAGGTCGCCGACGTTACTGCCAGCCCACGGCGGAATTGTCGGCACGAGTCCGGTCCCAAGCACGATGTTCCTGGTGTGGACCACCCGGCGATCGACTTGCACGGAAAACATCTGCTCGTCGATAGCGACCTCCCGCACCTCGGCGCCAAATTCAACGTTGGGCAAGCGGGCGGCCACCCATTGCAGGTATTGATTGAATTCTTTGCGACTGACAGGCTGCGAACGGTTGATGAAGCGGTAGAGCCGCTTATGCGCGCGGAGGAATGCCAGAAACGAGTACTGACTCGTGGGATCGGCCAGTGTCACGAGGTCTTTCAAGTACGAGACCTGGATGACGGCCTCAGGAAACAGCAGGCCGGGGTGCCATTCGAAATCCGGGGTCTTGTCGAAGAAACGGGCGTTGAAGCCGGTTGGCGCGAGCAGTGCCGCGAGGCTCAGGTTGAAGGGACCTGCACCCACGCCGACGGCGTCCAGTGTCAAATCAGCTCCCAAAATCTTCCCCCTCAGGCCTCCCCCAGCAACCGGTATAACAGGCTCCCGACCTGCCGCGGTGCATCGGCTGGTCGGGAGCCCCGTCGTCAGTCGGTCAGTCTACGTATGGTCCGTTGTAAATCGGGGTCTCGCCGTAGGGCTTGCCGGCCATGATCATGAACCGCGTCCTCGGCTGCGCGTCGTCCACGGTGAGCACGCTACCCGGCCCAAGGACGGCGATCTGAGAGCGGTGCGCTCGGCTATGGTTGGCGCCGAAACTAGCCTCCGCCTCCAGCAGGTAGACGAAGCCTTTGAAGTCGGGCGGCACCGGGATGCTAACGGATCCGCCAGGATGAGCCCAGGGGTCCCAAGCGTGATCGGCGAGCCCGCGCCGACCAGGGTCCGGATCGTGGCGTCGCCCTCATGCCGGACGGGGAGGTCAGCGCGCTCCACCACCTGCGCGGTGGGCGCGACGTTCTTGTCCTTGCGGGCGAGGTTGACCCAGAACAGCAGGCCGCGCATCTCAGTCCCGACCTTGCCCTCCTCGAGCTCGTCCTTGCCGAGTCCCTCCGCGTGCAGGACGCCGCGGCCGGTACGGACCTTCAGTACGGAACCTTCGTGCAGCCTGGCCCGCTCCATGGTGCCGCCGGGACCCGTGCTATGCCCGGTGCTCGACGAGCCTGAAATGGCGTACCAGAGGTTGTCGAACCCTCGATGTGGGTGCGTGGTGTCCTGGTTCGCCTGCTCCGGGCTGATTTTCACGGTCGCCTCGTGGACGAGGATGTAGGGATCCACGATCGAGTAGGGGATCCCCGCTAACGGCAACGATTCGAGAACGCGATTTCCCATGACTGGCCGGATCCTGGCGTCCTTGACCAGGGTGATCTGGCGTTGTGCGGTGTCGATTTGAGTGGCCATGGCTGGCTTTACCTCCTGGAAAGTCTTTTTACTTGTACATGCAAGTACCTGGCGGACGGCCAGTTTATTGCAAACCGCCGGCCGGAGCCTCCCCCGGCGGCATCACGACGAGTCCTGGGCCCTCGTGATGCCGTCGAGGATGAGATCCAGCCCGTATTCGAATTCGTCACCATAGTTGTACCCGGGCTTCATGGCGCGGTCGACGGCCATCTCGGCGAGGTGGGGATACTCGTTCGGCCGGAATCCCTCGAGGATGTTTGCTGCGATCTCCGCAACTCCAGCAGCGCCTTCCGAGTTGCTGAACGGCAATGCCAGCTCTGTCAGCGCGAATCCGTAGATGTAGCCGTCCAGGATCGAGTACGCATGGGCGGCCATGTCGATCGAGAAGCCTGCCGTCCGTAGGCTTCCAAGCACCGCGTCGTGATGTCGTAGGGTCGCCCGACCGGGCGTGGCCCGCACTCCATCAGGCCGATGGCCCACGGGTGGCTCAGGAGAACCTGGCGGGTTGCCATCGCCCGCTTTCGCATCGCCGTCCGCCAGTCCGCGCCGTTGGCCGGCAGTTCGATCTCGCTAAAAACGACATCGACCATGCCGTCCAGCATGTCGACCTTGTTGCGAACGTGGTTGTAGAGGGACATCGCCTCCACCCCGAGCTTCTGGCCCAGCTTGCGCATGCTGAGCGATTCGAGGCCGTCCCGATCGGCGAGGCTCTAGCAGGTCGGCGCCGAACTGGTCGGATAACAGAGAGCCGCGTCGACGAACGCGGCCCTCTGTTTGCGTCGTTTCTCGCTTAGGGCAGGCTGATCACCGGGAAGGTCCACAGACCGCGTCCGTGGGTGGCTGCCAGGATGCTGGTGCCGCCGTCGGCGACGGTCAACTGGTCCACGACCGCGTTGGGGAAATTCCCTCCGAGCCGCGACCAGGTCGAGCCATTGTCGTTGGAGACGTACACGCCGAAGTCGGTGCCGGCGACGAGGTCGCCATTGACGAGCAGGATGTCCGCGGTCGGCGCATCGATCAGGTTGCCGCTGCGGTTGCTGACGGCCCCGCTGTTGATCTCGTAGACGTGCCCGACACCCGGGTCGTCTCCGCTGACGTACCAGTTGCGCGAGTAGCCGGAGAAGCTCAGGTACGCGTCAGCCGAGTTGCCCTGGTTGACGAAGACGCCGGTGATATACCGGTTCGGCAGCGTCGTATTGGCTGGGCTGTAGCTCGCCACCACCTGGTAGCTACCGCTGGCGTTGCTGAGTTCAACCACGCCGCTATGGAACCCAGCGCCTGACCCACTGGGGTTGCAGGGCCCGCACCACGCGACCCAGGTGGTTGTGACTCCCTTGACCGTGGCGGTCCCAATCGCCGTTGCCTGGCGCGATGGGAATGCGCCGCCTTGCGTGAGGTCGTAGATGTTGGTCCAATCCGCCGAATTGGTATTGAACCCCTTGGTGGAATCCCAGACGCGGGCGCCACCCGCCACGATGTGGGTGTCACCGTTGACCACCGGCGCGGTGTAGTCGCGCACGATCGGCGCGATGAACCGTGCGTTCGGGTCTGGCGGCTGGTTGCCGATCCACGTCTTGCCGCCGTCACTGCTGCGTGCGGAGGTAAGGCCGACATATTCCGTGATCACGTTTTGGGAATTCGTCGGGTCGACGATGGTATAGCCGCCGTCGCCGCCGAAGACCTGGACACTCGTAGCCACCACCGGGGTCCCCATGTCGCCGACCACCGAGCCGGGCGTCGGGAATGTCAGGCTCGTGCCGTTGTCCTGCAGGCCGCCGTAGAGGCTGCCGTCGTTGGCGCCGGCTGCCGAGTAGTACTGCAGGGTGTTCAGGTTGTTGTTGAGATCGGTCCAGTTACCCTGGGTGTGGTCCGACAGCGACTTCGACCACATCCCGCCGTCGTTGCCGACGAACAGGGTGTTGCGACCGCCGGCGATGTCGAGGAAGACGGCATGCTGGTCTGGATGGGTGCCCATGTGGTTGCAGGTGCCTTCGAACGGCGTGTAGCTGAAGCACTGCAGGGTGAGGTTCCAGTAGGGGCCGAGGGTATTCCAGCTCGTGCCCCCGTTGGTCGTTTCGTAGACCTCTTCGAGGCCGAGGTACATATGGTTGGAATCAGCCGGGTCAATCGCGACGAACTGGTTGTACCAGGCCTGAACGCCCGGCTTGTAGCCGCGCATTGCGGACCGCGCCTGGGCCGAGCCGCTCGACGAGAGCTTTCCGGAGCTGGCGATCTGGTTCCAGGGCCCGGACGCGCCCTTGGTCGACTCGAAAACGCCGGCCAGGATGGTGCCGGAGGCATTGGGCTTTACGAACGTACTCGTGTTCTGGATGACGGCCACGATCGCGCTGCCGTCGGCCGAGGTGGTCAGTGTCACTCGACCTTGCTGCGATGCCGGCACCCATCCGTTGGGATTGGCGATGAAGCTGAAGCTGTTGCCACCGTCGACGCTCTCGTACAAACCGTTGGACGGCCAACCGGCGCGCCAGCCGGCGGCGGCCAGCAGGTGTCCGGTCCCGGGGAGCGCCACCACGTCGGTGATCATGTTCCAGAACCGAAGGTTGACCGGATGTGTCGTGCCGTAGGTGCTGTCGAACTGGAGCACGCGGGTCCAGGTGGAATCCGTGGCCGGGTTGATCCGGAAGAGCCCGTGCGAGGTGGCGGCGAACAGATTGGCGCCGTTTCGCAGTAGGCGGATTGTCAGGGCGCCGGTCAAATTGGAATCGCTCGCCGCGCCGCTCGTATAGACGGCGCTGGTCGGCAGCGCGGTCCAGTTGGCGCCACGGTCCGTCGACTTTAGAACCCCGATGCCGGCGTACGAATCGCTGCTGGTGTTCGCCTCGCCGGTGCCCGCGTACACGGTATACGTCCCGTGGCGCTGGTCGCTGGTGTCGTTGTCGATGAGCAGCGCGCCAATCGACAGCGTGCCCAGGCTATCCCCAACCGCCGTCCAGTCTTGTCCGCGGTCGGTCGACTTCCAGATGCCCCCGTCGGCGGCGCCGGCGAAGACATCGCCGTTCTTGGCGACGGCGACCGCCGTCATGCGTCCGGAGACGTAGCGCTCACCCGATCCGGAGTTCTGGAAGCAGTTGGCGCCACAGCTGGCGCCGATGGGTGCGTAGGTCGGGCTGTCGGTGAAGTAGTTACCGGGCGTCCGCTCCGTCCAGCTTCCGGTCGCGATCGAAAGGCTGGACGCCTGGCCGGCCAGGGCGGCGTAGGCCGCCGGGTTGAGATAGTCGTTGGGCGCCTCCCGTTGCCCCAGGAACCATTGCGTCGCGGTATCGAGGAAGGTACTGTCTTCGCCGCCGGTCGTCTGCGAGCCGGCAAACGCCGGTCCGAACGCCATGACCGCGGCCAGCGCGGCAGCCGCAAACCCAATTCCCACGTTTCTGCGCATCCGCGACCTCCTTGTTTTTGCCCGTCGGGGCGCGCCTCATCGCAGTCTTCGTGCCACACACCCCTTGTGAGGGGCACGGTCCCCTGAGAACTCAAGCGTAGCCGTTTTGTTAGCACGAGGTCAACGGTCTGTAAAGGACTGTTGAGCCCGTGTAGCAATGTCGGGTTTGCGGAATACCCGTGGGGGGCCGAGTGCCGGCGCCTATTTGGCCCCATCGGCGCAAGGCCAGTCAGCGCTGATCGGCGTCCTACCCGGCCGACGAATTGGCGCTCATCACCACGTTCCAATTAAGGCTGGCCCCAACTCGTGGGTGATAACTTCCCGTTGAGGGGTGCAGAATAGCTGTGACCTGGCACGCCGATTCGCCGGGGTGACGTTCGTCAACAAGCACGAGGAGGCAAGCTATGGCAGAAGCCAAAACTGCAGTCGCCAACAAGCCCGCGTGGGTCGACCTGTCGACCTCCGATGCCGCGGGGGCGCGCGAGTTTTACTCGAAGCTGTTTGGTTGGAAGATCGAGGTCGATCCCGATCCGCAATACGGCGGGTATGGAATGGCGAATGTTGGTGACAAACGGGTGGCGGGGATTGCACCCAAGATGTCACCGGAAGCCCCGACGGCATGGTCGATCTATATCGGCACCGATGATGCCGACGACCTGGCCAAAAAGGTTCAGGCCGCCGGCGGCAAGGTCATCGCGCCGCCCTTCGACGTCGGAGATCAGGGCCGCATGGCCGTCTTCCAGGATCCGACCGGCGCGTTCATTTCCGCGTGGCAGCCACGCGCCATGAACGCCGCCTTGGCCACGGGCGAAGCCAACACCTTCGGTTGGGCCGAGCTGAGCTCACGCGGAGTCGACAAGGCGATCCCCTTCTATCAGAAGGTCTTCGGCTGGACCCCGAAGACCAGCGAGATGGGCCCGGATGCACCTCCGTATACGGAGTTCCAGCTCGGAGGCGAGAGCATCGCCGGCGGGCAGGAGATGCAGCCGATGGTTCCGGCCCAGGTGCCCAGCTACTGGCTGGTGTATTTCGCCGTCGACGACGTCGACAAGTCGTTCAAAACCGCCACGCAGGCCGGCGCCAAAGAGATGGTCGCGCCGATGGAATTCCCGGGCGGGCGGTTTGCGATCATCAGCGACCCGCAGGGGGCAGCGTTCGGGCTCCTCAAGATGACGTCTCGCTAGACAGGACTCAGGGGTGCGGGCTGGCGCCGGTGCCGGCCCGCACTCACCGCTCCAGCCGCCCCTGGCGACCGCGTTTATGCGTTGTTGACGGCCGTGCGGTCATGCTGGCCACGAAAGCATGGCTCAGGATTCGGGTGTTGCACCGAGCGAGCTACGGCGCGACGTCAGCGTCTGGGGTTCGTATATGTGGGGGTATGCGGATGTCGGCGCCGACATCTACACCGCCCTGGGTATTGTGGCCCTGGCCGCGCTGGGTTTCACGCCACTGGCGTTCCTCTTCGCCGGGTTGGTGTACGCGCTCGTCGGGCTGGGCTACGCCGAACTCGCCTCAGCGTACCCAGTGGCGGGCGGCGGCCAGTTCTACACACTACGCGGTATAGGGGACCTGGCGGGATTCATCGCCGGCGCCGCGCTGCTGCTCGACTACACGATCGACATTTCGCTCTTCATGGTGGTCTCCTTTGGCTACTTCAACTTCTTCCTTCCGTACCTCACCGCCGGTCATCACATCGTCGACTACACCATCAAGCTCGGACCCATCCACCTGGCATGGCTCTGGCTGGCCGAAACCCTGGCGGGCATCCTGGTACTCATTTGGCTGAACGTTCGGGGCATCCGGGTCTCCTCCGCCTTCAATGAGATCCTCGGCGTGGTCGCCATCGTTGGTCAGTCGATCATTGTGGTGGCAGGCTTCGTGCTGGTCTGGCAACCAGGCCTGGTGGCGCAGCAATTCCTGCACAACCGGCCGACGCTGGGGCAATTCGCCTTCGGGTCGTCGCTCGCGATCATCTCCTTCGTCGGGTTGGAGTCGATCTCGCAGGTCGCCCAGGAAACGCGCCGTCCGGCCACCATCATCCCGCGAACGTCGATCGGCCTGATCCTTTCGGTCCTGATCTTCGCTATGGCCTTCGCCGTGCTTGCGATGGGAATGATCCCGGCACAGGGATTCCGGGGACACGAGGGCGACCCCGTTGCGTTGATCGCCGGTCACATTCCGCTGATCGGCATCGTGGCGGCGCCGCTGACCGCGTTGATCGGTGGGCTCATCGTCTTCATCTCCGCAAACTCGGGCGTGGTCAGCGCTTCGCGGTTGACCTACTCCATGAGCCAGTTCCAGTTGCTCCCGCGCTGGTTCAACGCCGTGCACAAGACCTACCGCACGCCGACGCGTACCATCATCGTCTTCAGCGGGGTGGCGATCGTTCAGACGCTGTTCGCCTTTTTCACGCCGGGAAGGCCGGGCAGTAATGCCGCGATTGACCTGCTGACCAACCTCTACGCTTTCGGGGCTACCAGCGGATACCTGCTCGTCTTCGCGTCGCTGATGGTGCTTCGATTCCGCGATCCCTACTCCCCCCGGCCCTACAAGATGCCGCTCAACGTCCCGGTCCGCGTTGGCGGTCGCACTGTGGAGTTTCCGATCCTCGGCATCGTCGGCATGCTTGGCGTGTCCACCATCCTCTTCGAGGTCATCCTCACCCACGACGTGGGCCGAATCGCCGGACCAGGATGGATCATCCTTGCGGTGTTGCTCTACATGCTGCATCGTCTCATCGCCGTCGGCGAACCATCCGGTGGGCTGCCAACGCTGGCGCGGGCAGCTGAGCTGGCCGTGGCTTCCCAGGCCGCGGTGGTGGTGCTGCACGTGCGCGAACGGCACCACGCCCGAGGCGTCGTGTGGGATGAGCCAGCGCCGGGCGACGCGGCCGAGCTGCTCAACGAGTCGACGCCAATGCCGGTGCTTGTGGTTCCGAGGGCAAGCACGATCAGAGTGGACGTTCCTTCAGCGCGGTGAGGCGGCTGGGTCACCCGAGCGTGAACAAGAGTCTCAGGTGCCAGTCGCGGCCTGGCGAGTTGCACCCATCGGCCGCTCAGCCTCACCGCTCAAGCGAAGGCTGAAGGCCACGATCCCGACCAGGAGTGCGAGCCCCTGGAAGGGCGTGAAGAATTTCTCAGCCCACTGCGCCTGGGTGATGAGCGACACCACGAAACCGGCGAGCGCAATGTTCAAGACCCAGAAGATAACCTGCTCCGCCCAAGGCCATGCCTGCGGTCGGTCCTTGGCAAAGTCATGCATCAGACCAAACGCCATGTTGGTCATCACACCGAGGAAAATCGCGTGATCGGCGCCAATCAGGATGCCCGTGTTGAGCTTGCTGAAGTCGCCTTTTGCCCCGATGAAGAGGACGATGAACCAGACGGTAAGCAGGAGGTTGACTACGGCCCAGGGCACGGCGATGGCGTAGTGGCGGGTGCTTCCGGGCTCAAGCCACCGGGCGCTCGCAATCCGAGGACCGATTCGGATCAAAAAGATGACGAGCGCAATCAGATCGAGCGGGATGAATGTACCCAGCAGCGGCTGGATGTTGAACAGCACGCCAACCGCCAGCAGCAGACCGCCGATGAACAGCAGCAGCACCTGGATCCGTCCGGGCCAGCCGAAATCGCCGATCGCACCGGTCGGCAAGAACGTATGGTTGGCTGCTAGCTGAACCTGCACAAGGACACCGAGCGTTGAACCGATAATCAAGGTCACAAAAGCCAGCAAGACACCCAGCCGCGGTACGCTCAGACCCGCGCCGCTACCCCGGATCAGGAAAACGGCGATCCCAACAATGAGCAGCAGCACCGGGACGCCGAAAATCGCGCGAGCCGCAAGGTTGCCGCTTAGAAAAGCGGCAACATACACTGGGACGGCCACCGACATGCCGATGGCAACGCCGCGCGCATGGCCTCTGAGCCGCGATCCGCCATCCGCGTAAAGCCAGAAAGCGGCGCCGGTCGCGACCAGCGTAATCCAGCCCAGCGTGCCGGCATGGACATGGGTCAACAGCACGGCACGGGAGAGTTGAACGAAATGAAACCCGTTCAAGATGCCAATCAGGACTGTGACGGTGAAGATCGCGAGCGCGACGCGAAAAAGCAGCCTGGTCTCCGCGGCAAAGGTACGAGAGTCCGACATGTTCTCCCTCCTGCTTGGTTACGTCAGAGCGTACCTTAATAACTTCTAACCACCCGGGCGGCCAGAGACCCTATTGCAGCGTGGCATCGGCTGGAAACCGGGCGTCTCAGCTGCCGCCTGACTGGCGAATCCAATCGTGTCAGGTCGCCAGGCAGGCCGGGTAGGGGCGACCGTTCGCGCATGGCCCGATGGTGACCACGACCCGCGCTCGCGAGACGGCGGTGTCGATCTGCAGGTTGACGTCGCCGGCATTAACCTGAGCAAGCTGCGTTTCCAGCATCCGATAACGAAGCAGGGCGGAGAAGTCGGATTTTTTCAGGCCCGCGCTTTGCAGAGCCTGGTCAAAAACCGACGTGCCGCCGAAGGCCTGCTCCGCGGTGGCCACCCTTTGCTCGAGTTGCGCCGGAGTAATCCGGATGCCGCGCGCCTGCGCCATCTGCTCGACCACGGCATCGCGTACCAGCTCGTGGATCACCGACGTCTCGATGCTCGCCAGGCGTTTGCGGCCGGCCGGGGAAGGTGCATCCGCCCGGACTCCGACCTGTTCGATGCGGTGCTGCTCGGCCCTCACGAGCGAGTCGTAAAGCGCAAGCGATACCGCGTGGCCGTTGACGCTCAGCTCGCCGGCGGCCGGCGCACGCGTTCCGCAGGCTGACACCGACAACACCAGCGCCACGATCGCAAGATGTCTCCAGTTCACCTTCTCACCTCACTCCGGGAATAGCCTGGAGGGTCAGTCCGAGGCCGGCGACGGTCACAACGAGCGCACTGGCGATGGGGACGAGTCGGGCCGAACGCCCGACAATCCGGCGGCTTTTGAGCCCTCGAGCCCGTAACAGCAACGGAAG
>WNFT01018459.1_pt1 | contig 10295 bp, 12 predicted proteins | sample 5400191 | NCBI WGS metagenome assembly WNFT01 (sample SAMN13153359, study PRJNA577476) | soil metagenome | isolation source: 80 cm saprolite under Madrone tree | place: USA:California | collected 2016-06-14 | reverse complement strand
TCCGGTGTTCCGCCCGGACTTGGCGACCCGCAGCCCGGACCTCGTGAACGAGGCTTTCCGCCAGTACGCGATCGACTGGGGCATCGCCCGCGTCGGCCGGCTGTTCAAGGAGTTGGATGTTCCGCTCAGCGTCGCGTTGAACGCCGAATTTCCCCGTACGCACACGTCGGTGTGGAAGGAGCTCCGCGCTGCACGGCCGAACGCGCCGATCATCGCCCACGGCATGAACAACACCAGCCAGATGCTGCCGCTCGGGCGTGGGCTCGCCGAGCAGAAAGCCTACATCCGCCGCACGCTGGACCTGATCGCCGGCACGACCGGCGTCAGGCCCACCGGCTGGTCGAGTCCGAGCGTCTATTCCAATGGCGACACGATGCAGGCGATGGCCGCCGAGGGCATCACCTACACCCTCGACCAGATGGATTCCGACATCATTTCGCGCCTGAAGACGCCGGACGGGTCGCTGGTCCTGCTGCCCTATCCGGTCGTCACGGTCGATATGGGCCAGCATCTGGCACGGATGAAGACGCCCACGGAGATCGAGACCCTCTGGCTGGATTACGTGCTGGAGCTGGCCAGTGAGGCCCGCGCCGAGCCCGCGCGAGAGGCGACGACGGTGGTCATCGGAATCCACCCCTTCGTGATCGGCACGCCCGACGGGGCGGCCGCCTTGCGGCGCGTTCTCTCGCGCCTCAAGAAGGATGACGACGTCTGGCTGACCGACACCGACGCCATCCTCATGGCGGCCGGCCTGAAATGACTGACCAATGAGCCCGCTCGGCGCTACGTGACCATCTGCCGACCGATGTACGTCCATGTTGTCGTAACTCCTGATGAAGTAGCGAAGATTCTTCATATCGGAGACGGCGATCCACTCCGTGGCATTGCCGCGGCCGGGGCACGAGCCGAGATAATGGTCGGCGCCCGATCGCACCGTTCGTCATAGCCACGAAATGAGGCAAGATCGCAGGATTTGGGAGCGGCGTTGTCATGACTTGGATTCTACGATGCAGATGGCTGATCATCGCCCTGCTGGGAGCTTCCACCCTCGGCGATTGGGCCTATTCCGAGCCGGCGCAGGCCGTTTCGGCATTCAAGGAATGGCTGGAGCAACTTTGGCCCGAAGCCGAGCGCGAGGGTATCTCGCGTCAGACCTTCGATATGACAACGCGCGACCTCAAGCCCGATCTCTCGCTTCCGGATCTTGTCATCCCGGGACGCCGCGAGAAACCCAAAGGGCAGGCCGAATTCATAAAGCCTCCGGCCGAGTACCTGTCGGAAGCATCCCTCTCCCGTCTGAGTCATACGGGGCGCAAACTCATGAGCGTGCACGGCAAGACGCTCGGCGCAATTGAGAAAGTGTATGGCGTACCCGCACCGGTGGTTATCGCGATCTGGGGACGGGAGACGGATTACGGATCGTACCGGTTGCCGCACAATGCCATTCGCGTGCTGGCGACCCAGGCCTATCTAGGCAAGCGCAAGGAGACATTTCGCAAGGAATTCCTGCTGGCCTTGAAAATGGTGCAGGAAGGTCACGTCAAGCCCGTCGACATGCACAGCTCCTGGGCGGGCGCAATGGGCCAGACCCAGTTCCTGCCGTCGGATTTCTACAATTTCGGCGTCGATTTCGATGGCGACGGCCGGATCGACATCTGGAAGTCCATTCCCGATACGCTCGCGTCTGCTGCCAAGCAGTTGGTCGACTACGGGTGGCAGCGCGGCAAAGCATGGGGATCGGAGGTGCGGATCCCCAAAGAGGTTGACTGTACCATGGCGGACACCGACAACACCGCTTCCATCGACGAGTGGATCAGACGTGGCGTAACCCCCGCCTTCGGGCTCCAATTTCCAGAGGAAGTACTTCAGGACGAGGCATCGCTTCTATTGCCGGCGGGGGCCTACGGTCCAGCGTTCCTCGTGCTGAGGAACTTTCAGGCGATCCGATCTTACAATGCGTCGGATCTCTACGCGATTTTTGTCGGAAATCTAAGCGACTGCAGGTTCGCGACGTGGAAGAGATGCAGCGGCATATCGCGCAGGAAGGATTCTACCGCGACCGTATCGACGGAATAGCCGGTTCCAAAACGCGCTCGGCGCTCGGGCATTATCAGAAAGCCCATTCGCTCAAGGTGGATTGCTGGCCCACGGCCGCGGTTCTCACCTTCATGCGCAACAAGGCCAACCCGATCAGGTCCGAGGGGCGTGAAAAGCTCTAAACCCGAAGCCGACATGCGGCGGCTGACTTCATTCGATCATCTCGTCGGCGGTCATTTGCATGATCAGCGGCACGGTGAGGCCAAGCGCCTTGGCGGTCTTGAGGTTGATCACCAATTCGAACTTGGTCGGCTGCTCGACCGGCAAATCGGCCGGCTTGGCACCCTTCAATATCTTGTCGGCGTAGGTAGCAGCGCGGCGATAGTTGTCGGGGTAGCTCGGGCCGTAGGACATCAAGCCGCCGGCGTCGACGAACTCCCGCGCCGCATACATCGCCGGCAGGCGATATCTTGCCGCCAGCTCGACAATCATTTCTCGGTGGGCCTGGGTGACGGCGTCCACACCGACCACGATCGCTTCTTGTTTCCTGTTCACCGCGTCGAAGGCGCGCCGAATGTCGTCGCCCTGTCGCACGTCGAACAGCCGATACTGCAATCCTTTGGATCGAGCAGCGGCTTCGATCTCCTTCAATTCGGAAGAAGTGATGGGATTGCTCATGTTCAAGAAGGCCGCAATGCCCGCCACCGCGGGAGCCAGCTCGGTCAGTAACTCGATTCGTTTGGCGGCCAAATCCGGGTTCACGGCGCTCAGTCCGGTCACATTCCCACCCGGCCGAGCGAGGCTCGCCACCACCAGGAGCGGCTCGCCGCTCGCCGCCATGACCACGGGAATCGTGCTGGTGGCATTCTTGGCCGCCAGAACTGCAGGCGTTCCCCGCGTGACGATCAGATCGACGTTGAGATGAATCAGCTCGGCGGCCAGGCCCGGGAACCGCTTGGCGTCGCCCTCGGCCGATCGATAGTCCAAGACCAGGTTTCGCCCCTCGACGTATCCGAGCTCGCGCAATCCCCGCCGGAAGGCGCCGAGATTTGCCGCATTCAGCTCCGCGGATATCGTCTCCAGCATGCCGATACGCCAGACCTTCGGCTGCTGGGCGCGTGCTGCGAGCGGCCACGCCGCCGCCGCGCCGCCAAGGAGTGTGATGAACTCGCGCCGTTTCATGCAATGAATTCGTGACCTGATCCCGGGAGGAAAAGGATCACGCTCCCCGGCCTAATAGGAAACAATATCACAAATGCCCGTCTTCCGGGCCGCCTCCCGCATGGCGACTTCCAGAGCGTATTGTCCCCGCGTAGCGAGGAGCGGCACCTTGGATGCCGTGGGAACGGCCTCCCGCAGGATTTGGAGACGTTTGCCCCAGATCTCGAGACCAGCATCGACACCAACCCCGGTGATGTTGCCGCCCGGCCGCGCCACGCTCGCAACAATGCCATAGGCGACGGGGTCAGCCATGACACCAACGACCGGGATCGTATCTGTCACGGATTTGAAACTTAGGATCAAGGGGGCCGAACTCGCGACGATAGGATCCGGCTCTGTGCGCGCCACCTCGCGGGCCAGCTCGGCAAAACGCTCCTCCACCCCTTCGGCGGAGTTCGAGCTGGGCGATGAAGGGATAGAGCGCGCTATTGGTGTGGTAGGGGGAGCATTGGTACCGCAACCGCGTGTGCGGCTCGGCCGCGATGCGCTCGCCGAGAGCCGCCGCAATGCGCGACTTGCCGATCCCCGGCTCGCCCGCGATCAGCACGATCTGCCCTTCGCCCTTCCAGGCGAGGCGCTGGCGCTCGACCAGGAAACTGATCTCGTTTTCGCGGCCGATGAGATCGGTCAGACGCGGCGCGTGGAGGTGGCGACGACGACCGTCCCGGGCTCGGCCAAGCCCTGAAGGCGGGCGGCGAGGTTTGGCGTGTCCCCGACCACCGCATGCTCGCGCGAGGCACCCTCGCCGCTCAGATCCCCGACCACCACCAGCCCGGTCGCGATACCGATGCGCACCGCGAGCGGCGCGGCGGCGCGCGTCTCGAGCCGCGCAACCGCGGCGATGATGTCGAGCCCGGCCCGCACGGCTCGCTCGGCATCGTCTTCGTGCGCGCGCGGATAGCCGAAATAGGCCACGATCCCGTCGCCCATGAATTCGGCAATGAAGCCGTCATAGGTCGGCATGATGCCGGCGCAAGCCGCATGATAGGCGGCAATGACCGCGCGCATGTCTTCCGGATCGAGTCGGGCTGATAGAGCCGTCGAACCTACCAGGTCGCAGAACATCACGGTAAGTTGGCGGCGTTCCGCAGTCGACTCGGATGAGCGATCACGTTCGGCCGGCGGCGACGTCGGCACCGGCACAGCCTCAGAACCCAAAGCAGCAATCGCTCCCAGCAGCCGACGGCGATGGCCGACCGCGGTGATGCCCAGATCCTTGAGATCCTCCAGCGTCAGACTGGGCAGAAGGTCAACGCTGACGCCATTCTCGCGGAATGTCGCCTCGTATCGTTCGAGACCTAGCGCTCGCAACCAGTCTCCGACATCCATTGCGGTGTTTAGACGTTTCCCTAAGCTCACGACTGGGGATAGAGGACCATAGCATAGCGGTGGGATTCAGATGTGCGTCGGTACAACGTGCGGTCACGAAGCCGGCGCGCCCCCCGCTGGTTAGCGGGTCCGGTTGCTGGGGTACTCCGGCCGCGCCGCCGCCGTGGTCGGCGGGGCCGCCCATGACCCGAGGCGGACATTGGCTGTCAGCCATTCTCGATCAAGTTAAGGAACGCGATCCGAACGGCCTCGCGCCGTATGCGGCGAATTCCTTCCGCGCCGTACGTGACGCGAATTATTGCGCCAGTCCGATAAGTCCATGCGCATTTTGCTGACTAATCGCATGATGGCTCGTTGCTTATAAATAGGCTCATGTTTGACGATCAGACGATAGACGCGCCGACCACTGACGTTTCGGCGAAACGAACAAACGCAGTTCCGCTCGAAAGCGGGGTCGCATCCACCGTGAGCAAAAACGGGGAAAACGAGGGCGGCATGGGTCCGACGGTTCCTCACAACCCTTCGATGACCGCGCTGCTGCCGATCATGGGCGTAGTCTTGGTCGCTTTTCTGGTCATTGGCCTCGCGCTGCCGGTGTTGCCGCTGCATGTGCATCAGGGCCTTGGCCTCAGCACCTTCGTGGTAGGTCTCGTCACGGGCAGTCAGTTCGCGGCCTCACTCATCTCCCGCGTTTGGTCGGGCCACTACTCCGACAGGCGAGGCGCCAAACGCGCGGTCGTTGTCGGCTTGCTGACGGCAGTCGTGGCCGGGCTGCTCTACCTCGTGTCGCTCAGGTTTGTCGGGACGCCCTGGCTATCCGTCACGATACTGCTATTCGGCCGCGCGTTGCTCGGCGGAGCGGAGAGCTTTGTCATTACGGGCGCGGTGAGCTGGGGACTTGCCCTTGCCGGGCCCGAGAACGCAGGACGAGTCATAGCCTGGGTTGGGATGTCGATGTTCGCCGCCCTTGCGTTCGGGGCGCCGGTCGGCACCACGCTTTACGCGATTGGCGGATTCACCGCCGTCGCAGTCGCGACGATTTTGGTTCCGCTCATCACGGTGTTGCTGGTTACCCCCCTGTCTCCCGTTGCAGCCCAGCGTGGCGCCCGGGCCGGGCTCACGAAGGTGCTCGGCGCAGTCTGGCTGCCCGGATTTGGTTCGGCATTGAGCAGCCTCGGCTTCGGCGCGATGATCGCCTTCAGCTCGCTGCTCTCCGCAGAACGCGGCTGGAGCCCCGTCTGGCTAAGCTTCAGCGCTTTCGCGATCGCCTTAGTCGCGGCCCGTTTGTTCCTCGGTCACACGCCCGACAAGCTTGGCGGAGCCAAGGTCGCATTGGTCTGCGTGTTCATTGAAGCGGCCGGCTTGGCTCTGATCTGGTTCGCGTCCAATCCTGTTCTGGCTGCGGCAGGCGCCGCGCTTACCGGCTTCGGCTATTCACTAGTCTATCCGGGCCTCGGCGTGGAAGCCGTGCGCCGCGCTCCGCCCCAAAACCGCGGGCTCGCGATGGGAGCCTACACCGTCTTTCTTGACGTGGCGCTTGGGTTCGGCAGTCCCGCGCTGGGACTGGTCGCAGGTTGGACTGGGTTGGGCTCGGTGTTCCTTGCCAGCGCGATCCTCGTGCTCTGCGCTGCCGTGATCGCCGCGTGGCTGCTTCGTAAGAATTCACCGAAGGAGCAACAATCACGAAAGGCCCTCTGCTTCGTATGGTGACGACGGTGCTTGGACTTACGGTGGTCGCCGCGCTCGTCTGGCAAGCACAAGCGGGCGGCGAGCTTGTGAAATTCCCGGAGAACCATGCCGACGGCGTGCGCTACGCCACCGTCGAGCGCGGCACCCTGAAGGAAGACATCTTCACGAGCCGCGCGACCATCGAGGCCGTGAAAGCTGGCCAGCCGATTCCGAGCGGCGCCGTTATCACGCTGGTCGACTACCGGGACGGAAAGCTTTTCCGATATGTGGTGATGGGAAAGCGCACGGGCTGGGGCGCCGACTACCCGCCCGCGAAGCGCACCGGCGAATGGGAATTCCAGGCGTTCAACGCCGACAAGAGGGTGAACAACAACGAGAACCTTGATCGCTGCTTTTCCCGTCACAAGGGGCAGGCGCAACAGGATTTTGTCTACACGTTGGACCGGATGAAAAGCGCGCCGTGAGCGGCGCAGCTCCCGATTCCTCGATTGCAAGAACCCAAAGACCAGGAGACCAAAATGAAACTACTCGCCGCGACGCTCGCAACGCTGTCCATGCTCGCCTCGGCTTCGGCACAGGCGGATCAAACCAAAATGCGCGAGGACGTCCGCATGGTGGCGCCTGCGCTTGAAAAGTACGCGCAAGGCACGCTGCTCGGCGACGTGTGGAAACGTCCCGGTCTCAGCGTCCGCGACCGCAGCATTGTCACGCTTGCCGCGCTGATCGCACGAAACCAGACGGTCGAGATGGCGTACTACCTAAACGTCGCGCTCGACAACGGCGTCAAGCCCGCCGAAATCTCCGAGATCATCACGCATCTTGCCTTCTATTCGGGCTGGTCGAACGCGATGGCAGCGGTCGCGGTCGCCAAGGATGTCTTTGCCGAGCGCAAGATCGCGGCGGATCAGCTTCCCGCCGCTTCGCCAAACCTGCTGGCGCTCAACGAACCAGCTGAAGCGGACCGAGCCAAGCGAGTCGGCGAGCAGTTCGGCGCGGTTTTTCCCGGCGTGGTGCGGTACACGACTGATGTTCTGTTCCGGGACCTGTGGCTCCGCCCCGGCCTTGCACCGCGCGATCGCAGCCTCGTCACGGTCAGCTCGTTGATTGCGTCCGGGCAGGTCGCTCAGCTGACCGGTCACCTGAATATCGGGATGAACAATGGCCTGACACAGACCGAGATCGCGGAGGCGATCACTCATCTCGCTTTCTATGCCGGGTGGCCCAACGTGTTCTCGGCAATGCCGGTGGCGAAGGACGTGTTCGAGAAACGTCCCCGTTGAGGGCAAACACCCCGAGATCAAGAAGGGAAAGAACTATGCCGCACGTCATCGTAAAGCTGTGGCCGGGTAAGTCCGAACAGCAGAAAAAGAAGCTCGCCGATGAGATCACAAAGGCTGTCATGACGACGCTGAAGTACGGCGAAGACTCAGTGTCCGTTGGGTTCGAAGAGGTTGAATCGAAGGATTGGACGGAGAAGGTCTACAAGCCTGACATCCTCGCCAAGCCCGACACGATCTATAAGAAGCCCGGATACAATCCTCTTTAGCGACGCGCGTATTGCCCGGGGTCGACGCTAGGCCCGCTCCCGCAGCGCCTCGACGACAAGGTTGAAAGCCGCGGAGGACTGGCGGCGGCTTGGGTAAAAGAGGTGATAGCCCGAGTACGGCTGGCACCAATCCGCAAGCACCCGCTTGAGGCGGCCCTTCGCGAGGTGTGGCTGCACCATGCCTTCGGGCACATAGGCGAGGCCGTACCCGGCGAGCGCGGCGTTGAGTATTTGGGTGGCGCTGTTGAAGGTCATCTGGCCTTCGACGCGCACCTTGAGTTCGCGGCCGCCTTTTTCAAATTCCCACGCGTACAAGCCGCCATGAGAGGGCAGCCGAAGGTTGATGCAGTTGTGAGCGATCAGCTCCTGCGGCTTCTTCGGCTCGACCCGCTTCTGAAAATACGAAGGAGCCCCGACGACGGCCATCCGCATGTCAGGCCCGACACGCACCGCGATCATGTCCTTCGCCACTTGCTCGCCGCTGCGTACGCCTGCGTCGTAACGTTCTGCGACAATATCGGTCAGTCCGTAGTCGATGACGATCTCGACCTTGATGTCAGGATATTCGCGCACGAGCTTCGCGAGCTTGGGCAGGAGGATCGCCTCGGCTGCATACTCCATGGCCGTGATCCGAATGGTGCCAGCGGGCTTATCGCGAAGGTCGCTTAAGGCCGCAAGCTCGGCGTCGATTTCCTCAAATCGCGGGCCTAGGTTTTGAAGCAGGCGCTCGCCGGCTGCCGTTGGTGAAACGCTGCGCGTGGTGCGCGTCAGAAGCCGCACCCCGAGACGCGCTTCAAGTTCGCGAATGGTGTGGCTGAGCGACGACTGCGAAACGCCCAGCTTCGCTGCCGCTTTTGTGAAACTGCGTTCCCGCCCGACGGCCAGGAACGCGAGAAGATCATCCAGATTACCGCGCTGCATTTATCGCCTGTGGTCATAAGTCCATGCGGATTATAGCTCCTAGTCCAATGAGCTGCACGCGCTAAATCTAGGACAGGCAGCAATCACCGTTGTCGAGCCGCGAAGGAAACGGAGTTCAGCGATGGATAGGCCAAATGGGCGTTCAGCCGGGCTAGTGCTCACGCGCAGGTGCATGCTCGGCGTCACGGGCGCCATGGGATTGTTGGCCACGTCGGGACCGGGTCTCGCGCAAATACCGATGATGAGTGACGTAACGGAACGGAGGAAGGCAACAATGGATATCATACGAAACGGCTCGCGTCCGTCCACCAAAGCGCCGGAAGCATATTTCAGCGGCGCGGTCCGCGTGGAGCCAGTGTTTCAGGTGGGAGACCCGGTACGCCTGAATGGCGGCAGCGTCACCTTCGAGCCTGGCGCCCGCACCGCGTGGCATACGCATCCGCTCGGCCAAACGCTGATCGTCACGGCGGGCTTGGGTTGGGTCCAGACCGAGGGCGGGCCGATTGAAGAAATCCGGCCCGGCGATGTGGTGTGGTTTCCACCCGGCGAGAAGCACTGGCACGGCGCAACGCCAACCACCGCCATGACGCATATCGCCGTGCAGGAATCGCTCAACGGCAAAAACGTCGAGTGGATGGTAAAGGTCAGCGACGAACAATACCGCAAATGAGTCCGCGTCCAATACCGCAAATGAGTCCGCGTCCTGGCGATGAGAGAGGAATTCGTTGTGAACTTGTCTTTTGAGAACAAAGTCGCACTCGTTACTGGCGCCGCTTCTGGCATGGGCTTGGCAACGGCCAAGGCCTTCGCAGAGGCGAGCGCTGCTGTTGCGCTTGCGGATGTCAATGAGGCTGCGCTTCGCTCCGCCACGGAGGAGCTGGTCGCCGCCGGCCATAAGGCGATTGGCCTCCGTTGCGATGTCGCTGATGAGGCCGAGGTGGCGGCGATGGTCGAGCGGACCGTCTCCGCCTTCGGCCGGCTGGATGCGGCGTTCAACAATGCCGGCGTGCAGGCTCCCCCGAGCGACTTGGCCGATGAAGCCGCCGAGGAATTCGATCGCGTGAACGCGATCAACCTGCGCGGTGTGTGGGCGTGCATGAAGCACGAACTCCGCCATATGCGTGAGCAGGGCAGCGGCGCGATCGTCAACTGCTCTTCGCTGGGCGGTCTCGTGGGGCTGCCTGGCCGGGCAGCCTACCACGCGTCCAAGCATGGCGTGATCGGACTGACCAGGAGCGCCGCGCTTGAATATGCCCCGCGGGGTATCCGCATCAACGCGGTGTGCCCGGGGATCATCGATACGCCGATGGTCGCGGGCATGCTGGTCGGTCAATCGGAAGCCATGAAGGAACTGATGAAGGAGCAGCCGATCGGGCGGCTCGGCCGACCGGATGAGATCGCTTCTGCCGTGCTGTGGCTCTGCAGTCCTGGTGCAAGCTTCGTGATCGGTCACGCACTCGCTGTGGATGGCGGGTACACCGTGCGCTGAGCGACGAGATCATCGAGCGTTATGAGGCTCGTGATTGTCACCGGGCGCCAAGCATGCGGGGGA
>WNFT01008063.1_pt1 | contig 10296 bp, 9 predicted proteins | sample 5400191 | NCBI WGS metagenome assembly WNFT01 (sample SAMN13153359, study PRJNA577476) | soil metagenome | isolation source: 80 cm saprolite under Madrone tree | place: USA:California | collected 2016-06-14 | reverse complement strand
ACCCCGAAGGCGATGGCGGGCAAAATCTGGATTATTCAGTGGATTCAGCCCAAACAGAGCTCGCATGTCGCCAAAGCCATAATTTTGGAATTGGCTGCCAACGGTTTTGAAATTGTAAAGAAAGGCGCTTGACGGCGGCGCGTTGCCGGTTGGCCGGCTGTCGCGCCCTGCGCTGGCGCCGATCGATCCTTCCTAGGCTCGTGCCTAATGTTGTGAGCCCGCGATTGAAATAAATGCAAAACGCGTGGGCAAATTAGAATCAACGATCGGTAGTCGGGCGGATGGTACCCCGGTCGGAGGCCCGCAAGGCTCGTCAGCGGATACGGTATTTCCCGCCTATAAAAGGGGGTTCAGGCCTGCGGATTTGTGCGATCGAGCAGATTAGCCACCGATGAGCGGTGCCATTTGCCTCCACGAGCAGACCTGATGCCTCGGCCGTTTAGCTCTGTGGCCATGGATGCGAGCGTGAGCGGAGCCGCGCAGCGATCTGCTCGACCATTTCGCGACGTGCGCTGCCGCCCTCGCGCTTTAAAGCGAAGTGCTTCTTCGATCTTGCTGCTGAAGTCTGCACGATCGGTCATATTGCGATAGTATGTATTTGATAGGGCGATCAAGCCGCGGCCTGCCGCAACCGCATCAAATCCAAACGTTGCTATTCCGTTGCAGGCGGCTATTTCACTTTCGCTGAATGCGAGCATCTGAGAGCCCAGGTCGCGCAATATTCGCTGAGCTTCTCGTCCAGCTTTAAGAGCCACGTCGTACTGTTGGATTTCCAGCGAGGTAGAGATCGTTTCTCGCGGCTTTGGAGCAGCAACATTGGCCAACAACAGCAGTTGCGCACGTACTTGGTCTCGAAGGTCGAAGAAAGCTCGGACGGGCTTACCCAAAAACTCTAAAACAGCATCATAAGACAGGAGCCGTCCTAGATCATCCGCTGGAGGATGGTGACGTAAAATTTTACGCAGACGCCGAGGCTGTGCTGGCTCATTTGAAGCGACGGGGCACACCAATGATTCTGCGAGAAGTCGCGGAAGGTAAATCGAAACCGTTCTCATTTTCTGGGATGCAGAAGATCGTCCAGCGGATGCGCAAGAAAATTGGCCTGCCGCAAGAGTTCACACTTGACGCCTGCCGACATGGTCTGCTCGTCTATCCCAACACACTTTTGAGGCCGGCATATACCGACCCTATCGCCGTGGCCGCTATACCGGCCACCGGGCCCACCGTGTGTATCAGATCCTGAATAAGGCGCGCCCGGCGGCGCAACTGCTCTTCGCCGACATGCCGACCCAGTAGCCGGGCAATTTTGAAGGCGGCGACATTAGGTTTGCCGCCTTGCGCCAATACCTTCGGCAACACCTGAAAGATTAGGCCTCCCAAGAGGTTGCCGGAGATAAAGGCAAGGAAAATGCTCGCACCGTATTCGATCACCTCGCGCCATTCGACCCAGGGCCCTGGCAATATCGGTACCTGATCGTGAAGCCCGGTCACCGTCAACATCGACGTCACACTCAGAATAGCTGTTGCAAGGGCCAGCGCCAACGCTTCGCGATGCCAAACTTTGTGCAATGGATACGCCACAAAACCAAACAAAGCAGGGATAATCACCGAGGCCAGCCGCAGCGGCAGGGGCGAGGCATCGAGAACGATAGTGACTACCACATGCGCGATCACAAGAAGCAGCGCGGGAATCAGAACGTATAGAACGAGGTGAGTAAAAAAATAGCGGAAAGGATTTTTGTATCTGTCGAGTCTGTTGTTGATCCGATCAAGGTCGCGACTCAGCCTGTCTAGCTCGGCGACGATATCCTGGATTTCAAGCAGCACCGGACGAACGACGCGCAGGTCGCGTGCGCAGTGCTTGCACGCAATGGCCTCATCCTTGATCGTTTCGGCGCAGAACGGGCACTCCATCAGCGTTGTCGTCGATGCGTACGAGTTATGATCATCTCAAGCTCAGCCTGTGCCCTGGACAATTCGTCGCGAATGACGTCACGCTTTCGCAGCAGGTCGTCGCGCTCGGCGATCAGCGTAGCCGGCACGGCGATGTCGCGCGAACAAGCGCTGCAAACGAGGATACTCGACGCATTTTCGCTCAGGCAATACGGGCACATCATGGAAGTGCTCAGGGTGAGACCTTCAAGACGAAGCTGGTGCTGGCGGGACGACCGTCCGTATCCTTGATGTCTACTCGAACCATATATTCGCCGGGGGGCAGTTCGGCATCAGGAATGTCAATGCCGGCGGGCATCACAAACTGCTTGATGCGGGGGGTCAGGTCGACATTTGGCGTCCGTAGATAAGTGACTTTGATCGAATTAGGATCAATCTTCGCGCCGCCAAACGACTCGAACTTGAGCTGAAGATGCACCGGCGAATGCACCGGGTCGCCCAGCGAAACGAAATCTATCTTGGGACCCCGAAGGATTCCACGTCTGTCCGCGGGGACGGCGCCTTTCGGTGGCGGCAACTTGGCCTCCTCCTCGGTAATCAATTGCATCCCCGCCCGAGCCGCACCGGAACCCAGCACGGCAACTGCAATGCATACCGCCCACATCCCGGTCATTCGATGCCTTTTCAACACATTTCCTCCAGCTGAAATCAACGCACGCCGCCGTCGCCGATGATGGTATAGGGCGCCCAGAACAGCGGGTGAGCGTAGGCGAACTCTGTCTTGCCTTCAGCGTTTAGATAGCCGGGGCCGTCCGCCAGCGCCATCATCGCCTGCCGCAGCGCTTCGCTCCGCCCAAGTCTCGGATCGTTCGCCTGTCGCCTGAACAGATCGGTGACTAGCTGCCGCGCCGACTGTGAATGCACCGACCAGTTGGTGACTAGCAAAGCGCGCGTACCCGCGTAGAAGAATGCACGTCCGAGACCGGACGCGGCTTCCGCGCCGGCCCCCGCCCCAGCACCGGTATTGCAAGCCGACAGCACCACCCAGTCCGCATCGAGTTTGAGGCCAAGAATTTCTTCCATCGTCAGTAGTCCATCGCCCTCCTCACCCGTTACGCTCGGTGACGACAATGCCAGCGCCGGTTGGGTCAATCCGTTGAGCTCACCAGGCACGAGGCCGTGCGTAGCAAAGGCTAAAATCTTGAACCCGGAGAGATTCATCGTCTTGACGGTACTCTCGGTGGCGTTCTTCCCGAGATAGAGCACTTTCGACGGATCGGCTTGCAGCGCCAGCGCAATCGATTTCAATTCTTCGGCCGTGTCGGGAAGCCGCGGCAACAGGCCCAACTCCGCATTATCTACGCCCTCGAGTTTCGGGCTGCTGCGCCGCTTCAACTGCACGCCGCGAGTGACGTTGCCGCCGGCCTCGGCAACCTGGGTCTTGGTTTCGGCAAGCTCCGCCTCCGCTTGCTGATCCTTGTTGAAATAGGGATCGCCGAACCCCACCAGCTCGCCCCGGCCTGGCTTGCCCGCGGGCAGTTGCCGCAGCGTGCGCAACGCCGCAGCCGAAGGCACCGTCGTCACCGCGTGGGTGCGAGCCAGCCAAGGTACATTGCGGTACCCGGAAAACAGCGGGTCATCTTCCTGCGCTACTTCAGAAGGTGCCGTTGGCAATAGCGACAGCGGCAGCAGACCGAGCGCACCATTGGTAACAACGATCAGATTTTTGGCTGGCTTCCAGCCACTTTCGACCGGCTTCAATAGCAGCGAATAGACTTCATAAGCCAGCTTCAGATCGAACGGCGGAATATCCGAGATCATGGCCGCCTGCGGCTCTAGCGCTTCGCGCAGTTTTCGAATCTTGCTTTCGATGTCACCGCTGCGCGCCTTGATCGCTGCGAAAACCACCGGACCAGTCTTTGGCACCGCCCACACGAAGCTGCCGCTCTGTCCGAAATAGAACGACAGCATGGCCTCACCATCGGCCAATGTGGCCTTGATCTCCGAGACCACAGGCGGCTTCGGCGAGACCAGATCGGCATAGGCCGGGAACTTCTGATTAATTTCCTGACGCGCCTTGTTGCGTTCGGCTCGCAGGGTGTTGATCGAAGCGTTGATCGCCTGCACGCCCTTTTCATCTCGCTCCGCCGACGACAGCGAGAGCACATTATTGAGCATGCCAAGCTGGGCATTGACCTGTTTTGACAGATCCTGCTCCTTTCGCACCAGTTCGGCGAGCGCCGGATCCTTGGCTGCGGCCCTGGCGCTGGATGCCGCCAGCGCCTGCTGGACGGATTGGCCGCGAATAGCGTCGGCAAGAGCGAACGTTTCCTCGCCGATCTCACCGGCCGAGCCGGAGTTACGCGCAAGCATGGTGAAGTGGCTCTCGACGATGGCCTGCAGACGCTGGCTGCGCGCTACGACCACCGTCGTGTTCTCGTCGTCCGCATTTTCGCGCGAGGCCGCCATCATGACAGGAATCGCCGCCTTGAATTCGCGCGTTGCCTCAGCGTCCCGTCCTGCCCGCATCAAGCCAATGGCAAGTGTCCCTCTCGCCGACGCCGTATCGAAATGAGACTCGCCAACCCTGGAAATCCGATTCTTCACCAGTTGCTCGGCCGCAGCGATGCCGAGGTCGAGTTGACCCGACGAATACAGCGAAAGGATCCGTGACGGGTTCAGCTCGAACACCTGGCGACGCTGCGGCTCCCAATTTGCGATTGCCTTGTCGATCCGATTGTAGATCGCGATCGCATCGCTACCCTTGCGCTGAAGGTTAAGGATCCCACCAAGCTGCGAAAGCAGTTGAACTGTCGATTGGGCATCGTTGGGAACACCGACGGTTTCGTTGATCTCGAGTGCCACACGCGCCAGCTGCTCGGCTTCCGCGTAGCGACCCTGTTCAACGAGGATGCCAGCGAGCCCCATCACGTAGCGCGGCAGCGCGGCGTTGTACTTCCCGGTATCCTTCAGCCTGGCCAACAGCGCCCTGCGAGCGTCAACTTCGGCTTCCGCTAATCGGCCCTGGCGGGCCTTCATGCGGCCCTGACTGAGAACCGTTGAATCGATTCCCTGCAGCAGCGTCGATTCCGAGGGCGGATTCTCGGAATCCAGCATAGCCTTCATGCCCGCGCGCTTGCGCTGTTCGGCAAGCCGATAGGCAGCCTCTGCATCCCGGAATTGCCCGCGTGCCTCGAAAATCAGGGCGCGGCAGAACTCGATTTCGGATTCCCAGCTTTGTCCCCACTTGGCGTAGGATGCCCGCCGTCCCGGGAGTCCACTCGTCCTTGCTTCCTGAATCGCGGTCAGACTGCGGCGCAGATAGGCCTCCGCCTGGGCGATGTCGCCCATTTGAACCAAGATCGCCGCTATCGATCGATTAGCGTTGAACTGATACCCCTTGGCGCCCGGGAGTCCGGCGATATCGCGGAGCTGGTGCAGCCAAAGCTCGAGCGCTTTCTTCGGGTCGCCGGCGGCCGAATACTGTATCGAGGCGAGTTGCATCAGCCGACCCATCATATTGGGACTGACAGCGCCGCGTCCAACCTCCATGGCCTTGTTGGCGTCCGCTATCGAATCTGCCAACCGGCCAAGCTGCGCGCGGGCATTGCCCCGGTCGAAATAGAACTGCGCTAGATCCGCGCGCGATTCCTTGCCGGTCGGGGCGGCATCGGCGTCCGCTTTCAGTTCCTCAATCTTCCTCAGATCGGGCTTTTCGCTGTCGAGGATCGCCGTGATGTCCCAAATGGTGCGCGGCGGAGCAACGAACCCAGCCGGAAGACCATTTGCCGCCGACGCTTTCGGCGCAGCCTCGGTGGGTATGGCGACCGCGACATTGGCGCGCCCGTTGGCGGCATTGAGCGCCGCCATCACGCAGGCACGAACTTGAGGACGGGCCTTGGCACGGCAGGCCTCCCGGTTGCCCGCGCCGCCGCTCGCGCGCATACACGCCTGCACGATTGGCCTGCCGATAGTCATTCGGCAATTTTCAACTGCTGCTTCCTTTGAAAGCGCAAAAGCCGAACCTGCGGATCCGACCAGGAGGCCGACCACGAGCAACCCGCAAGCACCTCGAGACTGGGATGAAAGTAAGCGCCATTTAATCACAGCCGGATTGCCAAATCGCATGGAAACTTCCTCCACTCGATATCCGTGCAACGGCGTAATTGTACCGATACAACTCCTTCGAGAACAAGCCTTCAAGCCTTTCCTTGGAGAGCAAGCCTTGTTGGCTAATAGACCGAGTTGCGAAAGGTAGCCCAGTGTTGCTCGCCTTTTAAGCCCGCGAAGACCACCAGCGGGAACCGGATCTGCGGCCAGCAACGGTCGGTACGGAGTTAGCTTTGATCTTACGTCTTCTTATCGTGCTGATGGCGCTGGGTCTCGCAGGCCGCTCAATGGTCGCCGCTGGCGCACTCGCGAACGCGTGGCTGCCTGAAGCCGTCTATCGCGGGGCTACCCTGGCCAATGATCTGACGTTTCCCGACGCCGCCGAAACAGCGAACGACGTGACGTCGCCGCGAATGGCCCTGTTGAAACCTTCGGGCCAAGGACCGTTCCCGGCGATCGTCATGGTTCATCAATGCTCCGGTCTCAACCAGGCGGTCCTGGCGCGGGCACACAAAGCCGTATCCATGAATTATGTCGTTCTGCTCGTGGACAGTCTGGGCCCCCGCCGCGCGACCACGGTGTGTTACGGGCCAACAGCGGGTGTTAACCTCTTTCGCGGCGCGCGGGACGCGCTTCAGGCAGCGGAACATCTGCGCCATCAGCCCTATGTCGACAAGGAGCGCATCGCCCTTGTGGGATTTTCATGGGGCGCCATGGTTGGATTGTTGGCGTCAAGTCAGCATTATGTCGAGGCGCTGAAGGCTGGGCCTGGATTTAGGGCGGTCGCAAGCTTCTATCCGGGATGTTTTCGTATTTCGCCGCCCAACGGCAGGCCACCGTACGAAATCGTCAACGCCGATATCGCGCTTCCCCTGCTGGTTTTGATGGGCGAAGCCGACACCGAAACGTCAGCAACGGAATGTGTCGACAGGCTCGAGGCGATCAAGAAGGCGGGCGCCCCGATTGAGTGGCACGTCTATCCCGAGACGACCCATTGCTGGGACTGCAAGCAACTCGATGGATTTAGCAAGATCGATGTCCGCGGCCATTACGTCGTGTATCGGTTTCAGCAGTCGGTGACCGACGATTCCGAACGCAGGCTTTTTGAATTTCTGGGCAAGACAATGCCGCGACCGTGACCTGCAAAACTAGAACCGGACACGCAGGGTCGCCCGCACAATCGCTCCAGCGCGGTCCACACTTCGAAGATTCGTTCTTACTATATCGAATGATCTATTCTGGTCTCGATTGCGAATTCGGGCTCGGCGAATGTCCGATTAGGGTCCAAAAGCATCGAGTTGACAGTCGGCACGTCACTCGGACAATTTGGATTGCCAGTGCCGTGCCCTATCGGCACACCGGACGAAGGAAAGTTACGCTGGATATGCGAAGCGGACGGAAGGTCGGATGCTAAGCGCTACCCGGAAGCGGAATGCCCATCGGTTGGCGAACCAAGTGGCAACATCCATTCAGAATGCGACAGGCGACGGTGTTCAGAATGGAAAACCTGAAATTGTAAGAAGCGCCTGATTTGCCTCGTAAACAATGGCTGGCGGCGCAGTGCTGATCGCACCCGTCTCCAGCCAAATTCCCTGCTAACAGGGAATTTTACAGGGAATTTTGCAATTTCCGGGCTCCGCGAGCCGATTCCGGAGCAAGAAACTGCTGCGCTGCAGCACTTTCCCCAGCAATTCCCTAAGCAAATTAACAGGGAAAATATTTCAATGATCAGGGAATTTCTACGCGATAACAGGGAATCTATCCGCCAAACTCGCAAACTCGTTCGGTAGGCATTAGCTAGTGACAAACATCGATTCGAAAGTGCCGCCGCACAATCCGGCCGGGCATCACGCGGTTCCGGGCTTTCGGCGTTGCCCCCCAGGCGGCGTTTGTCGGATCGGAGCATCGGTCTCTTCATGCAGAATCCGCTCCGCGGCGCCTTCGAGATCGTCGTACTGCCCGTTTTTGAGCGACCACATGAAGGTCGCGAGTGCGGTAATGCCGATGCAGAGCGCAATCGGTATCAGGTAAAAGTAGTCCTTCATTCGGCGGCCTCCATCACGGCCGTAGCCGAAAACCGGGCATCCCCAACAGCCCGTAGCGCGATCTTAGGCCGGCTCTTGAGGCGAAGCGCGTTGGCGACGACCAAAATGGACGATCCCGACATCGCCACTGCTGCGACCAGCGGCGTCACATAGCCCATGATTGCGATCGGCACAGCGATCACATTGTACGCGATGGCAAGGGCAAGGTTTTGTCGAACGAGCCAGTTGGCTCTTCGGGCGATGGCGATCGCTTGAGGCACCGCGGACAGGCTCTCACGCAGAAACACCAGATCTGCCGCGTTACGTCCGACGTCCGCCGCCGATCCCGGCGCCATCGATGCATGCGCGGCCGCCAGCGCCGGCGTATCGTTCAATCCGTCGCCGATCATTAGGACCTTTCTGCCTGAGACTTCAAGCGCCGTGATGTGCGCGGTCTTTCCACCGGGTAATACGGCAGCAAAGTGAGGAACGTCGATTTGCTCCGCAATCAGCCCTACCGCGGTCTCACGATCACCAGAAACCACCTGGACCAGAAGGCCGGCGTCCTTCAGTTCGGCGACCGCCGCTGACGTATCCGCCCGCAGACCGTCCTCAAAGCGAAAATCGGCCAGCCGGCTTCCGTCTTTGGAAAGCACGACGGACTCACCACCTGACAACGGCCCAACATTGGCCAAATCCGCTTGCGCCCATTCAGCCCGGCCGAGCCGGTAGACAACGGTACCAGAGCGCGCCTCAAGTCCGTATCCGGGATGCTCGGAGATTTCATCGAATACGATGCAAGACGGAGGAAGAGCGGCGGCGGCTTCGACGAGCGCCCGCGAATAAGGGTGGCGGGAATAGGAAGCCAGTCTAGCCGCGATCGCGATCGCCTCTTGGTCCATGCCACCCGATCCGGTCAGGCGCGGGACACCCAGCGTCAGCGTTCCGGTCTTGTCGAACACGACCGTGTCGATTTCCGCGAGGCGCTCAAGAGCACCACCATCCTTCACCATGATGCCGCTCTCGAACAGCCGCCGGGCTGCGACGACCTGCACCATGGGTACCGCAAGACCGAGCGCGCAAGGACAAGTGACGATGAGAACAGCAATGGCGATCGTCACCGCGCGATGGATGTCGCCGGTGGCGGCAAGCCAGCCAACAAGCGTCAAAAAAGCCGTGAGATGGACCACCGGCGCGTACAGGCTGGCAGCAGGCGACGATGGTCAGAGGCCCTGTCAAATTCAACGTGCCCGCCCGCAGCACGCATCCGACCGTCGCCGGCAACGGTGTGGTCTCTCCGGAGACCAGCGAAACGTCCATATCGGAAGTCCCTTTGGCCACGGTTGCGTCTACCGGTACGCGTTCGCCGGCAGCCAGTATGATCCTCGTTCCGGTCTGGATCTCGCTCACTGGAAGATAGACTTGCGTGCCGTCGGCCTGCACCACGAGCGCGCCACGCGCCGCGAGCCGCACCAATCCGTTAACCGCTAGCCGGGCTCGCTCGCGCATCATGTGGTCGAGTGTGCGCCCGATCAAAAGGAAAAACAGCAGTGAGATCGCGGCATCGAAATAGGCGTGCGGGCCATGCTGCACCGTCTCATAAAGGCTCATGCCGAAGGCGAGCAGCACGCCGAGCGAGATCGGTACATCCATGTTGGTGCGTCGGTGCCTGAGGGCTTGCCATGCCGAACGGAAAAATACTCGGCCGGAATAAGCCAGTGCTGGCAGCGCGATGATCGCCGACAGCCAATGGAACAGATCACGCGTGTCGGCTTCCGCGCCCGACCAGATCGACACGGAAAGTAGCATGATGTTGCTGGCGGCGAAGCCCGCGACCGCAAGGGCGCGTATCAGTTCCGACAGCGCATCGTCCTCGTTATCCGACTCGACATCGAACAAATGGGCCTCAAAGCCGGCCTGCTTGAGTGTTTCGATGAACGGCGGCGGAGCGCCGTCGGAGCGCCACCTGACGGTCGCGCGCCTTGTCGAAAGATTGACGCGGGCGCTTTCCACGCCGGCAAGCCCGCCGAGCGCCTTTTCGATCGTCCGGATGCATGCGCCGCAATGAACCGTGGGCACCGACAGATCGGTCTGGCGCACGCCGTCGGCTACGATGCGGCTCGCGAGCAGCACTTCCTCGCCGGTTGCGCGCGCATCCGGCGCGAGCAACGCCAACTCCGCTCCCGAACCGCAACAACCCATCGGAAAAAACTCCATACGCCTCGCGTTAAACTTAGGGCCGCATCGTCCGATACGCGTGCCAGCTTCC
>WNFT01006503.1_pt1 | contig 10296 bp, 9 predicted proteins | sample 5400191 | NCBI WGS metagenome assembly WNFT01 (sample SAMN13153359, study PRJNA577476) | soil metagenome | isolation source: 80 cm saprolite under Madrone tree | place: USA:California | collected 2016-06-14 | reverse complement strand
ATCAACTCGATCACTTGCTTCTCCGATGCTGGCACCCCGACGGTAAACATTCAGCTGAACGAAGCCGGAACGCTCACAAATATCCTTAGCGCCAATTTGACCTGTTCCACTAGCGGTGCTACAACCTCGAGCTTCTCAACGAGCGTGCTCAGCCTGAATGACAGCCTCAACTTCATAATGGCCGCCGCGGACGGTGTAGCCAAGCGTGTGACCGTGATCATCAAAGCCACCGTGAACTGAGGCGGGGAAAATCGTGACGCGGTATGTTTTCACGTTTCGAACAAAGGGAACAGGACACATGAAGACTGCCACCAATGGCTGCTCAAAAAACCTTCGTTGCAATCGGTTTGCTGGCAATGTTTTTCTGTCTGCGGTTGTGTGCCAGCTGTTCTTTTGCTGGACGAGCGCACGCGGCCAGCAGCGCGGCGTTCCCCCGGAAAGGGAAGTAATCGTCCTTCCTGTGGTGGTGGACTTCACAGAACTGGCGCGACGCGAAACCGCAGCGCCGCTCGGCAAGCCCGTGGGCAGAGCAGTCCCCTTTAAGCCCATGCCTCCGCGCCCTGCCGTTCCGGCCGGCATGCCGGTTCGAAAAGCGGTCGCCCCGTTGCCTCCTGCGCTGAACCAGGCTTCGCCACTCGCACCTTCACCTGCTCCCGCCGCAAGTTTCATAGCCCTGGACGACGACGATACTATCATTCCTCCGGATACACAGGGCACAGTTGGCCCGAACCACTTGATGGTCACTCTGAACCGGGGGGTAAGAATCCAAGACAGACTCGGCACCACCCTCAGCACGGTTTCACTTGCTTCATTTTGGACTTCAACAGGTGCAACGGGCGTTTTTGACCCCAGGGTGGTGTACGATCCGTTTAACAATCGCTGGATATTTACGAGCACTAGCAATGGGCAGTCCGCGGCTTCCTCCGTGCTCGTTGGCGTGACCCAGACAAGCGACCCGACCGGGAAGTGGAATCTCTACCGGATCACTGCGGATTCGGGTGGCCTGCACTGGGCAGATTTTCCGTCGCTTGGCTTCAATAAGGATTGGGTGGTTGTCACGGTGAATATGTTCGGCAACGTATCGGGTGCATTCCAGAACTCGCAGAGTTTCGTGGGGACCAAGTCGGATCTTTACGCGGGCAATCCCGCAACGTTCAGGTCGTTTAGCGACGTCACCGGTGGTTTCGCTCAGGCTCCGGCGACCACTTATGACAATACGTTGGGGACAATTTATATGGTTGAAGATTGGAATGGCAATTTCAGCGGCAACGGGTTCCTCCGAATTTCGACCATTACAGGGACCGTTGGGTCCGAGGTCTATACGGCAGGAACAGCTTTCGTCTCGACGCCGAATCCTTGGGCCGACTTTCCGCCGGGCGGAGCCGATTTTGCCCCGCAAAAGGGTACAACGAACAAAATCCAGAACGGCGACGCGCGAATGCTGAAGGTTGTCTATAGGAACGGCTCGCTGTGGGGCGCCCATAGCGCGTTCCTCCCCGCCACCACCCCGACCCGCACCGCCGCGCAGTGGTGGCAATTCAAGTCCGACGGCACCGTGCAGCAATTCGGTCGAGTGGACGACCCCACCGGCGTGCTCTTTTTCGCTTTCCCCACCATTGCAGTGAACGCGCAGAACGACGCCTTGCTCGGATACTCGAGTTTCTCTGCGTCCCAGTTCCCGAGCGCCGACTATTCTGTGCGTTTGGCCTCCGATCCGCCCAACACAATGCGTTCCGATGTCTTGCTAAAGGCTGGGGAGGCAATCTATTTCAAGACTTTTGGCAGCGGTCGAAACCGGTGGGGAGACTACAGCAATACGGTCGTAGACCCCGTCAATGATCTTGATATGTGGACGATCCAGGAGTACGCCTCCAGCCCTAATTTCCCCAATGGCGATAACCGCTGGAGCACTTGGTGGGGCAAGATTACCCCACAGAAAAAAAGACGAGGACAGCTCATCAGCCCGTAGACAGCCGGGCTTCCTGATGAATCGCAGTGTGGGAAGCACCTCTGGGCTGTAAATCGGGAAACAATCTCGTTTGGCGTCGTTGCAGAAACCAATAGTCCTTCAACAGTGTGTTTTGGCGCCCGAACCGATGTACCTCACGGTGGCAGGGACCGCAGACAGTTATTAGGATTTGTGAAGGTCACGCGATGTTCATGCGCATGTTGCTTTCGACAAACACTGAAGTGCTAGGAGCTTCAGTACGTTGGTCCGTACACCTGTTTGTTGTCTTTCGCATTTCTTCCTGCCTCATCTTGGGAGCTATCCCCAATGGACTGACGCCATGTGTGATTTATGGCAAACTGAATGTTCACACAGCGCGGTTTTCCATGGCAATGTGGAGTGTTCGAGTAGCGAGCAGACCCACCGGCAAGCCCGAAGGCAAAAGAGAGCAGCCGGATTTTTATCTGCGGAGCAACAACTGACACTTTAGCATGCATGAGAAAGTGAATAACCAACAATCAAAATCGAACCTCGTTTGCCGAGGTTTGATTCCGGGAGAGAAAGCAGCTTATCTGGAATTTGCGCAACAAGTCTGGGGACGAGGTTCTCGGCAGGCGGACGCGACAAGGCTGGTGTGGCTGCACGAAGAGAACCCGAATTCGGGTGGGATGGAACGGGACCTGTTGATCCTGCAAGATGGCAGCCACATTGTCGGCGCTCATCACAAGATGCGTATTCCTTGGAACATACGAGACCAGCGCGTCAGCGTGCCGAGCCTTCATGATCTTGCTGTTCTGCCCACGCATCGCACGGGTGGAGGGCTACAACTTATCCTCGCGGCACTAGCGAGAGAACCGCACGCGGTTTTGTTCGGCCTGTCTAAGACAGTCGACAGGATTTATGATCGCATGCGTGTTCCCCAGGTATCAATGTTCTGGCTGTACAAAGTTCGGAGTGGACTTAGGACAGCGTTCCAGATGGTCGGCAGAAGTCTCTACTTCCCCGCACCAACTTTCCGGCGGATCGCACAGAGGATGACATTGCGTGAAGGCTATCAGATTACGCGAATGATGAATCCGTCTTCTGATGAACTTGCCGAGGCTCTAGTCGTGAAACCCCACGCGGAAGCTTATCCGGATTGGGACATGGCAGCATTTCGGTGGCGTTTTTTTCACCCTCTTGGGCCAAAGAACATTCTTTTTGTGGCAAGAAAGAACGGAGCGCCAACAGGGAGGGCCGTCATCTCAGTTGGAATCAGGCACGGTGTGCTAACCGGACGCATCCTGGAGCTTGTCTTCCAGGACAGCCAAGGCCTGCATGCCCTTGGCGCCGACATCGAGACTACATTCGATGAAATGAAAATTCCCCTCTCACTGGCCGTCACTGCTTCTCCGGCTGTGGCTGAACACCTGAAGAGCACGGGCTGGAAGTTCAGGAAGCAACCGTCAGGGGCCCGCTGGTTCACCCAGAAGAAGTCTGATCTGCCCACCGAATTCTGGGTTTCCGGAGGAGCCTGGGATTTCGGATTCGATACTGCTGTGGAGCATAAATGAAGCCCACCGTGGTGATTAGCTTGGATTTGGAACTGAATTGGGGCAGCTTCGACCACTCGCAAGGCGATGAACTGCTGCAGATGGCGAGGTGGACCCATGACGTTGGCGTTCCCAACCTGCTTGGACATCTGACGCGCAACGGTATTCCCGCTTCCTGGGCTATCGTTGGCGCGATGATGCGAGCTTCTCTTCCTGACGTCTCGGCGTTGCCTGAGGTCCACTTCCCTCATTTCAAGAAGCCTTGGTTCAGCCATGTTCCCAAGGGTGGCAACGAATCAACGCATCCCGAATGGTTTGGCGCGTCGCTAGTGAAGATGATCAAGAACGCTAAGCCCAGTCAGGAAATCGGATTCCACTCGTTTTCCCATGTGCTCTTTGGATGGGAAGGAATGACACGGGAACGGGCTGTCGCGGAGTTTCAGCGATGTGCTGAGATTGCCCGCGAAGAAGGATTCTCACCAACCTGTTTTATTTTCCCGCGCAATTCCATCGCATTTCTTCCGGAGCTTCGCCATGCAGGCTTCACCTGCTTCCGCGACGTTGACGAACTGCCACTTCGGTTTTCAAACCGAAGGTTATGCTCCATTGCAGCGGTCCTGGCGGACTTTGCGGGATTACGTCCCAGCCTTGTACGCCCTACTTACAAAGACGGCCTCGTGGCGATTCCAGGGTCATTGATGATCCGTTTCGCAGGCGGATGGCGAAAGTATATCCCTGACAGCAGCCGTCTGCGCCGTCTGAGAAAGGGACTGGAAGGAGTGCTCCGCGCGGGCGGAATCTTCCATGTCTGGTTTCATCCAGAAAATCTCTGGGCGGAATGGCCGCGCCTGGAGAATGTTGTGGCATGTTTTCTGGAAGAACTGGGAGCACTGGTGCGTAGTGGTGAAGTAAGATGCCTGACCATGGGCCAGCTTGCCAACGAATTTAGGAGTGCTGTCTCCGCGGAACAGGCTTAGAAAAATGACGCGCACCGAGATAGTCGACATAATCCACCGATTCATCAACGAAACCCGCGACAATAAAGGAATGCCTCCGATCTCCGTGCACGACGGCACAGGGCTTCTGGGTGAGGATGCCGGCCTAGATTCGCTCGATTTGGCGGGTCTGGTTGTAGAACTGCAGTCCGCAACCGATTCTGATCCCTTTCAACAAGGGTTTCTAAATTTCAATACGGCGGGCGAACTCGCCGAACTGTTCGTAGGCGCTCAAAGATGAATGTTGCTGGGTGTCTTCAGTCTTCTCCAGGGAAGCTGATTTCTGCTGAAAAAACGAAACCATTCAAGCTTGTCGCAGAAGAAGCCATTGTTCTCGCGGGGCTATTGAAGGCTGAGGACCGCGTACTGCTGTGGTCCGATGACGTAGAACAAATCGTCAGGACTGCTGCCGCAGCGACGGTCTGCTCGGCTGACCTTTTCATTGCGCATCGAACGATCCCAGAAGCTGAGATCCGGTCGCTAATCAGCCGATTCATGATCACTCACCTGGTACAGCCCTCCGGACTTGAGCGACAAAACCCGTCCTCTGGTACAGCTTCGGGCAGCGTGCATGTAATGACTTCGGGCACCACGCGGGCGCCTAAAGTCGCAAAGCATACCTGGGAGTCATTACTCGGCACCATCAAGCGAACATCAAACAGCGAACATTCACGATGGCTCCTTGCTTTCCCTCCTACCAGTTTTGCCGGCTTGCAGGTGGTCTTCTCAGCGGCCCTGGGCGGCGGTGATCTGGTTGTCCCCTCGGAAAGAACAATGGAGGCGTTCGCACAAGCCGCAACGGAACACGCAGTCAGCCACATTAGCGGCACACCAACTTTTTGGCGCAGCTTCCTCCTGATACTGAAGGATCAGTCAAAATTGCCACTCCAGCAGATCACGGTAGGTGGCGAGGCTGTGGACCAAGCCACACTAGACCGGCTCAAGATGTGCTTTCCGAAAGCTCGGATCACTCATATCTACGCTTCCACAGAGGCTGGCGTCGGTTTTTCCGTCCACGACGGACGGGCAGGAATTCCTGCGCACTGGTTGGAGCAAGGCGTGAGCGGTGTGAAGTTGCGAGTCGCTGATGGAGTCTTGGAAGTAAAGTCGCCACGGGGGCTCAAGGAATACGCGTCGGGTGAGGCGACACCGCTGGACAGTGAGGGCTGGCTCAGCACAGGCGATCTGGTGCGTAAGGAAAGCGATCGTTTTGTTTTTGTGGGCAGGACGGACGGTAGGCTCAACATTGCTGGATTCAAAGTTACACCTGAGGAGGTCGAGGCCGTGCTGATGGGGTGTGAAGCGGTGGCGGACGTTCAGGTTTCAGGAGTTCCAAGCCCGATTTCCGGCCAGGTCCTTTGCGCCAGTATAGTTCCGAGCCAGAATGTAAACCGCGAGCAAGTGAAGAGAGTGGTGCAACAATTCGCATACGATCAGCTGGAGTCTTTCAAAGTGCCGCGTGTCATCCGGATTGTTGATGTTCTGAAGATTACTGATTCAGGCAAGAAGGCAAGGCAATGATGCGTCACGTGATTGTTACAGGGGGCACTCGCGGCCTTGGGCTGGAACTGGTCAGGGCTCTCCTTGAGGCAGGCTACAAAGTATCTACTTGTGGACGGACGGACTCGCCGGAACTACTGGATATTGCCGGGAAATATCCCGGTGCACTCTTCTCAGCACGGTGTGCTGTGGAGAAAGAAGAAGAGGTGGACCGTTTCTTCAAGGATGCTGTGACATGGGCAGCCAAGGATGGTCTCTTCGGGCTGATCAACAATGCAGGAGTCGCACAGGAAGGAATATTGGCCAGCTTTCCCAACATCGAAAGCCGAAAAATTATCGAAGTGAATCTGCTTGGGGCGCTGTACTGCGCCAGAGCCGCGCTGCGCTGCATGCTCTCACGCCCCGGCGGCGGCAGGATTATAAATATCAGCTCCATCATCGGATCCCGTGGTTACAACGGGTTAGCGGCATATTCGGCATCGAAGGCCGGCCTCGATGGGCTGACCCGATCTCTGTCGCGCGAAGTCGGACCACGCCAGATTACGGTCAACTCCGTAGCTCCCGGCTACATGCTCACGGAAATGTCCGCAGGATTGTCAAAACAGCAGCTCGATCAGATTGTCAGACGAACTCCTTTAGGAAGACTGGCCAAACCTTCAGACCTCATTCCGGCTGTGTTATTCCTGATGAGCGACGGCGCAGCACTCATAACTGGACAGACGATCATGGTCGACGGCGGCATCACTGTTTGAACTTGTTTCTCGCCGAGGTTCTTTCCCGCCCTGAAATCATCGGTTCTCGGAATGGCGCGCAGGCGCCTTGGAATCGATAACACGGGAGCAATACTCTTAACCACCGTTACGTGGCCGGCAGCTCCATAGCCATCGCACACTTTACCCAGTTTCGGTGGGTAGGCCGTCGTCGCGGAGATCGGCGCCGGTCAACTTAATCTGCGTAAGGAAGTTTCCGGGTTACTTAGTCAGGGAGGATGTTGAAGGCGCTCGCGCCGTCAGGGTAGACCGGCGTGAGTTGAGGGGCAGGCTAGACTTGACGATCCCGGTGGGAGAAAAGGGATTACGATTCCTCTGTTGCAACCTCGAAAACTTTTTCGACGGCATGGCAAGTATCCAACATGTCTTGTTCGGAGAGCGTCGGGTGTACAAGAAACATGAGACTTGTTTCCCCCAGTTCACGCGCGACGTCCAGTCGTTGAGGGGGCCGCATTTCTGGGGGGAACGCCTTTTCCAAGTAGATCTCGCTACAGCTGCCGCTGAAGCAAGGAATCCCCTCAGCTGAGATGGCCGCGATAATCCGGTCCCTATCCCATCCGTCTCGCAGGCAATCGGGCCTGACAAACGCGTAATACTTATAGTAGGAGTGACGGATCTCCGCTGGCGGTCCAGTGACGCGCAGACCGCCGATCTTTGAAAAGCAGTCCGTAAGAATGGCGGCATTTTCCCTTCGCGTTTCGACAAACCTTGGCAGCTTATGCAAAAGTCTCCGGCCGATGGCGGACTGCATTTCCGTGAGCCGCCAATTCGTACCGAACGATTCGTGAAGCCAGCGAAATCCTGCGGGATGCTGACGATTGTGAACAGCATCGTAACTCTTGCCATGGTCTTTGAAGCTCCAGGCACCGTTCCAAATCATCTCATCGTTGGTAGTGAGCATTCCTCCTTCGCCGCCCGTCGTCATGATTTTATCCTGGCAGAAGGAGAAGGCTGCTACATCGCCGATCGATCCGACCGGCCGCCCCTTATACGTTGCACCGTGTGACTGCGCGCAGTCTTCGATGACTCTTATGCCTTGCTCACGGGCGAGCTCCAGGATCGGATCCATGTCGCAGGGCCACCCAGCCAAATGGACAGCCATAATGGCCTTCGTCCGGGAAGTCAGCAGCGGTCGGATAGTTTCGGCCGTAAGGTTCTGGCTATCCGGGTCGACGTCGGCCAGGACCGGCCTTGCACCTCGCATGGCTGCGCAACTCGCCGATGCGATAAATGTACGGCTCGGCACGATCACTTCGTCGCCCGGGCCGATTCCCAGACCGCAAAGTGCCAGTTCAAGAGCTACGGTGCCGTTGGCAACAGCGACGCCGTATTTACAACCTGCCTCACCGGCGAATTCCTTCTCAAATTGCCGGCCTTCGTCGCCGGTCCAATAATTAACCTTTCCAGATTGGAGAACACGGATCGCCGCTTCGATTTCATCCGGCTCGAAATGAGGCCAGGGATTAAAGCACCTCGTACGGATGGGCTCGCCACCATTGATGGCTAATTCGCCGATCAGGCTTGCAGCTTTCATGCATCGACCTCAGGCGGACCGACTATTGACGACTCTCCTGCTTCTCGATACGGCGCTGAACGAGGGCCGGAACACCAAACGCAACAACGTGATCGGGAATGTCGCGAACTACAACCGCGCCCGCACCGATGATGCTCTGCGATCCAATGATCACGCACTGCCGAACGGCAGCGTTGATGCCCAAGAATGAATAATCCCCCAAGCCGGATGCTCCGCCCATCGCCGCATTGGGCGCAACATGGGCATAGTCGCCGATCACTACATCGTGTTCCACGACCGCGCCTGTGTTTACAATCACGCCTTCGCCGATTTTTGCATCGGGATTGATGGCGGCTTGAGCCATCACCACGGTTCCGGGACCTAATCGTGCTGAGTCAGATACAGAAGCGGTCGGATGCACAAGAGTCGCTATTTCTGCGCCCCAAGCACGACATTGCTCGACCAAGCGTCGCCTTGCGAAGTTATCTCCGACACCCAGCGCCACTGTGACCTTCATCTTTCTGGCTTCCCGCTGCAACCAGTCGCCATCTCCCAAAACGGGAAGCCCGAGAACTCTTGAACCCTGCAACTCAGCTCTGTCGTCTACGAACCCTGCAAAACTCGGATCCTTGCGGGCAAGTAATATGTCGCCGACGACTTTTCCATGTCCGCTGGCTCCGTAGACAAACACTTTCTGCATACTCAGAAACCTGGGTGGTCGCTACCCGTAAATTCCGGCATGGTTGCATGCCCGTCCAGTGAAATGCCGTCTCGCTGGAGAACCTTTTGCATGGTTTTCCAGATGATTTTGGCATCGAGTCCAAGACTCCAATGGTCTACGTACCAGACATCCAAAGTGAATTTTTCCTCCCACGAGAGCGCATTCCGACCATTCACCTGTGCCCAGCCAGTGATTCCGGGCTTGACTTCGTGGCGGCGGGCCTGTTCTGGGCTATAGCGCTCCAGGTAGTCCATCAGGAGAGGTCGAGGCCCAACCAAACTCATGTCTCCGATCAGTACGTTCCAGAGTTGCGGGAGTTCGTCTAAGCTGAAGCCGCGGAGGATTATGCCCACCTTGGTCAGCCGATGCTTGTCTGGGAGAAGCCGACCCTGGACATCTCTAGCGCTTCGCATCGTTGTGAACTTGAAAAGCGTGAATGGGCTGCCCTGATAGCCAGCGCGGGCCTGTCGGAAAAAAATGGGAGATCCCATGGTCAACCAAAGCAAGACGGCGACCGCTGCCATCAGCGGCGCCAACAGAATCAGCGCGATCGCTGACACAATCAGATCGATTAATCTTTTGACGATTCGATACATGACTGGACAAATCCATTCTCGGGAGTTGGGGCATTCTCCCTGGCCCGGATGTCAGCTAGGGGAAGAGGGAGTGCCTTTGCCACAAGGAGACGCCTGCATTCGCCCAACAGTCCGGCCCAAATCCTTTCCTGCCGGAATTCCGCGGCGGCACGCTCTCGCGCCGTCTGGCCCATCGACTTGACTAAGGACGGATCGCAAAGGAGTTTTGCGAGTGCATTGGCGAGCTCGACGGTGTCGCCAACTGGCGCGATAAATCCGGTTACGCCGTCAATGACACTATCAACCGCACCCGTGGCGTTGGTGACGACCGCCGGTTTTCCTGAAGCGTTTGCCTCGAGAACAGCGTTTGGGAAACCTTCTCGATGCGTTGGCAACGCCAGCACATCCATGATCTGGTAGTAGAGTGCAGCGCTGGCGACAAACCCGGGACAAATGATGTCGGGGTCCGATTTGATTCTCTGAACGATGTCCGGCTGTGGAGGATCGCCTTCTTCGAAATCCCCAACCAGCAACAACCTGAGTTCCCGGATGCGTTTGCGTAATACTGAAAAGGCTTCGAGCAGTTCCGCGATTCCCTTGTCCCGCGTGAAGCGCCCCACAAAGCCGATCACCGGGGCAGCCGTTGGGATTCCAAGTTTTGAGCGTAGCTCGGAGACGCTGTGCTCGGACGGATCGAGATCGAATTGCGACACGTCGACGCCGTGGGAGCTGCCAGAACCCA
>WNFT01006502.1_pt1 | contig 10296 bp, 6 predicted proteins | sample 5400191 | NCBI WGS metagenome assembly WNFT01 (sample SAMN13153359, study PRJNA577476) | soil metagenome | isolation source: 80 cm saprolite under Madrone tree | place: USA:California | collected 2016-06-14 | reverse complement strand
TGCCGCTCCGCAAGACCTATGAGGCCACGCCCGATCCAAAACTGGTAGTGGCTGTGGGTGACTGCGCTCAAACATGCGGTGTGTTCAAGGGGAGTTACGCCATTGCAGGCAGTGTGGACAAGGTTGTGCCGGTGGATGTATTCGTGCCCGGTTGTCCGCCCGAACCTGCTGATATCCTGCGCGGGATTCTGGCCGCGTTGGACCGTCTGCCCAAGAAGTGAACCCAGCTGATTTCAAACTTCCAGATTCAAACTTAAAACTCAAATGATGCTAACGTTCTTTCTCATGATGGTGATCGCTTATGGCTTCGGCGCGCTTGCCGCGTTGGCCGGGGGACGCGGCGCAACCGGGCGCGGGCTGGTCGCGCTCGGCGCGGCCGCCGGCGCGGGGAGCGGGCTGATTCTCGGCGGGATGGTGATGGCTACCGGCATGCCGTTCGCGCTCTCCATCCCAGAATTGCTTCCGATAGCAGGCGGTCTTGCCCTGCGGCTCGACCCGCTTGGCGCATTCTTCCTTATCCTCATTGGTCTCGTTGCAATTCCAGCGGCAATTTATGGCGCGGGCTACTCCGCGGCCTACGAAGATGGCCGCGCTTCCCTCCGCATGTTGGGCGTGATGTTCAACCTCTGCCTGCTGACAATGAGTCTTGTCCCGCCGGCCAACAACGTCCTCACCTTCCTGCTGATGTGGGAGGGGATGTCGCTCACCTCATATTTTCTCGTCATCACCGAGTCCTCTGAAGAGGGTACGCTGCACGCCGGATTGTGGTACGTGGCAATGACACACGCCGGGCTGGTGATATTGCTTTCGGCGTTAGTCCTTCTGATGAACGGCGGCTCGGGCGCGTTCGCCGATTTGCGGGCAGGCGCGGCTTCGCTCTCACCGGCGATTCGAGGAGTGATCTTCGTGTTGGCTTTCCTCGGCTTCGGCTCCAAGGCGGGCATCGTCCCCCTGCATGTCTGGCTCCCCCGCGCATACCCGGCTGCCCCCAGTCATGTTTCGGCGCTCATGTCCGGCGCGATGGCCAAGATGGGCGTGTACGGCCTCCTGCGAGTCGGCTTGGATCTGCTCGGCGGCGGACCGACGTGGTGGGGCGCGCTGGTACTGATCGTGGGAGCGGTTTCTGCCATTCTCGGCATCCTCTACGCGCTAATGGAAGACGATCTCAAGCGGCTGCTGGCCTATTCGAGCGTCGAGAACATTGGACTCATCTTTATTGGCGCCGGCGCGGGCTTCATGTTCGGAGCGCGTCACCTGCCCGAGGCGGCGGCTCTGGCCTTTACCGCCGCGCTCTATCATGCTCTCAATCACGCCGCCTTCAAAAGCCTGCTGTTCATGGGCGCAGGATCGGTCCTGCACGCTACGCACACACGCGACATGAATCTGATGGGCGGGCTGATCAAACGCCTGCCATGGACCGCGCTCTTCTTTCTTGTCGGCGCGGTAGCCATTGCCGGACTGCCGCCGCTCAACGGCTTTGTGAGCGAGTGGCTGTTGTTTCAATCGCTCCTGCCGGGCGTGAGTATTTCGCAGCCGGTCATCGCCGCTCTGATGACGGTGGCCATCGGCTTGCTCGCCCTCACCGGCGGATTGGCCGCCGCCGGATTCGTCAAAGCTTTCGGCATCACGTTCCTGGCCATCCCGCGCTCCGACGAAGCAGCAGGCGCGCACGAAGCGTCACTCTCGATGCGGATCGGGATGGGGATGTTGACTCTCGCCAGCGTGGGACTCGGTCTCGCGCCCTTCTTTGTCTTGCCGCCGTTGGGACGGGTCCTTGCCGGATTGGGAGGCATGCCCGCCGAGGCCGCCTCGCTTGCGTTCAATGTTTCCCTGCAAACGTCAAATGGCTTTGCGCGAATATCGCCGACGTTGACCGCGCTCGGATTGCTCGTTGTCATCGGCCTTGTGCCCCTGGGAATGCGGGTTGCGCGGATCAACCGCCGCTTGCGCGTGAGCGACACCTGGGGTTGTGGCCGCGTAGGGCAGACGCCGCGTATGGAATACACCTCAACGGCCTTTGCTGAACCCCTGCGCCGTGTCTTCGCCGAACTCTATCGTCCGTCGAAAGAGTTGACGATTGACTTCCATCCCGAGTCGAAGTACTTCGTGCAATCTATCGAGTTCAATAGCGAAATCCGCTCGTGGTTTGAGGAGTATTTATACGAGCCCGTGTTGGCGCTGGTGCAACGGTTGGGTGGGCAGGCGCGGCGCGTACAGTCAGGCTCGCCTCACAGGTACCTGGCTTATATCTTTATCATACTCGTCCTAATGCTGGGCGCGTTGTTGTTACCGGGGAAATAATCTCGGTAAGGACAAACCCTTCAAATGGCGCTTACTCTCTTTTACCTTCTGCTGTCCGGGTACGGCTTTGGCGCTTTAACGGCGCTCGTCATTGGCCGAGGCGCGATCGGACGCGGACTGGCAGCGTTCGGCGGCGTCGTCGGCGCGGGGGCGGCGATGACGCTCGGAGGGTACGTCTTGATCGCCGGACAATCGTTCACCTTCGCCGCCGCGCAGATTTTGCCCCTTACCGGCCTCGCACTTCGGCTGGATGGATTGAGCGCGTTCTTCCTCGTTTCCGTTGGGCTGATTGGCATGGCGGCGGCAATTTATGGCTTTGGCTATTCCGCGGAGTACGAGGGGCGTTACTCGCTCCGGCTCCTGGGTACAATGTTCAACGTGTTGTTGTTCTCCCTGAGTCTTCAAGTGATGGCCGACAACGCGCTGACGTTCCTTATCTCTTGGGAAGGGATGTCGCTTTCGGCGTACTTGATGGTGCTCACTGAACACGACCAGCCAGGAACGGTGCGCGCGGGCGTGTGGTACATTTCCATGACTCATGCCGGGTTTGCCGCATTGGTAGCGATGTTCCTGCTGATGTCGGGCGGCAATCTGACAATTTCCTTCGCGGCAATGCGAGCAGGCGCACAAACGCTTTCGTCATTGACGCGCGATGCGGCCTTCCTGCTCGCGCTGTTTGGCTTCGGCTCAAAAGCGGGCATCGTGCCACTGCATGTCTGGCTGCCAATGGCGCACCCGGTGGCGCCGAGTCACGTTTCTGCGCTCATGTCCGGTGTTGTGATTAAGATGGGCATCTACGGCCTGATGCGGGTGACGCTCGATCTACTGGGCGGCGGTCCTGCCTGGTGGGGCGGAGTCATTCTAGGTATAGGCACGGTGTCTGCATTGCTCGGCGTACTGTATGCCCTGATGGAACACGATCTCAAGCGGTTGTTGGCTTATCACTCCGTCGAAAACATCGGCATCATTTTGATCAGCGTTGGCGCAGGGCTGGTCTTTCAGCATTACGGGCTGATGACGCTGGCGGCGCTCGGCTTCATCGGTGGTTTGTACCACACTATCAATCACGCCAGTTTCAAGGGCTTACTCTTCCTTGGCGCCGGGTCCGTTCTGCATGGGACGCAAACGCGCAATATGGAAGAGATGGGCGGGCTGATCAAGCGCATGCCGTGGACAGCGCTGTTTTTCCTGATCGGCTCCGCTGCCATTTCGGCACTGCCACCGCTCAACGGATTCGCTTCGGAGTGGATCGTCTTTCAAGTCCTGCTCGGCGGATTTAACATCCCCGTGCCGGAAATAGCCGCGCTCATGCCCGTGGCGGTGGGGATGCTGGCGCTGACGAGCGGTCTCGCAGCGGCATGCTTCGTCAAGGCGTTCGGCATTAGCTTCCTCGCCATTCCGCGCTCGCATGAGGCCGAACACGCTCATGAGTCGGCGCTATCGATGCGGATCGGTATGGCGATATTGGCGCTGGCTTGCATCGGACTCGGACTCAGCCCGTTCGCCGTCGTCCCCATCCTCGGTGGCGCGCTGGCGGGACTCGGCGGTCTGCCCGATACGCAAGCCGCATTCGCGCTGAATGTCTCCCTCCAAACGCCAAACTCCTTTGGACAAATGTCCCCGACTCTCGTCGCATTGGGGTTGCTCATCATCCTCGGCCTCGTGCCGCTGGCGATGTGGAGCCTCCGCGTCAATCGCCGGCTCCGCCTGAGCGATTCGTGGGGCTGTGGCCGTGTAGGGCAGACGCCGCGAATGGAATACACCGCCACGGCGTTTGCCGAGCCGCTCCGCCGCGTGTTCGCCGAACTCTACCACCCCTCGAAGGAGCTGACGATTGACTTCCACCCGGAGTCAAAATATTTTGTGCAGTCCATCGCATACCGCAGCACGATTACGCCATGGTTCGAGAAGGCGCTATACGATCCGTTCGTGTGGCTGATTAAGTTCATTGCCCAGCAAGTGCGGCGACTGCAATCCGGTTCGCCTCATCTCTATCTCGTTTACATCACCATCACTCTGGTGGTCCTACTTTTAGCGGCAAGGTGGTTCTAATGATTGGATACTTTCTCGAAGTTGCTCAAGCCGCGTTGGCCCTGGCGCTCGCGCCTTTGCTGGTTGGATTCATTCGCTGGGTGAAGGCCCGTTTGCAAAACAGGCGTGGTGCACCCGCGTGGCAACCATACTTTGAACTGCGCAAGTTGTTCGGCAAGGAAGTGGTGATGTCGAACAACGCCTCGTGGCTGTTCCGCTTTGCGCCCTACATCGTGTTCGCCAGCGCCGTCGCGGTGACGTTGCTCGTGCCGCTCATCACCGTGCCCCTGCCTTTCGACGGTGTGGGGGATTTATTGGTGGTAGTCTACATTCTCCTGCTGGGCACGTTCTTCCTCGCTCTGGCCGGACTCGATCCTGGCACGGCCTTCGGCGGGATGGGTTCCAGCCGCGAGATGACGGTGGCCGCCATCGCCGAACCGACGATTGCGCTCGCCATCTTCGCCCTCGCGCTGGGCGCGGGCTCCACCAACCTCGGACGCATCGTCACCCAGATACTGGCCAACCCAGGCACAGTCATCAACCCCGGCCACTTGCTGGCCTTCGGCGCCATGTTCATCGTGACGCTGGCCGAGACCGGCCGCCTGCCTGTGGACAACCCGGCCACACACCTCGAACTGACGATGATTCACGAGGCCATGATTCTGGAATATTCGGGCCGCTATCTTGCGCTTATCGAATGGGCCGCTTCGCTCAAACTCTTCATCTTCCTCTCTTTGCTGGCGAACCTGTTCGTGCCCTGGGGCGTGGCAGTGAACCTCACTCCGGCAGCTTTGCTCATCGCCATCGTTGCGCTCGTTGGAAAACTCGCCGCGCTGGGCGCGATCATCGCCATCGTCGAAACGCGCATCGCCAAACTGCGCCTCTTCCGCGTGCCGGAATTGCTGGCTGTGTCGTTTGTGCTGGCGCTATTGGGAGTGACGTCTTCATTTTTGTTGAGGTAGAATGAACGATATCCTTTTTGCTCAACTCTCAAACCTTGGCTCCAGCCTGATGTTGTTATTCGGCATCGCCCTCCTTTGGAGGCGCAGTCTGCGCGCTAGCGCGACCGCTTTCCAATGGCAATCGGCGGCGCTGACTGCCATGTTTATCATCGTCGGCTACTTCGGACACGACCGAGAACTGTACTTCGTCGCCATCGTATTATTCGCGCTCAAGGTCATCATCATTCCGCGCTATCTTGCGCGCCTGGAAAAGCATGTGGGCGTAGAGCGTGAATTGTACCCTTATGTGAACGTCGGCACTTCGCTGGTCGGATCAGGCCTGCTGGTTTTGCTGGCGTATGCCATCACCCGGCCGCTGGTGTTGGCCAGCGCGCTTCCCACGCGCGGCGGCCTGCCATTGGCAATGGGACTGGTTTTCGTTGGCCTGTTCGCCGTCGTCACCCGCAAGAAGGCACTGTCCCAGATCGTCGGCTTCCTGGTGTTGGAGAACGGCGCCACATTGTTGGCGGTGCTGGGCACCTTCGGCATTCCGCTTATCGTGGAACTCGGCGTGTTTCTTGACGTGCTGATGGGTTTTCTGGTGATGCAGGTGTTTGTTTATCACATCCACGGCACATTCGAGTCCATAGACGTCGATCAGTTGAATCAACTCAAGCACTAATCATGACATTCATACTTTTACTCCTCCCTCCCGTACTTGCCATGTTGCTGGCATTTCTGGTACGGCCTTATCGCTCATTCGTCGGTTGGGTGAACGCTTTGCTTTCGCTGGCCTCGTTCGGTGCCGCGCTGGCATTCGCGGAGCTGGCCATCACCGGCGGCGAAGCACCGACTGCGGGGCCGGGTGACCTTCTGCGCGCCGACGGACTCTCGGCTCTGCTGATGGTCTGCGTGACTTTCGTCGGTTCGCTCGCGCTCTGCTTCAGCCAAGGACTGGGGCGCGCAGATCATCTCACTGATGGACAACTTCGCCGTTATCACATCTTCATCAACCTGTTCATCTTCGCCATGCTGTTCGCCGTATCGGCCAACAACGTCGGCATTATGTGGATCGCGGTCGAGGCCACGACGATTTTCTCCGCCATGCTCATTCCGCTTACGCTGACCAAAGCATCGGTCGAGGCATCCTGGAAGTACATCCTCATCTGCTCCGTGGGCATCGCCTTGGCATTCGTCGGCACGGTGCTGGGTTACTTCGACTTCATGACGCTCTCGGGCCACGCCGCGAACGCGCTGAATTGGACTGTGCTCGTGGCCTCGGCGCCAGGCTTGAACCCCGACGTATTGCGACTGGCCTTCATCTTCATCCTCATTGGCTATGGCACGAAGGCGGGTATCGCGCCCATGCACACCTGGTTGCCCGACGCGCACTCCGAAGCGCCGGCGACGCTTTCCGCAACGATGTCGGGCGTCCTGCTCGCGGTTGCACTCTATGCGATTGTCCGCTGGAAAATCGTGGTGGATGTGGCGCTCGGCCCCGCCTTCACCAATCGACTGCTCATCACGCTCGGCGTGTTGTCGCTGGCGATCGCGGCATTCAGCCTCGTGATACAGCACAACTACAAGCGCATGTTGGCTTATTCGAGCATCGAGCATACGGGGCTGATGTGCATTGGCCTGGCGTTGGGCCCGCTTGGCGTGTTTGCGATGTTGCTGCACCTCATCAGCCATACCGCCGCCAAATCGATGATGTTCATTTTGGCAGGCGAAGTACTGCATCGCTATCACACTACGGACTTGGAGCGCGTGTCCGGCCTGCTCAAAGCCATGCCGCGTACCGGCGTCCTGTTCTCCGTTGGCTTGCTTGCCATCATCGGCTTGCCGCCCTTCGGCATCTTCATTGCGGAGTTTGCGTTGTTTCGCGCCGGCTTCGCTGCCGGACGGCCGTGGCTGATGGGCGCAGTATTGATGTTGCTGGCGGTGGCGTTTGTATCGCTCATCCGCCATCTCAACGGCATGTTGTACGGCGCGCCACCTGCGGACGTGACGCTGGGCGAAGGCACGGACTGGCGGTTCTTGTTCCTAACGGTCAACGTCGGCGCACTGGTCGTGCTGGGACTGGCGTTGCCTGCGCCCGTCAGCGCGCTGCTAAATCAAATCGTGGCGATTGTCGCGAATCGATAAAGGATATTTAACCATGAGCGGAGCGAATGCAAGCCCAATAGGGCGCAGCCAGTATTAATATGAACGATTTCTCTCGACTGCAATCCGCGTTAGCGGAAAAACTCGATGGACGGGCGACTAACATTCGGATCGGGCGCGGAAACGAACTGCACTTCCAGATTGAGCGCGGCGATGCGCTACACCTGGCCGACTTCCTGCGTGCCGATTTCGGTGCCGAGCTTATTCTGATGGTTGCGAATGACCGTCGCGCCGATAAGGGCGTGTTCGAGATCCACTACCTTTTCGCCAACGCTCGCGAAAACTGGTTTGCCCACGCGACCAAAAATCTCACATCTTTGGACCCGACCATCGATTCGATGGCAACGTTCTATTACCCGGCATCACGCTTCGAGCGCGAAATCAAGGACCTGTTCGGTATTGAAGCCATTGACCATCCGGACACCCGTCCGCTGGTGCGCCATGCCTTCTGGCCCGAAGGTTATTTTCCGCTCCGCAAAGATTTTCGGCAGCCCGAAAAGTTCGGGGACGACGGCACGCCGTTTCCATTTATGCCGGTTGGGGGCGAGGGCGTATACGAGATTCCGGTCGGGCCAGTACATGCGGGAATCATTGAGCCGGGACACTTCCGCTTCAGCGTGGTGGGTGAGACGGTGATTGATCTAAAAATCCGCCTCTACTTCACACACAAAGGGACAGAAAAATTGTTCGAGGGACGCGCGCCCGCCGAGGGAGTAGAACTGGCCGAGCGCATCTCGGGCGACACCACCATCGGCCACTCGCTGGCGTATTGCCAGGCATTGGAGTCTCTTGCAGGAGTGGAGATCCCGACCCACGCCAAATATTTGCGTGTCGTCCTGCTGGAGATGGAGCGGCTCTATAACCACGTGGCCGACTTCGGCGCAATTTGTAACGACACGGGCTTTCCCGCCGCGCACGCGCACTGTTTCCGCATCCGCGAACGGCTGTTGCGATTGAATAAACAGCTCACCGGCAACCGGCTGCTGAGGGGCGGCATCGTGCCTGGCGGCGTCGGTGGCCCACTCCCGAACGGACTCGACCCTTCAAAATGCTCCGGGCGGAGCCTACCAGATGAACTCAACTCCATCCTGGCCGATTTCAATGAAATTGTCGAAATCAGCTTGGACAACACCATGGTCACGGATCGGCTCGAAAATGCTGGCTTCCTGAAAAAGAAGACCGGCATCGATCACGGCGTGCTGGGCTTCGTCGCCCGCGCCTCTGGCATCGACACAGATGCAAGGCGCGACCATCCCTTTGCCGCGTATCCTTGGCTGAAGTTCAAAGTGCCGGTCTTTGAGGAGGGCGACGTGCACGCCCGCGCAATGATGCGCGTGGAGGAGGCGCGCGAGTCGGTGAGCTTAATCAAGCAAGCCATCGCGCAACTGCCCGACGTCGAGTTGGCAGTGCCGCTTGGTCGTTTGCCCGCATTTAAACCGGCCTTTGGAATTGTCGAAGGCTGGCGGGGCGCAATTGTGCACTGGGTCATGGCAGACAACCACGGCAAACTGTACCGCGTCAAAGTTAAAGACCCTTCGTTTGTCAATTGGCCTGCGCTCTCATTTGCTCTGATCGAGAACATCGTTCCGGACTTCCCGCTCTGTAATAAATCCTTCAACCAGTCCTACTCAGGAAACGATCTTTAGCTAGGGGCTACGGATGTAAGATCTTCCGAAAATGTCGAGTTCGGTTGTAATCCTTCAGATAAAGAGCGTGTCGGTGCCGGAGGCACGCCACAAGTTTAGGCCAAACTAATGCAGTTGAGCCCTGCTGGTAGGCATGTTTTCTGCTGAGACTGTGCTGAACGTTGTTTGAAAGGAGCAGGTAAATCCAGGCGCAATCCCGCTTAGATTGGCTTTTCAATGGGAGGATTTACATGGAAGTACGGCAGACGATTGAGCCATCTCCAGAGTGTGTTTTTCGATTACCAGGAATCTCGTCCTCGTGCTTTTCGGTGCGACGGCCATCTGGCTTACAGCTCGAACGCTAAAACGAGCCAATCGGTGTCGTCGTGTGCAGGCACTTAGAGGCAAGCCGTAATAAGCGGATTGAAGCCGTCAGCAAATCTGCCGCAACCATCTGTGAAGCTGTGGCCGCACTGCCCAGTTCCGACCTTCATGCCATCCTGCAAACAATCGTTCTTCAAGCTCAATCGCTGACTGGAGCGGAACTGGGAGCTTTCGGGATCGGCACCGATCCTACCTGTCCTTTCGACCCTTGGGTGTACAGTGGCGTTGCGGAAGAAGACGCCAGGTCCATCGGAAGGACTCCGCGTCCCCTGGGAACTCTTGGCCTCGTCGCCTGTGAAGGAATGACGCTCCGGCCTCACAATTTCCAAGACCATTCCCATATCGGTATTTTACTTTCCGGGCACCCGCTCATTCGGTGCTTCTCGGCATACCTGTTCGTTTCCGCGGTAAAGCGGTGGGCAACTCTTTCCAGCCGGGAGCACAAATGTGTGGGAGGCACTTTTACTTTGCGGGCTCCGGCCAGCTACAATGCGTTTCTCCCTTGAGTGAGAAACAGTCAAACGACCTTGAAATGACCGTCGGCAAACTGACCCCGAATGACTTGACCGAGGCAGCGCTTAGAACGGTTTGTATTTAGGGGTCGAAATCCGCTAACGGATTAGCATCCTGGGTTTCCTCCGAGTAGAGGAGGCCGCGCATCGCGGTAGGATCACCTTGTCTGTATCCGCCGTTTCCGGCTTCGTGCCCAACTTAGCCTGGCTTTCGCAGTCGAGCATCGATTTTTGGTTTTTTCGGGGACTCACGCGGTGTAAATCCAGCCACTGCAACACACGCTTGGCCGTGAAGCTTGCGGTGAAGACCTACCCTCTTTCCCACCACGATGGATTTCT
>WNFT01012218.1_pt1 | contig 10297 bp, 10 predicted proteins | sample 5400191 | NCBI WGS metagenome assembly WNFT01 (sample SAMN13153359, study PRJNA577476) | soil metagenome | isolation source: 80 cm saprolite under Madrone tree | place: USA:California | collected 2016-06-14 | reverse complement strand
AGAAACCATTACCTTTCTGCTCGCGACTCTGTTGCACCTGGGCATACCGGTGCCGCTAGGATTCACGCAGCCTCAGATCATTCCAGCCGCAATTGTCGAAGGGCTTTGCGGGGTCTTCCTGGCGGTGAGCGCCTATGCCATATTCACCTACAAAACCTGGGCCTGGCGAGTAGCTCTCGCCGCCCACATTTTTGCTGTGGCGGGCGTCCTCTTGGGAATATTGGCGACGATTCGTAGCTCGGCAGGCGGCGAGCCGAATTTCATCTATCATCGCGTCATCCTGGGAGCACTTATCGTCGTCCTGGTTCTGCTAGCGACACCCCCTGCAAGAGCCGCGCTGGGGCCGCAGCCATCGGGTCATACAAAAAGGATGACAGATGGTGAGCCGTCGTCAGCCAGTGCGGCATCAACTCCCCGCACTAGCTGACGGTTGATTTTGCGTGTGTGGGTCATCAGCATAGACAAACTGCTCTTGTCTATTGAAGAGCAAATCTGTATACTACTACTAAACAGGTAACAAGCAACATATATTCTCGACTCAGCCCCTTTTCGGGTCGGCAATATAAGGAGGTAGTTGAAGATGACCTTTCACAGCGAGGTGGTAGGAAGCCTGCTCAGGCCCACCTACCTGGTAGAGGCGCGGAAGCGGCTCGAGACAGGCGAACTCAATGCGGCAGACTTCAAGGTCATAGAGGACCGGGCAGTGAACGAAGCAATCGCCTTGCAGGAGACCGCTGGCATTGATGTGATTACCGACGGAGAGCTGCGGCGCTATGCATTCTACGGCCACCTCGTCGAGGCGCTGGCAGGCTTCGATAAGTACGGAGGCTGGGCCATTCCCTTCAGAGATGAAACGGGTGAGGAACTTGTCCTCAAGCGTCCTGTCGTGGTGGAGAAGCTCCAATGGAAGAGGAGTATGTGCGCGGAAGAGTGGGTCTACCTGCGCTCGCGTAAATCGCGACCTGGGAAAGTGACCATGATTAGCGCCCAGCAGGCAGCGGCCTACTACGACCCTGAGAAGTCGAAAGGCGCCTACGCGACCCGCGATGCCTATCTTGCCGATATTGTGGACTTCTCGCGCCGTGAAGTGGAGGAACTGATCAGATTAGGCTGTACCTACATTCAGATCGATGCTCCCCAGTATGCCGCTCTACTCGATCCCCAGATGCGCGAGGGGTATCGCCAGCGTGGGAATGACCCCGACAAACTCATTGATGTCTGCATTGAGATGGACAATGCCATCATTAGCAACCACCCTGGAATCACCTTTGGTATGCATATTTGCCGTGGGAACAACCAGAGCAAATTCTACGCCAGTGGTGACTATGAACCAATTTCGCGCATATTTTCTCGGACCTTATTTCAGCGCTTCCTGCTAGAATACGATGATGCACGCTCGGGTGGGTTTGAACCGCTGCGGCATGTGCCCGAGGATCGCTTTGTGGTGCTCGGTCTAGTTACGACCAAAAAGCCGCGCCTGGAAACAGCCGCTGAATTACGCCAACGCATCGAGGAAGCTACGCGCTACATCCCCTTAGAGCGCCTCGCTCTCAGTCCGCAGTGCGGCTTCGCATCTACAATGGAGGGTAACCATATCTCGCCTGAAGACCAGCGCCGCAAGCTAGAGCTTGTGGCAAGCGTGGTGCAGGAAGTCTGGGGCTCCCAATAAGGGGGGGTTTTGCGAGGCAAGGATGAGTAGAGCCGGCATATTACCCTGCTACAAGTAACCAGATTCCCAGTCCAATGAGCAGAAAAGCGCTGAGAAGTTCGCTCCACTCTTTGACTATTCTCAGGCGGGTACGCAATGCACGACCTAACGTGATGCCAATCAAGGTCATCAAGAATCCCTGAATGCCGATCAGAATGCAGAGCGCAATAGGATTAACAGCTCTTCCGCTCGCATGACCGGCGGCGATCGTTCCCAGAGAAAAACCAACTGCAAGCTCATCCAAACTGATGCTGAGCGCAAGAAGGAGCTGGTACTTCCACTGAGACTGTGCCTTCAAAGACACGTTGTTCTGAGAGGTATTGGATTGCTGTGTTTTCTTTTGTCCGATGTACTCCCGCCCTTCCTCCAACAGTTCCCAAAGACCAATACTTATTAAAAGCAGTGGGCCAACAAAATGCATGACATTGCTGATCAGTAGCGAGGCAGCATAACCAATTACCAGGCCGGCCAATGGCATGAGCGTTTCCGCCAGTGAGAACAGCATGGCGGTATGCAACCAGGGAGGCAGCCTCGAGCTTTTCTCCCCCGGTTTAGGAGATTCATTTCGCTGGCTTTTTATACCCAGGCTGATTGATACCCCAAAGGTATCTAGCCCTAAAGGGAGCACAAATAAAAGTAAGGAGAAGATAGACATAGCTGCATCCTCGCGCGTGGCTCTCTGTTATTTGCTAAAAATAGACGAGGTTTTCGAGCCACTCGCTTCCACCAGGACCTAATAAGCTTGCCAGCATAGCGGTTACATCATCGCTCAGCAGCACGCTACTATTGTTACGATAGAGTTTCAGGAAACGCGGAAGTATTGCTGAGCTGTAGTTTGCCAGTAAGTCGGCGGCAAACTGCTCAAGTAGTAGACTAAAAACTAAGTAGTCTTCTGCAGAAGTATCGTCATACCAGTCGAAGCCGCGCACTGTTACAGGAGTTTTGCCATCCGGTTCTGGCTCGAAGATCTCTGCATGTTGCTCACGCAGGTCTGCCATAACGATGCCATGCCATCCGTCTATCTGTTGCAAAAGCCAGAGTGAGGCGAATTGCAACTGCCACTCATCCGCCCACAAGGGACTTTCACCGGGCCAGGAACGAGGATCATCCTCCAGAAATGCCTGTGTTAATGCAGAATAGAGAAGAAAAGCCAGCTTTTCCTGCGTTGGTGCGCCGATGATTGGATCGAGTTGCAAGGGTACGACAATCGAGGGAGGTTGAATGGCGTTCGTCCAATAGGGAAGTGCATAATCCGGTTCTTCTGGGTCTTCTCGCGGTGCAAAACTCCAATCGGTTGGGGCAACCAGGATAATTTCCAATGCTGGCACAGGCCGATTAAGCAGTTGTGCTAGCAATTTTCCTGCTTTTTCGATAGATTGAGCTATCCAACGGGCCAGAGCATGCTGACCTGTTGGATAATAAACAGTCAGTGGTTCCGCCAGCGTCTCATAGTGTTCATATGGAAACGGCATAGTCTACCTCTTACTATCAACCCCAAAAACTTACCCTGGCGCTTCCAACTCCAAAGGTGTATCCTTGCCCTCGAGTGCGTACTGACGTACCTCTTCCACAGTTTTTTGCTTGCGGAAGCGATGATAAAAATCAGCGTACAACAACCGCAAGCGCTGGGGACTGATCTCTCTTCCGCCCTCATAGTATTCAAGAGCCACCTCGCCTATAGCCCAGGTGGCAGCGCTCGCAATTGCGCCGGCAACGAAATCTCCACCAAATGGGATGGCTTTAGCTGCCTGTTCTGCTAGATAGCGCAAGCTCAGTCCGCCCGCCATAGTCACGACAAGTTCGCGAGCATGTTTCATTACATCCGCTGAATCTACCTGCTCACCATACAAAGCTGCCAGACGCAAGACCAGACGAATCTGGGCCCCGAGCAGAATAGGAATGTCTACAAACGGGATGGGTTCCAAGCCCGCTGCCAGGCTCACAAGAGTCGAGTTACGGATGATACGCTGAGCAGCGCTTCGCCGATAAGCTGGTAATTCGCGCCCGATCACTAAAGCAGCCTCGGGGCTTACTTCAATGATAGCGGGAATAAGTTCATCGGCAACATTTTTGCCTGTACGAGCCGAGATAGGTATAACACCCGCAACGCCGAGCATCACCGCCACTTCGTTCGCCAGGCTGTCTCCCCCCTCCCTACTGCTCACTGTATCGATTTTATTCACCGCGATAATTGTGGGCTTGTTCATCTTCTTGATGGTTTCATACAGTTCGCGATCTTTTTCCTGCAGGCCCTTCGTGGCATCAAGTAGAAACACGATCACACTTGCCTGATCCATGCCGCTTTCCATGAGATCCGGCAGGTGTCCAGGAGTGTCAATTAAAGTGAAAGGACCAAAATCAGTTCTTACCAGGGCACGTGTTGTGCCAGCTTCTGACGATACGGGAGAAAGTTGCTGGCCTTTTATGTGATTGAAGAGAGTGCTCTTGCCAGTATTGGGCAGTCCTACGATCACAATTGTATTTTTAAGGCCCGCCAGTACTTCACCCTGCGCTTCTTTCCAGTTCACAGCGTGCATGAAATTGCGTACCATTCCAATGTTAGCGGGCAAGTTCGTTATTGCACTGATACCCAGCTCGCGCAGATTTCTCGGGCGTTCGCTTTTGCGAAATACGCCCTGGAGTATCCGTTGAAGCAGGCTACTTCTAGATGGCTCTTCTATAGAGCCGTTCTGCTCATTAGTGGCCACACACTATTTCCTTCCTGATGCGACGAGATGAGAGTCAGGTTATAGGCTCCATCTACTGATTATACGTATTATAGTCATGTTTAGTTTGAGAGAGCAACTAGCGGGTACGCGCACGAACCGCAACTGCGCAACGCAAACATATTGAGCAATTACTTGTTACAGGTACCGTTGTTACGTTGCTTGCCGTACAACTGCTACAATAGTAAGTAATGGTTGTGCATTTTAAATTTGACTCTCCAGGGGTCTCAGCGCTTCTGTAGAAATTAGGAACACGAATACACAATGGACAAGACACAAACAACCTCTGTTGCGGAAAAACAACAGGAAGAAACGTATACGTACGCGGGATATCACAGTATTATCACTGGCGTTAATCGCTCATGGCAATACGGCGGCTTTCCACTACCTGATGGCACCTTCTGGCGTTATAGAGAACCAAATGCCGGGGTCGTGGTCGAAGGAGAACGCATGCGTGTAACTGCCCAATTGAGCCGCGCCAACGACCAGGTACAGATTCTCGACAATGCTAAGAACATGTTCTTCTCAACCAAGCGCTTTGAGGTACCGGAGAACGGTGAGATTATCTTCGAGTGGGAGATGAAAGCACTTTGTTCAGATACTGCTCCCCACGACCTCTATGATGGGTTTGTCTCAGTCAACTTACTCGATTTTAGCACGGGATTCGCCCTCGACTTTTTTGTATGCAACGATGTCATTGCCAGCGTTTATGCTCTCCTGCCTTTTCCAGGCGTGCCTGAGCCAGCGGCTAGTGAGAACGCGGAAAAGCCGAAATACTTCTGTGACTTCAATGAACTTCCTCTGACGACTGCGCCCGGGCAATTGCACCGCTACCGCATCAGTTATCACAGAGGCAAGGATGAGGTGCGCTTTTTCGTGGATGGACAAGAGGTTGGAGGTTACAGTGAAGTACCAGTCAAAATCAACGGCTTCATCATCGCACTTGGCCTGATGACTGAAAAAACTATCGAGCAAGGCAAAAGCGTCTCAGTCCATGGCCAGGTCTTAACGGGCCAATGGGGTGCATTTACGATTACTATTCGTGATCAGTAGAGCAGCCTGCATGTGCCGCTGCGATCAAGCTAAGAGCTTTTCAATCGAGTTGAGCAATTCCTGCAACTCAAACGGTTTTTTCATGCCAACGATCTTACGTTTCGCGATTTCCTGTGCGGGCAAACGTGCACTCATCATGATAGTGGGAATGCTCTCCAGACCCTTTCTGGTAGTCAATTGGTCATATAGTTCAATGCCGTTCATATGTGGTAGTTGATAGTCTATAATGAGTAGATTCGGCTTCAGCTCGTGGACAGTTTTCAACGCTTGAAAGCCATCAGTAACAAGAAGCGCGTGGTGAGTAGTCTCTTGCGAAATAGCCTGAACCAGGAAGGATCCAATATCACCATCGTCCTCTACGACAAGAATAGTTTTAATAGAAGTATCTCCTGCACCTTCTTGCTGTTGGTGAGCATCAAACATGGGTATATTCCTACTACTTCGGTTACGACCAAATTATACCATCACGGAACACGTATTGGCAGAGGAAAAAGTTTCACTGGAGAATCACGCCGGTGGTCGAGCAGGTAATCAGTTGGTTATTTCACCTGCTCCAAACACTCTAAGACCCGGTCAATCTCGTTGAGCGTGTTATAGTGGGCCATGCCAAGCCGCAACGCTCCTCCTTTTTCTTCGAGTCCTAAACGTTCCATGATACCAAGCGCATAATAGTTGCCGTCCCAGGCAAAAACGCCGCTAGAGGCCAGTTGTTCGGCCAACTCACGAGGTGAGTGCCCCTCAATATTACAGGCTATAGTGGGAACTCGCCATGCAAGTTGCTGCTGGTCGGTGATGCCATAGACCTGGATGCCTTTGATCTCGCGCAGGCCGGTCAACAGTTGTGCTGATAATCCGCGTTCATAATCCATGATCGCCTGCATAGCAATCTTGAGCTCGCGCTGCCTGCCAGTATACGAGGCCGTTCTTGAATCCGCGTCGAGCGTATTGCTGTAGCGGGTGCTGTATTCACGGCCTAACAGCGCCAGGTAGTCCATCACACCAACCAGCCCGGCCAGTCCCTCATGATTTTGTGTACCTGTTTCCCAGCGATCGGGAGCTTTATCGCTGGCAGGACGGACCTTATAGGCAGGGAATTTTTCTAAGTGTTCGGTCTTTCCATAGAGAATGCCCAGATGTGGGCCAAAGAACTTATACGACGAGCAGACTAGAAAGTCTACATCCAGCATCTGTACGTCGATTGGACCATGCGGTGCAAACTGCACCGCATCGATCCAGGTCAACGCGCCAACTTCACGGGCCCAACGAATGATTGTCGCCACATCGTTAATAGTGCCTACTGCATTAGAGGCATAACCTATGGCGATGAGCCTGGTACGGCCGGTAATCTTTGCTCGCATATCTTCCATGTCGAGAGTCACGTTTTCCGGGTGAACGTCAACAGTGCGTATCACAACGCCACGCTCTTGCAGCGCAAGCCAAGGCGCCACGTTGGCGTCATGATCTAGAACCGTCACTACAATCTCGTCGCCGGGTTGGAGCGTTTTGCCAAATGCACGGCTGAAAGCAAAAGTCAGGGTGGTCATGTTTGGTCCGAATACGATCTCATCTTGGCTGGCAGCATGGAGAAAATCGGCCATTGCGCTGCGCGCGGAAGCGATGACCAGGTCAGTACGCTTGCTCGTCAGGAAAGCTCCATGCGTGTTGGCATTGGCCTCGCGGAAATAGGATACCATAGCATCTATGACTTGCTGCGCCACCTGCGTGCCGCCAGGGTTATCGAAATAGACGGCTTGCTTTCCGTTGACAACCTGTGCGAGCGAGGGGAAATAACGACGATAGGAATTCAGATCGAGCGCTTGCATGGTGCAGTAACATCCTTTCTATACTCAGTGCGCGTCTGCGTTAGATGTACTTACTATTGTACACGTTGCAACATGAACTATGACGGTTCATCTGGCTTTCCCACAGTCTCGCTGATTTGGTAGAAGGGGAAGATGTTCATCAGAATGATGTGATATGATACACATACACAAGGTGAATAAATAACAGCGATAATTGAACAAAGTTGCGGTTTATACTTTTTGAGAGGGCTATTCACTTTACCCTATGCAAAGTCCCTCTCAGGAGAACAACCACATGTTAAAACAATTTCTAGGAAAGAAAACGTTCAAGCATCCACTCTTCACACTTGTCTTCATTTGCCTGGCAGTCTTCAGTTTGGCAGCATGTAGTAGTAATGCGAGCAGCGGCTCTAGCACTGGACCCACGGCCACTGCAACATCGACGCCGCCCCCGGTGCTCTTCCAAGTGACAAGCGTTGATTTAGTAGTGGATCTGAATAGCATTGCAGGGAAGGTCTGCGGCAGCTCTGCCAGCTTTACCTACACCGCTACGTTCCATATTCCGGCGGGTACTGCCGGTGGAACGATCCAGTTCTTCTATACTGTGAACAATGGACGTTCCTCGCCAAGCGCCAGTGTCACCGTTGGCCCTGGAGAGACAACGAAAACCTACACCTTTAGCAGTTCTGGGACCCTGTACCCTGATCACACCTATCCAGGGATTGCAGAAGTGCTCGTGAACAGTCCGAATAAGGTCAATTCGCCGCAGGTCAAACCGGCGGGCATCTGCACGGCGGCGGCAGCTTTCAAGGTGACGAGTATTGAGATGGCAGTGAGCCCGACAAGCATTGCAGGGATTGCCTGCGGAACCCAGATCACCGTCACCTACACGGCAACCTTCCATATCACAGCCAATAGCCCTGGGGGGACCATTCAGCTTCTCTATACCTGGAACGATGGTCACGCCTCGCCAAGCGCCAGTGTCATCGTTGGTCCTGGAGAGACAACAGCGACCTACTCGTTTACCTGGTCGGGGAAGTTGCTTGTGGATCATGTGAACCCAGGCTATGGAGGTGTGATTACGAGCAGTCCGAATGCGGTTAATTCTCCGTTTGTCAAGCCTGATGGCGCGTGTAGTTAGATTGGGGACGCTGTGAAGTTTCCGGGGCAACTCTTGCGGTTGCCCCGGTTTGCATCTCACGTGTGGAGATGCAAGCAAGCAGAACTTCTATCTCGCTTCAGGAGGCGCACATTTCCCAGAAATGAGACACGACAAGATTTGCGGCAGAACGCTTTCATTGTCAAGCCAGATGCCATGCACTCTGATTGAGTTACCTAAGCAGAGTTCAGTATACTCCCATGATACCAATGTGGACTCCCATCCCATTCACACCATCCAAAGAGGAAGTTTTGCTTCACGATGGCCTGTCCTTTCCAGTTGACTGTGTGATACTCATAGCTCATGGGAGGGCCATGCCAGATGCTATTGTAATAGTCAGCGTACCATGACTTCCCGATGCCGAGATTGTCTGGTGGGATGCCCTTTTGTGCACTAAATAGAAAGCCGGTGCTATTCCAGAAGTCTTTGGCAGCCTGCTGCATGGCAGGACTTGGATTTACTCCCACATGGTGATATTTGGTCTTCCTGCTGCGACAGGAATAGTGGCTGCTGTGATGGTAGGGATGCACTGGTTGAGTGGAATATTACTTTGAAGATATTGCTGTTGCCACACACCTTGGAGATAGGCGGTGTAGACCTGTGGTAGGAAGAATGTGGTCATCGGTGCCAGAGCCTGAAGTACTCCGCTCCAGTTCTGAAGGACAGGATCAGCCCAGGTGGAAACGTAGACAGGTGCAGATAGACCTGCAGCCACTCTTTGTGCCCAGACGACCTGCCCATTGAATTCTGACTCCATGTCCAAACAATAGTCAAATCCTGCCTGCAAGAACTGATTGGCAATGGAGACTTCCAGATCAAGATTTCCGTAGGTATCTCCATAACAGTATTGATATGGAAGGACTCCCATACCAGTTGCCTGGATAGTATGCCCGCGGCATCGAGGAACTGGGAAGTTGTCCAGTTGAAAGTCTCGACGCCGAAAAACATGCCTGCTCTCATGAGCATCTCTTCCCATCGCTGCTTCTACTGCTTTATTTGCAATACCAGCCCCAAACTAAAATATTACCACAAGAATAGTACCACGGGAGAGACGATGGACGCAAATAAGTCTGTTGCGATAACTTGCAAAGCCAGCAAGACTGCGAGATAAAGGTAGCACTTGCCTATCACCTCCACAGTGGTGTATGATAGATACAACAAACTACAGGAGAGAATAGGATGTTTCGCGCCATGGTAGCTGGTGGAGAAGGTTTTTTCAATGTTGTTGAGTGTAGACCACGGAAACTCTACTCACAACTCTGCGACATCGAAACCGTTTCTCCGAGCACGATACTTACTCCACCCCCTACTATAGGCCATTCAGATGTGTTACCGACCATGCTATGTGAGTAATACCGCTCTGCATCCTACATTAATTTGAACAAAGGAGATTACTATGCCCGAATACTCTGGGCCTGTGGCAGTCGAAGAAAATCGATCGAATACCTTACTCTCCCGTGCTCCAGGGCATGCGGTCCTGGTAGGCGTTGACATGCCAGGCATAGACTGGCCTATTGAAGAGTCATTGGACGAACTGGGGCGGCTAGCCGCGACTGCAGGCGTAACTTGTATGGACCGTGTCATCCAACACCTGGCACGCCCACATCCTGGAGCATTACTTGGTTCAGGAAAAATACAAGAAATCGCTGACCTGGCGCGCTTTCACGATTGTGCCGGTGTCATTTTTGATCTTGAATTGACGCCTGGGCAGCATCGTAACCTGGAGAGTGCATTGGAAATGCAGGTAATAGATCGTACGGCCCTGATTCTGATGACGCCTCCTGCCGCACGTACACCCCTCCCGGGAGGGCGGGCGGTGCACGGGGAAGGGTTCTGGGAGGTCACCCGC
>WNFT01006500.1_pt1 | contig 10297 bp, 8 predicted proteins | sample 5400191 | NCBI WGS metagenome assembly WNFT01 (sample SAMN13153359, study PRJNA577476) | soil metagenome | isolation source: 80 cm saprolite under Madrone tree | place: USA:California | collected 2016-06-14 | reverse complement strand
TCGCCGCCCGGAACACTGAAATTGGACTGGATGATGAAACGCGGCGACAGTCCGGCCGGGGACTCGCGCTTCAGTTGCTCGACCAGAATCGGAAGCAGCTGGAATCCCTTCTCGACACGGGCATCGCCCGCGAACAGGATGGTGGGGACTGCAAGCGCCCGCTCCGGATCGCGCGAATGACCGAACGAGGATGGCACCGGGATCGGAAGCGTGTCGAAGCGAACCACTCCAAGGTCGTTGTACTGCCGGGTCAGTGCTTCGGTGTCGGTATAGAACCGCACCCGGTGCCCCGCGGTCGCCTGGGTGAATGTCGCGAGGCATTTTCTTACCTGCGCCCGTCTCGCATCGGCTGATCGCGCGTAGGCTGCTCGGGCCGGCACCGGCGGGCGGCGGAACAACAAGTGCCAGCCGATCCGGTCGTCAGGCCGGCATGAGGCGATCGCGCGTCCCAGGCCGAGCAACTCCGCCTCGCTCAAGGTCGGCACGAACACGATGTCGTCGGCACGCAGCCCGAGCGCGGCGATCATATCGAGCGTGTCGCGTTCGAACTGTCGGATCTTGGCCGCGTTCAGGCCGAAGAACTGCGCACCACCCGCTGCGGAACGCAACGCAGTGACCAGTGGACGCGCGAATTCGCGCACGCTGGCCCGCTGGCCGGAAAAGGGCTCCCGCCGATTCATCTCCAAATCCAGCCCATCGGACCTGCGGCGTTCCGTACTTGCCCGGCCGCTTAGGCGTTGCCCGATCGTTGCGATGCCCAGGTACGCTGCGTAGGCCGCGCGTCGGACCGCTTTGATCGACCCAGGCGGCGGAAACGATCGGATCACCCACGGACCCAGGCGAAGCGGCCGGTCCCAATATCCGAATTCGTAAATGGGGAGCACCGGGAAATCCGGAGCCAGCGAAGGTGACAGGCGCTTGTTGGTCACCAGCCGCGCGTCGAGCCCGTCCTCGCGTGCGGCGGCCAGCACCCGGACCGCGTACTCGTAATGGTGTCCACCCAGCTCGGAGATCGACTGGTCGACCAGGACGAACTTGCGCTTGGAGTGTGTCATCGGGCGCAAGTGCCGGCGGGCAGGTCTGCTTCAGGAGTTGATTTACGACACGGACGCAGCGCGGCCGTGTTCCAGTCGAAGCATACGTGAACAGAAACGCCGGATCAGGCTCTCGTCGTGTGAGGCCAGCACCATGATCGCGGACGACTCGATCAGCTCCAGCAGTCGCCGTTCCGCCTTATCCCGAAAGGCGGCGTCGCCGACGCTGAGCCACTCGTCCAGCAGCAGTATCTCGGGCGCCACCGACGTCGAGACGGCGAATGCCAGGCGCAGCAGCATCCCGCTCGAATAGGTGCGAATCGGCATCGACAGGTAGTCGCCGAGCTCGGAGAACTCCGCGATCTCGCTCACCTTTGCCTGGATCGCGACCGGCGGCAGGCCCATCAGGACCCCGCGCAGCACGATGTTCTCCAGGCCGGTTGCTTCGTGATCCATGCCGAGCGAAAGGTCGAGCAGCGACGACACCCGGCCGCTGACCTCGAGGCGGCCCCGCACCGGCTCGTAAATGCCGCTCAGCACTCGCAGGAGCGTGGTCTTTCCCGACCCGTTGTTCCCCACCAAGCCGATGCGGTCGCCGCGTGCGAACTCGAACGACAGGTCCGACAGCGCCTGGACCACGACGCGGGTCGAGGACTCGCGCGCCAGGCGGCCGCCGGTGGTCGCACGCAGCACGGCATTCTTCAGCGAGCGGTGCGACGGGTTCCAGATCGGGAACTCGACACAGATTCCTTCGGCCGAAATGTGGGGCATCGGACTAGACCCAATAGGCGATGCGAGCCCGGTACCGTGAAAACAGCCCCAAGGTGACGAGCAGGCACACGAGCGAGGCGCCCAACGCGAAGGCCCAGGAGTCGAGCGGGATTTCCAGGCCCAGCAGCGGAGCACGCACGATCTGCAGGAAGTGGAAGAATGGGTTGACCTGCGCGATCCACTCCTGGTGTCCCAACGCCTGCGTCTGGTACATCACCGGCGTCAGGAAGAACCCCAGCTGCACCAGGTTGGAAACGATCGGCGGCACGTCCCGAAAACGAGCGCAGACCAGGCCCAGCACGATTCCAGCCATGAAGCCGTCGATCGCGACCAGCAGCAGTCCGGCCACGGAAAATAACGCGCGCTCATCGATGCTGCGGTGGTAGTACACGAAAACCGGAACCAGGATCAGGATGTTGTGGCCGAAGATGATCAGGTTTCTCCAGACCAGCCGCCACACGTGAACGGTCAGCGGCAGCTTCACCTGCTTGATGAACTGCTCAGCGCCGATGAAGGCCAGGCAGGCATCGTTGATCAGCGCGGCGAACAGGAACCAGACCAGCAAGCCCACGGCCAGGAACGGAATGTACTGATCGGTTTCCTGGTGCAGCAGGTGCGAGTACAGCAGTCCGATACCGCCGATCATGGCGGCTGCGCTGATCGTGATCCAGAAGGGGCCCAGCAGCGAACGGCGGTAGCGCTGGCGGATGTCCTGCCAGCCCAAACGGCCCCAAATAGGGTAGGCGCGCGTCCCGTCGATCAGGTCCCTGACGGCGCGTTCCAGTCGAGCTGGCATCCCCGCTCAGGCGCCGGCTCCAAGGCCGGCTGCCTGCACGGTGGTCAACCGAGGCGGCAACGGGACGGTCGCGCGTTGCGGGCGAAGTGCGTCGGCAAGGAGAGCACGCATCGCGTCGCGCGAGAACCGGGACCTGGCGAACTCGATCATGTCTCGGGAAATCTTTTCCCAATCGGCCGCAGCGGCGAGCACGCGCTCGATCTGCGCGGCGAACTGCTCCGTGCCCTCGCAGATCGGGACGATGCGCTCGAGGCCGGTCAGGCCCTGGGCTCCAGCGGGCGTTGTCACCAGCGGCAGGCCCCACCGCAACGCCTCGACGACTTTGCCCTTGACCCCCGCCCCGTAACGCAAGGGCACCAGCGCGACATCGGACGACTGGTAGAGCTCGTCCAGTTCGGCGTCTGAGACCGGTCCGAGCATCCGAATATCGGCAGCAAGGAAAGGCTGCAGATCATCGGGCGCATTCGCCCCGACCACTTGCAGTTCGAAGGCAACGCCACGTTGCCGCAGTATCGGCAGCACGTCGCGCATCAGCCACAGCGCGCCATCCCGATTCGGCGGGTGCCCGAAGCCGGCCACGAACAACAGCCGTGCGCGATCGCGTCGGGCCGCTTTGCGCGGCGTCCCGAAGCGGTCGAATGCCATCAAGGGGATGACCCTGGCGTCGATGGCCGGATCAAGCGCGCGCACCTCGGCCACTTCCGAATCAGACGCGTACAGCACCAGATCGCTCAGTTTCCAGATGCGCGGCTCCAGGTGGGTCATCAGACGCAGCTCGCGATTCGGGCGCAGACCCTGTATCCGTGCCTGCTCGCGCAGGCGAAGGTAATGGATGTCGATGCCGTAATACAGCACCTTGGCCTTGCTAAAACGGCGCACCTGCGTCAGGTATTCCCTGGCGACCAGAGGCCGATTGATCAGGACCGCGGCCAGCGACGGGCCCAGCTCCTGAAGCAGCGATCCGAAGCGCTCGGAGTGTTCTGCGCCGTACACGACCTCCACTCCGAGCTGCTGCAGGCGCTCGGTGTAGCCCGGCTCGTACCAGAGCGTGTGCGGGCGGAATTTGACGTTCCACCCCTCCTGCACCAGGGTGGTCACGACATCCCAGACCGAGCGCGAACCGGCATCCCGATCGGGCTTCGGAACGTAGTGGTCCAGTACCAGCACCGTGCGGTGCGGCTTCAGGCGTTCTCGCGCGATCCGCACCCCGCTGTCGTATGCGCGGTGCTCGGCCTCCAGCACGCTCGCCCATGAGGCGCGAATCGCGCGCGCGTTCTCCAATTGTTTGCGGCCGATGCCGTTGGCGCTCACATCGCCGAACTGGAGCTGCGAAACCCGCGAAGCCGGCTGGAAGTAGACGCGGGCGCCACTGGTGCGAATCTTGAATGCGAGGTCGACGTCCTCGCAGTGAGTCGGCGCGTCCGTCGCCGTGAAGCGCCCAAGCCTCTTGAACGTCGCGTTGCGCATCACCATCGCCACGCCCGAACAGTAGTCGGTCTCGCGCAGGTAGCTGTAGTCGGACCGTGCCGGATTGTCGCCATGCCCGAAATGCCAGGCAGAGCCGTCGCGCCAGACCACGCCGCCGGCCGCCTGCAGTCGTCCATCGGCCAGCAGCAGCTTGGGTCCAACCAGGGCGCAATCGGGGCGCATCTCGAACACGCGCAGCAGGCTGTCCAGCCAGCCTTCGTGGATCAGGATCCGGTCGCTCAGGAAATGCAGGTACTCGCCTCTCGCCAGGCTGGCAACCCGGTTGCAGCAGCGCGCATAGCCGATCGCCGTGGTCTGGGTCTCGACGCGCAGCCCGGGTATGCGCGCCAGCTTGTGCATATGCGGATCGCCGCAGGCGTCGTCGATCAGAATCACTTCGAATCGGGTCGCCGGTGGGTTCGTCGCGATCCGATGCAGGCACCGCAGGCTCGCGGCGTAGCCGTGCTGTGCGCATACGATGATGCTGACGACCGGCGATTGAGACGCTGGCTCGAAGCGGGTCTCCGCTTCGAGACGGGAAACCGGCAGCTCGGCGATCGGCTGAGGCTCCGCGAAGACCGCCCGATGTACGCGTCTCCAGGTTTCGTAATGAACCATGCCGCGGAAAGCCGGACCGGCGGTCCGGTAAACGATGTTGACCAGGCGCTGCTTGGCGGCGTTGGACAATGGCAAGGCAAGGTACGCCTGACGCAAGCGCTCGCTCATTGCCGAAGAGGCCACGTCAGTCCCCCTCGAATTGGCACAAACTGAATACTTTCAGGCCATGCTTTTCCAGCCGCTTGCGGCCGCCGATATCCGGCAAATCGATCACGAAGCAGCATTCCACCACGGTTCCGCCCATCTTCTGGATCAGCTGCGAAGCCGCTTCCGCGGTGCCGCCGGTGGCGACCAGGTCGTCCAGCAGCAGCACGCGGTCGCCTGGGCCGATCGCATCGACGTGGATTTCGATCCGATCGCGACCGTATTCGAGCTCGTAGTCATGACCGATCGCCTCGGCCGGGAGCTTACCTTGCTTGCGGATCGGAACGAACCCCACGCCCAGGGAGAAGGCAACCGGTGCTCCGACGATGAAGCCACGCGATTCGATGCCCGCGACCTTGTCGATTTTCTCCTCACGGTAGCGGTTGACGATCTCCTGGATCGTCAGGCGAAACCCGACCGGGTCCTTCAGCAGGGTCGTGATATCGCGAAACATGATTCCCGGCCTCGGGTAGTGCGGGATGGTCCGGATGCGCGACTTGATATTCATGCTCATACTTGCACTTGGCCCTTGACGCGCCCATAGATGTCCGAGAAGCGCTCGATGTCGTCCTCGCCGACGTAGCTGCCGCACTGCACCTCGACGATCTCCAGCGGCGCCGCGCCCCGATTGGCCAGCCGGTGCTTGACTCCCACCGGGATGTAGGTCGACTGGTTGGCGCCAAGTTCCACCGTTTCTTCACCGCGCGTCACGTGCGCAGTTCCCGAGATGACGACCCAGTGCTCGCTGCGTTTGTGGTGCAGCTGAAGCGACAATGACGCTCCGGGCTTGACCTCGATGCGCTTGACCTTGAAGCCGTCGCCCTCGGTCAGCACCGTGTAGCTTCCCCAGGGGCGGTGAACGGTTGCGTGCTCGATTGCCACCAACGAGCCGGCCTTTTTCAGGTGAGCGACCACGTCCTTGACCTGCTGACTGGCATCTTTGTGGGCCACCAGCAGCGCGTCGGGCGTGTCGACGACGACCAGGTTTTCGACGCCCAGCGCCGCTACGAAGCGGTCCTGCGCCCGCACGAACGTATTGCGGCTTCCCATCAGCAGAGCCGGTCCGACGGCCGCGTTGCCCTGCTCGTCGGGCGCGTGGGCGTCGGATACTGCCTTCCACGATCCGACGTCGCTCCAGCCGATATCGCATGCGATCAGCCCGACGTTGCCGGCGCGCTCCATCAGCGCGTAGTCGATCGAGATATTCGGCTGGGCCTTGAAGGCTGCGGCATCGAACGTGATCTGGCCCGCTCCGCTTTGGATGGTGCCGGCCGCCTCGAAAGTAGCGCGCGCGGCATTCAGCACGTCCGGTGCGTGTTCGCCCAGTCCGTCCAGGCAGGCGCGCGCCGTGAAGCAGAACATGCCCGAGTTCCAGACGAAGTTACCCGCTCGCAAGTATTGCTGGGCGGTATCGCGCGTGGGTTTCTCGACGAAGCGCTCGACGGCGAATGCGCGCGCTGCCGGCAGCGCCTTGCCCCATTCGATATACCCGAACGCTGGATCGGGACCGGTGGGGGTGATGCCGAACGTCACCAGGCGGCCGGTCGCGGCCAGATCGATCGCGCCGCCGCACGCCTGCCGGAACGCGGCCGGATCCTGAATCAGGTGATCGGCGGGCAGCACGAGCAGCAGGCAGTCCTCGCCGTATTCGCGACGGGCCCACAGGGCTGCGAGCGCGATCGCCGGCCCCGTATTGCGTCCCTCGGGCTCGAGCAGCAGCATCAGCGGGTGCGGCAGGTTCGCCGCGGCCAGGTCTTCGACCACCTTGTAGGAGTAGGCGACATTGGTGACAACGGCCAGCTGGACGATCCCGTCCAGCCCGGTCACGCGCTCGGCCGTTGACTGCAACAGCGAGCGGCCGTTGGCCAGTCGGATGAACGGTTTGGGCATCGATTCGCGTGAAACAGGCCAAAGCCGCGTTCCGGCGCCGCCACACAGGATGATCGGTACAAGCTTCATAGCGGTGCGGCCCATCGCCTGGGCCGATTTCCCCTCAAGGTGCAAGCATAGACGACCCGCGAGGCGGCCGATTTCCCTGTGCGACAATAGGTTGTAAACGAATGCGACGGTCGGACGCCGTCGGTCATGCCAATGAAACAGAAAGTTGCATTGATCACGGGCGTCACCGGGCAGGATGGCGCGTACCTGGCCAAGTTTCTGCTCGACAAGGGCTACCAGGTGCACGGCATACGGCGCCGCGCATCGATGTTCAATACCGCCCGGATCGAACACCTCGTTCACGATCCCCACGAACCGGGCCCGCGCTTTGAGCTGCACTACGCGGACTTGACCGACTCGACCAGCCTGATCCGGGTGATCGAACAGGTGCAGCCGGACGAGTTGTACAACCTGGCTGCGCAAAGCCATGTGGCCGTTTCGTTCGAGGAACCCGAGTACACGGGCAACACCGACGCGCTGGGAGCTCTGCGGCTGCTGGAAGCGATCCGGATTCTCGGGCTGCAGCGCAAGACCCGCTACTACCAGGCTTCGACGTCGGAGCTGTACGGGCTGGTGCGCGAGACCCCCCAGCGCGAAACGACCCCGTTTCATCCGCGCAGCCCCTACGGGGTCGCCAAGCTATACGCCCACTGGATTACGATCAATTACCGCGAAGCCTACGGCTTGTACGCCTGCAACGGGATCTTGTTCAACCACGAATCGCCGTTGCGCGGCGAAACCTTCGTTACGCGCAAGATCACGCGTGCGCTCGCCCGGATCCGCCTCGGGATGCAGCAATGCCTGCATCTTGGAAACCTGGGGGCCCGGCGGGACTGGGGGCATGCGCGCGATTACGTCGAGGCGCAATGGCTGATGCTGCAGCAGGAGCGGCCCGACGACTACGTGATCGCCACCGGTCAGAGTCGCAGCGTGCGCGAATTCGTCGATGTGGCGACCGCGCGGCTTGGCATCCGGCTCGTCTGGGAGGGTCAGGGCGCCGAGCAGGTCGGCCGGGTCGAGTCGTGCACCCTCGACGCGGCGCCGCCGCTGGAGCGCGGCAAGGTGATCGTACGCGTCGATCCACGCTACCTGCGGCCAAGCGAGGTCGACGCCCTGGTGGGTGATGCAAGCAAGGCGCGCTCGAAGCTGGGCTGGTCGCCACGGATCGGCTTCGAGCAACTGGTGCAGGAAATGATCGACGCCGATTTCGAGGCCGCCCAGCGAGATTCACTGATCAGGGCGCATGGATATTCGGCCCCTGATCAGAGAGAATGAAGACGGCGCTGATCACCGGTGTGACCGGCCAGGACGGCGCCTTACTTGCCAAGCGGCTGCTGGCACGGGGCGATCGGGTCGTGGGTACCGTGCGTCGATCGGCCTCGGCGAACCTGTGGCGCCTGGAAGAACTGGGAATCGCTCAACATGAGCGCCTGTCGCTGAAATCCTTCGACCTGCTGGATGCGGAGCGTGCGCGCACTCTGCTGGCCGACGTCCATCCGGACGAGGTGTACAACCTCGCCGCGCAGAGCTCGGTGGGCGCTTCGTTCGAAGAGCCGATGCTGACATTGCAGGCGGTGGGAGCCGCGCCGCTGCAGTTGCTGGAGGCAATCCGGCAGTTCGACCCGAAGATCCGCTTCTTCCAGGCGTCCTCCGCCGAGATGTTCGGCATGCCACGCTCGGCGCCGCAGGACGAGGACACCCCGCTGTGCCCGCGCACCCCGTACGGAGCGGCCAAGGTGTACGCGCACTGGATGACGGTGAGCTATCGCGATACGTATGGGCTGTTCGGCTGCAGCGGCATCCTGTACAACCACGAGTCGGCGCTGCGCAGCCGCGAGTTCGTCACCCGCAAAATCAGCGATTCGGTTGCCAAGATCCGGCTCGGCAAGCTCGAGTGCTTGCGGCTGGGGCGGCTGGACTCCCGGCGTGACTGGGGCTACGCGCCCGATTACGTCGAGGCGATGGTTCGGATGATGCAGTCCGAGTTGCCTGGGACCTACGTGCTGGCGACCGGGCGCACCGCCTCGATCCGGGACTTTGCCGCGATCGCGGTTCGTGCAGCGGGGATCGAAATCGAATTCCGGGGCACCGGGCCGGATGAAACGGCGGTCGATCGCAACAATGGACGTACCGTGATCCGGGTCGACCCCGCGCTGTACCGTCCGGTCGAGCCCGAACAGCTGGTCGGCAACCCGGCCCGCGCGCGCGAAGCGCTGGGCTGGGAACCGGCGATGCCGCTCGATCGAATCTGCGCCGAAATGGTCGAGGCTGACCTGCGGCGCAACGCGGCCGGAGCGTCGCTCTGATGATCCTCGTTACCGGCGGCGCCGGCTTCATCGGAGCGAACTTCGTTCACCAGTGGTTCGAGTCCGGCCACGAAGCTGCGGTGGTGCTGGACAAGCTGACCTATGCGGGCAACCTGGGCAACCTGGCGGACCTGATGGGCAGGTCGGGCTTTCATTTCGTTCATGCCGATATCTGCGATCGGACCGCGCTACAGCGGGTTCTGACCGAACACCGACCGCGCGCTATCGTTCACTTTGCTGCCGAGAGCCACGTCGATCGTTCGATCCGCGGTCCGGCGCAATTCCTCCAGACCAATTTCACCGGGACCTTTGAGCTGCTCGAGGCCGCGCGGGAATACTGGGTCGCGCTGCCGGGGGCGCAGCGCGACAGCTTCCGCTTCCTGCATGTGTCGACCGACGAGGTCTACGGATCGCTTCGGGAAACGGATCCGGCCTTTTCCGAACAGAGAGCCTATTCGCCCAACAGTCCCTATGCGGCGTCCAAGGCCGCCTCCGACCACCTGGTGCGGGCCTGGCACCAGACCTACGGATTGCCCACGCTGGTGACCAACTGCGGCAACAACTACGGACCGTACCAGTTCCCGGAAAAGCTGATTCCGCTGATGATCCTGAATGCGCTCGAAGGCAAGCCGCTTCCGGTCTACGGGGACGGACTGAACGTGCGCGACTGGCTGTACGTGACCGACCATTGCACGGCGATCCAGCGCGTGCTCGCGAGCGGGCGGATCGGGCAGACCTACAACATCGGCGGCGGCTGCGAGCGGCGCAACGTCGAAGTCGTGCGCGCGATCTGCGCGGCGCTCGCGGCGCTGCGGCCCAGGGCCGGCGGCTACGAGTCGCAGATCGAGTTCGTGCAGGATCGCCCCGGGCACGACCGGCGCTACGCGATCGATGCCAGCAAGGTTCAGGGCGAGCTGGGCTGGCGTCCGCAGGAAACGTTCGAAAGCGGGCTTTCCAAGACGGTCCGCTGGTACCTGGACCATGCCGACTGGGTCGCGGCCGTGCGCGACGGCCGCTATCGGCAGTGGATCGAGCTGCACTACGGCGCACCGCCGGCGGTAGGTCAGGAAGAGTCGGCCCCGGGGTAACATCGTTTTCGGTCCGTCGATTGCCGGGGTGTCGGGAAGGATTGGAAATGAGCAGCGTCGCTATCGTGGATCCCGAACAGCTGCGCGCGCGAGCGCCGCGCCGGCGGCTGACCGTCGCCGACTACCACCGAATGG
>WNFT01013101.1_pt1 | contig 10298 bp, 10 predicted proteins | sample 5400191 | NCBI WGS metagenome assembly WNFT01 (sample SAMN13153359, study PRJNA577476) | soil metagenome | isolation source: 80 cm saprolite under Madrone tree | place: USA:California | collected 2016-06-14 | reverse complement strand
ACCGCGCAGATCAGGGTGACCGTCGAAAAAGAAGCGTAAAAGTCCTTCGATCGAACGTTTTCTTAATAGGGGCGCAGCATGCTGCGCCCCTACATTTTCTTGCGGCCTGCTTGCGAGCATTACATCGTAAGAACGACGCGGAATTCGGCTTTGCCGCTCATCATGCGCGCGTAGGCTTCGGCGGCTTTTTCCAGGGGAAATTTTTCGATCATGGGGCGGACGCCGGTCATTTCGGCGAAGCGCAAGGTGTCTTCCGAATCCGTGGGAATGCCGCCGGGCCAGCCCTGGACTCTCCTTCGCCCTACGATCAGTTGAAGTGGCGAAGCTTCAATCGGGCCCTGCCCCGCGCCGACCACCAGCAGCGTTCCGTTCAAGCTGAGCCCGCCGACCAAGTCGGACATCGATTTTGAATCCGTGGCGGTGGCCAGAATTACGCGGGCGCCGCCGAGTTTCTGGAGCTCTTCCGCGGCATTGGTGGCTTTGCTGTCAATGTAGACGTGCGCGCCGAGTTTCTTAGCGAGAGCGGCCTTCTGGGAACCACGGCCGACGGCGACAACTTTGTATCCAAATTTATTGGCAAACTGAATTCCGAGATGCCCGAGGCCGCCGATGCCCTGGACGGCAACGAGGTCTGAAGGCAGGGCGCCGCTGTGGCGCAAAGCGTTGAAGGTGGTGACTCCCGCGCATAGCAGCGGGCCGGCTTCGGTGGCGTCGAGGCTCTCCGGCATTGCGGCGAGCGCTTCCGCGGGAGCGATCATGTATTCCTGATAGCCGCCATCGTAGCTGATCCCGCAAATTTTCAGGTTGCGGCAATTGGCGAAATCTCCGCGACGGCACGGGAGGCAAGTGCCGTCCTGGCCGCCGTGCCAGCCGACGCCAACGCGCTGGCCTTTTTTCCAGCCGGTAACGCCGGAGCCGACGTCGTCAATCAGGCCGGCGACTTCGTGTCCGGGGGCGCGGGGATATTGAATGCCGGGCCAGTATCCTTCTTTCACTAGGCTATCACTGTGGCAGATGCCACAGGCTTGCACGCGGATGCGCACATGGCCCGGACCTGGCTGGGGAATGTCGCGTTCTTGAATTTCAAAATCTGCGCCAGGCTTGGTTACGACGGCGATTTTCATCTTGGGCATAAGGATTTCCTTGTGGACGTTTCGTATTCTGTCGGATTGCGCGTCTTGCGCACGAGTTGGATGCTCTGCTGGGGCCTCTCGTTATGAAGGATCGTGCTACAGTTTCGGCTCCGGGGCCCAAGCTTGGCAGATGGGAGGGATTGTGGCGTATCTGGATTTGCGGGAGTTTGTGGACGCGCTCGAGAAAAACGGCGAATTGAAGCGGATTAGCGTGGAAGTGGACCCGGTCCTGGAAATCGCGGAAATTACGCAACGCGTGGCGCGCGATGCAAAGCGAGCGCCGAATTCCGTGGGGCCGGCGCTGCTGTTCGAAAAGCCGAAGGGATCCAGATTCCCGGTGCTGATCAATGCGTTTGGAAGCGCGCGACGGATGGCGCTGGCGTTTGAAGTGAATGAGCTGGGGGAAGTCGCTGAGCGCATCCAGGGATTTTTGAAAATGGAAACGCCTCAGGGGTTTTTCGACAAAATCAAGATGCTGCCGAAGCTGGCGGAGCTCGGATCGTTTTTCCCGAAGCGAGTGGATCAGGGAGACTGCAAGGAAGTGATACAGAAGGGAAGTGACATCAACCTTTTTGATTTCCCAATTTTGAAATGCTGGCCGCAGGATGGCGGACGATTCATAACGTTTCCGCTGGTGTTTACGAAGAATCCGGAGACAGGGAAGCGGAACGTGGGGATGTACCGGATGCAGATTTACGACGAGCGCACCACGGGAATGCACTGGCAGACGCAGAAGCATGGGGCGGAACATTTTCGGCGGGCGAAGGCGAAGAACCCCGAAGGCAGAATTCCGGTGAGCGTGGCAATTGGGGCTGATCCGGCGACGGCGCTGGCGGGGATGCTGCCAATACCGCCAGACCTGGACGAAATGATGTTCGCGGGATTTCTGCGGCGGGAGCCGGTGGAAATGATCGCGTGCGAGACGAATGACCTGGAGGTGCCGGAGAACGCGGAGATTGTGCTGGAGGGGTACGTCAACCTGAATGAGATGCGCACGGAGGGCCCCTTCGGGGACCACACGGGATTTTATTCGCTGGAAGGGGAGTACCCAGTTTTCCATGTGGAATGCGTGACGCGGCGCAAAGAGCCGATTTACTTGACGACGGTGGTGGGCCCGCCACCGCAGGAAGATTTCTATATGGGATACGCGGTGGAGCGCGTGTTCTTGCCGGTGATGAAAATGCAATATCCGGAGATCGTGGATGTGGCGATGCCCGCGGAAGGAATTTTTCACAACTTGATGATTGTGGCCATTCGAAAGTCATATCCCGGACATGCGCGGAAAATCATGAACGCGATTTGGTCGCTGGGGCAGGCGATGTTTACGAAGGTGATCGTGGTGGTGGACCACGACGTGAATATCCACAATTACGGGGAAGTGGTTTGGAAGACGCTTTGCGCGCTCGATCCCGAGCGGGACGTGCAGTTTGTGCTGGGCCCGATGGACACATTGGATCATGCGGCGCGGATGCAGGACTTTGGCTCGAAAATGGGGATCGACGCGACGCGCAAGTGGGCGTCGGAAGGATTTACGAGGCCGTGGCCGGATGAAATTCTGATGGATGAGGCCACAAAGAAGCGGGTCGAGGCTATTTGGGGGTCATTGTGGATTGAAAAGGAATCAAGCGGCGATAAATAGAACGCACAGCGGACGCGGCGCATGGAAGTTTTTGTTGATGCGAAGGGAGAAGAAGAAATTGTGTCCGAGGGTTGAGAATGACCAGTAGTATACCCGCTCCAAGAATTAGAATTGGACTCAAAGAATAACCGTCCTTGCGGACAGGTGATTGATACGCAAAACCACAAGGACTTGTGGTTTCTAGTTGTGGTCTATACAAGATAACAGGGCGCTTGCCGTCAATACCCCGCAACTCCCTAGAACTACCCGTATTGTTAGGACAACAGCCCTATAGAATCCCTTGACGCTCGGAGTGATTGAATGTCATAAAGCTTGCACGGGCCGTATCCCCGAGAGTCCGCAGCGCAGAGGGGAGCGGCGGGCGGTCGTGAATTTGGGTGTGTGCCAAAGGCGCCGGGGTGGCGTTACTCGTGAGCGAATCGCGCGAAGTAATGAATGTACGGCAGGCGTCGCAATATCTGGGTATCTCTCCGGATACCCTGTACCGTTACATCACCGAAGGCGAAATACCCGCATTCAAGCTGGGCAACCGGTGGAAACTCCGTAAGACAATTCTCGACCGATGGATGGAACGCAAGATGACCCAAACGACGGCGAGGCGCCATTAGTCTGGGGGAAACAGGGACGCAGGCGAGAAAAGGGGCCGCGACATGTTTGGACTGGGAAAAAAGAGCCGGCAACTGGTGGGACTGGACATCGGGTCCAGTTCGATCAAAGCCGTGGAATTGAAATCGACGAAGGCGGGCTATGAGCTCGTGAGCTTCGGGATGGAATCACTGGCGCCGGACACGGTGGTAGACGGCGCGATCATGGACGCGCCGCAAGTGGCCAATGCCATCAGCAAGATTTTCGATGCGCAACGGGTGAAAACAAAGAACGTGGCGACATCGGTATCGGGGCACTCGGTGATCGTCAAGCGCGTACCGCTGCCATTGATGACCGAGGATGAGCTTTACGACCGCATTCCTTCGGAGGCCAGCCAGCACATTCCCTTCGACATCGCCGACGTGAACCTAAGCTATCAACTGCTCGAGTCGATGGACGCGCAGATGGACGTGTTGCTGGTGGCGGTGAAGAAGGACAAGATTTTGAATCACACCAACGTATTGGCGCAAGCGGGCAAGACGCCGGTGGTAGTGGATATCGACGCTTTTGGACTGCAGAACTGCTTTGAAGTCAACTACGAGCCGGATGCGGGGCAGACGGTGGCGCTGCTGAACATCGGCGCCAGCGTCATGAACATTAATATCGTGCGCGGCGGAGTGCCGCTGTTCACGCGTGATGTCAGCGTAGGCGGCAACCAGTACACCGACGCGCTGCAGAAGGAACTGGACCTGAGCTTTGAAGACGCGGAGCGCTTGAAGAGAGGCGACACGCTGCCTAGCGTGACCGACGAACAGAAACAGCAGATTCTGCGGAGCGTTTCCGACATTCTGACGCTGGAAATTCAAAAGACGTTTGACTTCTTCCGAGCGACCGCCAGCGGTGAGAATATTCAGCGCATCGTAGTGGCGGGCGGTACGGCGCGCGTCCCGGGCCTGGTGGATTTGCTCCGGGAAGAATTTGCTATGCCGGTGGAAGAATTAAACCCGTTCCGGAAGGTGCTGATCAATCCTGGCCGGCACAGCGATGACCAAATCCGCGAGATGGCGCCGCGGCTGGCCATTGCCGTAGGTCTGGCGCTGAGGAGCTTTGACTAGCCATGATCCGCATAAACCTGCTTGGACAAATTCGACCAAAAGCCGCGCGGCGTCCGGTGGACACGGGAGCGGCGATGCCGGTGGTCTTCGTTGGCGCGGGACTGGTTCTCGGGGTCCTGGTTCTGGGATTTTTCTATTACACGTGGCAGACCCAGCTCAACACGCTTAATGCGGACATCAAGAAACTGACCGCCCAAAAGGCGGATCTGGAAGAGACCAAGCGGCAAGTGGAAGCTTTTGAGAAGCAAAAGGTAGTTTTACAACAGCGGGTCGCGACGATTGAGCAGTTGCAGCGCGATCGCACCGGAGGGCAGGAGTTGCTCGACATGGTGGCCAACACCGTTTCGCGCACCGAAAACCTGTGGCTTACGGACATGACCCGAAAAGGCAACACGCTGTCGATGGAAGGGTCCTCCGCATCGGTCAATTCGGTGGCGAACTTCATCACCGCCTTGAAGCGCTCTGGGTATTTCCAGAAAATCGAAATCAAGGAAACGAGGCAGGACGAGAAGAACACGGCAATACAAGCTTTCTTGTTCCAGATATCCGCTGAAATCACTCCGCCCCCCGCGGCGCAGACACGGCCGGCCAATGCGCCGGCTCCCGCTGCGGCTGCGAAGGCGCCGGCGAAGAAAGGGTAGGGGGGCGCCATGGCCAATCCGTTCAGAGATATGTCCGTGATCATGCAAGCCCTGGTGGCTGCGGCGGTTGCGGTGGTGCTGGTTCTGGTGGGAGTTTATGTGCCGGGTTCGCCGATCGCGCGGGAACGGGACGAGGTGGACAGCGCCGTGCAGGCGCGCGCCAAGCTAAACCAGGAAGTCACGCAACTCCAGGTTTACAAGCAGCGCTATGGAGAATTGAAACAGCAGATGGACGCGCTTTCCAAGCAACTGGACACGCTGAAGACCATCGTGCCCGAAGAGAAGGAAACCGACGAGTTTATCCGTTTGTTGCAGGGAGCGGCCAGCGCATCGGGCGTGCAGCTCAGGCGGTTGACTTCGCAAGCCATTGTGCCCAAGGAATACCACTACGAAATGCCATTTGAGGTGCAGGCGGATGGACCCTACTTCAATATCCTGGATTTCTTCGGGAGGCTGAGCCGCTTGTCGAGGATCATCAATGTGGGCGACCTAACTTTTGATGATCCGGATAAGCCGAAAGGCGTGAAATACGTGGTGCGCCCCGGCACAACGGTTGCTGGAATTTTCACCGCAACAACATACTTTACCAAGCCTGCCGATGCGGGTGTGGCTCTTGCATCTGGAGCCAAGCCAGCAGCCGGCGCGGCTGGGAAACCCTGAGCGGGAATGAGCGAACTATGCGTTCAGCGATAACTCTCGGACTAGGGATGTGGATGGCAGCAGCAGCGCCAGGCGCGCAGGTGAGCCCCTCAACGCCCAACAGTGTGAAGGCCGCACTGGGCGCGGGCACGCCCGCGCAGGCGGCCAAGCCGGCGTCGCCAGCAGCGCCCAAGCCCACGGCACAAACCGCCAAGCCGGCGGGAAAACCCGCAGGAAAGACTGCGAGGAAGAAGGCGGGTAAGGCGCCGGCAAAATCTGCGATTAAGGCCGTCGAGAAGCCCAGCACTCCCGGCAGCAAACCAGCGGCCGCGGAAAGCGAAGTCAAACAGGCGCGCAGAGATCCCTTTGAATCGTTGATTGGCCGGAACAATAAGACGCAATTGAATCTGCCTCCCGGTAAATTAGGCCTGCAAGTAAGCACGCTGCGTCTTGACGGAATCGTGAGTGCACCGAGTGGCATGATCGCGGTAGTTTCCAATCCCCAGGCACGCACCTATTTCCTTCGCGAAGGCGACCGTCTGTACGATGGAAGCGTGGAAAAGATTTCGATGGAGGGCGTTTCCTTCCATGAAGAAGGCAAAGATGCCTTCGGAAAACCGGTGGAACGCCAGGTGAATAAACGAATTTACTCCAGTCCAGGAGAACAGCAATGAAGACGAATTGGCCGGCCCTTCGGCATGGCTACCTGATGCTTGCGAGCGTGGCGCTGGCGGTGAGCCCAGTGCTTGCTCAGACGCAGGAGCCTGCTGGCGCAACGGCGACCGCAGCGGTCATCTCCAGCGTCGCCATTACCCAGGCGCCGCAACGCGCGACCGTGCGCGTGGAAGGCGAGGGACGTCTTGAGGCGCACGCCGCCCGGATGCAAAACCCGGATCGCCTGGTGCTGGATTTTGCGGGCGCTCGGCTGGCCGTGCAGAAGACGGTCATCCCGGGGCTATGCGCTCCCGTGCGCGGGGTGCGCATCGGGCAATACCGGCCGGATGTTGCGCGCGTGGTGATCGATCTTACAACGGCGACGCCTTACCAGCTTTCACGAGACGGAGAGACAGTGGTCATCTCGTTCGAGGCCCCCGTAGCGGCTCCGGTTGATTCCGGGTCGAGCATGACGACAGCGACCTCGGAACAGAATGAGAAGACGCGGCCGGAATTCCATTACAGCGCAGCTGCGCCGCGCCTGGTTGCTAGGCATTCTTCCAAGGATTTGCGGATTACAGCTCCTCGCTTCGCATTGCCAGGCGAACTGACCCAGCCCTCAGTCATTCTGGCATCGTACAGTGGAAAGAAGGAGCCCGTCCGGCCGGATTCCACGACGCAACAGGCGGCCGCTCAACAAGCGGTACAGCAGGCAAATATAGCGGCCACGACGATGGCCGCAACGTCCGCATCGCAGACCCCTGCGGCGGCGGCGCCGGCCGGGAAATACACCGGTGAGCCGATCTCCGTGAACTTGAAAGATGTGGACCTGAAAGATTTCTTCCGGCTGATCCATGAAATCAGCGGACTGAACGTGGTGCTGGATCCGGCCGTGAAGGGCACCCTGACGATTGTTCTCGATGAAGTGCCCTGGGATCAGGCGCTCGACATCGTAATGCAGAACAACAGCCTGGACAAACAACTGAACGGCAACGTTTTGAAAGGCGCAGGCCGAAGCGACTCCTCCAGTAACCACGACCCGCGTGCTCAGCTACGCCAAAGCCTCTGTGATGGCGGCCACGCTGAAAAAGTTCCTCAGTTCGCGCGGCGATATTTTGTTCGATGACCGTTCGAACCAGATCATCATTCGTGACATTCCTTCTACCTTTCCGGTGATTGACAACCTGATCCGCCAGCTCGACCGCAAGTCGCAGCAGGTGGAAATAGAAGCGCGCGTGGTATCGGCGTCGCGTTCCTTTTCGTTGGATATCGGCACGCAACTAGGGTTTGCGAGCGAAACCACGAGCGGGCGGTCGTTCCTGGGTGGAGTTTCGACAGTCGGTACAAGTACTGTCAGCAGTACACCGCCGCCCTTTTTGACGTCGGCGGGAACCAGCAGCCTTCCGCTGAACACCAACCTTGGGGCTGTCGCACCGACAAGCGGAATATTGCTCGGGCACCGCTCGCCGAACTTTGCGGTGGACTTCTTCATCACCGCCGCAGAAGCCAAGGGCGTCGGCAAATTGTTATCGAAGCCGAAGGTCATCACGCAAAACAATGAGAAGGCTACCGTAAAACAGGGAACCAAGGTCCCGATTCAGACGACCATCAACAACACGATTTCGGTGACGTATATCGACGCGGTGCTGAAGCTTGAGGTGACACCGCAGATCACCGCTGAAGGCACGGTGTTCATGGACGTGCTTGTGGAGAATACGGCGATCGACACCGGTATTCCCCGAGTGCAGGGAATACCTGCTCTCGATACGGAAATGGCGGAAACCAAGGTGACGGTAGCCGATGGCGGTACGGTAGTAATCGGCGGCATCATCGTGTCCTCGCAGCGCGTGGATGTTCAGCAGGTGCCTCTCGTCGGTAGCTTGCCGCTGATCGGACACCTCTTCAAGCGTACCAGCGTCAGCACGCAGTCGCAGGAACTGATCTTCTTCCTGACTCCGAGGATTCTCCCAGGGGCTTACTGAAGGCGCGTCTCCGCGATGCAAAAATCGACGCGTTGCTTGTAAACAGCGCTGCTAACTGGTATTACCTCGCGGGGTTCACGGGGGAGTCCGGCGCGCTGGTAGTGTCAAGGAAGGCCACCAGCCTGATCACCGATGGACGATTTACGGTGCAGGCGCGCGCGGAGACATCTGGGGTTCGGCTCGTTCCTCAGAAGGGTTCCCTGTTTGAATCTGTCGGCCTGTTCTTGAAAAGCTCGCCATTCAAGCGAATGGGGTTCGATCCTTCGCAGGTTACTGTGCAGCAGCTAGAAACCCTTCGAAAAGCAGCCGGCGGACGCGTGCGCTGGGTCCCTGCTGTGGGCATGGCTGAGACGCTCCGGATGCGCAAGGATTCGGCAGAACTCGCGCAAATGCGGCGAGCGGCCACGCTGGCGGACGAGGTGGTTCAACAGGCGATTGGTCTGTTGAAACCGGGAATTCGAGAATTTGAAGTGGGGGCGGAGATCGAATACCAAATGAAAAGGAAGGGAGCGTCGGGACCGGCCTTCGAAACCATCGTTGCCTTTGGAGAGAGGGCCGCCCTTCCACATGCCCGCCCCACGGCCAAGCGGCTGAGGAAAAATGAGTTGGTCGTGCTGGACCTGGGTGTTATACTCGGCCACTATTGCAGCGACATCACCCGCACTGTGTACGTGGGGCGGGCCCCTAAACGCATCCAGATGTGGTATCAGGCGGTCTTAGAGGCCCAGAGGGCGGCGATTGCTGCTGCGAAGTGCGGCGCGACCTGCGGGGACGTAGACGGGGCGGCGAGGCAAGTCCTGACGCGGTATCACCTCGACCATCTCTTTGTTCACAGCACGGGTCATGGGCTGGGGCTCGAAGTGCACGAGGACCCCAGGGTGGCGCGCGGTCAGAAGAAACGCCTGGAGCCCGGGAACGTAATCACCATCGAGCCGGGTGTATATTCGGCGGGTATCGGGGGAATTCGTATTGAAGATGATGTTGCAGTGCACGCCGACCGAACGGAAGTACTGACCCGCGCACCGCGGGACCTCATCGAGATCTAGAGCCGGCATGAAACGCAAAAAGCCCACGAAGTCCAGCCCGTCGTTCGCCAATACGGAAATTCAGCACATCGAACAGCTCTTGCAGTTCATGAGCGAGCACAATCTAGAGGAGTTCGAGTACTCGAACGGAGACCTGCGAATCCGGCTGCGCAAGCCCTCGGTTGGGGTGGTAGTTGCCGCTCCGCGCGCCATGGTCGCGCCCGAGATTATCGTTTCCGGCTCGGCAGAGACTCACCAGGAGCAGCCTAGCACCGCTCAGGCTGCGGACGCGCGTTCCTCCGAAGATCTACACCTGGTCAAGTCCCCGATTGTGGGGACGTTTTATGAGGCTCCCAGCCCTGGCGCGGAGCCTTTTGTGAAGGTGGGAACGCATGTCGACACGGGCAAGGTACTCTGCGTCGTGGAAGCGATGAAGCTTATGAACGAGATCGAAGCGGAAGTCTCCGGAGAAATCATCCGCATCTTCGTGGAAAACGGACAGCCGGTCGAATACGGGCAGCCTCTCTTTGGCATCCGGCCGAGCCGGAAGAAGTAGCCGGCGCGCCAGCCCATGTTCCAGAAAATCCTAGTCGCCAATCGCGGGGAAATCGCCCTGCGGGTCATTTGCGCCTGCAAGGAGTTGGGGATATCGACGGTCGCGGTTTACTCCGAAGCGGACCGAAACTCGCTCCATGTCCGGTTTGCCGATGAGGCCGTTTGTATCGGGCCGCCGCGGAGCAGCGAAAGTTATCTGAACATTCCGCAGGTGATCAGCGCGGCCGAAATCACGAATGTAGATGCCATCCATCCGGGCTACGGGTTCCTTTCTGAAAACGCCAACTTCGCCAAAGTATGCGAAGCCTCGGAAATCACATTTATCGGCCC
>WNFT01006499.1_pt1 | contig 10298 bp, 9 predicted proteins | sample 5400191 | NCBI WGS metagenome assembly WNFT01 (sample SAMN13153359, study PRJNA577476) | soil metagenome | isolation source: 80 cm saprolite under Madrone tree | place: USA:California | collected 2016-06-14 | reverse complement strand
GCGCAGGGACGATCAGCTGGAGCTTTGGACTGGATCGCTCGGACACGGCGGACTCGCGCATCCAGCGGATCACGGCGAATCTGCTCAAGCGGTTTTTAGGTGGTTCGACGCCGCCCTGATTCCGTGGCTTACGAATCATAGAGGAAAGGACTGGTCGAATCGCGGCGTGCAAATCCTGAAACCGAACCCGAACATACGGGCAGACGATATTTCATGGCCACCATGGCCGGAGAACGCGCACTCGCGTACGCGAGGGCAACCTCCCGGATTGTGGACGGCCTCCTGGGAGGTCTCGCATGAAAAACGGATTCTCTCTGCGCGCCCGGCCTGCCGTCACATTATTGATTTGGGTGCGAGTCAACAGGCGCCGGGGTGCCCGTGACGGCAAGCCAGCGCGAGGCGAATCCATTTAGAGTCTTGTAAACAACAGAAGTGAATGCCTTGCCTTTGAGTTCATATCGCGATTGATCGTCTGCGCGCAGGTACCCACCGCAGCATGACGACTAGAAGCTTATCGGTGATGCCGTCGTCGCTAACACCCTCACTGCAGACCTTTTCATTGATGCAATCCGCCGAACTGCACCCCCAACCCCTCTGGGTCCTTGACCTGTAAGCTGGTCTTGGCGCTCCCCGTGTACTCCAATTTGCGGCGCTTTAGCTCGGCCTCCAACCCATCCTTCTCCGCGTCCCAGTTCGTAACGGTGTAGGCGATGTGGTCCACCCTGGGCGGACCGCCGTTAGCCCGGTTCCGGGGAATAAGTATGTTATTGCCGAACACCAGGCGGCACTGCTTTCCGTCGTCCTCGGTGATCTTCATCCCCAGGAGATCTGCATAGAAGTCGCGGACCTTCTTGTAATCGTTCACCTGATAAGAGATGTGGTTGACGTAGAGGGCCTCGAGCGGGTTGCTCGCGGCCCTGGCTGCCGGCGCCGTCACCGCCGCCGCTGCTGCCGCCACACTTAAGCTCTGAATGAGCTGCCGCCGGTTCATCTTTCCCTGTTCGAAATCCTGGAGCAATTTTGCGATGACACTTTCCATTGCCTGTTCTCCTGTTCGGAAGCCCGCCGGGATTCGATCGTGCTTCCCGGCTAGGGGTCGGATACGACGTACAATTCTGCGCTCGCGAAGTACGGCGAGAAGGGCATCACCGATCATAGAAGAACGATGCACGAAGCGCCTAGGTAAAATAAGAAGATGGCGTTCTGCACAATGTCATAAGTCAGATCCCTCCGAGACTTACATTCCGGCCACGAACCCTGCGATGGCGGCACTATTACTAAGGACGTTGGCAGTCTTCCTGCGGGTCCTTTGGGTTCGTGCGTTGACACGATCGATTGTTTTCGCTTGCAGGGCTGCCGTGGCGCCGCCTATTCTTTTGCGTCAGCAAAATCAGGAGAAACATCATGGCGATAGAACGCATTCTAAACGCGCGCGCGGGAGTGCTTGTCCTGATCGCGTACGTTTCCATGCCTGCGTTTTCGCAAACGCAATCCGCGTCGCGAAATTTCATTGGCATGTGGAGCGATCCGCCTGTGACGATCAGCGGAGACTTTTGTGCGAGCTGGTGCACGGATGCCGGAATCGAACGCCTGGATGCGCTCTTGGACGATCCGAAAAATGACGCGCGTCCGCTGGCAGAGCTTCGAGCGGAAGCCGACAATTACCAGCGGGAAAATTACATTCGTCCTCATCTCACCGATGTCGCGCTGAAAACGTATCCGTTAGATCGCGCCGATGATCCTTCTTTTTTACGCTGTGAGCCATACGGATTCGCCCAGCAGTTTATTGCGCGGCACCAACTCGAAATCCGCCAGCCCGCCAAAGACCGGCTTGAATTGCGATACGGCGAGTGGGACGCGCGCCGCACCATCTATATGGACGGGCGCAAGCGTCTAGCGAACGAGGCGCCAAGCCGGCTCGGATATTCCGTCGGCCGTTGGGAAGGCGACACGCTGCTCATCGAAACGTCCGGTATTCTGGCAAGCCGAACCCCCTGGCAGAGCGAGCATAGCGATCAATTGCGCGTGGTCGAGCGCTTTACGCGCTCGAAGGATGGAAAGACCTTGACGCTCACGGCAACGATGACCGACCCGTTGGACCTCCGCGAGCCGGTCGTCATCAAACACATTTGGGCCTGGGCGCCGGATCAGGTCATCGCGCCGTACGACCAATGCGAAATTCCGACAGAGGTCAAGAAAGGAGTCCGATGATGAGATTCCGATTGTTGCTTGCAATCTCCTTGATCCTCGTGTGCGCGACAATTGCGACGTCCCATCACTCCTTTGCGGGGGTTTATGATGAGTCGCGGCTGGTAACCGTATCGGGCGTCGTCACGCAGTTCAAATTCGTGAATCCGCACGCGCTCATGTACATGGACGTCACCGACCCGTCCGGTAAAGTCGCCAGGTGGACCATCGAATTTGCCGGCAGGCTGAATCTCTCGAACCTCGGCTGGACAGCCGACTCTATCAAGTCCGGCGAACACGTGACTGTGACCGGCAATCCCACACATTCCAGCTCAGACCGGATTGCATTTAAAAGACTCGTGCGCGCAGACGGCACGGAGCTTCTGCCGGCAGGACCGCAGCGTTCCCAAACACTCGAAGAAGAGCGCCGCCAGCGCGCGCTGCGGAGAAACCAAAACCAGCAGAAGTAGTAACGCCGCCTGCGGGTATGATCGAGAGCGTAGGCGCTTCCCGAAACGACATCTCACCTCGTCTTTGCTAGTGCGCGTTTTGCTACCTATTCTGACCACAGCGCGGCAATCACAGCCGCGATCGGAGGTTTGTTGCTCCGTACCGGCTTGCCTGGTGAGCATTCAAATTTTTGAACACTACGGGGACGCAGAGAGATCTGCGAGCGTTTCGCCACTACTTCGGGAAAACCTGTGCTGCCGTCTGCAACTTCGGCTCGTCTCCGGGCGCAGTCGGCGCATTGGCCGTAATCAGCGCCATTGCGGTGATTCCGTAGTAGGCTGCAAGCCCGATGATATCGGTGATGCCCTTCTCGCCATACTTCGCGAGCGCAGAATTGTACGTCGGATCCGAGACCTTATGGTCGCGGTAGATCTCGCTGAGGAGATTGTAAATGATCGCTTCATCCGCCTTCAGCTTGGTCGGCTTCCTGCCCGCAGCCATGTCGGCCGCCACGCTCGGATCCAGCCCGCCCTTCACGGCTGCCGGATAATGAGCGTGCCAGATGTAATCGCTGCCCCAATTGCGCGCTGAGATCAGAATGGTGAGTTCGACGAGGCGGGGCTCCATTCCGGTTCCCCAGCGCAAGTAGTCGGACATCCTGATGGCTTCCAGGCCGAACTCCGGACTCCGGAAGTAGACTTTGAACGGTGGGTTATTCACATTGCCGTTGCGCGGACTGCTTGTCAGAAGTTTCGCGAATTCCTGCTGCTTCGCCGAGAATTTGTCTGGTGAGATTATCGGAAAGCGCGCGTTGTCCTGCGCGAAAAGAGCGCCCGGCATCACGAACGCGAATGCAAGTAGTGCAATCGTCAAAGGGCTCTTCATAGGTTCCTCTCAGTGTCGCGTGCTTTGTAAACCGGCGACAGTTTGGTGATCAGTTGGTCTGCTTCGACGCGACGCGGATCACGCCGATGCCGTTCTGAATCGACACCGTGGTGCCGAACGGCTTTGAGAGTGTCTGAAGTCTCTCAAGCACACGGCGCGCCATCTCAGGCGATGGCGTCGAGGGAGTGCCGCTCCTCGAGATAGGCCGCGCCCGGTCTTGGCCGAGATCCGCCGGATAGAGGCGCACTTCGACGAGTTTCCCGTCTTCGAAGCGGCTCGTGGTCAGGAGTGTCTCCAGACTGTCGTCAACAAGCTCGTTCGTTCCAGGGTCCGCCGACCGATCGGTGATCTCCGGCGCCGCCCCACGATGATAGAAGAAGCTCGACACGCCGTAGAAAATCGGTTTCCCCTTGTAGATCTCGATGCCGCGGAGCGTGTGGACGCCATGTCCGACGAAAACGTCCGCCCCGTTGTCGATCACCTGATGTGCCAACTCGATCAGGAAGTTCGGCGTTTGATGGTCCTGACTGTAAGCTTGAAACGCGAACGAGTTCTGATGGCAGTGAATCGCGACGACGAGGAAGTCTGCCAGTTGCTTACCGATTCGGACGCTTGTGATGATGCCTTTGAGGTCGGCCGGGTCGATCTCGTACGTGAGGTCGCCAGGATGAGGGCCGACCGTGAATGCGGTTTGAAAGAGTTGCAGCCCCGCCGGCTCATCGGGGGCGACCGGCGCGACCGGAACGCGCACCTCCGGACGACGGGCATAGATGGCATCGCGGATTTTCTTCAAAGCCTGCATATTCTCGGCTGTAACCACGTTGTACGGTATCACGTGTAATGGGTTGAGCCCCGGCATGTCCTCTGTCGCATCGGTGAAACGCGACCGATTGTTCGAGCTCGCATCAATCGAATACATGCCGACGGCCGCAACCGTCCCTTTTGCGGTCAGCGCGGTGCGAGCCAGCCTGGCGTCGGCGAGGTTCTTCCCCGATCCGGCGTGGACTATGCCTGCCTCGTCCAGGAGCCGATGGGTTTCGAACATCCCCTCGAGGCCAGCGTCGAGCGTGTGATTGTTCGCGGTGGTCATGATCCGCACTCCCATGCGCTTCAACTCATCAACCACGTTCTTGGGGCCTCCAGCAAGAGGTCCGCGGAAGCTGGCCTCGTCGAGGATCGGCCCCTCCATATTGGCGTACGTCATGTCCGCCTCCCGCATCACTTTCACCAGAGTCTGATAGCCAGCCTCGCCCTCTCCGACTGGTCGCCGCATGATGATGTCGCCCACCGCAGCGAAAGTGAACGGCTGCGTGATCTTCATCGCAAGCTCCTTGGATGGATCGTGCCGGACCTGCAGCACGGCGCCCTGTGACGCCCCTTGTCCTCGGAGCAACACACGGGACGCCACAAGACCGGTGACGATCATCGCGATGACGGCGAAACTGGTCGTTTTCGTCATGAGTCGTGTCTTCATAGGAAACTCCTCGAGTTGCAGAGCACAGATTTTTGTGACCACAATAACATATAAAGTTCGGCTGCGTGCGGCGCCAAAGCCGTACTAGACCTCGAACTGCATCTCCGGTGCTGTTACTATGGCATATTGACGTGAAGGAGCACTCTTATGCTGCAACAGAAGCGACTACTCGAACTCGCACTCAAGATATATTACTTATCGCCTTCGCCGAACTTCGGTCTAAATTACCGGAGAAGAGATGCTTAGGCTGAGATCTGGTTGCAACCTTGATTACGGCTGTTGCAGGAATATGCGTTGGGGAGCCCGAAAAGGATGTCGTTCCTACGTTCTTTGCTAAAGCAGGCCGGACGCAGAAAGGTTGCTGCCATGCGGCGCGACTATGAACTACAGCCTGCGCCAGAGTTCGTATTTGAGCGCCGACCGATTGTCCGGCGGTGCGTCGATCGAAGGCCGGGGATTAGTGAAATCGATGCACACGGAAGCGGAGCGATCCTTGTGGCGCGCAACCAACTTCCGTATCGCCTCACGCGGCATGAAGAATTTGTCGTCCCTCTCGACGAGGCACCGACGCTGACCATCACGTCAGACCCGTACAACTCCGTTGCTGTCTTAGGGAGCAGCGGACGCGACTGGGCCATCTCCTTCTGTGCACAGGGCGAGGGAGAAAGCGAGGCGGAGGCTCACCAGCGCCTCCAGCAGCTTTCGCTAAGCGCTGCAGGCGGTAGGCTGGCGCTTACAGCTCCGGGTCTGTACGAAGGGAGCCAGCGGAGAGGCGACCTGGTTGTCGAGGGACCTATAGATGGCGGGGTCGTGATCCATTGCACATACACGCCGGTCGAAGTTCGCGACATGGCAGGTCCCGTGCGCGTCGCAGCCACGCATGCTCGGGCCTCCATTCTGGATACGACGGGTCAGGTGGACGCTACAGCAGGAGTAGTAGATTTCGCGGGGTCTTGCGGCCGCGTGACGCTGAACGCGGAGGCCGAAATCAATCTGAAGGTGACGGCCAGGCGGTTCGAAGGGACGCTACTAGCGTGGGCTCAGAGGTGCGTCCGCGTGCTTGTTCCACTGGGATTTGCGACCCCTATTGAGGCGGTGGTTAGCCACCGCGCCGATTTCGTGTGTCGCACTGAGTTCGCCTCCAACGTGAAACAGAAAAGACAGGGAGAACTGTACATCTTCACCCACGGTATAAATAATGGTGCTCGTTCCGGAGCGGTGTTGCATCTGCGCTCAGAAGAGGCCACTGTGGTCATCGACGGCGCGAGCGGCAAACAATAGAGGAGACGACAGCCCAGGAATTAACGATTCTTGGCGCGCGTAAACGCTCGCGCGGCCCCTGCTGCGGCTGGACGTTGGAATCGCTAGCCCGGGTTTCCTCGACAACCAGACAGAAACCAGGAGATGTTCGTTGCCGAAAACGTTTCCCACGTGATCACTCCCCATTTACGCCGGTGTTTGTGAATCTCAAGTCCCGGTAGTCGGCATCCCGGACATATGAACTGCTGAAACGGGGTTGTCTGCCCAAATGAAGGGTACGCGGTAATACGTCCAAGTGACCAACCGCACTTACTTCAGAGGCGATTCCTAAACACTTGGCGACCAGGCAGGAGTAATCCGACGTTTCACATCTCCACCGTTCTGCTGAAAGCACTCTTTGCTCCAGCGCCGGGAACAACAGATTCTGGAAGTCGTGACCAGCAAAATCGAATGAAATAAGTATTTTGCTGTGCTCGTCATGCTGTCCTTCCTCTGGTTACCCCGCTTTGACCTACGATTTTCTCCTAAAGGTTTTCCTAAAGCGGCCGATAAAGGGGCCGGAAAGCGAAAAATATCGGGAACGTTGACGAATATGCGGAGGCAGATGAGGCGAACATTTATTGTTCTCTTGATGGTCATGATGACCAGTGGGCTTGCGATGGCGGCCCCGAAGAATTTTGACCAGTCGTTGCAGAAAAGAATCGACGACTTCAAACGAGGCAAGAAAAACGGCCCCGATAAAGTCCGGGTGATCATCCAGACGGCTGGTGATCCTGATGAGCAAGGGATATCAAATGAAGTGCTAAAGGGCGGCGGCAAAGCCTTCGGAAAATTTGAAACGTTCGGCGGATTAGCGGCTGAAATTCCGGTTTCCCAATTGGAAAAGATGAGCAGTCATCGCGCCACCTTGCGAATATCGGAAGACGTCCCTGTAAATGGCACGACGGACTATTCTTTTGATGTGAACGCCTTCCTCGCGGGTGTAGATGCCGCCCGAGTAGCGACGGGGGCGCCAGACGCCTGGTTCAAGTATGGCGTGACGGGCAAGAAAGTGGGCATCGCGGTGCTCGATAGCGGTATTGCACCAGTGTATGACTTGTCGACCGAAATCGCGCAGACCGTGGATATGGTCACGGGATCGACAACGGCCGTGGATCCTTTTGGACACGGGACGCATGTGGCCGGAATCCTCGGCGGATTGGGCATGTCGTCGAAATTCAAATATCTTGGCGTCGCTCCGAAAGCCAGCATCTTCAATGTGCGTGTTCTGGACGACAACGGCCGGGGCTTGACCAGCACGGTCATTAAAGGGATCGAGTGGGCGATCAAAAATCGAAACGGCAAACAAAGAGATGGCGTTGACATCCGTGTGATCAATCTGTCGCTTGGACATGCGCCGACAGAATCGGCTTCCACCGATCCGCTCACACTGGCTTGCCGGAAGGCTGTGGCCGCAGGCATCGTCGTCGTGACTGCTGCGGGGAATTACGGTAAGGACAACAATGGGAACCCTGTCTATGGCGGCATTACCAGTCCCGGGACCGAACCTTCTGTAATCACCGTCGGAGCAATAAACACCCACGGCAGTCTGAACAGATCCGATGACACGGTCGCCAGCTATAGTTCCAAAGGGCCGACAATTGACGGCATCATCAAGCCCGACATTGTGGCGCCCGGCTCCAACATCGTTGCCCCGATGGCACCCCAAAACAAGCTCGTGAAGCTGTATCCGGCGCTTGCACAGGACGCCTACTACATGAAGCTCAGCGGGACCAGTATGGCCGCTCCAATCGTTGCCGGCGCAGTTGCAATGATTCTCGAGCGGAACCCCGCACTGACTCCGAACGCCGTAAAGGCAATATTGATGTACACGGCCGAGAGGATGAACAACAATCCTTTGGAAGCCGGCGCCGGTTACCTCAACGTGCTTGGCGCCGTTAATCTTGCGACTAGCATCGATCCGACCAAGGCGTTCAATCAATATTGGATTACGAATGGCGGACTTGGCCTGACTCAAGTGGATACCACACTTTCCGGTTATTCGATCGTGTGGGGTCATACCATCGTATGGGATGACGCACTCTATACCGGCAACAACATTCTTTACAACCAAAGCGCCTGGGGAACGACCGTTCTCTGGGGAGCGAAGACGAATTGGTCCACAACGATCGTCTGGGACACCGATCTTGCCACGTTGAATGGGGCAATCCAGGGTCAAACTATTGTTTGGGACGAGGCTTTGACCATTGTCTGGGATGAGAATTTGACAATTGTCTGGGATGTTTTTTAGTGACAGAGACAACGATGGAGATTTTATGAACCACAAATCAAAATCTCAGTCACTACCCGTAAAAGTGAAAACCGCGATCCTCCTGTTCTCTGCCGCGGCACTGATTGTAGTGACTCTGTCCGTGATGTTTCAGCAGGAATGGTCTCTCGGCCGGTTGGCACTGTTCATCGCTCTGGCTGTGGCGACGGCTCGAAAGAAAGTCCAGCTCAGCGAAACTTCGACCATATCGTTATTGACGTCGGTTGTTTTACTGGCGGTAATGCTGGACGGCCCCGGCGCAGCGGCGTTGGTGGGAATCTGTGGTGTGATTGTTCAGACAATTCGGCCTAACAAGAGAATCATACTGCACCAGGCAGCATTTAATGTCAGCATGATCACGCTGACTGTCGGAGCCACTGCCCTCGTATATCACTTTATCGCCCGTGGCCAGGGCTTCTCTGCGGATCTCCTGGCGATGATTGCCGCTTCGGTGACGTACTTCTTTGGCAACTCGGTCTTCGTTGCCATCATTGTCGGATTATCGAAGAACACATCCATCGTGCGTACCTGGCGAAATTGCTTCGCTAATACCGCTCCGTCGTTTCTGATTGGCGGCTTACTGTCTCTCGCAACAGTGCAATTGGTTGCGAACCCGACCGTGCTGTTCGTACTCGTTCCGACGATTTTTGCGATTTACAGCTCTTCCATCCGGTTGGCCCGCCCGCAACTGTCGTAATCAGTGGAGGGGCCGTCAAAAGACCGGGTTGCGGCGGGCTCGCTCAAACCATCCAAACCCGAAGGTATTGCGATCCTGCTTAACGCCGTAGTGTTTACCAACCGTGAAATTCACATGGCTGTGTAGTCGGTAAACCGGAAACTTGTCGAGACGATCGCAAACGAAACCAGATGATAGGCTTCGGCAATGCGAGCGGTATTGGATTATATTTCTGTCACAACTTGTCCACACAGAAGTTGGGGCTTTGTACGAGTTGGCCTCGCCGAGGAGCCTTCAAATGCATGTGTTCTGCTGTCGGTGGCCAAATGGTGACATTTCCTTTGTTGCTGCCCGAAACAAAGAAGAGGCTGTTCTGAGTCTCGACGAGGTTGGGAATGCGGAAACGTCAGATATTTTTCCTGCTCCGGAGTTTATGCTCCACCTTCGGTTGGGAGATGACGGCCGGCTCAGATTCGAGGGCTTCGGTGAAGTAACCGAGTCCGACATCATGCCTAAGGCTTACCCAGTGCTCGAAACTCTTACCGAATTTCCGAAACCATCAGCCTCAAGCATTCGGCAAGCCGTTCGAAAGGAGAGAAAGCGTTTGGAAGGGCGCAAAGGTGACGAGCCTGAGACCCTAATCGGCAAAGACGTCAAAAAGAAACTCGACGCCCCTACCGTGTTGGTGAACAAGATGGTGCGTGAGCAGGCAAAGAAGAGCCTCACGAATTTCAAACCTAAGGGCAAACCCCATTAACGCGCCACATCAACGTTGCCGCGCGGTTCGATCTCACCGGTAGGGCAGTGGTAGTCCGCCTCATCGGCTTGCACAAGTTAGTACCGCACTCCAGGCGCCCAACGCGCTTGGTTTCCGCGAACCGGACTTATGGGTCCTTGAAAGGCATTCGTCCAGTTAGCCGACAAACCAGGGCTTACGCAAGGAGCTAAACCCACGACTTCCTTGGCTGCATTCCTGTCCTGCCTGATGATCCTGTTGTAGACTTTTCCGCAATGTCGCCGGATTGAGAGGAATCAACCATATGTCGACACGCAGAGCT
>WNFT01006497.1_pt1 | contig 10298 bp, 6 predicted proteins | sample 5400191 | NCBI WGS metagenome assembly WNFT01 (sample SAMN13153359, study PRJNA577476) | soil metagenome | isolation source: 80 cm saprolite under Madrone tree | place: USA:California | collected 2016-06-14 | reverse complement strand
TCCCCTAGAGGGGGCGGCGAGGATGGCTGCCGAGTTCTCAAGAGTTCCAGTGATCAACGCGGGGTCGGGCGCGGAGGAGCATCCTACTCAGGCATTACTCGACCTATACACGATCAAAAAAGAGCTGGGCGCCATTGATGGTATTAGCATAGGGCTCATCGGGGACTTGCGGTATGGCCGGACGGTTCACTCGCTCGCGTACGCGCTAGCGAAATACAAGGTGAGGTTGGTCCTCATCTCCCCAGAGATGCTGCGGATGAGGAAAGAGGTCTTGGAAGAGGTCTCGAAAAAAATTGACGTTGAAGAAACTACATCATTGCAGCAACACTTGAAAGAATTAGATGTCATCTACATGACGAGGGTCCAGAAGGAACGGTTCGGAGATCTAGCCGAATACGAGAAGGTCAAGGGGTCCTACCGACTGACATCAGATGAGTTATCGCGAGCAAAGAAGAGTTCGATAGTGATGCATCCGTTGCCGAGGGTTGATGAGATAGACTCTAGTGTCGACTCAACGAGCCACGCGAAATATTTTCCACAGGTCGGGAACGGCGTGGTGCTGAGGATGGGATTACTCGGCCTGGTCTTTGGCGCCGTCTAGCATATTCGACGATTTTTGCATAACCCCCTCATTGAACACTCAAAACTGTGTAGGGCATCGTGGTGCTGTCGACCACTACGGTGATTGTAGTTGGAACAGTAGTGCTTGTATTGCTGATCTTGTAAATGTCGGTTGTCGTTAGGGTCTCAGCCTTTGCAAGGACCTGAACTGTCGTCGTACTCGTTGTTTTTATTCCAAGAATCCATCGAGTGTTTCCCCCTTGCTCGTATTGGTATCGGTAGGCCAGAGTGCCATTGACGGTCGCCTGTGTTGTCGATATGCCGATGGTGCTGACAGCTTTTGTCGTTGCGCTGCCCACTTCGATAGAGCTAGTAGGGTCTTGAATGAAATAGTGGCCCACCTGTTTCGAGGATCCATCGACCACCGCCACCATTTCTGGCACCGTCAGATTTCCTTGCGTTCCATAGTATGGTATGACATAGATCAGGCGCCCGTTCACCGAATACAGGAGTATGTTTCCAACCGTCCAGTCGGGGTGGAGCGTTAACTGGGTTTTGACTATAGGGTCGGTCACCACGGCTGATATGGCTGAGTTGGGTCCGATAACTGTCGTTCCCTCAGGGAACCTGATCAGATAGACTTGCCCTGTCCGGACTCCTGCAGGAGCGATGTAGAGACCTGCAAGGTTCTGAGATGGGCTGTGGTAAATTTCCACCAGCCTGACGGCAGCCCACGTCAGGGTCCCGTTGATTGGCATGATTATGAACCGGGTGGTCTCGGTAGATTGAAGGAAGACATTCCTCTGCCATTGCAGCGGGTCTGTCTGGAAGTAGAAATTGTATACGTCTTGTTGAGTGTTGAAGTATGTCTCAGGATATCTCAGTTGAGGGAGGAGCCAGGAAGGCATTTGCTGGTTCCACTGGGGATACATGGAATTGTAGAACGACCTGACGTAATCGTTCTTGCCACTGTTGTACAGGTACCCTGTAACATCTCCGGTTTTCATGTCGGTGAGCGTTGCTGCGAAGAGTCTGAGGATCGATGTGTCAGCATGGTCTGGATAGTCTGCGAAGTTGCTAGGACTCTGCCAGTCTATCCAAACCCAGTGCAGCAGGTAGATGTTTCCCTGTCTGTCCACCACCGGGTAAGGATCTGGATCTAGCTGCATGTTGGGCAATAGAATGTTAGAGATTCTGGCGTCCGCATCTCGGTATTCCAATGCTTTGATATTGCCGTAGGCTCCGTTTGCGAAGTCGAACCTTCCCTGCCAGAAGAACTTCCAGTACAACCAGAAGCCCTTGTAGGTATAGTCCGCTGTTCCATTGTAGGAAGGCGGTCCTATGTAGCCTGATAGGTGGGTCTCGTTGAAGCCTGGAATATTCAGGTAGACCTCGTCCACCGACTGCCATAACCCTCCTTCTCCATAGTAGACCTGGGGAGATTGGGTCAGGTTCCAGATCTTTGTTATGTCCACAGCTTGTGTCGTGGCCGCGTCAACCGCGAGGACCTTCTCCGAGTGCGTCAGCAAGAGATGTTGGGTGCGCCAGACATCAGGGTCGTTCGGGAGGCCAGCTTGTATAAGCTGGAGAATGGATACCCAGTATTCTTTGCCGTTGATGTAGATGATGTCGACAGGAGCGTTGTCGATGGACATCCAGTTGACCCCGACTAGCGGTTTCATGTTCAGTCGGGCCGACTGGTTAGTGAATATGCGAATATGGTCCAGTGTATTGGTCTGGTTTCCTAAGCTCTTTATGAGAGACTGATCAGCGCTAGTGACCGAGTCCACTCCGTATGCCCAGCGAGTGTACTGTATGGTTGGGACGTAAGCTGGGTTCCATTGATAATTGATGTATTGGCCTGACTGGGCCCGAAGATAGGTCCCGTACACAGGAAGCGTGATTGTTGAAGCTAGGACGATTGCGAGTATTACGAGCCCTTTGACCCGGGTGATCTTGATACGCAGTATTCTCGGGGTTCGTGTGAATCCGGCCATGAACGTTACCCCGATCATCAGGATGACCAGGGTGGAGAGAATGAAGGATGTGCCTACGTCATAGACCCAGGCTCCACTGCTTAGCACTAGGTAGATAATTGGTAGAGCGGCAATGACGAATACATTGCTGAGCGCGATCCGGGAAATCCCGAAGGCTCTCTTTGAAAGTCCCACCATGGCGTTTGCAAGGAGCGCTACTCCGAGTCTGATTCCTACGACAGCAAAGGCTAGGCCGATTATTGATAGTATGAACTTGAAGACTTCAAATGTGAAGACGTTGTCGATGCCGAAGGTCGGCGACACTTGGTAAGTTCCAGAAAGCCTCATTGCAAGTATCGAGAAGTAGTTCTGTACTTGTGCGAACCAGGTGCTGTTTGCTTGGACAAGATAGTTCTGTATGGTGACGAATCTTAGGGCGATGTCATTGGCGATGGCTGCCGCGATTCCTAGGGCGAGGAGAAACTTGATCGTCGTCCACGCTAGGAATGGGGGAGAGGAGACTGGGAACTTGTCGTTCCATTGCAACTTGCCATTCTTCGATAGGACTGCATGGTCAGGGGTCTCTCCAATGTCCCAGTCGAAGGATGGTCTTGGGCCGGATTCATAGTAGCTTCTTCTGGTGGACTGCATGATCGCTCCCAGGTTCGTCCGGAATAATAGGCGAAGAATTCCGAGGAGTTTGCTGTGCATGTAGAAATGTCTCTTCCCATCGCTTCCCGTAACTGACGAGATTCGCGGGTCGCTGAGCATGAACAGAGCCGTTAGGAGGAGAGTTGTCCAGATGACCGCTCCGTTTAGGTACTGAAGGTTGAGAAAGTTGATTCCTGCTTTCGTGGCGTAGGTTGAGTATTTCACGTCAAAGGTGAGACCATTGCTCACCCCGAGGGTAAAGGCAGCGAAACAGGCGAGGCCGAGAAGAATGTAATACGCGACCCAGGGGGTCCGAGAACCAGACTGGCGTTGAACCCTTGCAGACAAGAATGATCCAACGAGTACCAGGGCCAAAAGCAGAGCAGCGGTAGCAACGAACTCTGTGGCAAGGACCCAGAGCCCAAGCCCTGTGTTGAAGACGGAAAGTTCTCTGAGAAGAGCGAACTGCATTCCGAGAACGATTATGATGGCGAGAATTCCAGTGAGGAGACCTATTCTAAAGGACCCCTTCAAACCAGCTCGGATCTCTGTCAAAGTGGGCGTTTCCTAACTCCTAGTCAAACGGTCAATGAGATAAACTCAATTGGGTCTGTCCGACCGATTGCAACCCGTTGTCCGGTGTATTGCCAGAGGCCTTGGTTTGTCTATGAGAAGTCATAGGCTGCGATTCTGTCTAGGTCTCTCCGCCTTGGCTCGGTCCACAGGTCGAGTGGAATCAGTCTACCAGCATACTTCGCGACAAACGTCAGTTTGTCTGAACCGCAATTCGCGCATCTTGCATGGACTCCGGCGTTGACTTGATAGCAGAATTGGCATCGGGATAGCATCTTGGAAAAGGTGAAGTGTTTGACTCCTGAATCCTTGAGCAATTGAGATGCTCTCGCCAACCCTGCGGTCTCTGTTTTTTCCCCCATGAGAAGCGGCAAGATTGTCCCTCCATCGAGGAGTTTCTGAGCTTCCCCCTCAAGAAACGCGCGTGAAGATAGCGGTATTTTCTGAGTCAACGGAATCAGGGGTACGTCGGTGTAGTAGGGGTGTCGTTTGGATCCTTGGTAGACTATTGTGGAGAATCCGTATTTTTCAGCGTCGATGCTCGCGAGCCTCGATGATGCTTTCGGAGAGGGATGAAGCCCGACGCGGATTCTGAGTTTAGGATTGTCGCTTTCTGATATGGCGCGTCGTGCTGCTTCGATGATCCTTTTGAGAAAGGCGAGGGAGTCCTTAGCGTCAACATCTTTCTTGGTGTGATGCCTGGTGGCCTCGTTTAGCCCGAGGAGGCCTATCTCTGCCATTGGTTGGGATCCATAATACTTGCTCCCGTCTGTTTCCCATGAAAGTAGAGGCAGAAGTCCCTCCTTCATTCTTTCCTGTACGGCTTGTCCGCGAATCTCTAGGGCCTTTATTGCTTCGTCAACCGCATTCTGAACTCCTTGGAGAAATCGCTCATCTTTTCCTGTCGCCTCATAGGATATTCTTGGGAGATTGACTTGGACAGCTCCAACCATTGCTCCACTGGCAATGTTCGTGTTATCCGCAACTATGGCGTTGCCGTCGGAAGATACGGTGACGGCCTGTTCTGAATCGTGAATCCTATAATTTGGGATAGAATATTTCAGGGACGTCTCATATGTCATCGAGAGAAGATTGTCAGCCTCAGAGAGATTTTCCCGGGTGAGGTTCACTGTGACCGAAGGGTTGAGTAGGAGATTGTTCCTTGCAATTTCCATACTGGCATCGATGACTGTCCGGAACAATTCTTCAGCCTCGTGGGCGTAGTCGCCGTACACTCCCTCTCTCTTCCCATTGGCTGCAACTGCGTCTGATTTCTCGAGAGAACTAGGAATCGTTCGGTCAAGTCCTATGGTCGTTCGGAAGGGAAGGCTGTTTGAGAAACCGTCCCAGTTGAGTTGGGAGAGAAAGAGTCTTATTGCTTCCTGGACTCTTTGGGTCGGGACCCCTTTGATGAACGGTGCTAGGAGGACGTTGATGTGGTCGAAGACTTGCTCAATTGCTACCTGTCCTTCGGTTATGCGAGCTAGCCGGAGTAATGCTCCGAGCGCGGTTTCGAACGAGACCGGTGGCGTGGATCGTGGGAGTCCTTTTCGGAGGAACTGGCGTGGGTCATGGAAGAATATGCTGGGCTTGAGTATCCAGGACTCTGCGTTTTCTAGATGGATCTGTCCCGAGAAATGTGCGTCGACTAGGGATCTGGGGAGGCTGTTCAGCAGAACATATTCTTCAGTGACAGCAGCACCAGCGGATTGTTGTACCCAGGCTGAGTCGAGGTGTTTTCGGCCGGCTTCCTTGAGGAGGATGGTTACATCATTTACGGGGAGTCCCAGTCGGGTTAGCTTGTGGCGGTATTCTTCGAGTTTTCTCTCGACGAGGATAGTGTTGACGAGTTCGCGGACCAAGGGTGCAGTGAGGTAGGTTGTTCCAAATCGTAGAAGTCTTTCTTCAGCTTCTGAGGCTACCTCGTCGGCTAGGCTCTGGGGCATCCCGGCCTCGGTGACGAGAGAAGAGGCAATTCGGGTCCGGTCAAACTCTTCTATCGTCATTTTGGAGGTTCGGACGAACAGGCGACCTCGCTTAACAGCGACCCACTCTTCTAGGTCGCGCGAGAACTCGACGAGCATCTTTCCGAGATCTGTTATGCTGTACTTTTTCGTGCCTCTTTCGATCGCAACCAAACCGGCTTTACGGAGGGTTTTGAGATGATAGACGAACTTTCCAGCGTCCCGCACAGGATCCATCTTCGCTTCGTACATTATCTCAGTGTACGGAAGAGGACCTTTGGAGACTAACAGCTTGAGAATATGAAGACGAACTGGGGCAGAAGCAGCGTCTAGAACGTCTGAACTGAAGCGTTCGTAGGATCGCTGCAAGAAGAGGTCAAGAGTCTTCTACCCCAAACCTGTTTAAAAAATTGTACTTGAAAGCCTCTCATATCGGACTCTGACTTCTGTCCGGAGCGGTACGGCGGCATACAGTGCATGTTTTCCAGCCTAACGTGTCCACGCTAAAGAGCTGGTCTTTCCCGCAGTTCGTGCAGTACTGGTGAAATCCTGTAGGATGCCGCGGTTCTGATAGAGTCTCGGTCGATGTTGCCGCTCGCATGTTCGGGTCTTTCTTAGGAATAGGTTTCGTCAAACGCTGGAGGTAGTCCTTGCTGAACTTGAGTTTTGGCACCGTTACCCACCATACATGTCACTCTCTAGGCTTTGAGGACTAGGGTCTACAGAGTTGCTGCCATGTGGAGGGTCAACGTGACATAACAATCACATTGGTTCCCGCCCAAAGACCGCGAAGGAGACAATTTCTTGAAATCTTTCACGCCCCTCATCAATTCATGATAATAATTTGATAGCCTCGGGGACGAAACCCGATCCTCAAGCTCTCGAATCTTCCGTAGTCCGTGCGACATCATCTCCTATGATGACCATGTTCTTGGAGTTTCTCGAGGTTCCAGGAAACGTCCTGCTTATCCAGGGAGCACCTGGCACCGGGAAGACAACTCTCGCGTTTGAGATACTGAATGCTATTGGGGACTCGCGTAGGGTCTACGCGTCCAGCAGAGTGTCGCCGGTCAAGCTGCGCATACAGTTTCCCTGGATCGACGAGGTCATCGATTCCATGTCCGGACGATCCTCAAAAGCAAGTTGGAATGACGAATTCCACGATCTCCGAGGCTCCGATACCGACAGTGTCTTCTCAAAGATCGTACGACTGAAACAAGCCAAAGAGAAATCAGTCCTGGTCGTAGACAGCTGGGAAGGAGCCTTGAGAAACGCGACCCCGGAGGGACGTAAAATGCTGGAGTCAGCCGTCATGTCCGAACTAGATCAAACGAAAGTAAGCGTGATTCTTGTGAGCGAGGCCGAACGAGCCGACAACCTCGGCTACCTAGTCGACGGAGTCGTAACTCTGAAACAGAACGAGCTAGATGGGAGGAGAGTGAGGTCCCTCGGAATAGACAAGCTAAGAGGATTCAAGGTCGAGAGCCAATACTTCCCATTCTCTCTGGAAAAGGGAAGGTTCACCTTCTTGGACGAAGAATACGAAAACGGCCCGCCTACCATAGTGAGAAGTCCAGAGAAAGTTCCCCACACGGCAACCCACTTCTCCACAGGGAGCAGGGAACTCGACCAGTTAATTGGAGGCGGCGTCCGGAAAGGCTCATTCTTCATGATCGACACGGACAGCAATGTTTCTCCGCAGTCGCTGAAATTATTGATCAACGTGATCCGTGCTAATTTCGTCAACCAGGGCGGTGCATGTTTCAGCGTTTCAACCGGAACCTTCAGCTCGGAATCCTCGGCGGAGGCGCTTAGACCCTACATAGGCGACAAGGCCCTTGCAGAGAGGGTTAGGATTGTCGAGTTCAATCCGCAATTACCTCCAAAGCCTTGGAGGCTAAAGGTGAGGGGACAGCTGATGAGCGATTTGGCCGAGTTCTACAAAGCGTGGAATGTGCTGAAAGAAACCTCGACAGGCATGATGTTGACTATGAACTTCGACAAGCTCGTTCAAGTTTATGGGGAAGATCTGACTCTTCCGGGTTTTACCGAGATGGGAGAAGGCTTGCGGGACGAGGGAGCCTTCAGCATTGGCATGTCATCGCGTAACACTAAGGTGCGCGAAGAGTTTCTTAGACAGGCTGACTATCACATTAAGGTCCAAAGCTGGAACGGTCATCTTCTGATCTATGGAGTGAAACCTTTCACCCATATTCATGGAGCGACTTTCAACTTTGACAAAGGATACCCGTCGCTCGACCTCATAGAGATTGTCTGAGCCTTTCAAGAGACTCACACAGTTGATTCGCTAGAATTGCGATGTGGTATAATCCCAAGTCGAGAAGAAGTACGTGGTTATCTCGACTAGGACTTCTGAGTCATTGGACAAGATTGACATTTTCATTACTTGACTGGGACGCAGTAGAAAAAGTCGGGTCGCCTTTTCTATCCTCCTATAGCCCTATACTACATGAGCGATCTGTCGTACAGGCTGGCTGAACTACGACCCGCCCTACGTCCCGTCGCCGAGTCGGCGGCCTGGGTAGCCAGCTTCGTCATCGCCAACGCCATAAGCCAAGAACCAGTATACTTCATGATCCTCCTACTCGTCTTGGGCTCAGATGTTCTCGATACCTCTGACAAGAGCAAGGGCCTCTTCCGAGACTTCATAGCCGGAAGCATGACTGCGATCTTGGCCCTTGCTCTTAATGATCGGCTAGGCCTGGCTGTTGGAGCCATAGTCGCCATAACGGCAGTGGCAAGGCTACTTCAGAAATTTGCCTAGAGGCTCATAAGTAGAGAAATAGTCGCAAAGAGCTTACACTGAAGCTTTGGTTCCCACGAAGCGGAATAGTACCGGTTGAATCTCTCCGGAATCAATCAATAACTGTTCCATACCTCTAAACAGTCTCGCGAGTGCCTCCTCCCTATTCCGATCATGGATCCTCATTGAGCTGAATATGCCCCAACAATAGTAGCAGTGCCAGGAGAAGCGTCCTTTATGGAAGAGTTGGTCGAGAGGATGCCTCATCTCTTCAAACTTGTTGATATGCTTCTTTCTTCCATACAGGTTCTCTTTCATTATCCTTTCAACACCTTCTCTCGGATTCTCAGGAAGATGCGATGAATACCCACCTGTTAGTTCTAGTGTTCGTTGGATTTGGTAGAGCCAGGTCGCAGCTCTCCGGTCCATTCTGTCATACGCGTATTCTAGGCAGACCAGTCTTCCTCTATTTTTCAGCAAGCGGTGAACCATAGAGAGTATCCTCTTGGGATGAGAAAGATCATGGAGAACGCGGCTAAAGAGAACAACGTCATAGGTTCCCGCACCCTCGGACCACTCGTTGAAGTCCGCTACTTCGTAACGTAGATTGCCACGGGCCTTACTGTAAGGGTCGGTTTCCGTAGTCCTCCGTGCTATGCGGATGATCCTCTCATTCGGGTCTATTCCAACAACGTCATGGCCCATTCTAGCTAGCTCTAGACTCATGAAACCGGTCCCGCAACCAACTTCCAGAATCCTAAGATTTCGGCCAGAAATGGAATCCTCTACCAGGCGGAAGCTATCGGCATAGGTTAGTTCGATAAGATAGGGTTGCCTCCAAAGACTGTCTTTCATGGAGGGCCAGGCCTTCAACCGACGCAAGTCCGGGGTGAAGTCCGAAGGATATCGTGGCAATGGTTCTGAGGACTTCGTGGACCGAATCTAAGAGGTTTCTCTCGGGCTTTTCTGGAGTTCTTAACGGTAAACGCTTGGTGTTTAGCGGTCTTCGCATCCACTTTTTCTGGCTCTTATTCTTTGCCGATCGGACTTAGCCGCAGGGGATAAGCATAAAACGGCCCAGAGCTATCTCCGGTAGTCTAGAGATACCATGGGCAAAGTAATGATCTCTCTGTCGTCCGAAGCCGAACAACTGGTCAGGCAAGAAGTTGACAAGGTGTACTATGGCAGAACGGGCGGATTCAGCATATTTTTTGAGCGTCTAATAAGGACATATTTCAACGGACACAAGAAAGCGTCATCCGACCGTAACAAAACGAAATAACGCGATCTCCTGTCAAAAAGTGCATCTAGTCAAATACGGCCAGTTACTCCAAGTCCGCTAACAGGTAAGTCAGCAGTTCTTTAGACCCGTTCGTGGGGGGGCGTAGTGTAGCATGGTCACCGCTTGGCCACGTTAGCGGTCGAACCAAAGCATTTTGAATCATTGATATTTGAGGCTCGCGGCAGGGGCGGTGGTCCAGACCACCCACCTGTGGGGACAGCTTGGTCTAAGAGAGCTGGCAGGCAACTACCAGTTCGAGGAAATACTGGTCTCGGGCACCAGTGATCGTGGGTTCAAATCCCACCCGCCCCACCAGAAACCCACCCGCCATTTTTCAATCGGGAACCTGAACAGAGCCGAATAGCAGCCTATATGCCACAACTGCGCAAAGACGGCTTCCGACCTTCCACAATCGAGAGCCACCGTAGAAATCTTCGTTTCTTGGCGAAACATTGCCGACTCGAAGACACAGAACGACACATCCATCGAGATGGGTCGTCTTAGGAGATGTTCCCTTACTCAGGGAG